>Ga0105242_10001031_pt1 | contig 21927 bp, 21 predicted proteins | sample KBSM24metaG_FD_81521 | JGI IMG/M metagenome (GOLD analysis project Ga0105242, IMG submission 81521) | Miscanthus rhizosphere microbial communities from Kellogg Biological Station, Michigan, USA - KBS M2-4 metaG | ecosystem: Host-associated > Plants > Roots > Rhizosphere > Soil | place... | reverse complement strand
CGGCGCCATCTGCTGGAAGTCGTCGAACGACATCTTCGGGAACGCGCGCGTCTCGCCTCCCGAAGCTTCCGCCGGCGGTTCATCCCACGGCGATGGCTCGGGCTGCGCCGCGGCGGGGGCGGGCGGCGCGGCCATCTGCTGCATCTCGTCGAACGTCATTTTCGGGAACGCGCGCGTTTCGCCGCTGAACTCTTCGGCCGCGGGCGTTTCGAACGGCATCTCCGTCGTTCCCGACGGCGTGGACGCGGCCTCGAAGATGTCGGAGGCGTGTGCAAACTCCTCGGATGACGGCGCCGGGAACGATCCGCTCGACGTCGTGAAGGGCGAGCGCTCGGGCAGCGGAACGACTTCGGTGTCCGCGGTCCAGGGCGACGGCGCGGGCGGATCCGGGGCGGCCGGCGCGGGCGCGGCGCTTTCCGCCTGCGTGATCAGCTCTTCTACTTTCTGAATGAGGCTCTGCGACTCGAACGGCTTCGTCACCACCGCATCGCATCCCGCCTTCTCCGCGCGGTCGGGATCGAACGGCTCGAACGTGCCGGTCAGCAGCACCACCGGAATGTTTCGGAACTCCGGATGCGACTTCACGTACTCGCACACTTCGTAACCGTTTTTCTCCGGCATGATGATGTCGGAGAGGATGATGTCGGGCCGCATCTCGGCGAGTTTGGCGATCGCTTTCGCGCCGTTATTGACGGCTGTGACCTCGTAGTCGGCGTCCGAAAACGTCAGCTCGACGACCTTCTGGATGGTGATACTGTCGTCCGCAAGAAGGATTTTCTTCGGCATGGATTCAGGCTCCCGGTATCGAAGCAAACTACCACGTTAGTTTCGAGGGGACAAGAGATTACGAATCGCGGCGCGTGGTTGCAAGCGCCGCGTTGTCGGCCCGGAAATGGCGAATGAAATCCGCCGGAAAATTCGTGAAAACGCCGCTCACTCCCATCGCGAACATCTCCCGCGCAACCTCGAGATCGTTGACCGTGTAGACCAGCACGGGAATGTCCCGGGCGCGCAGTTTTTCGACGATCGGAGCGGTGATCGTCTCGTGGTTGCAATGCGCGCTCGTCGCCCGCAACTCCTCGGCGATCTCCGGCAGGTCGTTCGCGTTCCGGTCCGCGAGCGGGGACATCGCCAGTTCGGGCAACCGCGCGCGCGTCAGTTTGAGCAGCGTCCAGTCGAAGCTCGAGACCAGCAGCCGCTCGCGATGCAGTTTCTTCTTCAGGATCTCGACGTAATTCGCGTGGTCCGCGTGCAGGCATTTGAGCTCGACGTTGACCGGAAGGCTCGCCGGGATCGCGTCGAACGCTTCCTCGAGTCGCGGCATCGGCGTCTCGGGATACGTCGTGTCGAAATGCGCGGCCACGTTGAAGCGCCGGAGGAAGTCGGATTCGGTCTGCTCGATCAGGAACGGAAATCCCGCGGTGCGGTTGAGATGCGGATCGTGCGACGCGAGCAGCTCGCCATCTCTCGTCAGATGGACGTCGAACTCGATCATGTCGACCGACTGCGCGACGGCCAGCTCGAGGCTCGGCAACGTGTTCTCGGGCGCGTATCCGCACGCGCCGCGGTGGCCGACGATGAGCGGCTGATGGAGCGGCAGCCCCAGGTCCCAGAGAGTCGTGCGTTTCATTTCACCGCGGGCACTGCCTTGCCGGCGTGCGCGCGTTCCAGCCAATTCTCGAAGAGTAGCCGGTAATGGCGCGCGCGAACCGAACGGTTCGTTGCCGCAAAGTGCTCGTAGAACTGAAACGGTTTCGCGAGCTTGTCTCCTTCCCAGTGGATGAAGGAACAGAACACGTCGTCGTTTTCCACGCGGAATCCGTGAATGGCCGGCAGGTAATCGTGGAGATAGAGCGTGATGCGGACGTTCCGCGATTCCAGATCCTTCGCCGAGCTCTTGATGAATTCCGTGATCTGACTGATACGGCCCGGCAGTTCGTCCGCCCAGTCGGGCGGAACATTCGGCTCGTTCTTCGCGAACTCCGCGGACATGCACGAGAGCGTGACCTCCCAATCGGTGAACGTCTTTTTCTTGAACTGCGGCTGCAGGTGCGTCCAGGCGGTATAGAGGGTGATCCCCAGGACGTCGAATGAACGGCGGCTGCGTCCCCACAGCGGCGCGTCGGAAGAGGCGTCGATCACTTCGTCGACGTACGCGTACACGCGCTGGATGCCATCGGGGATGACGGCCGCCTCTTCCGCGGCGACCAGGCGGTCGATCTTGTCGCTCTGGCGATCGAGCGCGCGCAGCACAAACATGATCGCGAGCGCGGAGAAGGCGATGATGCCTTCGAAGTCCATCAGCTCGTGCTCCTGCATCCAGTGGCGCACGGGCTCGATGAGCCAGGTCAGAAGGAGCAGCGCACCCAGAATGAGGACGATGTGCTCGCCCCATTCGACCGCCGTCGACAAGTGGTCCTGCCAGGTCTTTTTTTGTCTCACGATCGATCCGTCCCGTTTCTGTCTTCAGGTGTGTGGGAATGGCCCGATTTCCCTACCATTCGCGCGTCTCCCTGAGTTTGCTACACTTACTGCCCCCAAAACCACAGCAATGCCGGGAGGGAGCGCGGACATGAAGACCTGGGAATACAAGATCATCAACGTCCGGTCGGAGAATTACTCGATGGATCCGCGGCGCGCCGAAGAGCTCAACCGGCTCGGCGATGAGGGGTGGGAGCTGGTCAGCATCACCTCCATCAACTTCAAAACCGGCGCGACCGATCACATCGGCATGGTGTTCAAGCGCGAAAAGCAAGCGCCGGCTTGATCAGAGGGCGGAGCGCAGACGGCAGAGCGCAGAAGAGCCGCCGCCCGCGTTCTTCCGCCCTCTGCCCTCTGCGATCTGCCATCCGACATGCAGCGCCCATTTCTCATCCTCATCGTCATCGACGGCTTCGGCTGCCGTGGTGAATCCGAATGGAACGCCATCGCGCAGGCGGACAAGCCGCGCTTCGACCGGCTCTTCCGCGAGTGCGCATGGACCACACTCGAAGCCTCTGGTACGGCGGTCGGTCTGCCTGAAGGGCAGATGGGGAACTCCGAGGTCGGGCACCTCAATATCGGCGCGGGGCGGGTGGTCGATCAGGACATCGTTCGGATCAGCAAGGCCATCGCGCAGGGCGAGTTGGAGAAGAACGAAGTCTTCGTGGAGGCGGTCAGGAACGCGCGTGCGATCCACTTCGCCGGACTCTTGTCGGACGGCGGCGTGCATTCGCTGCAGTCGCACCTGCACGGCCTCATCGACGCGGCGCTCGCGCTCGGCGCGGAGAACGTGTTCGTCCACGCCATCCTCGACGGCCGCGACACGCCGCCGAAATCGGCCGAGAAATATCTCGGCGGTCTCCTCGAGCACATCAAGGACAAACCGAACGCGCACCTCTCCACGATCGTCGGCCGCTACTACACGATGGATCGCGATCATCGGTGGGAGCGTGTGCAGCGCGGCTACGACCTGATGACCCTCGGCGCCGGGACGCAGACGAAGGATCCGCTCGAGACCGTGCGGCGCTTCTACGAACAGAACGTCACCGACGAGTTCATGGAACCGATCGCCGTGCTGACGCCGGAAGGCGCGCATCTCGGACGCATCGAAGACGGCGACGCGCTGCTGTTTTTCAACTTTCGCGCGGACCGCATGCGCCAGATCGCGATCGCCTTCAAAGACGAGCACTTCACGCCGTTCGAGCGCGCGGTGCATCCGAAGGCGCGCATCGCGACCATGAACCGCTATCACGAGAAGTTCGATCTCCCGGTCGTCTTCCCGCCGCAGGAGATCCGCAACAACCTCGGCGAAGTGCTCTCGCGCGCGGGACTGAAACAGTTGCGCATCGCCGAGACCGAAAAGTACGCGCACGTGACGTTCTTCTTCAACGGCGGCTCTGACACGCAGTTCCCCGGGGAGGAGCGCCTGCTGGTGCCGTCGCCGAAAGTCGCGACCTACGACCTCAAGCCCGAGATGTCGGTATTCGAGGTGACGGACAAAGTCGTCGAGGCGATCCGGTCGCGCAAGTACGACGTCATCATCATGAACATCGCCAATCCCGACATGGTCGGGCACACCGGGGTCATGGAGGCGACGGTGGAGGCGATCCACGATACGGACGCCGCGGTCGGGCGCATTCTCGACGCGGTCGAACAGATCGACGGCGTCGCGCTCATCACCGCCGATCACGGCAACGCGGAGCTGATGTTCGATCCGGCCACCGGCCAGCCGCATACGGCGCACACGTTGAACCCCGTGCCGCTGATTCTCGTCGACAGTTCCAATGTGGGTGCCGCTGCCCTCAGCGGCACCGCGACCGCTGAGGGCAGCGGTCGCCACATGAAGCTGCGCGTGGGCGGCGTTCTCTCGAATGTCGCGCCGACGATCCTCACCATCCTCGGAATCGAGAAGCCGGCGGAGATGACCGCCGAGTCGCTGCTCGTTCCTGATCCGGTCGTCCCGACGTGATCGAGCGCCTGATCCTCGTCCGCCACGGCGAGACGCTGCACAACGTCGCGGGAATCGCGCAGGGCTGGAACGACAGCGAGCTGTCCGATCGCGGCCGGCGGCAGGCAGGTGCGCTCGCGGAGCGGCTGAAGACGTACGCGCCGACGGCGATCTATTCGTCGCCGCTGGGACGCGCGTTGAGCACGGCCGCGTTGATCGGCGAGGCGACCGGACTCGAAGTGCACACCATCGACGATCTGCGCGAGATGAACTACGGCGCATGGGAAGGCTTGTCGTTCCTCGACGTTCGCCGCGACTACGTCGATGTGTATCACCGCTGGATCGATGATCCCGATTGTCCGTGTCCCGAAGGCGAGTCGCACAACGATGTGCTGCGGCGGATGGAGCGCGCGCTGGCGGGGATCGAGTCCGCGCGCCCGGTCGTCGTCACGCACGGCACCGCGATCCGCATCGGCGCGACCTCGCTCCTCAGCGCGCCGGTCATGACCTCGCGCCATCTCGCGCAGGACAACGCGGCGCTGAACGTGTTCGTGCGCCGCGCCGATCGGTGGGTGTTGAAATTGTGGAACGACACCACGCATTGTGTGGAGCCGTCATGATCCTCGAAAGCATCACCGAACAACTCACCGAGACTCTCAAGTCGCGCGTCCTCGCTCTCTTCGGCCACCCCGTCGACCGCGTGGTCCTGCAGGCGCCGCCCAGGCTGAACATGGGTGACTTGGCCACGCCGGTGGCCCTGGAGCTGGCGAAGGTTCTCAAGCGCAGGCCGCGCGAGATCGCGGAACAGCTCGCGAACGGAATGACGCTGCCGATGTTCGTCGCGTCGGTCTCCGTCGAAGGCGCGGGCTATCTCAACTTCCGCCTCGACCGCGGCGCGTTCACCGCGCAGCATTTCCGGACGGTCATGCAAAGTGGAGCGGCGAGCTCTCAGCTCGCCGAGTCCGACGGCGGGCTGAGAGCCCACCGCTCCACGGGTGAGCGGGTGATCGTCGAGCATACGAACATCAATCCGAACAAAGCCGCCCACATCGGCCATCTCCGCAACGCCGTTCTCGGCGACACGTACGTCCGCTGCTCGAAGTGGCTCGGCTACCGGGTCGAGACGCAGAACTACATCGACGACACCGGCGTGCAGGTCGCGGACGTCGTCGTCGCGTTCGAGTATCTCGAGAAGAAGAGCATCGCCGACGTGCAGCAGCTCATCGAATCGCATCCGCGGTTCGACTATCTCTGCTGGGATCTCTACTCGAAGATGGCGCAGTACTACGCCGAGCACCCCGATGCGATCGAGTGGCGGAAGGAAACGCTGCATCGGATCGAGAAACAGGAAGGCGACACGGCGAAGCTCGCGGCGATCATCGCGAAGGCGATCGTCCAGCGCCATCTCCGCACCATGCTCCGCCTCGGCATCGAGTACGACCTCCTGCCGAAGGAGAGCGACATCATCCATCTCCATTTCTGGGATCGCGCGTTCGAGCTGCTGAAGCAATCGGGTGCGGTCGTGTACGAGGGTGAGGGGAAGCACAAGGGCTGTTGGGTGATGAAGCTCGACGAGTCGGAGGAGTTCGCCGGCATGGCCGAGCCGGACAAGATCCTCGTGCGCTCGAACGGAACGGTGACCTACACCGGCAAAGACATCGCCTATCAGCTCTGGAAGCTCGGCGTTCTCGATCGCACGTTTCAGTACCGGAAGTTCTGGACCTATCCGAGCGGCCACGTCGTGTGGGAGACCACGCACAGCGACGACGGCGATCCCGGTGCGCCGAAGTTCGGCGGCGCGGCGCGCGTGGTGAACGTTATCGACTCGCGCCAGGCCTATCTTCAGAAGGTGGTGAAGGAAGGCGTGCGCCAGGTCGCGGGCGAGAAGGCCGCGGAAGCGTCGATCCATTTCGCCTACGAGATGGTCGCGCTCACTCCGGCGACCGCGAAGGCCCTGGGCATGGAGATCTCCGGCGAAGACGCGGAACGTCCGTACATCGAGATGTCGGGGCGGAAGGGACTGGGTGTCAAGGCCGACGACCTGCTCGATGAGCTGGAGCGCAAAGCCACCGAGGCGGTGGAGAAGAACGTTACGGATTTAGAGTCGGATGCGAAAGAGATTGGACGCCAGGTCGCCGTCTCCGCGCTCCGCTACTTCATGCTCCGCTTCGGCCGCAACAAAGTCATCGCCTTCGATTTCGACGAAGCGCTGCGCTTCGAAGGCGACTCGGGACCGTACCTGCAGTACTCGACCGTGCGCGTGCAGAACATCTTCCGGAAGATGCAGGAGCGCGGCGTCGAGGCCCGCATCGAAGAGCGCGCGGTCGATGACCTCACGCTGAATCAGGGATTGAACGACGACATGTGGGAGCTTGTCCGGTTGAGCGCGGAGCTGCCCGCCGCAATCCGCCGCGCGGTCGACTCACTCGAGCTTTCGGTGATCACCCAGTACCTGATCGAGCTCGCGCAGAAGTTCAACAGCTTCTATCACAAGTATCCGATCATGAATGAGAAGGACGCCGCCGAGCGGCAGCGCCGCGCGGTGTGCGCGGAAATCTTCCGCAGGACGATGGTCGGCGCAATGGATCTCCTCGGAATCCCGGTCCCGGAACGAATGTGACCGTGGAGCGGCGAGCTCTCAGCTCGCCGGCATCTTCGGCGTCTTCGGCGGGCTGAGAGCCCGCCGCTCCACGATGTCATCCTCTTCGAAGCGCAGCTTCACGTCCGAGAAGTACATCATCCCGATCAGGATCCCGCTGACGAGGTGCTCGAGCGTATCGAGAACCGCGCCCGGCGCGGTGAGCACGGAAGGCCCGGACGCGAGGATCAGAATCAGCATCGCCACCCACGCCCCGACGTACAGCGCGCGCGCCGGCCACCAGTACAAGAGCAGGCCGACCCACGACACGACCGTCGCGGCGACGATTGCGATCCAGAAGATGAACAAGGCCGGTCCGGCCACGCCCCATTCGAAATACGTGGAGAAGACGTACTTCTGCAACGGCTGAGGAAGCGTCAAGGTGATCTCGGTGAGGATGGTGAGCGTGGCCAGAACGATGTCGGCGAGAACCAGGATGCGGAAGAGCCGTTCGTTGTTCATCGCAGCCTCCGTTTCCTGGTGTTACGGAATTCGGGAGCGGCGGTTCTTGCTACAATGCCGTTCGGCGGAGTCCAACCGCCAGTCCTGATGAGACTCGACTATCGTGATTTCGTGCTGCGAGCGCTGATCGTCGTCGCCGGCGGGGTGGCGGCGCTGCTCCTCGCACGCGAGGGTTATGGGCCGGCGTTGCCCGCGGTTGCGGTCGGAGGCGCGCTCGGCGCGTTCTTCGCCGGGCGCGTCCAACCGAGCGAAGAACGGTAGCTACACCGCTTCTTCTTCGACGTGTGCTCCACCTTCCGCGCGGTGGACATTTTCTGCCTGCAGCCCTTTCGGTCCCTGCTTGACGTCGAAATCCACTCGTTCGCCTTCGTTCAGTGTTCGGTAACCCGATGCTTGAATCGAAGTGTGATGCACGAACACGTCTTCACCCGTGCTTCGCTTGATGAATCCGTAGCCTTTGTCGTTGTTGAACCACTTCACTACACCAGTCTCAGGCATTTCTACCTCCGACCGCACCGTGAAGCTCAGCCCGGCGCGCCCTGCGCATTTCCGCCGCAATGCCAATCGCGGCGTTGTGTATTTTTGCAATGGTCGCGCCGGTTCACCAGATCAGGGCGCGATTCATCCCGATTCGCTGAAATCCGAGGGATTCGTAGAGGGCGACGGCGGGCTTGTTGAAGTCGTTTACGAAGAGCGTGACCACTTTTCCGCGGCGGATGAGGTGGCCGCAGACCTCGCGCAGCATCTCCCGCCCGAGGCCGCGGCGGCGGTGGCGCGGATCGGTCCAGACGCCCATGAGCTGCACGGCCTCCCCGGTGACCGCGGAGTACTCGCACTTCGCGGCGATGCGTCGGTTGACGATGCGAACGACCGAGCGTCGTTTTTCGACGAGCTCGCGGATGCGCTCTCGATATCCGGCGGCGTCGCGCTCGAGCGGATCGATCCCCACTTCTTCCTTGTGCATGGCCGCGCATGCCGGCACGAGCTGGTCGAGGTCTCTCAGCGTCGAATAGCGCGCCTCGGTCAGATCGGGATAGTCGAATCCGCGCCGGAGCGCATAGACCGGCTGGTTGAGCCGCACGACGGTCGGAGGATCGAAGCGCGAGCGGACCTGGCTCCAGAGCGCCTCCACGAGGTGCGAGGGCGAGATGATCGCGCGCACCGGAAGCATGCGCGTGAGGATGCGGTCGGCGACCAGCGCAACGGCGGTGTCGGTGAGCTCGCGCGAGATCGACGGATCGCCGGCGAGCACGATGTTCGTCGCCAGCGACGCGACCAGCACGATCGCCCCGTTGAAACGGACGACCACGATCTGCGTCGCCGCAAGACTGCGCTCTTCGATGAGGCGCGAGATCAGATACACGTTGATCAGCGGATCGCGCTGCAGAAACTCCAGCGCACCCTTCACGCCGTCTTCCGACAGAGCCCGAAGCGACCAGCGCCCTTCGACGGGAAGCGTTGCCATTGAATCAGATCGCAGCTGGCAGAGGGCAGAGGGCAGAAGAGGGGGCGCTTTTTCTTCTGCCCTCTGCCCTCTGCCATCTGCCGTCTAGAGTTGCGAGTGCCCCAAGTATGCCAGTCCGTCGATCAACTTGTGCCATAGGGATCGGTTTTGCCATTCGTCGTAGCGGCGCTGGCGGGCGTGGCGGAGGTCGGACTGGAAGGCGGCTCGGAGCTGCGCGGCGATGGCGGGATCGAGGAGGCCGACGTTCACTTCGTCGTTGAGCTGGAACGAGCGGTCGTCGAAATTCGTCGAGCCGATCGAGGACCAGACGCCGTCGACGACGATGAGCTTCTGATGCAACAGCGTCTGCTCGTACTCCCACACCTTCACGCCGCGCTTGAGGAGCGTGCCGAAGTGATGATGGCTGGCGTGCTGCACGATCGGGCTGTCGCTGGCGTCGTCGGATGGGACCATGATCCTGACGTCGACGCCGCGCCGGACGGCTTCGGCGAGCGCGTCGATCGCTGCCTGGTCCGGCAGCAGATACGGATTCTGAATGAGGATCTCGCGGCGCGCCGCCTTGATGGCGAGGTAGTAGAGGATCTGCACGGACGACACGCTGCCGATCGGTGACGTGTACACGACATGCGCCGCGGTGGTGCCGGCGGGCTCGATGCGCGGAAAGTATTTGCCGCCGGCCGGGATCTCGCCCGTCTCTTCGATCCAGTTCTCGGCGAAGCACGACTGCAGGTGCTTGACTGCCGGTCCGGCGATGCGCAGTCCCGTGTCACGCCAGTGATCCTTGTCCTGGCCGTTGCCGGTCCACTTGTCGGAGATGCCGTGGCCGCCGGTGTAGCCGATGCGTCCGTCGATGATGATGAGCTTGCGATGGTCGCGGTTGTTGAGGCGCCCGAGGTTGCTGATGCGGAGGGGATGGAAGTGCGCGACCTTCGCGCCGGCGCGCTCGAGCATCTTCTGCAGATCGCCCTTGAGATCGCGGCCTCCCGAAGCGTCGACGAGCACGCGCACCTCGACGCCCTGCTTCGCCTTCGCGGCGAGCAGTTGCGCGAGCTGCGTGCCGATGCGGCTCTCGCTCCAGATGTAGGTCTCGACATGAACGCTCTCGCGGGCCGCGGCGATGTCGCGCATCAACGGGGGAAAGAACCCGTCGCCGTTCTGCAGGATCTCGGCGCGGTTCCCGCCGTCGAGGCTCGAATGCGTCAACCCGACGAGCGACGGCATGAGCGCGTGCACCTCGGCCGGTGACTCCACGCGCAGCACGGCGGCCGTTTTTCGTTTGACCGACCAGAGCGTGATCGTGAAGAGGACGATCGCCAGCACGCCGCCGATGAAGACGATCAGCGGCATGCGCACGTACGTCGTTCCGCGCGTGTGCCAGATGCTGAAGTGGTCTTTGTCGCCGCGTTTCATGGGTGCACCAGCTCCGCGACGACCGGGCGGTGGTCGGAGGGTCCTTCGTCGAGCACGCGCGTGCTGCGCACCTTCCATCCGGGATCGGCCAGGATGTAGTCGAGGCGCTGGCCCATGATCTTGTGCGTGGCCGTCTTGACGTCTCCGACGAACTGCAGCGTGTTTACATCGAGGAACTTCGCGACTTCGCTGCTGTCCGGCGGCGCATTGAGATCGCCCACGAGGATGAACGGAAACGCGCTGGCGTCGAGAAGCTCGTTCATGCACTGCAGCTGCAAGTCGCGCGTTTTCTGGTTGAGCGACGCCCAGGCGGTGGTATGGCCGACGTAGAACTCGATGACGCCGCCGTTGACGCGGATCACGGTCTCGAGGAGCGTGCGCGGCTCGCCGATGCCGGGAAGCTCGTGGACCTCGCTGGAGAGGATCTGCCCGCGCGTGAGCACGGCGTTGCCGAAGTCGCCGCGCATGAACGTGTAGCTCCGGCCGAAGACGACGTTCATGCCGGTGAGCTTCGCCAGTTGCAGGGTGTGGTCGCCGAAGCGGGCCTGCCACGTACCGCGGTGCACTTCATTGAGGCCGACGACGTCGGGACGCTGCTTGCGGATCTCCTCCGCGATCTCTTCGATGTGGTGATTCTTGAGCAGCGAGGCGTGGCCCTCGATGTTGTAGGTCATGACGGTGAGGTGTTTCGGATAGGTGCTCGCGAACTTCCGCGCCTTGCGCGCCGAGCATTCGCCTTCGCGGAGCTCGTAGACGCCGAGGACGCGGTAGGCGATCCCGATCAGGAGAATCGCGGCGATGACGGTTGCGATCTTCTTGACGCGGCGCACGACGCGCGTATCCGCAAATCTCACGCCTGCGTCAGGACGGTGACGTCCGGATGCTTCCAGAGCGCCGACGCGGGGAAGAACTCGTCGACCACACCGGAGCGGAGGCGCTCGATCGCTTCGTGTTTTCCCGCGCCGGCGGCGAGGAGCACGATCGCCCGCGACTCCAGGATCGTGCCGATGCCCATGGTGATGGCGTGCGCCGGCACGTTGCCGTCGGGAAAGAACTCCGCGTTCGCCGCGCGCGTGGACGGCGCGAGCTCGACCACGCGCGTCCGCGCGTCGAACGGAGAGCCGGGCTCGTTGAAGCCGATGTGTCCGTTGTGGCCGAGTCCGAGAAACGTGAGCGCGAGACCGCCCGCGGAGCGGATCTCGTTTTCGTAGCGGCGGCATTCGGCATCGAGGTCGGGCGCGGTGCCGTCGGGGATGTGGGCATTGCTCGGATCGATGTCGACGTGATCGAAGAGGTGCCGCTTCATGTACGTGGAGTAGCTCCCCGGATGCTCGCGCGGAACGCCCGCGTACTCATCGAGATTGAACGTGACGACGTCGCTGAAGCAGCGGTACTCGCGCGCGCATTCCCCCACCACGCGCGCATACATGCCGATGGGAGTGCGGCCGGTGGGGAGGCCGAGGACGATGCGCGGGCTCTCGCGGATCGCGTTCAGAAGCAGCGCCGCCGCGTGCGTGGAAAGAGCGTCGTTCGATTCGAAGGATTGCCAGTTCATGCCTGCAGCGGCGTGCCGCGAACCCAGACCCGCTCTACTTCGAAGCGCTCGGTCAACTGGACGAGGTCGGCGTCATAGCGCATCTCGATCTTTCCCTTCCGGTCCGACACCGCGGCGATGCGCGCGGGGACTTCGGTGGCGAGAGGGATCACAGTCTCGATCGGGAGGCCCGCCAGTTCCACCATGTTCTTCACCGCGTCTCCGGTGGTGAGCACGCTTCCGGCCAGCGTGCCGTCGGAGAGACGCGCGGTGCCGTCCGCGACCGTCACCTCGTAGTCGTAGAGCTTGTACGTCCCCTCGGAGAGCCCGCAGGCGCGCATGGCATCCGTGACGAGCGCGATGCGGTGCGGCATCGCGGTGACGGCGACGCGCAGCGCGGCGGGGTGTACATGCACGCCGTCGGCGATCAGTTCCGCGGTCGCGTGCACGGACGTCAGTGCCGCGCCGACGACGCCGGGATCGCGATGATGCAGTCCGGTCATGGCGTTGTAGAGGTGCGTGAAGTGCGACGCGCCCCATTCGAGCGCGGCGGCGGCGAGCGCGTGATCGGCGTTCGTGTGGCCGATCGCGAACAGCACGCGCTCGCGAAAATGGTCGATCAGCGCGCGCACGCCCTCGACTTCCGGCGCGACCGTCGCGATCCATCGCATGCGCGGCGCTTCGGCGATCAGCGCCGCCAGCTCGTGAATGTCCGCCGGGCGGATCGAGTGCTGGTCCTGCGCGCCGGCGCGGTCGCCGCTGATGTACGGTCCCTCGAGATGAATGGCCACGATCTCCGCGCCGTCCGGCGACGCCGGCATGCGCGCGATCGATTCGACGGCGTTCTGCAGATCGCCGCGCGAGGCCGAGAGCGTCGTGGCGGCGAGGGCGGTCGTGCCGTGGCGCGCGTGGAACGCGAGGATGCGCGCGGTCGCGTCGTCGTGCGCGTCCATGAAATCGGCGCCGTCTCCGCCGTGCACGTGCACGTCGATGAATCCCGGCACGAGCAGCCCGCCGATGCGCTCCGCGTCGGCGGGCACGCGCAGCGTCTGATCGACGTCGACGAGGACTCCCTCTTCGAAGCGGATCAGGATGTCGTCGCGAATCGCGCCGTCGACGAAGGCGCGGCCGTAGAGGTGGTTCATGGCAGTTGGCGGTTGGCGGTTGGCGGTTGGCAGTGGCCCGGCGGCAGGTGTAGTGCCGCTCCCCTGCCAACCGCCAACTGCAAACTGCCAACTCCGTTCATAGGCTGATCTTGCCCAGGATCGTCGGCTGCGCGCCGGTGGCGTTGGCGACGTTCGTGTGCAGGCCGAGGAGCGAGTCGTTCGCGATCAGGGCCATGGCCATCGCTTCCTTCGCCTCGAGGTGCTCGTAGATCTCGACCGTGCATTGCGGCAGCCGCTCGCCGAGCATGCGGAGGAGGACGGGGTTTTTCGCGCCGCCGCCGGCCACGATGATGTCGTCGACCGCGCCCAGCGGAAAGATCCAGCGCTCGTACGCGCGGGCGATGCTTTCCGCCGTCAACGCGGTCCCGGATGCGACGAGATCGTCCGCCGTGGCGTCGGGAAACTTCTCGATCATCCGCCGCGCGAACTGCCGGCCGAATCGCTCGCGCCCGGTCGTCTTCGGCGGATTGAGATCGAAGTATTGATCGGAAAGGCCCCAGGCAAGGACGTCTTCGCGCACGCTGCCGCGCGCGGCGCGCTCGCCGTCGCGGTCGAACGACTCCCGCGCGTCGGAGAGAATGAAGACCAGTTCGTCGATGACCATGTTTCCCGGGCCCGTGTCGAACGCGACGACGTCGTTGAGCGTCGCGCCCCGCGGAACGTACGTCACGTTCGCGATGCCGCCGATGTTCTGCATGCACCGCGCGCGTTTGGGATGCCGGAGCTGTGCCCAGTCGAAGTAGGCCACGAGCGGAGCGCCGTGGCCGCCTGCGGCGACGTCGCGCACGCGCAGGTCGCCGATGGTCGTGATTCCGGTGCGCTCGGCGATCACCGCGGCCTGCCCGATGGCGAGCGTGCCGCGCGTGGCGATGGTGTTGTCGAGCCACTCGAATGTCGCCGGGCGGGGGTGATGCCAGATCGTCTGTCCGGCCGCGGCGATGAGGTCGACGTCTTCGTTCTTCATGCCGGCGTCGGCGATGATGCGGTTCACGGCGACGGCGAACATTTCGCCGACGAGGAAGTCGAGCGTGCAGATCTCGTCGATGTGGGCCTTGTTCGGATCGAAGAGCGTCTTCACGCGCGTGCGGATGTCGTTGGGAAAGGGAAAGCTGTCGAAGCGGAGCTTCTCCATTACCGCGCCGCTGTGGCCGTCGCCGGCGATGCGGACCAGCACCGCGTCGATGGCGTCGACGGATGTACCGGACATCAGGCCGACGACGACGCGCTCCTTTTTCTGCGCGATTTGGATCAGCCGCTCGAGGCGGTTCACGACTCCAGGACCTCCCGCAACGCGTGCTGTTCGAGAAGACGCCGCGCTTCTTCCGCGCCGATTTTTTTCTTCGCCATCACCGACGCCATTCTGACGTTTCCGTTCGCCTCGCGCAGCGCCTGCACGGCGGCGGGACGCGGGACGCCGGCCGCGAGCTCGACCATCGTGACGGCGCGGTTGCGCAGCTTCTCGTTCGTGGCCGGCATGTCGATCATCAGATTCGAGTAGACGTGGCCGAGGCGGATCATCACCGCGGTCGAGATCGTGTTGAGAACCATCTTCTGCGCGGTACCGCTCTTCATGCGCGAGGAGCCCATGATCACTTCGGGCCCGGTCTCGACGACGATCGGGATGTCGGCGTCCTGGGCGAGCGGCGAGCTCGGGACGGAGGTGAGGCCGATGGTGAGCGCGCCGAGCATGTTCGCGCGCCGCACGGCCGCGACGGTGAAGGGCGTCGTCCCCGAGGCGGCGATGCCGACGAGCGCGTCATCGGACTTGACCTCGCGTCCGACGATCTCGATCGCCGCGTCCTCATCGTCTTCCGCGCCTTCGACCGCGGCGAAAAACGCGCGCTCGCCGCCGGCCATGATGACCCGCACGAGCGAAGGATCGACGCCGTAGGTCGGCGGGATCTCCGAGGCATCGAGCATGGCGATGCGCCCGCTCGTCCCCGCGCCCGCGTAAAACATCCGCCCGCCGTGCCGCATCCGTTCGACGATCTGATCGACCGCATGCGCGATCCGCTCCGCCTGCGCCGCCACCGCCGCCGCCACGCGCGCATCCTGCTCCTGGATGATCCGCACGATTTCGAGCGTGGGGGCGCGGTCGATCGTGAGGCTGGTGTCGAGCCGGGCGGAGGTCATCCGTTCGAAGATATCATTCGCGAAACTTCATGATCGATCTCGACGGCCTTCAAGTCGCATACCTCGGCGTCGCGCTGGCGCACTATCTCGATCTCGAGACGGGCGACATCCTCGACTTGCCGCTCGACGCGGACGTACCGGGCGACGCGTCGCGGTTTCTTCGCATCCCGACGCGGACGCCGGAGAGCGAAGCGGAAGACCGGCGGTTGTTCGTGGAGAAACTGGAGTTCTCCGCGCTGCGCGAGCAGCTCGCGCAACTGATCGACGATCCGAACGCGTTCCGCGCCGCCATCTCCGAAGACCTGCGCGTGCAGCGCATGTTCTTCAACTTCAAGAACGATCAGGCCACCCGCGCGATCGAGGAGTGGATCGCGCAGGAGGGGTTGAGCTAGGGACGCCCCTCATCCGCCTTCGGCACCTTCTCCCCGCAGGCGGGGAGAAGGGCTCTCGAGTATGCGTGCGCCGAGTGCCCCTCGCCCCGCGCAAGCGGGGAGAGGGTGGCGCGAAGCGCCGGGTGAGGGGCTAGCGCGTGAGCACACCATAAATGTGCTCCGCCAGGTTCTCTCCGGTCGGCGGGTCGATGTTCGTGAGGACGACGACCGTCCAGGTGCCGTCGCTCGCGACCGCGCCGTTCACGCCGGGCAGACCGCCGGCGTAGATGTCGGTGCCGTTGGGATCTCCGCCAAAGTACCAGCGCGTTCCGTGCTCGTTCACGAGTTTTCCGGCGCGCAGCGCGCGGTCGAACAACAACAGGTCACGCACGGGCGAGAAGCTCGCTCCCGCGGGAACGCCGCGCTCGAACGCGGACCGCGTCTCGAGCCACTCGTTCGATTTGCCGCCGTCCGGAAGATTGCGCGTGTGGCCGAGAGCGACGTCGGGAACGGGCTTGCGCACGTCGAAGAAGCCGGAGCCGCGCATCGCCGCGGCGTCGAAGACATGTTTCTGGATGTAGTCGAAATAGTCTTCTCCCGATGCGGCCTCGATGACCGCGCCGAGGACGACGTAGCCGTAGTTCGAGTACTGCTTTCCCTTTCCCGGCTCGAACTGCAGCGGATCGCCGGCGAAGAAGTCGATGAAGTCGCGCAGCGTGCGGAAACGCATCGTGTTCGTTTCCCAGAACCGCTTGGTGAAGATGTCGCCGAGGCCGGATGTGTGATCGACGAGCTGCCGCACGGTGATCTTCCGCGCGACTTCCTTGTTCGGATAATCCGGCAGATAGGTGATGACCGGCGCGTCGAGCTCGAGCTTTCCCGCCTCGACGAGCTGCGCGACCGCGGTCTTCGTGAAGCTCTTCGTGATCGATCCGACGTTGAAGCGCGTGGTGATCTTGTTGGGCGCGCCGTAGCGCCGGCTGGCGAGACCGTACGCGTTCTCGAACAGGACTTCGCCGTTTTTCGCGACGAGCACCGAGCCGGCGAATTCGTCGCGCGCGGCGAAATTGCGGATGTACGGTTCCAGCGCGGCGGCGATCTGCTCGCGCGTGGCGTTCTTCGGAATCGACAGCGGCGGCAGCTGCGCGGCAGGCTCGCGGCCGCCGCCCGCGAAGATTCCGACTCCCCCGAGGAGATGCGGCGGCGCGGAGTCGATCGTGAAGCGGAACCCCAGCCGCTCGCCGCGCTCCGGTTTCACGTCGACGTTCAATCCTTCGGGTGAGGTGACCACATCGGCCGGCTCGAGATTTCCGTGCGCGGCGCGAAGCTGGTCGTAAATCGCCTTGCGCTCCTCCGGCGTGCGCCGCTGCTGCGCGGCCGGCGTGTAGTTCGCGCGAACGAATGCCTCCATCGTTTCGGCGCTGCCGGAGTTGAACGCGCGGAACCAGCCCATGACGCGATCTTCGCCCGGCGCCTGCGCGAGCGCGGGGATGGAGATGAGAATGAGGAGAAGGGTGCGAGCGATCTTCATGCGCGCACGATAGGTGCGCGTGATGAAGAAATGATGAAGCTCACATCGAGCGGCTGACGACGAGCAGCGTCACGTCGTCGTCGAGGTTCTCCGCGTCGCCGACGTGGGCGATCACCGCTTCGTGGACCGCGCGCACGATCAGCTCCGCGTCCGCGCCGTGCATCGAGCCGAGCGGCAGGTTCGAGCCGAGGTCGGCGTCCGCCGCGTTGCGGGCCTCGCTCACGCCGTCGGTGAAGAGGATCAGCGAGTCGCCGGGATCGAGCTGCAGCTTGCGGTTCACGAACTCCGCGCGCGTCACGACGCCGAGCAGCAGGTCGCTGTCGGTCATCTCCAGCACCTCGCTGCGGCGCAGCCAGAGCGGCGGCGTGTGGCCGGCGTTCACGTACTCGATCACGCCGGTCTTCGTGTCGAGGCGGCCGAGGAAGAGCGTGACGAACTTCGACTGCGGGAGGTTTTCCTTCAGCGCGAGATTGAGCTGCGTCACCAGCGTTGCCGGATCGGGATCGCTCTTCGAGAAGATGCGGAACGCGACCTGGAGACCGGCCATCATGATTCCGGCGGTGACGCCCTTGCCGCTCACGTCGCCGATCACGAAATACACCTTGCCGTTCGGGCGGACCGCGAAATCGTAGTAGTCGCCGCTGACTACGCGGCTCGGCTGGTTGCGTCCGACGAACGTGTAGCCGGTGATGCCGGTCGGCGCGGCCGGGAGCAGGCGGCGCTGGATGTTGGACGCGGTCTTCAGCTCCTCGTCCATGATCCGCTTCTGAATCGCGTCTTCGCGCAGTCGCGTCGTTTCGAGTTTGATGGCCGCGAACCTTCCGATTTGCGCGACCAGCCTCACGTCATCCTCGGTGATCGACCGCTGCGTGAAGAGATAGTCGACGTACAGCACGCCGACGACGGCGTTGCCGATCATCAGCGGCGCGCAGAGGATCGAGTGGATGCCCTGCATGATGATCGACTGGGCGCGGCTCAGTTTGTCGTCGACGCTCACGTCCATGAACGCGAGCGCTTTCTTCTCTTCGACGATGTCGGCGAGCAGCGTGTGGCTGATGGTCAGCTCGCTGGAGTCATTCTTGTCCTGCCGGCGCACTTCGACTTTGGAGAACGACTTGCCGTCCGGCGCGAGGAGCGCGATCGCGGCGCGCGAGGGATGAAGATGTTCCATCACCCGGTCGACGATGAACCCGAACAGCTCGTCCATCGGGCGGTCTTCGATCAGCTCGCGCGCGAGGAGCGTCAGCGTCTGCAGGCGCGGCACGTCGACCGCTTCGGGACGATCGGTGATGTCGTGGACCGGAATGGCGATGGTGGCGCTGGCTTTCGATTCGGCGACGGCGATGAAGCGGTCGGTGTTGCGCTCGGTCGCCTCGAACACGATCTCCGTGTCGCCGAGGCGGATGCGGTCGCCGGGCTTGAGCGTCTCGTCGCGCTCGACGCGCGAGCCGTTGAGATAGGTGCCGTTCGCGCTGCCGAGGTCCTTCAGGACCCACGCGCTGCCGACGGCGATGATCTCGGCGTGTTTGCGCGAGAGGTAGCGGTCTTTGATGGGGATCGAGCAGTCGGACGCGCGTCCGATCGACACATTCGCACCGTCGAGCGTGTGACGGAATGGCGAGAACAGAGGCGAGTAAACAGTGACTTCCGCGCGTGGCGGGACCGATTCCATGCAAGGACTCCGGAGCGTTGAGCGGTGATTGTAGCCGATCGTGGCCGGCCCGGCCGGCAGCGCTGGTCGGCCAAGCCTTCTTGCGACATCGTCGCCAGTCGGTATGATCGGCGCCGCGCAACTTCAGTCAAAACGCCCGTGTCAGAAGACTATTTTCAGGAGATCGAGTCGCACTTCGCGCTCTGCCGGGGGACGCCGTTCGTGCTCTCGGCCAAGGACTGGGCGCTGATGAAGAAATGGGCCGAGGAGGCGATCCCTCTGCCGGTGGTGATCGAGGCGATCGACTCGGTGTTCGAGAAGGCGGCCGAGCGGCAGAAGAAGGTGAATAGTCTCAGCTATTGCCGGCACGCCGTGAAAGAGCTGTGGGAGGAACGCCGCGCTCTGCAGATCGGCGCATCCGAGGGTGTGCCGGAAGAGGGAGCGGAGCCGCTGCTCCTCGCGCTCGCGGATGCCCTGAAGGCCGCCGCGCCCGAGTTCGCGCCGCGCGTCCGCGAGCTCGCGCGCGAGAACAGCGTGCCCCGGATCGAGGAGAAACTGATCGATCTCGAGCGCGAGCTCGCGCTCACTCTCGCCACGGACGAGATCCGTGCCGAAGCCGCCCGCGCGGCGGAGGGAAACGCGCGCGCCGAAGAGGCGCATCTGCGGCGCCTCATCCGCGAAAAGTTCGGAGTGCCGCGGTTGACGTTGTTCCGGTAAACGGTCAACGCTTAACGGTAAACGTGCCCAAGGCTTTTGCACGGTTGGCGCTCAATGATTGCCCCGCGCAAGACCGATCCTTGAACGCTAACCGTCTAACAAGCCTTTGGCACGTTTACCGTTAGCCGTTGACCGGTTACTGCAGCGCCTTCGCGACTTGCTCGAGCATCTTTTCCGCCTCGCGCCCGGTCATCCCCGCCTCGGCCGGCCACATCGCGAGCGGGTCGTTCACGCCGCAGGCGGCGAGGACGTTGCTCGCCCCGCGCGCGCAGGGGGCGCCGCGGAGTTGCAGGATTCGGGTGAGGTGGCGGGAGAGGCGTTCGACGGTGATGGGGCGGAACGGACTGACGCGCCGCGTCACGGGATCGACGTCGAAGAGTCCGAGGGCGATCGCGCGGATCATCTCTTCGCGTCCGGCGACGTCCTCGAGATCGACGGCGATCGGCGGCGTGCCGAGGTTGCGGGCGAAGCGGATCGAGGGGACGGTCCAGTAGAGCAGCACGGCGAGATCGGCGCGGGTGATGCCGAGGCTCTCGAGCGCCTGCCGGTATTGCGCGGGCATGTTGGCATTGCTCCACTCTTCCTTGACCGCTTCGAGCCGCTGCTGGTAGCGCGGGTCTTTCGTGCGCCGCGCGAGGCGGTCGTAGCGGACGATTGCCTCCTGATATCTCCCTCGCCCCACGTCGATCTCCGCGAGCAGTTCCTGCACTTCGGCGCGATCGACCTCGCCGCTGTTGAGCAGCGGATCGAGCTCGCGCCGCGCCTCGTCGAAATTGCGCTGCGCGAGGAGCCTGCGCGCGAGCTGAATGCGCGGTTCCGGCGCGGCCGGTTTGAACATGAGCGCCTCGCGCAACAGCGCGATCGCCTGAGCGTCGGGCGCGCTCTGCGCGGCGGCGAAGAGTTGTTCGTAGAGCGTGTTCTCGAGCTGGGCGATGCGCTCGGATGCCGTCGGCGGCGGATTCGGCTGCGCGGCGATCTGCCGGTAGAGGTCGAGCGCGCGGCGCGTGTCGTTCTCGCGCAACGCGATCTCCGCTTCGTACACGCGCGCGGCGATGGAGTCGAATTTCCGGACGATTGCGCGCGCGGCGTCGAGGCGGCCGGCGCGGATGTCGATCGCGGCCTCCGCGAGTGCGGCGGGAGCGTAGCCGGGCGATTGCCTGCGAATCTCGTCGAGCCGCCGCCGCGCCTCCGCTTCGTTTCCGGCGAGCGCAAATCGCCACGCCGCCTCGAACTTGCGGTCGGTCTGCGGGTCCACCGGGGCATAGCCGCTGCGCGGGTCGATGAGGAAACGATCTTCGCCCTGCGGCGTGACCTCGGGCGGCGGTGCCGCGGTCGGGGCGCAGCTCGCGATGAGCATCGTGGTCGCAAGCAGCAGGAATGTAGCTCTCTTCAACTCTCTACCTCGATCAGCCGCATGGCCGCGGCGAAAGTGCCGTCCCGGTTTGCCGCGTCGAGCCACTGCACATTTCGCTCCGACCGCAGCCATGTCATCTGTCGCTTTGCGTACGCGCGCGTGCGGCGCTTGGTTTCGGCGATCGCGGCGTCGAGTTGCATCTCCCCTCGCGCGACGGCTGCCGCTTCCTTGTAGCCGATCGTTCCGAACGGGCGGGCGGTGGCGGGATATCGTTCGAGCAGGGCGCGTGCTTCGTCCACCAGTCCGCGCGCGAACATCTCGTCGACGCGGCGGTCGATGACTCCGGCGAGCTGCCGGCGTTCGAGGGTGAGCGCGATCTTGATCGACGGAAGCTCGTCGTCTCCGGATCGTTCCCAGCTCGAGATCGGTCTGCCGCTGGTCAGCCAAACCTCCAACGCTCGTTCCACGCGATGCCGGTCGCCCGGGGCGATCGTTCTACCACTTCGCGGATCGATTTTCGACAGCCAGCGATGCAGCCGCCGCGGTCCTCGCTCGCGCCGCGCGACCGCGCGGATGCGCTCGCGGATCTTCTCGTCGCGTCCGGGCATCTCCGGAAGTCCGCTCAGGAGCGCGCGCAGGTAGAAAAACGTCCCTCCCACGAGAATCGCCCGTTTTCCGCGCGCGTGAATGTCGTCGCACACTTGCCGCGACAGGCGTCCGTAGTCGGCGGCATTGAACTCTTCGTCCGCATCGACGATGTCGAAGAGGTGATGCGGGACGCGTCTTCGCTCCTCGGCGGACGGTTTCGCGCTCCCGATGTCGAAGCCGCGGTAGATCTGCACCGAGTCGTAGTTCACGATCTCGCCGCCGATCGCGACCGCCAGCCGGATTGCGAGAGCCGACTTGCCGGAGCCGGTCGGGCCGGCCAGAACGATGAGCTTCGGTGTCATCCTGAGCGTGGGAACGGCGCCGTGCGCCGATGACGATGGAATGACACACCCCTCATCCGCCTTCGGCACCTTCTCCCCGCAAGCGGGGAGAAGGCTCTCGACGCAGGCGTGCCGCG
>Ga0105242_10001017_pt1 | contig 22032 bp, 22 predicted proteins | sample KBSM24metaG_FD_81521 | JGI IMG/M metagenome (GOLD analysis project Ga0105242, IMG submission 81521) | Miscanthus rhizosphere microbial communities from Kellogg Biological Station, Michigan, USA - KBS M2-4 metaG | ecosystem: Host-associated > Plants > Roots > Rhizosphere > Soil | place... | reverse complement strand
GTCCAGACCCGCGACCGCGAGACCGTCATCGTGCCCAACGGCTGGCTGGTGAAGAACCGCTTCACCGTGATCGGCGCGCGTGGCGACCCGATGCCGTTGTGGCGACGCTGGGTACGCGTGAACGTGGACCTGTCGGCCTCTCCCGGCGACGTGTGCCGCGTGCTCGAGGAGGCGGTGCGCAACGCCGAGATTCCGCTGGTGCACGCCGAACCCCCGCCCGATGCGGTGCTGCTGGAGATCACGCCCCGCTACGGCGCCTACGCGGTCCGCTATTGGCTCGAGAATCCGGCGCGAGACGATCCCACGGACAGCCTCGTGCGCCAGCACATCATCGCCGCGCTCGCCCGCAACGACATGCGCATCGGCGCCAACTACACCGAGCAGCTCAACCTCGAGGATGACGAGGCGCATCGCAACGCCGAGCGTGCGCGCGAGCGCGGACGCCGCCTCGAATGCCTCCAGCGCGTCGAGCTCTTCGCGACACTCTCCAACGAGGAGCGCGAGTCGCTCGTGGACCACCTCGTGCGCGCGCCGTTCGCGGCCGGCGACGTCATGACGCGGCAAGGCGCCGTCGCCCACTGGCTTTACCTGCTGGTGCGCGGCGAGGCGGACGTCTGGCACGAGCAGGGGACGCTGCACACGCACATCGGGAAGCTCGGGCCGGGCAGCGTCTTCGGCGAGATGGGCATGATGACCGGCACGCCGCGCGGCGCCACCGTCACCGCGAGCACGGACGTCGAGGCCTATCGGCTGGACAAGGAAGGCTTCGCGCAGATCATCAAGGCGCGCCCCGATCTCGCCAATGAGATGTCGCGAGTGCTCTCGGCCCGCGCGGCGGAGCTGCGCGCGAAGACCGAGGCGGCCGCCCACGCGGCGTCGGAAGACGACCACGACGACATCCTCGAGCGCGTGCGACGCTTCTTCGGGCTCGAGGACTAGGCGACCTTCAGGCGGATGCGGTTGCGGCCGAAGACGTAAGCGTAGTCGGCCGAGGAGGAAAGGCCGTGGGCGAGGATGACCCCCAGGCCGCCCTCTCGGCGGGTCTCCGCCAGCGCCTCCAGCATCTCCCGGGTGGCCCGGGCGAAGGGGTTGAACGGCGGGGCGCTGTCCTCGTAGGCGAGGGAAACCTTCCCCCCGTCGGCCGTGAGGGTGATCCAGACCGGGGCGTCGCTGCCCCCCCGGTGGCCGTGCTTCACCGTGTTGAGAAAAAGCTCTTCAATCACGAGGTTAGTCTTGAGGCAGCCCTCCCGGGGGACCTCGGCACCCTTGCAGAAGTCCTCGATGAACGACCTCGCGCTCTTCCAGGCCTCCAGCCGGGACGGAAACATCGCCATTCTGGTTGTGACGGCGTTCACAGGCAGCCCTTTGTAGGATGGGGCATTATAGGGGCGCTCAAACGAGCTTCAAGGAGGTTCCATGCGCAAGTTCCTGATCCTGTTGGTAGCCCTCGGTTTCGCCGGCACCGCCCTGGCAGCCGACGTCGGTCTCGTCAAGGTGGCGAAGGGCTCCGTGCAGATCCAGCGCGGCGCAAACAAGATTCCCGCGACGGTCGGCACCGGCCTGCAGCAGGCCGACGTCGTCATCACCGGCGCGGACGGCTCGGCCGGCATCACCTTCACGGACAACAGCCTCGTGTCGGTCGGCCCGAACAGCGTCTTCTCGATCGACAAGTACAGCTTCGACACCACGACCCACGCGGGTGAGTTCGAAGGCAACCTGAAGCAGGGTCGCCTCGCCGCGGTGTCGGGCAAGATGGTGAAGCAGTCGCCCGACTCGATGAAGATTCGCACGCCGTCGGCTATCATGGGCGTGCGTGGGACCGAGTTCGTCGTGCAGGTCGACGATACGAAGAAGAACTAGCCGCTCAGGGGAATTTTGGTTCGACACCTGTGGGTCGTTGCGGCGGCGTTCATCGCCGCCGGTTGTGCCTGTGCGCCGGTGACCCCGGCGCTTTTTGCCGTTGTGCCGGCCGCCGACGGCCACATCGGCCGCATCGTGGTGACCCCCAACGGCGGTGAGCCCAAGCTCATCGACACCAAGTACGGCGCCGAGCGCATCCGCGCGGACGGCAAGGTCGAGAACGTCACCCTCACCGAGACGGAGGTGCAGGCCACCTTCGGCACGGTGATGGACGCGCTGCCCGGCCGTCCGGCGACCTACACGCTCTACTTCCTCGAGGGCAAGGACGAGCTCACGCCGGAATCGAAGGTCGAGCTGGACAGGGTCTTCGCCGACCTCAGGCACCGGCCCCTGCCCGACATCGCCGTCATCGGCCACACGGACACGCGTGGCGGCCTCGAGTACAACGACACCCTGTCGCGCGCGCGCGCCGAGCGCATGCGCGAGATGCTGGTAGGCCTGGGAATTCCCGAGGAACGGATCATGGTCGCGGGTCGCGGCAAGCGCGAGCTGCTCGTGCCGACCGAGGACAACGTCTCAGAGGCGCGCAACCGCCGCGTCGAGATCAACGTTCGCTGACGGGACGGCGCTCCCGCCGTCCCAGCGCACCACCACCAATGTGATGTCGTCGGCGAGCTCCGCGCCCGCCATGAAACGGCCCACGTCGTCGCGGACCCGCTTCACCACCTCGCCGGGCGCGGCCCCATCCGGGATCCACGAAAGCGACGTGCGCAGCCGCTCGATGCCGAAGAACTCGCGCTTCACGTTCTGGGCCTCCGTGGCGCCGTCGGTCATCACCATCATCCAGTCCCCGGGCTTCAGCGTCGCGCGGTCGGTCGGGAAACGGAAGTTCTCCACCACGCACAGCGGCGGCCCGCCGGGCGCGCCCATGCGCTCGGGCGCGCCGTGCGGCGCGCGCAGGAACGGCGGCTCGTGCCCCGCGTTGGCGTACTCGACCTCGCCCGTCTGCACGTCCAGCGCCGCGGCGAACGCGGTGACGAAGAGCTGCTCCGGGTTCTCGCGCGAGATCTCGTCCTGCGCGTTCGTGAGCACGTCGCCCGGGGGCCCGCCGCGCAGCGCCGCGCTCTTGATGTGCGACTTCACCGCCGCCATGAAGAGCGCCGCGGGCAGCCCCTTGCCGGCCACGTCGGCCACGACGATGAAGAGGTGCGTCTCGTCCACCATGAAGCAGTCGTAGAAGTCCCCGCCCACGGTGCGCGCGGGCTCGAGCAGCGTCGCCACGCGGAAGCGCTTGTCGCTGCCGAGCGTCTCGTCGGTGTCGACGAGCAGGCCCATCTGGATGCGGCGTGCGGCGTTCACCTCGCCCGCCATGTGGGCGGCCTGCTCGCGCAGCTGGCGGCGCTGCTTCTCGGCTTCGGAGAGCGTGCCCACCACGACGCTGCCGAACACCATGGCCGTGCCGAGTGCCGGGAGCACCGGGTCGAGCAGCAGGTGGAAGTGCAGGAAGGCGATCACGCCGCCGCCCAGCAGGATGATCACGAGGCCCACGGCGAGATTGATGCCCTGCAGCGCCGACAACCTCGGCACGAACGCGATCAGGATGAAGCCGCACACGAGGAGGGCCACCGCCTCGATGCGCGCAGCGATGCTGGGGCGCTTGAGGCTCACGCCGTTCACGAGGTTCTCGATCACCTGCGCATGGATCTCGACGCCGGGCACGAACTCGCCGAGCGGCGTCGTCTTGAAGTCGAGCAGGCCCAGCCCGCTCAGGCCCACCAGCACGACCCGGCCCTTCAGCAGGTCGGGCGGATCGACCTTTCCGTCCATCACCGCGGTCGCGGGAATGAAGCGTTCGTCGTCGTGGTGCCCATAGCGCAGCCACGTCGTGCCGTCTTCCTGCGCGTCGGTGGCGATGCTGCCGAAATTCACGCCGAGCAGGCCCTGCGGCTGGTTGCGCCGGTCGAGGCGCAGGCCCACGCGCATGGCGACGCGAAGCGATTCCACGCCGAGCGACGGGGTGATCTGCCCCTGCACGTTCTGCACCAGCGGGACCTGGCGCACGACCTGGTCGGCCGGGCCCGAGTTCATCGCCCCGCGGCTCTCGGCGGCCGCGTCGATGGGATCGATGCTGCGGATGTGGCCGGGGAATTCGCGCAGGTTGCGCTGGATCACGTCGTCGGACACCACCACCGGCGCCGTGCGAGGCGGATCGGGAAAGCGCGAATCCCGCGAAGTCTCGCCGGAAATCCCCAGCACCACGTGCTTGCCGCGAATGGCGTCGGCGAAGCGCTGGTCGTTCGAAGGCAGGCCCTCGAGCGTGCGGCGAACGTCCTTGGGCAGCACCGGGAACTCGGCGGCGATCCCTGCCGGCGAATACCGGTCGGGCTCCGGAAAGACCATGTCCACGCCGATGGCCCCGGGCTGCAGGGCCGCGATCTTCTCGAAAAGCTCCGCCACGCGCGTGCGCGGCCACGGCCACTGGCCGTAGCGCTTGAGCGCGTTCTCGTCGACGAGGACGACGAACACCGGCGAGCTCGTACGCTCGGCGGGGAACCATCGCTGGTACTGGTCGAAGACGGCGTTGCGCACCACGTTCGCGCCGGAAACCGAGACGATGAAAAGCGTCAGGGCGCCGAGCAAAACCAGGGCGAGGACGCGAAGTCCGCCCAGTGTGTTCAGAGATCGATCTCCAGGCCGTCGAACGCGGCGGAAACCTTCAACGCGTGGTCGCCGCGCGTGAGCTCCTCGAAGCGGCGCGCCTCCTTGAGCAGCCCCTCGAGGGTCGCGTCGTTGTTCGCCGGCTCGTGGTGGAACAGCACCAGGTGCTTGGCGTGGGCCATCTGGCAGAGCTCCACGCCCACGATGTTGCTCGAATGGCCCCAGTCGGCCTTCACGCTGATCGCCTCCGCGAGCGCGTACATGGCGTCGAAGATCACGACGTCGGCGTCACGGAAGAAGTTCGCGAACGCCTCGGCCTCGGTGCGGTTCTCGAGCTTGTGCTCGGAGTCGGTCGAGTAGATCACCGACTTGCCGTTGTGCTCGAAGCGGTAGCCGTACGAGTCGCCGCCGTGCAGCTGCAGGTGCGGCGTGACCTTGAGGCCCGACACCTCGTGCGTCTTGTCGGGCGTGAGCTTCACGAACTCGATCTTGGCGCCCAGCTGCTCGAATGTCACCGGGAAGCAGGGTGGGGACTGCTGCAGGCGGAACGCCTGCTCGAGCACGTCGTGGCAGCCGTGGATGCGGATCTTCGTTCCCGGGACGTAGGCCGGCCCCAGGAAGGGGAAGCCCATGATGTGGTCCCAGTGCACGTGCGACATGAAGATGTTGATGGTCGCCGGGCGCCGCGCCTGCTTGGCGAGCACGTGCTGCCCGAAGGGACGCGCGCCGCTGCCCATGTCGCAGACGAAATATTCCTCGCTGTCGAGCTCGAGCTCCACGCACGGCGTGTGGCCGCCGAAGGTATGCGTGAGCGAGAAGTCGAGCTCGGAGCTCGCGAACGCGTGCGCCTCCTCGAAGCTCTTGAACGTGCGGCCCGAGGCCTGCACCAGCGCCATCGCGAGCTTGTCGCGAATGTCCGACGTGGTCAGCGCGACCGGGATCGACCCGCGGGTTCCCCAGAAGCGCACGCGCACGGCGCGCTATCCCTTCTCGAACGCGACGGCAGCCTCCGACGATACCGCCGCCATGGCCTCGCGCAGGGTGGGGAACACCTGGAACACCAGGTTGAAATGGCTGATCTCGAAGATCTCGCGCACCATCGGCTGCAGCGCCGCCACGAAGATGCGGCCGTGCTGCGCCTTCGCCTGCCGCGAGGCGAGCATGAAGCAGCGCAGCCCCGCGCTGGAGACGTACTCGAGCTGCGAGAGGTCCAGGACGATGGCGCCGCCGTCGTGGGCCGCCGCGTCGACGAACGCCATGAGCTGCCCGCGGAAGGCCTCGCACGTGTCCTGGTCGAGGCGACCGGCCACCTGTACGGAGACGGCGTTGGCGAAGCGCCGGGAAGTGACGTTCATCGAGTTCTAGTTATCGAGGGCAGGCAGTCGCCGGGTCCGGAGCCGGCGCAGTGGGGGCTATTGTGTCACAGGGCGCAGGGCGGACAGAAGCGGGAAATACCCCCCGTCCGGACCCCATAATTCGCCACCCCCCGGATGACCGAACAAACCGCCAGGAGCCGAATGGCCGAGGTCGACATCAGCGTGGTCACGTACCGCCCGGACATGGCGTTCCTGGAGATCTTGTTCGCCAGCCTCGCCGAACCCACGCGCGCCCCGCTCACGCGCAACCTCTTCGTCCACGACAACAGCGCCGATCCCGCGATCGCCGCGGAAATCGGCCGGCTGCCGGGCCTGCAGCCCGGCGGGGCCTTCGCGCGCGTCGAGATCCATGCCTCGGACTCCAACGTGGGCTTCGGGCGCGGGCACAACGCCAACGCGGCACGCGGCAAGGCCACGCTCTTCTTCGTCGTGAACCCGGATTGCGTGCTGGAGCCGGGCGCGCTCGAGGACGCGGTCGCCGGCGCATTGGCGGACGACGAGCGCATCGGCGCGTGGGAGATGCGCCAGATCCCGTTCGAGCACCCGAAGGAGTACGACCCGGTGACGCTCGACACGCCGTGGGCGAGCGGCGCGGCGCTGCTGCTGAGGCGCAAGGCGTTCGACGAGGTGGGCGGATTCGATCCGCGCATCTTCCTGTACGGCGAGGACGTCGACCTCTCGTGGCGGCTGCGCGCCCGCGGCTGGCGCGTCGTCTACCGCCCGCGAACCGCCGTCGTGCACCGCACCTATGCCCACGCCGGCGAGGAGAAGCCGGCGCAGCTTGCCGGAAACACCGTCGCGAACCTCTGCCTGCGCGCGCGTTACGCGGGCCTGCGAAGCACGCTCGAGGGGCTGGCGATGCTGCGAGCCGAGATCTGGCGTCCGCAACCGCGCGAACGGCGTCGCAACCTGATGCGTGCGGGGTGGGACTTCCTGAAGCGATGGCCGTATTTCGCCGCCTCGCGCGTGCGGCCGACCGGGCGATTCGCGCCTCGCTTCGAGGGCTGGTCCTACGAGCGCAGGCGCGACGGCGCGTTTCATCCCTTCGCCTCGCGCCGCGAGGATCCGCGCGAGGAGCCGCTGGTATCGATCCTCATCCGAACCGTCGATCGCCCGCGCCAGCTCGCCGCGGCACTCGCGTCGTGCGCGAACCAGACGTACCGCAACCTCGACGTGATGGTCGTGGAGGACGGTCCCGAGCGCTCGCGCGCCGTCGTCGAGTCCTTCCGCGACCGACTCCCGGTGCGCTACTTCGCCACGGGCGCGAAAGTGGGCCGCGCACGCGCGGGCAACATCGCGCTGGCCAACGCGCGCGGCGAGTGGCTCAACTTCCTCGACGACGACGACGTCCTCTTCGCCGACCACGTGGAAGTGCTGGTGGCCGCGGCCCTGGGCAAGCGCGCCGCGGGCGTGTACGGCCTCGCGTGGGAAACGCCGGTCCACTGGATCGACAAGTCGCGCGAGGAATTCCGCGAGGGCGAGCCGTTCACGCGATTCCAGATGGCGTTCGACCGCTTCGCGCTCTGGCACCAGAACTTCCTGCCGATCCAGGCGGTGCTCTTCCACCGGCGCCTGTGGCAGCAGCACGGCGGCTTCCTGGAGGACATGGACCAGCTGGAGGACTGGAACCTGTGGACGCGATACACGCTCGCCGAGGACTTCCTGCTGGTGCCCAAGACGACGTCCAAGTACCGGATCCCGGGCGACGAGACCGAGAATGCCGAACGCCTCGGGCGATTGGGCGGCGCGCTATCCGACGCGCTGGAGCGGCAACGCCAGCTCACGCTTTCGGTCTCGCCGCGCCAGGTCGTGGAGCTGGCCAAGGGATACGTGCGCACCTTCGGCGCCCAGGCCACGACGCCAAATATGACCCGGACTTCCGATTCGACGATGGCCGCGGGGGCGGACTATGTTCCGAAGGTGGTGCGCGGCGTGCGCTTCGCCAACCAGCGGGTGCTCCTCGACGGGTACGAGTACAACGGCTGCGTGTTCGAGAACGTGACGTTCGAGTTCAACGGCACGACTCCCATCCGCATGGTGAACAATCGCATCGAGAACTTCAGGCTGTCGAGTGCCAGCCCCACGGTGCTCGCGTCGATCGCGTGGCTGCACGGGCTGGGGTTGGTGCATAAGGACCTGCAGGTGCAGCGCGTGCAGAAGACCGACGCGCCATGAAAAAAGCCCGCGAAGCGGGCTTTTTTCGATCGAATTGGTGGCCTGGGGCGGAATTGAACCACCGACACATGGATTTTCAGTCCACTGCTCTACCAACTGAGCTACCAGGCCGGGAAAGCTTTAAATTATAGCCGTTTCACCCCCTCCCAAGCCACTCCCGGAATTGGAAAAAGCCTCGAAAGTCGCGCCGGTGCTGGGCGGCCTCGCCGTCTGCACCGCAGGGGGCGCGATCTGCGCCTGGATCCATACGCCCCTGCCCTGGATGCTGGGCGCCATCTTCGGGATGGGGGCTGCCCAGATGGCAGGCGCCCACTTCCAGACCCTGCCCGGCGGCCGCAACGTCGGGATGCTCATCGTGGGCACGTCGCTGGGCCTCTATTTCACGGCCCCGGTGGTGCACGAGGTGGCCCACTACTGGCCGTGGTTCATCTTCCTGGGCTTCGCCGCCATCGGCTTCGGCGCGGCGAGCGCGCTGGTGCTCATGAGGCTGGGCGGCATCGACCGGCCCACCGCCTACTTCGGCAGCATGCCGGGAGGCGCCGCGGAGATGGCGACCCTGGGCGAGAGCTACGGCGCGAAGACGCACCTCGTCGCCGTCGCGCACACGATCCGCATGCTCGTCATCGTGAGCGTGATCCCGATCTCGATCACGCTGGCGGGATTCTCGGCGACCGAGGACTATCGGCCCGTCACGGTGCCATTCGATCCGGCGAAGCTCGTGCTGCTCTTCGCCATGGCCGCGGTCGCGGGGGTCATCGCGAAGAAGCTCAGGGCGCCGACTGCGTTCACCATGGGCCCGCTATTCCTGAGCATCGCGATCACCGTGTCGGGCATCCAGCTCTCGTCGGTGCCGGTGTGGATCACCAACGTCGCGCAGGTACTGCTGGGCGCCTCGCTCGGGGTGCGCTTCGAGCGCACCTTCATCGCCGTGGCGCCGCGGCTGCTGATGGCGCTCGTGCCGTCGCTCACGGCGATGCTGGTGCTCGCGGCGCTTACCGGGTGGCTCATCTCGGTCGGTAGCGGCGCATACATCGGGACGTCGCTGCTTTCCGCCGCGCCCGGCGGCATCGCGGAGATGTCGATCACCGCGAAGGTGCTGCGCATCGGCGTGGCGTTCGTCACCGCCGCGCACGTGGTGCGCTACCTCATCGTCGTGCTCTTCACCATCCCCGTGTACCGGGTGCTCGAGGCCGCCCGGACCCGTGCCACCCCGCGGAAGTAGCCGTCCGGACCCCCAAGGGCGGGGCCATTCCCACCGGTTGGAAAAACCCGCCGGGGAGCGGCCGGGAGCGACTTCCGCGCCCCCGGCCCCCCGCCTACGATGGCCGTACTGACAACGTCGCCACGGAGCCCAGAGCATGAGACCCCAGGAACTGAAGCGCGTGCTGGAGAGCGGACTGCTTTCCTTCCCCCTCACCGACTTCGATTCGCAGCTGCGCTTCGCGCCCAAGCCCTACGCGCAGCGCCTGGAGTGGCTCATGCCCTACGGGGCCTCGGCGCTCTTCGCCGCGGGCGGCACCGGCGAATTCTTCTCGCTCGAGCCGGGCGAGTACTCCCAGGTCGTCAAGACCGCGGTGAATACGTGCCGCGGGCGCATGCCGATCATCGGAGCGGCCGGCGCGGGCACCGCGCTTGCCGTGCAGTACGCCCAGGAAACCGAACGCGCCGGCGCGCAGGGCCTCCTGTTGCTGCCGCACTACCTCACCGAGGCGTCGCAGGAAGGGCTGCTCGCGCATGTGCAGGCGGTGTGCCGCAGCGTGAAGATCGGCGTCATCGTCTACAACCGGGGCGCGGCGCGTTACTCGCCGGACACCGTCGCGAGGCTCGCCGAGACCTGCCCGAACCTCATCGGATACAAGGACGGCATGGGCGACATCGAGCACTTCGTGAGCGTCCGGCGCAAGTTGGGCGATCGCGTCGCCTACCTCGGCGGCTTGCCGACCGCCGAAGTCTTCGCGGGCGCATACAAGGCGATGGGCTGCCCGGTGTACTCGTCGGCGGTGTTCAACTTCATCCCCAAGACCGCGATCGAGTTCTACAACGCGCACGCGGCCGGCGATACCAGGACCACGAACCGCCTCATCGACGAGTTCTTCCTGCCGTACATCGCTATCCGCAACCAGGGCCACGGCTACGCGGTGAGCATCGTGAAGGCGGGCGCCACCATCGTCGGCCACGGCGCGGGTCCGGTCCGTCCGCCGATCTCGGATCTCAAGCCGAAGGAAGTCGAGCAGCTCTCGGCCCTCATCAAGAAGCTCGGCTCGCAGGAGATTTCCACCCGCTCCGCCAGGAAAGTGAAGGAGAAGGCATGATTCGCGGCATCCTCGCGGCCGCCTTCATCGGCGCCGCCAGCCTCGTTGCGCACGCGCAGGGCTATCCCGCCAAGACCGTCACCGTCGTCGTGCCGTTCCCGCCCGGCGGCTCGTCGGACATGATCGGCCGCGTGCTCGGCCAGAAGATGGGCGAGGAGCTGAAGGGCACCTTCATCGTCGAGAACAAGGCGGGTGCCACCGGAGCCATCGGCGCCGGGTACGTGAAGAACGCGGCGCCGGACGGCTACACGCTGCTCGTCTCTTCGCTCGCGGTGTTCGTGGTGAACCCGCACCTGCAGAAGACGCTCGCCTATGATCCGAGCAAGGACTTCGACCTCATCACCGTCGCGGTGCAGGCGCCGAACGTGCTCGTGGCCAATCCGCAGCAGAAGGTGGCGAACGTCAAGGAGCTCATCGACTTCCTTAAGAAGAATCCGGACAAGGCCACGTTCGCCTCGTCGGGCGCCGGCTCCTCCGACCACCTCACGGCCGAGCTCTTCTGGCAGCTCACCGGCACGAAGGCGATCCATGTCCCGTACAAGGGTGGGGCGCCGGCGATCCAGGACGTGATGGCGGGCCATGCCGACTTCTCCTTCCAGAACATCAACGCGGTGCTGCCGCAGATCCAGGCGGGCAAGCTCAAGGCGCTCGCGATCACCAGCACCAGGCGCTCGCCGCTGCTGCCCAACGTGCCCACGCTCACCGAGTCGGGCGTGAAGGGCGCCGAGGTCTACTCGTGGCAGGCGATGGCGGCGCCGAAGGGCCTGCCGCCGGCGGTGAAGGCGAAGCTGCACGGCGCGGCGGTCGCCGCGCTCAAGGATCCCGCGGTCGCGAAACAGCTCACCGACCAGGGTTTCGAGATCGTCGGCGACACCCCCGAGCAATTCGCGAAATTCCAGCAGGAAGAGCTCGCGCGCTGGAAGAAGGTCATCGAGACCGGCCACATCACCGCGAACTGACCATGTCCTCCACCCCCAAGATCACCGAGCTCGCCGTCGTCCCCGTCGCGGGACACGACAGCATGCTCATGAACCTCTCGGGCGCGCACGGCCCCTTCTTCACGCGCAACGTCGTGATCCTGAAGGACAGTGCCGGCCACACGGGCGTGGGGGAAGTACCCGGCGGCGAGAAGATCCGCCAGACGCTCGAGGACGCGCGCCCGCTCGTCGTGGGCCAGCCCGTCGGCCGCCACAACCGCGTGCTGAACGAGATGCGCAAGCGCTTCGCCGATCGCGACAGCGGCGGACGCGGCCTGCAGACGTTCGACCTGCGCACGACGATCCACGCCGTGACCGCGATTGAATCCGCGATGCTGGACCTCCTGGGCCAGCACCTGGGACTTCCGGTCGCCGAGCTCCTCGGCGACGGCCAGCAGCGCGACAAGGTCGAGATGCTGGGTTATCTCTTCTTCGTCGGCGATCGCACGAAGACCGATCTTCCCTATGAAAGCGCGCCGAAGGAATCGGACAGCTGGCTGCGGCTGCGCCACGAGAAGGCGATGGATCCCGCCGGCGTCGTGCGGCTCGCCGAAGCCGCCTACGCCCGCTATGGCTTCAACGATTTCAAGCTGAAGGGCGGCGTGCTGCGCGGCGACGAGGAAGTCGACGCGGTCATCGCGCTGCACGAACGCTTCCCGAATGCGCGCGTGACTCTCGATCCCAATGGCGGCTGGCTCCTCAGGGACGCGATCCGCCTCGGCAGGCGGATGCAAGGCGTCGTCGCTTACGCGGAAGACCCTTGCGGCGCCGAGGAAGGCTTCTCGGGGCGCGAGGTGATGGCGGAGTTCCGCCGCGCCACCGGGCTGCCCACGGCCACCAACATGGTCGCGACCGACTGGCGCCAGCTGGTGCATGCGCTGTCGCTGCAATCCGTCGACATCCCGCTCGCCGATCCGCATTTCTGGACGATGCAGGGCTCGGTGCGCGTGGGGCAGACCTGCGCCGACTGGGGCCTCACCTGGGGCTCGCACTCGAACAACCACTTCGACATCTCGCTCGCGATGTTCACGCACGTGGCCGCCGCCGTGCCCGGCAAGGTGACCGCGATCGACACGCACTGGATCTGGCAGGACGGCCAGCGCCTCACCAGGGAGCCATTTCGCATCGTGGGAGGCATGGTCGACGTGCCGAAGCGCGGCGGCCTCGGCGTCGAGATCGACGAAGCGAAGCTCGCGGCGGCGCACGAGCTCTACAAGAAGCACGGCCTCGGCGCGCGCGACGACGCGACCGCGATGCAGTACCTCATTCCCGGCTGGAAATTCGACCCCAAGCGGCCCAGCATGGTCCGCTGACCCAGGAGCCTCCATGCAACGCCCGCTCGCCGCACTCGCTCTCGCGCTCGCCGCCTCGGTGACGCACGCCGCGTATCCGGACCACACCGTCGTGATCGTCGTCCCGTTCCCGCCCGGGGGCGGCACCGACACCGGCACGCGCGTGATCGCGCAGAAGCTCTCCGAGAAATGGGGGCAGCCGGTGATCGTCGAGAACAAGGCCGGCGCCGCCGGCCTGGTGGGCGCCGAGTACGTCTCCAAGGCGAAGAACGACGGTTACACGCTGATGATGGGCAACGTCGGCACGCAGTCGATCAATCCCACGCTCTACGGCAAGCGCATGTCGTACAACAACGACACCGCGTTCACGCCGGTCACGCTGGTGGCGGAGCTCCCGCTCGTGATGCTGGCCGGCCCCGCCACGCAGGTGAAGACGCCGAAGGATGCGATCGCGCTGGCGAAATCGCAGCCCGGCAAGCTCACCTACTCGAGCTCCGGCCCGGGCGGCTCCATGCACCTCGCGGGCGCGCTCTTCGAGAAGGCGAGCGGCACCGAACTGCTGCACGTGCCCTACAAGGGCGGCGGCCCCGCGATCGCCGACCTCATCGCCGGCCACGTCGACTTGTCGTTCGCGACGATCCTCGAGTCCTACGGACACATCAAGAGCGGGCGACTGCGCGCCATCGCGGTGACGAGCGACAAGCGCGCGCCCACGCTGCCCGAGGTCCCGACGCTCGCGGAAAGCGGGCTCGCGGGTTTCAACACCGGCTCGTGGATCGGGATCGTGGCGCCCGCCGGCGTTCCGAAGGACATCATCGAGAAAATCGCGCGCGACGTCCGCGAGGTCGTGAACGGTCACGAAGTGCACCGGCAACTGCTCGACCAGGGGGCCATCCCCGTGGGCGGCACGCCGGCCGAATTCGCGGCGCTCATCGACGTCGATCGCAAGCGCTACGGACAGATCATCCGGGACCGCAACATCACCGCCGACTGAAGCAAACCACAAGAGGAGAGACGAATGAAGCAGCTCGTGAAGGCGCTGGTCGCAGGAACCGTGCTCGCCACGGCATCGACGCTCGCCGCGGCGCAGGCGTGGCCCGCGAAACCGATCAAGTTCGTCGTGCCCTACCCGCCGGGCGGCACGTCGGACATCCTCGCGCGCGCCGTGGGGCAGAAGCTGCAGGAGAAGTGGGGCCAGCCCGTGGTGGTCGAGAACAAGCCGGGCGCCACCGGCAACATCGGCGCCGACTACGTTGCCAAGTCCGCACCCGACGGCTACACCATGATGCTTGCCGACATCGGCTCGCTTGCGATCGCGCCGAGCGTCGTCACCACGCTGCCGTTCGATCCGGTGAAGGACTTCACGCCGGTCGTGATGGTCGCCTACTCGCCGCACCTGCTGGTAGTGCACCCCTCGGTGCCCGCGAAGGATGCGAAGGAGCTCGTGGCGCTCGCCAAGGCGAAGCCCGACTCGCTCAACTTCGCCGTCTCCGGGCTCGGCGGCGCCAACCACCTCGCCGGCATCGAGTTCGAGCAGCGCGCGAAGATCAAGTGGTCGTACATCCCCTACAAGGGCGGATCGCAGGCGCTCACCGACATGGTCGGCGGCCAGGCGCAGGTCATGTTCAACGGCATGCTCGCGACCTACCCGTTCGTGAAGGAAGGCAAGCTCAAGGTGCTCGCGATCTCGAGCGCCAAGCGTTGGCCCACCCTTCCCGACGTGCACACGGTCGCGGAGTCCGGCATGCCCGGCTTCGAGACCGGTTCCTACCAGGGCATCGTGGCGCCCGCGAAGACTCCGGCCGACATCGTGAAGAAGACGCACGACGCGGTGATGGAGATCCTCGCCACGCCGGAGATGAAGGATCGGCTCGACAAGGCAGGCGCCGAGGTGCGCGCGATGTCGTCGGAGCAGTTCGGCGCGTTCATCCGCACCGAGCGCGACAAGTGGGCGAAGGTCGTGAAGGAATCGGGCGCGAAGTTCGACTGACGCCCGAATGAAAATGGGCCCGCCTTGAGGGCGGGCCCGAAGTCCCGGAGGAACTGTACAACCGGGAGAGACAGGCCTCGATATTGCCTGAGCAACATGACGATAACCTGACGCAACTCGCCCGTTGGCGCTACTGGGGAAACGCCACCCGGAGCACCGCGCCGCGTCCTCCCTCCGCTTCGTCCACGCGCACCTTCGCGCCGTGCAGGTCCGCGATCGCCTTCACGATCGCGAGGCCCAGCCCGCTTCCGACCTCGCCGGTGCCCAGCACGCGATAGAAGCGATCGAACACGAGCTCGCGATCCGCTGCAGCGATGCCGAGTCCCGTGTCGCTCACGCTCACCACCGGGGGCTTGTCGCGCACGCTCACCTCGACCTCGCCGCCCGCGGGCGTATAGCGGATCGCGTTGTCGATGAGGTTGGCGAAGAGCTCGCGCAGCAAGAGCGGCGATCCCGGCACCGTCACCGCGCCCGGCGCCTCGTCGAAGCCGAGCGACACGCCCTTCGCGAGCGCGCGATCGGCCCAGTGCGCGCAGACCTCGCGTAGCAGCGCGTTCAGCTCGACCGGCTCGCGCGGAGCGGGATTGGAGCGGGCGTCGTCGGCGCGAGCGAGCGACAGGAGCTGCGTCACCAGCCGCCCCATGCGATCGGCGCTCTCCTCGATGCGTGCCAGGCGCTCGCGCGCCTCCTCGAGCGACTCGTCGCGCATCGCCGCCTCGGCCTGGGTCTTCAATCCCGCGAGCGGAGTGCGCATCTGGTGCGCCGCATCGGCAACGAAGCGGCGCTGCACCTCGGTGTTCGCGCGCACGCGCTCGAGCTGGCGGTTGAGCGTGTTCACCAGCGGCGCGATCTCGGTCGGCACGTCATCGGGTGGTAACGGCGAAAGATCCTCGGGATCGCGGCGCTCCACGCGATCGCGCAGCCGCGTGAGCGGCGAGAGCCCATGCCGCAGCCCGTACCACAGCGTCACGAACGTGGCGGTGAGCAGCAGCAGGATCACCACCATCACGATCTCGGTCACGTTGCCCACGAGCTCGCCGCGACGGTGCAGCGGCTCGGCCACCTGCACGAGGAACGTCGTGGGCTCGCCCGGCACGAGCGCGTAGGCGACCCGAACCGCCTGCCCGAAGAGCCTGCCCTCGCGGAATCGGACGACGGCGTCCGGCGGGGTGTCGCTCTCACCGCTCGCCGGCATCATCTGGTCGCCAGCCAGCACGCGTCCGCGGTTCACCGCGAGCTGCACGTAGTAGGGCTCGACCGGATCGTCTCGAAACGCGTTCAACACCGGAAGCTGCGCGGGTTGCCCCTCGAGCGAACGCACGCGCGAGCGCGCCTCCTCGCCCACCGCGTGCACCATCTCGCGCAGCTGCGTGTCGTAGGTCGCGTCGGCGATCGCGGTGGCCGCGAAGTAGGTGCCGGCGACCGCGGCAGGCCAGAGCACGATGAGCGGCGCGCCCATCCAGCCCAGCACCTGCACGAAGAGGCTCTTGCGGGACGCGCGCTCCGGCAAGGACTTCAGTTGCTTCGCGCGCTGTTGTCGGCGACGCAGTAACCGAGGCCGCGCAGCGTCGAGATGCGCACGCCGCCCGGCTCGAGCTTCTTGCGCAGGCGGTGCACATAGACCTCCACCGCGTTGGGCGAAAGCTCCTCGCCCCACTGGCAGAGGTTGTCCACGATCTGCTCCTTGCTCACCATGCGGCCGGCGCGCGAGATGAGGAGCTGCAGCAGGCTCAGCTCCCGCGCCGAGAGGTCGAGCGGCTCGCCGTGCAGGCGCGCCACGCGCCCCACGGTGTCGTACGTGAGCGGACCCAGCTCCACGATGGCGGCGCCACCGTGCCCGGCGCGGCGGGTCAGCGCGCGCACGCGCGCCTCCAGCTCCGCGAGGTCGAAAGGCTTGGTGAGGTAGTCGTCCGCGCCGAGGTCGAGGCCGCGCACGCGGTCTTCGGTCGAATCCCGCGCCGTGAGGATCAGCACCGGCAGGTTCGACTTGCGGGCCCGCAGCCGCTTCAGCACGTCCAGGCCCGTCATGCGCGGCATGCCCAGGTCGAGGATCAGCAGGTCGAAGGACGATGCGGTGATCGCGGCATCCGCCGACGCCCCGTCGGAGACGCAGTCGACGGCGTAGCCCGCGCGCCGCAGCGTATGGAGGAGGCCGTCGGCCAGGATGGAGTCGTCTTCGGCGATGAGCAGGCGCATGGGGACCGGCAATTCAGGGCGTCGGGATGAAAAGCTTACCTCGGTGTGGGCTCGCCCGCGTTCCTTACGCGAGGCTTTCACCATCCGGGCCTCTCGACACGGACTAGCGGGGCTTCAGGCGAGCTGGCCCTGGGCGAGCGGCGCGTCGGCGGAGAGCGCCGCCTTCGCACGATCCATCTGCGCCTGCGCCATGAGCAGGAGCTGCATGGCGCTCGTGGGACTCGATCCCCCGTAGCTCACCGCTCCGAAAACGTAGCGCGCGCCTGCGTATTCCCTGGCCAGCACCTCCCGTGCGCGCTCCGCGACGCGCCGCGCCTCGACCACCGGGCATTCCACCAGCATCAGGATCAGGCAGCGCTCGCTCGAGCGCGCGATCGCATCGCAATCGCGGACATGACCGCGCAGCGCTTCGACCACGCCGCGCGGCTCCGAGCCCGGGCCTTCGGGCGGCATCTCCAGCATCACGAGCGAAAGCGGTCGCGCGTACCGGCGTGCACGCCGCGCTTCCGTTTCCAGCACGTGATCGAATTCCCGTTGCGCCATCGCTCCGGACTCGAGGTCCACCCGTGCGGCTTCGATCACCGCATCCACGAAGCGGCGATGGTGGTCGATCGCGAGCGCGAACAGCATGAAGAGCACGGTGACGGATCCGATCTGCGCGACGAACGGCATGAGCGGCGCGTACGGGGGCCGCATCGCGATGGCGACGAAGGCGCAGTACGCGGCCGCGGTGGCCGCCACGATGACGCCTGCGCGCCTGCCGAGGTTCCACGCGGCGAGCGACACGGGCAACAGGTAGAAGAGGTGCAGCGAGAACGCGACGCCCGAGATCCATTCGAGCGCCAGCAGCGCCGGAAGGAGGGCGAAAAGCACCGCCGCCCCGGAACGCGGTCCGAGCGTCCAGGGACGTTTGCTGCGCAGCTCGTGGTGTGGGTCGACCATGCCCGCATGGTGCCCGTTTGCCCCGCGGCGTCAAATCGACTGGGTCACATCACGGGTTACAAACGCAAGAGGACACCGCAGGAATACACAGCGCTTGTCGCCGGTGTACCGTATGCGCTCCAACTCGGGAGGAAGACAACCATGGCTCGGATTCTGGGATTCTTGCTGGCCGCCCTCGCCCTCGGTGGATGCGTCGCCGCCTCCACCACCGAAAACGCCGCCGCCACGCCGTCGCGCGAGATGAAGATGGCCTTCGACGTCACCGATACCGCCACGCAGCCGCTGCTCATCAAGCTCGAGACGATCGAGACCACGCGCAAGCAGCTCATCGACCAGGGCTACACGCCCCGCATCGTGGTCACCTTCCGCGGCAACGCCTCGTACTTCACGCAGACCGACATGAGCCTGGTGAAGGAGGCCGACCGAGCCGACGCGCTCAAGATCCAATCGATGATCCGCCGGTTCCGGCAGGACAACGTCATCGAGAGCGCCGAGCAGTGCAACATCCCGCTCGCGCCGCGCAAGATCCAGGCGCAGAACCTGATGCCGGAGGTGAAGCTGGTTCCCAACGGCTGGATCGCGCTCGCCGAGTACCAGCGCAAGGGCTACGCCTACATCGCGCCCTGAAGAACCCGCGTTTCCTCTCGGTCGACGCCCTTCGGGGCGTCGCCGTGGCGTCCATGATCGTCGTGAATACCCCCGGCGACTGGGCGCACGTGTATGCGCCGCTCCTGCACTCGGAGTGGAACGGCTTCACGCCGACGGACCTGGTGTTCCCGCTCTTCCTCTTCATCGTCGGCGTGTCGATCGCGCTCGCGCCGGCCTCGGACGCGGGGACGATCCTCATGCGCGCGTTGCGCCTCGTCGCGCTGGGCCTCGCGTTACACGCGCTTGCGTGGTGGCTCCTGGACCGTGCCGCGTTCCGGCCCTGGGGCGTGCTGCAACGGATCGGCATCTGCTACGCCGCCGCGGCCCTCCTCGCGACGCGAAGCGCTGCGCGAACCCAGTGGATCACGATCGGCACGTTGCTCGTCGGGTATTGGGCATTGATGGCGCTCGGCGGGTCGTTCGAGCGCGACGGCAATCTCGCGAGCCGCGTGGACACGGCACTCCTCGGTCGCTTCAACTACGAGTACGACCCGAAGACCGGGGTCGGCCATGACCCCGAGGGACTGCTCTCGACGTTTCCGGCGATCGCGACGACGTTGATCGGCGTGCGCGCGGGAGATTGGTTGAGGACACGAGACCCGAGGCGGATCCTTGCGGCCGGGCTGGGCGCGCTCGCGATCGGCGGCGGGTGGTCGCTGGCATTCCCGATCAACAAGAACCTCTGGAGCTCGTCGTTCGTCCTCTGGGCCGCGGGATGGTCGCTGCTCCTGCTCGCCGCGTTCCATGTCGCCATCGACCGGCGTGGGCTCCCCCCGATCGGCTGGCGCTTCGGGGTCAATGCGATCGCGATCTATGCTGGCGCGTGGGTGTTCGAATGCGTGCCCGCCATCGCCGGGGCGAGCCGGCATATCGCGGCCATGTTCGCGCGCGCCTCCATGGACCCGAAGGCCGTGTCGCTCGGCTACGCGCTCGCATTCCTGCTCTTCTGGTGGATGGTCGCCCTGTACCTCGACAAGCAGCAGGTCCGCATCAGGATCTGACTCCGGGCGTATGATCGCGGGCACCCCTCGACCCGGGAGCCTCCATGAACAACGCGAACAGGGTTCTGGTCACGAGCACCGCCACCGTCCTGCTGGCGATCGCGCCGCACGTCGCAGCGCAAGTTCCCGGCGGCGGCGAAGCCTGCAAGATGGAGAAGATCAGCCCGCAGCCGAATCCCGACTTCCTCACCGCATTCAATGCCGCGGAGAAGCGCGCGAAGGCGTGGAAGCCCGACGTGGTCATCGCGCGGCTCACGCACACCTCGATCGGCCCGATCGATCCCGAAGGGCGCTCCACCAACTGGCACATGGTGTGGTATTCGCCCGGCGCGAAGACCAACGACATGATCACCATCGCCAACGGCTCCATCACCTGCTGGGCGATGCCGGGCCCCTCGGGACGCCTCGGCGACATCAAGCCGGACTTCTATCGCGACGTGAAGAAGCTGCTCGCGGAAGCGAACGCCCACGGCGGCGCGGCGCTCATGGCCGAAGGCTATGCTCCGAGGGTCGAGCTCAGCGCCGGATCGAAGGGGAAAGTGCTCTGGTACGTGAACTACGAGCACCCGACGAAGCGCGGATCGCTCCAGGTCACCTTCGACGGCAACACCGGCAAGTTCGAAAACGCGATCAAGTAGCCGGCAGCGTCAGGCGCTGCTCTTCTCCAGCGCGCCCAGCAGCGGATTCGGTCGGGGCGCGGCGACACGGCGCAGCGTGTTGGTGTCGCGATGGTCGAAGGGCGGCGTCTTCCCCCGAATCGCGAGGTCCACGCGCGACACGTACGTCCAGCTGCCGTCGTCGTTGAACGTGATGTCGAGGCGGTAGTAGTCGGTGCGGAAGGCCTCGTCGAGGAACGGCGACGAGCAGATGCCGAAGCGCGGATCGCCTCGCTTCGCCTCCACCGTGATCTTCCTGTCGCCCGGCGTCGCCGTGCCGCCCGCGAGCACCACTTGCCCGCGCGGGATCGTGAGCGATTGCATGATCAATCCCGTGGCCGAGTCCCACAGCCAGTAGCCGACCTGGTCGTGGAACGTGATCGCCTCTTCGGGCGAGTTGATGTGGACGTGATAGCGCAACCCATAGAGCAGCTGTGGGCCGTTGGGTTGCGGGTCGATCGGGTCCATGCGCACGTGCTCGCTGTATGCGCGGCGTTGCGGCCCGTCCGCCTTGGGGTTGACGTCGACGCCCTGGTCGGAGCGCCACTCGCCGGCCAGGAAGCGCAGCGGCCCCAGATTGGCGAGCGTGTCCGGGGAGAAGTCCTCGGGCTCGGTGTAGATGTCCTCAGGGATGTTCGCCATGGCCTCGTCCGCGAAAGTTCCCGTGGAGGATGCCACAAAGGGACGGCCGCGCTGCCCTGACCGGACCGTGATGGCGGCCCGGCTCCTTCATCAACGCGCAATCCCACGGGGTTTTCATGGGACCGTCCCGAAAATCACTCGAAAGGTCCAAGACATGCTCTATACGATTGCAGTCATCCTCCTCATCCTCTGGCTCCTCGGCATGGTCGGCTCCTACACGGTGGGCGGACTCATCCACATCCTGCTCGTGGTGGCCCTCGTGATGATCGTCCTCAACCTGGTCCGGGGACGCCGCGCGCTCTGACGAGTCGCCTGGTAGCTCGAAAGAAGAGCCCCGCCGAAGCGGGGCTTTTCGTTACCGGATCTCCCACCCTCAGTGCGGCTCGACCACGCAGCCCGGAGAGCCCGATTGGTCGCCCGTTGGCAACACCTCGGCGTAAGTAGTCGCGATCCTGATCTCGTCGACGGTGAACGCGCCCGTTGAGTAGATGCCGATGCGCGACACCGTTCCGAGGTCCACGTCCGACTTCACCGTCCCCTGGGTCGGCTCCATCTTGCCGGCCGCGGGATCGACGTAAAGCGTGAACACGTCGTTGCCGGGCATGAACTGCGCCTTCAGGACGAGCAGCGTGGTGCGGCCGACCTTCGCCGATGCACCCGAGGGCACCTGGCCGGACCCGCCGCGATTCTCGAGCACGTACTGCGCGAGCGCGCCGCCTCCCGGCTTGCCGATGAAGAGGTCGTTGCCCAGGCTTCCGTTCAACGTGACGCCGAAGAAGCCGTTGAAGATTCCATCGTGCAGCGTGCCCTGCGGCTGGATGAGGAAGCTCATGTAGACGGTGCCCGTGCTGATCGGGAGCGCGAGGTCCCGGACCGCGCCGTTGATCTGCTGGAATGCCCCGGCGGAAACACTCCCGCCATCGCTGCGCAGCCTCGCCTTGCAGAGCGAGCGATCCAGCGGAACGTAACCCGAGGCGAATACGTTGAAGCCGCCCTGTCCCCATGCCCCGGCGAAGCCGCTGCCGCCGTTGGCGTAGATCGGGAAGGAGGCGACGAACGAGTCGTGGGCGATCGGGTCGGCGTGCGCCGGCGATACCAGGACGAGCGAAGCGGAAAGTGCAAGGAGGAAGCGGGTCGCGACAAGGCCGCGACGTGGGCGCAACAGGGCCATGGGATGCTCCTGGGTTGGCTGTGCGCCCGGCTTGGATTGGACTCGTTTGCGAAGGAGTCGCGGGGGGTCGGAAAAAGAAAAGGCCCGCCGAAGCGGGGCTTTTGTTGGACTGGCTGGATTCCCGCCTGCGCGGGAG
>Ga0105242_10001015_pt1 | contig 22046 bp, 15 predicted proteins | sample KBSM24metaG_FD_81521 | JGI IMG/M metagenome (GOLD analysis project Ga0105242, IMG submission 81521) | Miscanthus rhizosphere microbial communities from Kellogg Biological Station, Michigan, USA - KBS M2-4 metaG | ecosystem: Host-associated > Plants > Roots > Rhizosphere > Soil | place... | reverse complement strand
GCCAGGCCTTCTTCGGGGATGTGCACGCCGAAGGCGTTGGTCAGCTGGTGCGTCGGGTCGCCGACCAGGGGGAACTTGGCCTTGCCGACGGCGTCGGAGGTTTCGTGCCAGACCTTGTGCGAGAAGTGCGTGTCGGTCGTGACGATGTACACCTCGGCACCGGCCTTCTGGAATTCGGCGTAGTTGTCGGCAGCGTCTTCGATTTCGGTGGGGCAGTTGAACGTGAAGGCGGCCGGCATGAAGATCAGCACGGACCACTTGCCCTTCAGGTTCTCTTCGGTCACGGTAATGAACTCACCCTTGCCATTGCGGTTCACGAACGCTTCGGTCTTGAAAGGCTGGACTTGGGTATTGATCAGGGACATTGCTGTTTCCTTAAAGAGTTGGAACGAACGGGAATGAAGACAGGACTGAAGTCTAGGGGCAAACCCTTGATGGATCCAATCAATTGAACAAATCATTTCAATTGCAAATAGCTATCGAAATTTCCACCCGATTCCAACCGGATGCCGCCCGCCCAGATGAGAAGACGACTCAACATCACACGCACGCAGAACAGACGGCCGGGGGTTTTGCCTTGTGTGCCATGACCCAGGTCACGACAATGCCGGCATTCCAGTCACCACAAGCAAAGAGGAGAGCCCCATGAAAGGCGACGATCAGGTCATCGCGCATCTGCAAGCGCAGCTGAAGAACGAACTCACGGCCATCAACCAGTACTTCCTGCACTACCGCATGCTCAAGCACTGGGGTTTCGACCGCCTGGCCAAGAAGGAGTATGAGGAATCGATCGGCGAGATGAAGCACGCCGACAAGCTGATGGACCGCATCTTCATGCTGGACGGCCTGCCCAACCTGCAGGACCTGGCCAAGCTGCAGGTCGGCGAGGACGTGCCCGAGATCCTGGAATGCGACCTGCGTTCCGAACTCGGCGCGCAAGCCACCATCAAGGCCGGCATCGCCCACTGCGAGACGGTGCGCGACTACGTCTCGCGCGATCTGTTGCAGGAGATCCTGGACGACACCGAAGAGCACATCGACTTCCTCGAAACCCAGATCGAGCTGGTGTCCAAGGTCGGCGTGCAGAACTACCTGCAGTCGCAGATGGGCGAGGACGACTGAGTCCGCCGCCACGCGGCCTGCGCCTCCGGGCGCACCGGCACACGCATCGGAAACGGGCTTCGGCCCGTTTTTTCGTTTCTGGACGGCTATTCCCTCGTCCAGGGTTCGCGCTGCGCACCGCAGAACGGGCACTACGCGCTAGCATTTTCAGAGCATCCTGCATGCTGCGATAAGACGGTGTTCCACCGCGTTCGCAGGCGCTTCAGCGGCGGCGGCATATGTAACAGTCGGACGGTCTTTTGTCAGCCCGCCAGATGGGAGCCCAATCCGGTACAGCACGGGGCCCGCAGCGCGCTGACCCGGCCGCCCCAGGAGAAAGGGGCTCACGCCCGCTGCGAAAGCGTCCATCGGCCAGACAGGCGTGTAAGGCAAATTCCTACATCCGCGTCTCGCCGACCAGACGCCACGCGCAGCCACCCCCCGACTTAATTTTTGATTGGGCCGAATTCACAATCCATTTCAACGGATCACGCAAGACATGCAGACCGCATGCAACGCGATCCGGGTACTGGAAAAAGGACTGACCCATGACCTCCGAACAACTGCTCGCCGAAATCCGTGAAGCCAACCTCACTTACCTGATGTTGGCCCAGACGCTGATTCGCCACGACAAGGCGGAGGCGGTGTTCCGTCTGGGTCTGAACGAAGACGCGGCCGACCTGCTGGCTTCGCTGTCGTCGGCGCAGGTGCTCAAGCTGGCATCGCGCAACACCCTGCTGTGCAGCTTCCGGGTGGACGACAACATGGTGTGGAGCCTGCTCACCAACCACAACACGCCCAAGAAGGTCGGCAACGAGGCGACCAACGCGCTGCACGCCAACATCCTGATGGCCAGCCGCGTCTCCGAAGTGCTCTGAAGCGCTTCCCTGCCGCCCTCGTCCGCGCCCCGTCCCGCCGTCATCCCGAAGAAAGCCCGCCATGCCCGCAGCAGCAGCCCCCGTCAAGAGCGTTCTGAACGAATCCAGACAGATCGAGCGCGCTGCGCTGCTGATCCAGATGGGCGCCCGCATGCAGGTGCTGGAATCGGAAACCACGCTCTCCTACGAGCGGCTGATCCGCCTCTACAAGGAGATCGCGGGCAAGTCGCCCTCCAAGGGCCAGCTGCCCTTCTCGACCGACTGGTTCCTGACCTGGCAGGAGAACATCCACTCGTCGCTGTTCCTGAACATCTACCAGTACCTGTCCAAGGGCGTGGATCTGGATTCGGTGGAACTGCTGACCAAGGCCTATCGCCTCTACAACGAGCAGGTCTCCATGTCGGGCATCGAGCCGCTGCTGTCCTTCACCCGCGCCTGGCGCCTCATCAAGTTCGTGGATGCCGGCATGCTCACGCGCACGCAGTGCACGCAATGCGGCGGCCAGTTCGTGACCGAGCTGTACGAGAACCGGGGCTACACCTGCGGCCTGTGCAACCCGCCCGCCCGCGCCGGCAAGAGCAAGAGCGCCGGCGCGCTGATGCTGCACTGAGCATCGACGGATTCACCATGCGGGGCCTCAAAGGCCCTGCAGCGCTTGTGATTCAAGCGCTTTCAGCTATTGAAAATATAGCAAACGCATTCGCTGCAGGTGCGCCCGCAGGATGGCGCGCCTGCGCTCCCACGCAGCCTATTGCGCCATCAGCAGCCCGCGCACCGTGGCATCCATCGGCAGCGCGTAGTCGTAGGCGGCCAGCACCACGTTGCCCGCCGGATGGACCAGCTTCAGGCTGACGAAGACCGCGCGCGGCGACACGGCATAGGTGCCCACCAGCACGGCCTGCGCGGCCTGGGCCTGCACCACCTCGCGCGCCTCGCCCGAGAGCAGCAGCGGGCCCTGGCCCGAGCGCATGGCCAGCGTCTCGCGCAGCTTCAGTTCCGTCACCCGCAGGCCGCGCTGCGCCAGGCGGCCCGCCAGCTGCTCGGACACCAGCCGGCCCAGGCGGGACGACTCGGACAGCCGGTCGATCTGCACGATGGTGGCGACCATCAACGGCAGCGCGGGGTCCAGCGGCGGGCTCTGCAGCAGCAGCGCATCGACGGCCGCATAGTTGGCGCCGACGAGATCCACCGGGGCGGCCCCTGCGGCGCTGCCGTAGTAATAGCTCGCGCAGCCGGAGCTGGCCAGGACGGCCACCGTGGCGGCCGTGGCAGTCACCAGCGCGGCCACGCTGCGCAGGCCGCGGCGCCGGCCCAGGTCGGGCAGCGCTCCCGCCGGCACTGCGCCAGAGGAGAGGATGGACTTCATGGCACGACCTTCCAGGTGCGCAGGGCCGCGGCCGGCGCGGCGGCAGCCGGCTCGGGCAGGGGTGTCTGGTAGAGCTGCAGATCGTCCTGCGCGATGGAATAGACGTCGGAGGTCCGCACCAGCAGGCGCTGCTCGCGTTCCAGCGACGTGGTCACCAGGATCTCGGTGCGCAGCGGGCCGGCAGGCGCTGCAGGAGCGCGCGCGACGGGGCCGTAGCCCGAGGACCCACGCTCCACCTGGATGCCGTCGGCCAGCCAGGCGCCGCGGCTGGTCAGCGGCGCGCCGGCGTGGTGCTGCACCAGCTGCGTGATGACGCGCAGCTCCAGCGGCGTGGGATCGGTGCTGACGGTGAGGCCGCGCTCGACCAGGTGGGTCGCCAGCAGTTGCCTCAGCCCCCGGCCGAAGCCGGAAGGATCGGGCGAAGGAACGATGTAGATCGGATGCTCGCCCGGCGGCCAGTCGCGCAGGCGCTCGGCCAGATGGGCGGCGATGTCGGCGGCCATCACGTCCCAGTGGTGGGCCGCCCGAGAGGTCAGCTGCGAGGACGGCGCGTAGGTCGCAGGCGCCGGCACGTCCAGCCGCGAGGCGCAGCCGGCCAGCACCGACGAGAGCAGCAAGCCGGCAGCCAGCGGCGCCAGCGGCAGCGACGACGACGAGCGCGCGCGAACCGGCGGCTGCATCCTGGCAGCGGCACGGCATGAAGCGCCCGGGGCGCGGGATTCGAATGGCATGCGGGAATGCTAAGCGGGCCGGCCGCGCCCGAAACGGCGGAACAGCGCGGACTTTCGGTGGCTGCTCGCCGGCTGCGGATGCACGCCCGGCCTCGAATGCTATGCCTTCAATAGCAAAATGCCTAGATGCATCAAGGGCTGGAGGCCTTTTCAACCCGAAAATCGGCCGGCGATCAGCACGGCCACGAGGCTTTGCGCCCCTCAGGCCCCGACCTACGTCCGATACGGGCCGCACCGAAGCACAATCCAGGGCATGCCAGACACGCTGCCAGACTCTTCCCCACCGGCCCGCGCAGGCGCCGAATCCGCCACGCCGCCCGATCATCCCGCCCCCCAGCCCCCCGAACCGCCCCCGCCGCCCGCGGCCGAAGCCGCGCAGGCCGTGCTGCCGCACACCGAAGTACCCCGTGTGCTGCTGCACATGCCGGTGGACGTGCGCAGCGTGTCGCTGGCGCTGATCGCGCTGTTTCTCGGCATCGGCATGCTGCACTGGGCCAGCGCGGTGTTCATCCCGCTGATGCTCAGCGTGCTGCTGACCATTTCGCTGCAGCCGGCCGTGCAGTGGCTGCACCGTTGGCGCGTGCCGCGCGCGGTGGGCGCAGGGTTGCTGCTGATGGGCATCATCGGTGGACTGGGCGGCACGGCCTGGTCGCTGAGCGAGGGGGCCTCGCAGCTGGTGGATTCGCTGCCCGTGGCCGCGCGCAAGGTGCGCGACGCGGTGCGCCTGAGCGTGCCCGGCGTCAGCCCCCTGGACACCATGCAGAAGGCCGCCAGCCAGCTGGAGCAGGCCGCCTCGGAAAGCGTGCCGCCGCAGACCCGGCGCGGCGTGCAGCGCGTGGTGGTCGAGCGCCCGCCCTTCAACATCCGCGACTACGTCTGGAGCGGCACCATGGGCCTGGCCTCGGCCGTCGGGCAGATGACGGTGGTGGTGTTCCTCACCTTCTTCTCGCTGGCATCGGGCAGCCTCTTCCGGCGCAAGCTGATGCGCATCGCCGGCACCAGCCTGGAACGCCGCAAGATCACCATGGAAGTGCTGGACGACATCACGGGCCAGATCCAGCGCTACCTGCTCGTGCAGGTCTTCACCAGCGTGCTGGTGGGCGCGGCGACCTGGGCGGCCTATGCCGCGCTGGGCCTGCAGAACGCCGTCGTCTGGGGCGTGGTGGCCGCGGCGCTCAACCTGGCGCCCTACGTGGGCTCGCTGCTGGTCACGGGCGCGTCGGCGCTGGTGGCCTTCCTGCAGTTCGGCACGCTGGACATGGCACTGGCCGTCGGCGGGGCCTCGCTCGTCATCCACACGCTCATCGGCAATCTGGTCACGCCCTGGCTCACCAGCCGCACCAGCCGCATGAGCCCGGTGGCGGTGTTCGTGAGCGTGCTGGCCTGGGGCTGGCTCTGGGGCCTGTGGGGCCTGCTGCTGGGCATTCCGGTGATGATGGTCGTCAAGGCCATCTGCGACCGGGTGGACGACCTGCGCCCCGTGGGCGAGCTGCTGGGCGACTGACCGCACGCCCGGGCGGCCTGCCGCCCTGCCCCGCCATCCCCCTGTCGCGACGCCATCAGGCCCTCAGGCCGGCACGCGGATCGGGCGCGCGGCAGGTTCGCCGCTCTCCGGCCCGGCCACCAGCTGCGCGGCCATGGCTCCCAGCGGCGCGATCTGCCGGCAGACCAGCGCCAGCTGGGTGAGCACCAGGCGCAACGGCTCGCCGGCCGTATCGGCCTGGCGCTCCAGCGCATCGGCCAGGGCGGTGACGGCACCGTCGTCGGGCTCCGGCGCGCGGCGCTCCAGCAGGGCCTGGGCGATGCGGTCGATCTGCGCGGCGGCATGGTCGGCCGCCTGCGTGACCAGGGATTCGTCTTCCTGCGCATCCAGCTGGCCGCGGTGCGCGCCCAGGGCCGAGAGGAAGTTCAGCAGCGTGTGCGAGAGCACCAGCATCTGCATGCCCTGGCGTGCATGCCGCCGCACGGAGCGCGGCTCCTGCAGCATCTGCGCGAGCGCGGTGGAGAACGCCGCATCGGCGTTGTGCGCAGTGCGGCGGGCCAGGCGGTAGTCCAGGTCGTCCACCTTGCCGGTCGCGTACTGCGACATGATCTCGCGCAGGTAAAGCCCGTTGGAGCGCACGGCCTGTGCCACCACGGTAGCCAGGCGCCGTCCCTGCCAGTCGGGCAGCACCAGCAGCATGGCCGCAGCGGCGATGGCGCTGCCCACCAGCGTGTCCACCAGCCGCGGCCAGATCAGCGCGTAGCCGTTGCCCGTGCTCTGGTTGAAGCACATCAGCACCAGCAGCGTGATGGCCGCCGTCGCCACCAGATAGCGCTTGGTGCGCGTGACGAAGAACAGCACGCCCGAGGCCACCGCGATCAGGGCCTGCACGTGCAGGCTGGGGAAGAGCCGCAGCAGCGCCCAGCCCGCCACCAAACCCAGCGCCGTGCCCAGCACACGCTGCGTGACCTTGGACAGCGTGGCGCCGTAGGTGGGCTGGCAGACGAAGAGCGTGGCCAGCGGAATCCAGTAGCCATGCATTGGGTCGGTGAACTGCATGGCCGCGCAGCCCGCGGCCAGCGCCAGCGACAGGCGCACCGCGTGGCGCGCCAGCGGCGAGCCGGCATGCAGCTGGGCGCGCACGCGGCCCCAGGCATCGGCCAGCGAACGCGGCGTGCGGTCGAACAGGCTGCTGTCGCCCGGGCGCTCGCCGCCTTCGGGGTGGGTGGCCGCGCCCAGCTGCGCGTCCAGCGTGGCCAGGTTGCGCGCCAGCGCGCGCAGGGAGCGCAGCGGACGCTGCCAGGCCGGCTGCTGCTGGCGCTCCAGGTAGGCGATGGAATCGTTCAGGTCGGCCAGCGCACGTTCCGCCTCGCCGTCGCGCACGTAGGGCTGGTGCAGCTGCAGCGCCTCGGCCACCTGCGAGCAATCGACGCCCTGCAGCTTGAGTACGCGCTGGCAGCGGTAGAGCACGTCGCTGTGGAACAGCACGTCGGCCCATTCGTTGTAGTGGTAGTGGGAGGAACTCGCGCGCTCGTGGATGTCCTGCGCCACGAAGTAGAGATTCAGGTGGCGCAGCAGCCGCCCCGTGGGCGGCTGGCGGCCGAGCCGGGAGAAGAGGCTTTCCTTGGTGGTGTTGAGCGCTGCCACCACGCGGCCGTTGGTCTGGGCGAGGGCGAGGCGGCGGCGCTCCGTGTCCACCGCGCGCACCGGCTCAAACACGCTGGCCTTCAGGCGCAGGTAGGCGCCCAGTTCGCGGTAGAGCTGCGCCAGGTTCTGGCGCACCGGCTGGTGGGGGAACAGGGCGCACCAGGCCAGCGACAAGGCGCCATACCACGCCGCACCGGCCAGCAGCAGCACCGGCACCAGCCAGTGCGGCAGGCCGGTGGCATGCCCGGGCGCGACGCTGATGGCGGTATAGATCGCCAGGATGACGGTGGCCGATGCGATGGCCCGGTAGCGCTCGCCCATGGCGCCGAGCATGGTGAAGCCGAAGGCGGAACAGGCCAGCCCCAGCACGAAGAGCGGCGGCCAGGCCAGCAGCGCCTGCACCGAGAAGGCCGCCAGCGCGAAGCAGCCCAGCGTGACGACGATGGCCCGCAGCCGGCCCCGCCAGCTGTCGTCGGTCTCGGCCAGGGCCATGGCGATGATGCCGAGGAACAGCGGCGTCACCAGCGGCACATGGTCCAGAGCCCAGCACAGCGCCGTCACGCTGCTGAGCGCGACGAACACCCGCAGGCTATAGACGAAAGCATCCTTCGCCCAGAGGCGCCGCAACAAACCCATCCATCCGTTATCCACGATCACTCCCGCACCCTCACCAACGAAAACAGGCCCGCGAGGGACCTTGGAGCCTGTGGACGATCCCGCCGGGGGATCGCATGGACGCGCCATCGGAACGATGGTGCGCACGATTCAGCGCGGACCCGAAGGGCTGCGGCATTGCGGCCTGGAGGATAGCTGCGCCATCCCCTTTGCACCGCGCCGTGCCGCCCTTCCCGCCGGCTCGACGGCGCGCACCGGGAAGATTGCCGGCAGGCATCCTACGATGCCCTGGCGGCACGCAAGTTCCGCGCCGGTCAGGGTCAGCAGCCGTCAGCCCGTGTTGCGCAGCCCGGCCGCGATGCCGTTGATGGAGATGTGGATCCCGGTCTGCACGCGCTCGTCGCCCTTGCCCGTGCGCCAGCGGCGCACCAGTTCGACCTGCAGATGGTGCAGCGGATCGATGTAGGGAAAACGGTGGCGGATGGACCGCGCCAGGGCGGTGTTGCCCGCCAGGCGCTGCTTCTCGCCGGTGATGCGGACCAGCGCCTCGCCGGTGCGCTGCCATTCGGACTCGATGGCGCCGAACACCTTGCGGCGCAGGCGTGCGTCGGTCACCAGTTCGCTGTAGCGCGAGGCCAGCGCCAGATCGCTCTTGGCCATCACCATGTCCATGTTGGACAGCAGCGTGCGGAAGAACGGCCACTGGCGGTACATGCGCTGCAGAAGGGCCAGCCGCGCCTTGGGGTCTTCGCCCGGCGCCTTGATGAAGGCCTCCACCGCGGAGCCGAAGCCGTACCAGCCCGGCAGCGTGAGCCGGCACTGGCCCCAGCTGAAGCCCCAGGGAATGGCGCGCAGGTCTTCGATCTTCTGGCTGGGCTTGCGCGATGCGGGGCGCGAGCCGATGTTCAGCTCGGCGATCTCGCGGATCGGCGTGGAATTGAAGAAGTAGTCGGTGAAGCCCGGCGTGTCATAGACCAGCGCGCGGTAAGCGCCCATGCTGGCCTGCGACAGCTGCGCGGCCGCCTCCAGGAATGCCTTCGTGGCCGGCTTGGTGGGCTGCAGCAGCGTGGCCTCCAGCGTGGCGGCGACCAGCGTTTCGAGGTTGCGCCGGCCGATCTCGGGGTTGGCGTACTTGGAGGCGATGACCTCGCCCTGCTCGGTCAGGCGGATCTGCCCGCGCACCGTGCCGGGCGGCTGCGCCAGGATGGCCTGGTAGCTCGGGCCGCCGCCGCGCCCCACCGTGCCGCCCCGGCCGTGGAACATGCGCAGCTGGATCGGCGCGGCCGGCTGGGCTGCGGCGTTCATCTCGTCGAAGAGCGCCACCAGCGCGATCTCGGCGCGGTAGAGCTCCCAGTTGCTGGTGAAGATGCCGCCGTCCTTGTTGCTGTCGCTGTAGCCCAGCATGATGTCCTGCTCCGCGCCGCCGGCGCGCACCAGCGCGGCGAAGCCGGGCAGCGCATACAGCTCGCGCATGATGGGCGCGGCATTGCGCAGGTCTTCGATGGTCTCGAAGAGCGGCACCACGATCAGGTCGGCGCGCGCGGACTGCGGGCCGGCGTCCAGCGTGCCGTGCATCAGGCCCACTTCCTTTTGCAGCAGCAGCACCTCCAGCAGGTCGCTCACGGTTTCGGTGTGGCTGATGATGTAGTGGCGGATGGCCTGGGCGCCGAAGCGCTCGCGCATCACGCGGGCGGCCTCGAAGATGGCGATCTCGCCGGTCGTGTGTTCGGAATAGGCCGCGCCCACCACGCGCAGCGGGCGCGCGTCGCAGAGCAGGCTCAGCAGCAGCTCGCGCCGCCGGGCCTCGTCGAGCGCGGAGTAGTCCGCCTCGATGCGGGCCGTGGCCAGCAGCTCGGCCACCACGCGCTCGTGCTGGTCGGAGCTCTGGCGCAGGTCCACCGTGGCCAGGTGGAAGCCGAACACCTCCACGGCACGCACCAGCGGGTGCAGGCGCTCGGCCGCCATGCCCGCGCCGCCGTGGGCGCGCAGCGAGGCCTCGATCACGCGCAGGTCGGCCAGGAACTCCTCGGCCTGGCGGTAGGGGTTCTGGGGCGCCACGGCATGGCGCGCCGCGTCGCCGCCGGTCAGCTGCTTGAGCGTGGCCGCCAGCCGGGCGTAGATGCCGGTGAGCGCGCGGCGGTAGGGCTCGTCCTGGCGGTGCTCGCTGGCGTCGGGCGAGCGCTCGGCCAGGGCCTGCATCTCGGGCGACACGCGCACCAGCCGGGCCGACATGGACAGCTCGCCGCCCAGGTAATGCACTTCGGTCAGGTAGTGGCGCAGCGCCACCTCGGCCTGGCTGCGCAGAGCCAGCTCCAGCGTGGCGGCGGTGACGTTGGGATTGCCGTCGCGGTCGCCGCCGATCCACTGGCCCATGCGCAGGAAGCTCGCCACCGGCTGGTCGCCCAGCTCGCGCTCCAGGTCGGCATAGATCTTGGGAATCTCGCTGAGGAAGGTGGATTCGTAATAGGAGAGCGCGTTCTCGATCTCGTCGGCCACCGTGAGCTTGGAATAGCGCAGGAGGCGCGTCTGCCAGAGCTGGGCCACGCGGGCGCGGATGCAGGCTTCGTTGGCGGCCAGATCGCGCGGCGTGATGGCGTCCTTGGCGCTGTTGTAGAGCTGGGCACGGGCGGCGATGTCGTCGCGCTCGGTCAGCAGGCGGGCGATGTCGCGCTCGGCATCGAGGATGCTCTTGCGCTGCACCTCCGTGGGATGGGCGGTGAGCACCGGCGCCACGTAGCTGGTCGCCAGCGTCTGCGCGACGGTGCGCGGCGCGATGCCGGCCCAGCGCAGCCGCGCCAGCGCGACCTCGATGCTGCCTTCCTGCGCGCTGCCGGCCCGCTCGTGCACGGCGCGGCGGCGGATGTGGTGGCGGTCTTCGGCCAGGTTGGCCAGGTGGCTGAAGTAGGTGAAGGCGCGGATCACGCTCACCGTCTGGTCGCCCGTCAGGCCCTTGAGCAGCTTCTTGAGCGCCTTGTCGGCCTCCTGGTCGGCATCGCGGCGGAAGGCCACCGAGAGCGTGCGCACCTGCTCGACCAGGTCGTATGCGGCCACCCCCTCCTGCTCACGGATCACGTCGCCCAGGATGCGGCCGAGCAGGCGGATGTCCTGTATCAGCGGCAGATCCTTGTCGGCCTTGCGGGCGGCAGCGGGGGCTGCGGGCGCGCGGGCTGCGGCATCGGTCTTGCGGGGGGACGCATTCATGCAGAGATCTCCAGACGCCGGGCCTGCGCGCGCGGCATGTTGTTGTGATTGGATATGACTTGGGTCAACAAGGGTGCTGCAGTGCAGCATGCTAGCATCCCCCACGCCCCGCCAAGCCTCCGTTCCGGGGCGATCGCACTCCCCCTTTTTCCGCCCCGGCAGCCCTGCCGAAACCCGCGATGACCCCTGCTCCTACGCCCCCGCTCACCATCACCATCGCGACGCGCGAAAGCCGCCTGGCCCTGTGGCAGGCCGAGCACGTGCAGGCCCTGCTGCGCGGGCGCGGCCATGCCGTGGACCTGCTGGGCATGACCACCAAGGGCGACCAGATCCTGGACCGCTCGCTCAGCAAGGTGGGCGGCAAGGGCCTGTTCGTCAAGGAACTGGAAGTGGCGCTGGAAGAAGGCCGCGCCCACATCGCCGTGCATTCGCTCAAGGACGTGCCCATGGAGCTGCCCGACGGCTTCGCGCTGGCCTGCGTGATGGAGCGCGAAGACCCGCGCGACGCCTTCGTCTCGCCCCGCTACGCCCGGCTAGCCGATCTGCCGCAGGGTGCGGTGGTGGGCACCTCCAGCCTGCGCCGCCAGGTGCTGCTGAAGGCGCTGCGCCCCGACCTGCGCATCGAGCCGCTGCGCGGCAACCTCGACACGCGCCTGCGCAAGCTCGACGAAGGCCAGTACGACGCCATCGTGCTCGCCGCCGCCGGGCTCAAGCGCCTGGGCCTGACGGACCGCATCCGCGCCATCTTCGAACCCACCGAGATGCTGCCGGCCGCCGGCCAGGGCGCCCTCGGCATCGAGGTGCGCACCCAGCGCGCCGACCTGATCGAAGCCTTGGCACCGCTGCTGCACCGCCCCACGGCACTGGCCGTGACGGCCGAGCGCGCCGTGAGCCGCGCCATGGGCGGCAGCTGCTCCATGCCGCTGGCCGCACATGCGCAATGGCAGGCCGACGGCAGCCTGCGGCTCGACGCCGCCTGGGGCGACCCCGAAGGCCTGAGCCCGCTGGTGCACGCCAGCGCCACCACCGCCGTCACCTTGGCCGCCGATGCCGAGGCGCTGGGTGCCGATGTCTCCCGGCAGTTGCGCGCAGGCGGTGCCAAGGGCCCGGACCACGCGGGCCCCGCCACGGCCTGACGCGCCCCATGCCGCCCGCCCTGCCCCGCCGCGCCATCGTCACCCGCCCCGCGCGCGACGCGGCCCAGTGGGTGGCCGATCTGCAGCAGCGCGGCGTGCCGGCCGTGGCCTTGCCACTGATCGCCATCGGCCCGGCCACGCAGCCGGCGCTGCAGGCCGCACGGCTGCAGGCCCGCGCCGACCTGGGCCGCTGGCGCGCGCTCATGTTCGTGAGCGGCAACGCCGTGCACTACTTCTTCACATCGGAATCTGCCGCAGCGCTTGACCTGTCAGCGCTCAACGCTACCCAGACAAGGGCATGGGCCCCCGGCCCCGGCACCCGGCAAGCCTTGCGGGATGCGGGCGTGGCCGCAGCCGCCATCGACAGCCCCGCGCCGGATGCCGCGCAGTTCGACTCCGAAGCCCTCTGGCAGCAGGTGCAGGCCCAGGTGCGGCCAGGCGACCGGGTGCTGATCGTGCGCGGCACCACGCCGGAAGCCGCTGCCGGCCCCGGCGCCGCGGGCGGGCGGGGCCGCGACTGGCTGGCCCGGCAGATCGAGGCAGCCGGCGGGCAGGTGGACTTCGTCGCCGTCTACGAACGCGGTGCGCCGCGCCTGGACGCCGCCCAGCTCGCGCTCGCCCAGCAGGCAGCGCACGACGGCTCGATCTGGCTGCTGAGCAGCTCCGAGGCCATCGCCCACCTGTCGGCCGCCGTGCCCGGGCAGGACTGGCAGCGCGCCCATGCACTCTGCACCCATCCGCGCATCGCAGAGGCCGCGCGAACGCTCGGTTTCGGGGTCGTAAACGAATGTCGCCCAGCCCTTTCGGATGTGGTCGCATCGATAGAATCCCTGCATGAGCTCTGAGCCCACCCCCGGCCTGCCGCCGGCCGCATCCGCCGCCACCAGCGCCCGTGCCGCCGCACCGCTGTCGGCCAGCGCCCGCCTGGGCTTCACCGTGCTGGGCTGCATCGCACTGGCCGCCCTGGTGGCCAGCCTGCTGCTGTGGCAGCGCCTCTGGAGCGTCCAGGAACAGCTGGCCCGCCAGTCGGCCGATTCCGGAGCGCAGGCCATCGAGGCCCGCTCCATGGCCCGCCAGGCACAGGATCTGGCGCGCGACACCGCCGCCAAGCAGGCGGTGGCCGATGCGCGCCTGAACGAAGTCACGCTGCAGCGCCGGCAGCTCGAGGAACTGATCCAGAGCCTCTCGCGCACCCGTGACGAGAACCTGGTGGTGGACATCGATTCGGGCCTGCGTCTGGCCCAGCAGCAGGCGCAGCTGACCGGCAACCTCGAACCGCTGGTGGCCGCACTGCGCAGCGCGCAGCAGCGCATCGAACGCTCGGCCCAGCCGCGCCTCGCGCCCGTGCAACAGGCCATCGAACACGACCTGGACCGCCTCGGCCGCGCCTCGGTCACCGACACCGCCGGCCTGCTCGGCCGCATCGACGACCTGATCCGCCAGGTGGACGACCTGCCCCTGCTCAACGCCGTGGCGCACGCATCGGCCATGCGCCGCATGGCGGCGGCGCAGGGCGCGGACGACGCGCCCGCGACGCCCGCCTCCACCGCCGGCATGCCGCGCTGGCAGGCGGTGCTGACCAGCGCCTGGGAAGTGGTGCGCGACGAGATGCGCGGCCTGCTGCGCATCACCCGCATCGACCGGCCCGACGCCATGCTGCTGGCGCCCGAGCAGGCCTTCTTCCTGCGCGAGAACCTCAAGCTCACGCTGCTCAACGCCCGGCTGGGCGTGCTGGCGCGCCAGCTCGACTCGGCCCGCTCCGATCTGGCCGCCGCCAGCACGTCGCTGAACCGCTATTTCGACCCGGCATCGCGCCGCACCCAGGCCGCCGCCACCACGCTGCAGCAGGCGCAGGCCCACCTCAAGATCGCGCAGCTGCCGGGCATCGACGATTCCCTGGCCGCGCTGGCCACCGCCGCGGCAGGCCGCTGAAGCCGGGAGCAACGACGCATGCGCGCAGCACTCTGGCTTCTCGGGCTTTTCGGCATCGCCGTGGCGGTGGCGCTCTTCGCGGGCAACAACCAGGGCTCGGTCACGCTGTTCTGGCCGCCCTATCGCATCGACCTGTCGCTCAACCTCGTGCTGGTGCTGGCCGTCGGCGGCTTCGGCCTGCTGTACGGCGCGCTGCGCGGCCTCGCCGCACTGCTGGCCCTGCCCCGCCAGGCGCGCCGCTGGCGCGTGCAGCAGAAGGAACGCGCCATGCACGGCGCGCTGATGGATGCGCTGTCGCAGCTGCTGGCCGGCCGCTTCCTGCGCTCGCGCAAGGCCGCCGTCGCCGCACTGGCGCAGGAACGGGCCCTCGACGGCGCGGGCGCCCCCATGCCGCACGGCCGCCAGCTGCGCACGCTGGCCCATCTGGTGGCCGCCGAAGCCTCGCACGCGCTGCAAGACAACGCCACGCGCGCATCGCACCTCGATCATGCGCTGCGCAACATCCCTGACCGCGCCCCATTGAGCGAGCTGGAATTGCGCGAAGGCGTGCAGCTGCGCGCCGCCCGCTGGTCGCTGGACGAACGCGACGCGCCCGCCGCGCTCGAATGGCTGGCCGCCCTGCCCCAGGGCGCGGCCCGGCGCACGCTGGCGCTGCGCGCACGCCTCAAGGCCGCCCGCCTGTCGCGCCACACGCAGGACGCGCTGGACACCGCCCGGCTGCTCGGCAAGCACCGCGCCTTCTCGCCCGCCGCCGCGCAGAGCATGGTGCGCGGGCTGGCCATGGAACTGATCGACGGCGCGCACGACACGGCCCAGCTGCAGCGCCTCTGGCAAGACCTGGAGCCGGCCGAACGCGCCATGCCCGAGCTGGCCGTTCACGCCGCTCAGCGCCTCGCACAGTTGGGCGGCGATGCAGCCCTGGGCCGCAGCTGGCTGCAGCCCGCCTGGGAACGGCTGGCCGACCCGGCTGCCGACCTGCCCGAGGCGCTGGCGCTGAAGCTGGTGCGCGCCCTCGAAAGCCATCTGGACGGGCTGGATGCGCAGTGGCTGGCGCGCATCGAGACCGCGCAGCAGAACAACCCGCGCAGCCCCGTGCTGCTCTACCTCTCGGCCGCCGCCTGCCTGCGCCGGCAGCTCTGGGGCAAGGCGCAGCAGCGCTTCACCCAGGCGACGCAGCAGCTGGGCGACCCCACGCTGCGCTGCCGCGCGTGGCGGCACCTGGCCGAACTGGCCGAGGAACGCGGCGACGCCGAGGCGGCCGCCACCGCCTGGAAGAACGCAGCGCTGGCGCACTGACCGGCAAGCCGGGCCACGAGCGCCCGGCACCACCTCCGCATCGCCCCGGCGTGGCCATGCAGCAGATCAGCGGGCACCGGCCTCGCGCCCATCCCCGCCGAGCACCTCGCCCGGCCGCGCGTCCAGATTCCACCGCCCACCCTCCCAGGCCCAGACCACCTGCGGCCGGAGCGCGGCCAGCAGGCGCAGGTCGTGCGATGCCACCATCAGCGCACCGCCGTAGCCGGCCAAGGCCTCTTCCAGCACCTGCACGGCGCGAAGATCCAGATGGTTGGTGGGCTCGTCCAGCAGCAGCATCTGCGCCGGCTCGCCGCCCCAGAGCGCGCAGGCCAGCGCGGCCCTGAGGCGCTGGCCGCCGCTCAGTTCGCCCGATGCGCGCTGCACGCACGCGGCATCCAGCCCCCACTGGGCCAGCCGGGTGCGCAAGGCGGCCGGCGGCAGCGGCGAGCCCAGCTGTTCCAGCCGCTGCAGCACGCTGCAGGCCGGTGGCAGCAGCTGCGTGCAGTGCTGGTCCAGCCAGGCGGCGCGCACCCGCGTGTGCCAGCGGCCGGCAGCGGGTTGCAGCGCACCCGCCGCCAGGCGCAGCAAGGTGCTCTTGCCGCAGCCGTTGGGCCCCATGACAGCGATGCGCACCGGCCCGCACCACACGCCGGACAGCGGAGGCTGGCCCGGCGCGGCGTGGGGCGGCCGCATCTGCGAGAGCTCCAGCACCGGCTTGTCGGGCGGCACCGCGCTGTGCGGCAGCGGCAAGGCCAGCGGCGCAGCGGACGGTGCGCGGGAGGCCGCATCGCGCACCGCCTCGTCCAGCCGCTGCGCGGCGCTCTCCTGACGCTGCCGCTCCCGGCCGGCCGACGCCTCGGCCTGCCCTTTCTTGCGGTCCAGCAGCAAGGGCGACTGGTTGGTCTCGCGGCCGGCGGCGCGGCCCCGAGCGCTCCGCTGCAGCATCGCGTCATGGGCCTGCTGCAAGGCACGCCGGCCCGAATCGCGCGCCGCGCGGGCATGCTGCAGCGCCGCCTGCGCGGCCTGGGCCTCGGCGGCGCGCTGGGCCTGGAAGAGCGGCCAGCCGCCGCCGTAATGGCGCAGCCCCTGGGGCATGACCTCCACGATGCGGTCCACCTGTTCCAGCAATTCGCGGTCATGGCTGGCGAGCAGCACCGCCCCGCGCCATTGCGCCAGCTGGCCCAGCAGCCAGCGGCGGCCCTCGCGGTCCAGGTGGTTGGTGGGCTCGTCGAGCAGCAGCCCGCTGGCCCCGGAAAGCCATGCGCCGGCCAGCGCCACGCGGCTGCGCTGGCCGCCGCTCAGGCGCGCGGCATCGTCGTCCGGCTGCAGCGCGCCCAGCCCCGCCGCCTGCATGGCCTGCCGCCACCGCTGCGCCAGATCCCAGTGGCCGTCAGCGAGCACCAGATCATCGGCATCGCCCAGGCCTTGCTCCAGGCGCTGCAGCGCCTGCCACGGCTCGGCCACACCGGCCAGCGCGGCGGCGCTGGTGCCCGGCGCAGGCTCGGCCATCTGCTGGGCCACGGCATGCCACCGGCCCTGTCGCTGGACGCTGCCGGCACCGGGCTGCACGCTGCCTTCGGCCAGCCGCAGCAGCAGGCTCTTGCCCACGCCGTTGTCGCCGACCAGGGCGGTGATGCCCGTGGACACGTCCAGATGCAGCGGCTGCGCCCAGAGCGTGTCGCCCCCTGGGGGTTGCCAGGCGACGGCATGCAGTTGCAACGCCGCCGAAGAGACGAAAGAAGAGGAGGAAGAAAGGGAAAGAGAAGGGTCGGCGCGCCCTGCGCCGACCGTGCGAAGTGTTGCCTTTGCCATGCCGAGCTCCCGAAAGACCGAATGCGCCGCGGCACCTGACAGGCAGGACGCGGTACGAACGAATGGGGGGCTCAGAAGCGCATGGGCAGGTTACCTCCGGAGGGGAGAAAGGGGGAAAGGGCGGATCAGGAAGCCGCAAATCTAGCCGATGGCCTTCAACCCCAGTCACGACTCCATTATTCCCCTAAAGTAAATCGATTACGAATAGTAGAATTTCAAGACCATTCCAGGAGACTCGCATGCATGCCGTCATGACCCCCGCCGCCTTCGCCGCGCTGCCGGCACCGGCCGCCGTCCAGCAACTGCACCACTACGCCTACAAGGCGCGCGATGCGGAGGAGACGCGCCATTTCTACGAAGACATCCTGGGCCTGCCGCTCTATCACATCATCCAGAGCGACCATGTGCCCAGCACGGGCGAGTACTGCCCGTACACGCACTTCTTCTTCCGGCTGCGCGACGGCTCCTTCATCGCCTTCTTCGACCTGGGCGACGACGTGAAGGCCGAGCCTTCGCCCAACACACCCGCCTGGGTCAACCACATCGCCTTCCGTGTCGATACGGTGGAGGAGCTGGCCCGCACCAAGGCCCGGCTGGAGGCGCACGGCGTCGAAGTGCTGGGCATCACTGACCATCACATCTTCAAGAGCATCTATTTCTTCGACCCCAACGGCATCCGGCTGGAACTGGCCGCCCAACTGGCGAGCGACGAAGAGATGGCCAGGGACAGCACCATCGCCCACCAGCGCCTGCGCGAGTGGACGGCGCGCAAGGAGGAATGGCGCCGCCAGCGCGCCGCCGGGCAGACGGCCGCGCCGCTCAAGCCGCAGGCCAACGACCGGCCCGAATACGGCGGCTCCGGCCACTGAACGCTATTGAAACCATAGCTGCATGCGCAGGATCGATGAGCGCTGCAGGCAGTTTTCACGCTGAATCCGGCCGGCCGGACATTGCCGCCTGTCGCGCGGACTGCCGCTGCGAAGCGCACCGGTAAAATCGGCGCCATCGTCCATCGCCAACCCCACGGCATCTTGTGCGCAAGATGCCGTTTTTCCTTCCATTTGCCCGCCATGAGTGACACCCCTTCGCAGCCCGGCCTTGAGAGCCTGTCCAAATCGTTCGAGCCCGCCGCCCTGGAAGCCCACTGGGGCCCCGAGTGGGAGCGCCGGGGCTACGGCATGGCAGGCCACCGCGGCACGCAGCAGCCCGACGCGAACGCGCCCGCCTTCGCCATCCAGCTGCCGCCGCCCAACGTGACCGGCACGCTGCACATGGGCCATGCGTTCAACCAGACCATCATGGACAGCCTCACGCGCTACCACCGCATGCTGGGCCACAACACGCTGTGGGTGCCGGGCACGGACCATGCCGGCATCGCCACGCAGATCGTGGTGGAGCGCCAGTTGCAGGAGCAAGGCGTGAGCCGCCACGACCTGGGCCGCGAGAACTTCGTGGAGAAGGTCTGGGAATGGAAGGAAAAGAGCGGCAACACCATCACCACGCAGATGCGCCGCATGGGCGACAGCGTGGACTGGAGCCGCGAGTACTTCACCATGGACGACAAGCTCTCCAAGGTGGTGACCGACACCTTCGTGAAGCTCCACCAGCAGGGCCTGATCTACCGCGGCAAGCGCCTCGTGAACTGGGACCCGGTGCTGCAATCCGCCGTGTCCGACCTGGAAGTGGAAAACGAGGAGAAGAACGGCTCGCTCTGGCACATCGCCTATCCGCTCACCGACGGCAGCGGCAGCCTGACGGTGGCCACCACCCGCCCCGAGACCATGCTGGGTGACGTGGCGCTGATGGTCCACCCCGAGGACGAGCGTTACGCCGCCCTCGTCGGCAAGACCGTGACGCTGCCCCTGGTGGGCCGGGAGATCCCCATCATCGCCGACGCCTATGTGGACAAGGAATTCGGCACCGGCGTGGTCAAGGTCACGCCTGCGCACGACCCAAACGACTACCAGGTGGGCCAGCGCCACGGCCTGCCCATGATCGTGGTGCTGACCCTGCAGGCCACCATCAACGAGAACTCCCCCGAAAAGTACCGCGGCATGGACCGCTTCGTGGCCCGCAAGGCCATCGTGGCCGACCTGGAAGCCGCCGGCGCGCTGGTCGAGACCAAGAAGCACAAGCTGATGGTGCCCATCTGCGTGCGTACCGGCCAGGTGGTGGAGCCCATGCTGACCGACCAGTGGTTCGTCTCCATGAGCCAGGTGGGCAAGGGCGACGCCACGGGCAAGTCCATCGCGCAGAAGGCCATCGACGCAGTGGCCTCCGGCCAGGTGCAGTTCGTGCCCGAGAACTGGGTCAACACCTACAACCAGTGGATGAACAACATCCAGGACTGGTGCATCAGCCGCCAGCTCTGGTGGGGCCACCAGATCCCGGCCTGGTACGACGAGGCCGGCAACGTGTACGTGGCCCGCAACGAGGCCGAAGCGCAGGCCCAGGCCGGCGCAGGCGCCAAGCTCACGCGTGACGCCGACGTACTGGACACCTGGTATTCGTCGGCCCTGGTGCCGTTCTCTTCGCTCGGCTGGCCCGAGGCGCTGGATGACGCATCGCCCACCAAGGATTACGACCTCTACCTGCCCTCCTCCGTGCTGGTCACAGGCTACGACATCATCTTCTTCTGGGTCGCCCGGATGATCATGATGAGCACGCACTTCACCGGCCGCGTGCCGTTCACGCACGTGTACATGCACGGCCTGGTGCGCGACGCGCAGGGCCAGAAGATGTCCAAGTCCGAGGGCAACGTGCTCGACCCGGTCGACCTGATCGACGGCATCGCGCTCGAACCCCTGCTGGACAAGCGCACCACCGGCCTGCGCCGCCCCGAGACCGCGCCCCAGGTGCGCAAGAACACGCAGAAGGAATTCCCCGAGGGCATTCCCGCCTACGGCGCCGACGCGCTGCGCTTCACCTTCGCGGCGCTCGCCAGCCTGGGCCGCAACATCAACTTCGACAGCAAGCGCTGCGAGGGCTACCGCAACTTCTGCAACAAGCTCTGGAACGCCAGCCGCTTCGTGCTGATGAACTGCGAGGGCCGCGACTGCGGGCTGGACGACCACGCGCCCGACGCCTGCGATGGCGAATACCTGCAGTTCAGCCAGGCCGACCGCTGGATCGTGTCGCTGCTGCAGCAGGCCGAGGCCGAGGTCGCCAAGGGCTTCGCGGAATTCCGCCTGGACAACGTGGCCAACACGGTCTACGACTTCGTCTGGAACGAGTTCTGCGACTGGTACCTGGAAATCGCCAAGGTGCAGATCCAGACCGGCGGCGAGGCCGAGCAGCGCGCCACGCGCCGCACGCTGATCCGCACGCTGGAGACCATCCTGCGCCTGGCCCACCCGATCATCCCGTTCATCACCGAAGGCCTCTGGCAGCAGGTGGCGCCCGTGGCCGGCCGCGCCGGTCCGTCGGTCAGCATCGCGGCCTACCCGCAGGCGCAGCCCGAGAAGATCGACCCGGCCGCCATCGCCCACGTGGCGCGGCTGAAGTCGCTGGTGGATGCCTGCCGCACGCTGCGCGGCGAGATGAACGTCTCGCCCGCCACGCGCCTGCCGCTGTACGTGGTGGGCGACACGGCCTTCATGCGCGGCGCCGCCCCCGTGCTGCAGGCTCTGGCCAAGCTCAGCGAAGTCAAGGTCTTCGACGACGAAGCCGCCTGGGCGGCCGCCGCGCAGGCCGCCCCCGTGGCCGTGGTGGGCGAGGCCCGCATGTGCCTGCACATGGAAATCGACGTCGCGGCCGAGAAGGCGCGCCTGTCCAAGGAAGTCGCTCGCATCGAAGGCGAGATCGCCAAGGCCGGCGCCAAGCTCTCCAACGAAGCCTTCGTCGCCAAGGCGCCACCCGCGGTGATCGACCAGGAAAAGAAGCGCGTGGCCGACTTCAGCGCCACGCTTTCGCGCCTGAAGGACCAGCTCGCTCGTCTGGGCTGATTCCGGCCTGCCATTCATCGCGTGCAGGCCGCGGGCTGCTGCGGCCCGCCGGCCTGCATGCGATGGAAAGACGGAAAGTGCGGAAAGTGCACAAGGGCACGCTATTTGGTGCAATCGACTACAGGGCGTTACCTTCGGCGCCTATATGATGCCCACCGACTTTCATCATCACGCACGCATTGCATGACCAAATCCATTCCAACGATTCGCAAGGCCGTCTTTCCCGTCGCGGGTCTGGGCACCCGCTTCCTGCCGGCCACCAAGGCCCAGCCCAAGGAAATGCTGCCCGTCGTGGACAAGCCGCTGATCCAGTACGCCGTCGAAGAGGCCTATGCTGCGGGCATCCGGCAGATGATCTTCATCAACGGCCGCAACAAGCGCGCCATCCCTGACCACTTCGACACCGCCTACGAGCTGGAATCCGAGCTGGAATCCAAGGGCAAGGACGATCTGCTGGCGCTGGCCCGCTCGATCGTGCCGGACGACATGGAATGCATCTATATTCGCCAGCCCAAGGCACTGGGCCTGGGCCATGCAGTCTATTGCGCGCACAGCGTGGTGGGCAACGACCCGTTCGCCGTGCTGCTGGCCGATGACCTGATGGTCGGCAAGCCCCCGGTGCTCAAGCAGATGGTGGAGCAGTTCGCCGAATGGCAGGCCACGATCCTGGCCGTGCAGGAAGTGCCGGAGGAACACACGCGCCGCTACGGCATCGTGGCCGGCAAGCCGGTCAACGACCGTCTGCTGGAACTCTCCCACATGGTCGAGAAGCCCGCGCCGGAAGACGCGCCCTCGCGCCTGGGTGTGGCCGGCCGCTACATCCTCACGCCCGGCGTGTTCCGCGAGATCGCGGCCCTGCCGCGCGGCGTGGGCGGCGAGATCCAGCTCACCGACGGCATCGCCG
>Ga0105242_10001014_pt1 | contig 22062 bp, 19 predicted proteins | sample KBSM24metaG_FD_81521 | JGI IMG/M metagenome (GOLD analysis project Ga0105242, IMG submission 81521) | Miscanthus rhizosphere microbial communities from Kellogg Biological Station, Michigan, USA - KBS M2-4 metaG | ecosystem: Host-associated > Plants > Roots > Rhizosphere > Soil | place... | reverse complement strand
CTTCGTCCCGTGATAAAAAGGACCTTTGTCAGAGGGATCGCCGGCAGAAGAATCGGCTAGCCCGTGGATTTTCTATTGTTTTGAGACCTTCGCATCGAGAAAGTCGTTAATCATCGGGACGATTGTTGTCATGCGGTTCATCAGCGTAACGTGGGTCGTGTCGGGTAAAATGGCTAATCTCGACGCTGAGCGCGGCCGCATGTCGCCGTGGACCTCGCCGCCCTTCAGGCGAAACGCTTCCGCGATGTAATCGAGCCGCACGCCGTCGGCATCGCCGTGGATGAAAAACATCGGCGCCTTAGTGGCCTTGAGCTTGTCGGCGCCGAAGTCGTGCGGCTTCAGATCGACCGAGAGGACGCGCTTGACGAAGTTCGGGAATTCGTTGGGCGTCGGGCTAAGTCTTTTGTAGTCGGCTTCGATGGGAGTGCCTTTGAACGCTTCGGCGGTGAGGTTCGGGAATGCGTCCAGCCCCTCTTTGGTCCAGCCATTTTGGCGGAACACGGCCGAAATACTGACGACCTTGCGCACCTTGTTCGGATGGCGGATCGCGCAATTCAGCGCGACACCGCCGCCGAGGCTGTAGCCGAGGATATCCGCGCTTGGGATCTTGAGGTAGTCGAGCAGCGCGGCCACATCGTCGGCGAGGTTATCGTAGGTGAAGTCACGGCCCGTGTCAGCCGTGCGGCCATGACCTTGCATTTCGATGGCGATCACTTTCCGCGTTTTGGAAAGTTCACCGATCCACTCGGCCCAGTGGAAGTCGTTTGAAATTGCCATGAACGCGCCGTGGAGCAGCACCACGGGCTCACCCTGCCCACGGATCTCGTAATACATTTTTAGCCCGTTAACCGGCGCGTAGTCCGTAGCTGGTTTTTGCTGCCCCGATACGACCCCGGACAGGAGCGTTGTCATAAGTATCGACAGGAAAAAAACCGTCGTCTTCATATTTGGATTCCAATTCATGCTTGTTCTCATTATTTTGACTCCTTACCCCTGCGTTAATTTTTCCAATAGATCTTCCAGGTTCTGCAGCTGCGCCTCGGTACCTTGCTGGAAGCCCATTGCGAGACCTCTCTCCATACGTTCCAGCGACTCGTTATAGATCGAGATACTAACCTTGGTCTTCCCGTCCTGCTCGCTGAAATTCAGGTCCCAATCGGAACCCGGCAATTGCAGGTTTTCGTCTTTGTCGGCAAATGCGTTAAAAAACTTGAAATTGGTTTTCGGTGTGATCGAAGTATATTTTTGAACGGCCCAGCCCTCGCTGCCATCCGGGCTTACCATCGCGTAAAATCTCCGGCCGCCTACCTCGAAGTCCATGGCCTTCGTACGTGAGGTAAAGGGCTTCGGCGCCCACCATTGGTCGAGCAGTTCGGGCTTTGTATATGCGTCCCAAACCAATGAAAGCTCGGCCGCAAACTCCTTGGTTATGGTGACCGTCTTCGTCTCTTTGTCCACAATAAAGTCCATTTGCATGTTATTTTTCCTCTTTCTGTTTTTTAATCGTTGCCAATAAGTCGTCTAGCTGGCTATATCGGGTTTCCCAGATCTTCCTGTATTGCTCCAACCATTTATCGATCTCTTTCATTTTTTCGATCTCCAGCGAATAGTAAATTTCTCGTCCCTTTTGTTCCTGTGTTACAAGCTCGCATTCCGTCAGTATTCGCAGGTGTTTGGAAATTGCCTGCCGCGACGTGTCGAAATGCTCGGCAAGTGCGTTTGGCGTCATTGCCTGCAAGGCGATCAGGGCTATAATTGCCCTTCTTGTCGGGTCGGCGATGGCTTGAAAAATGTCTCTTCTCATTCTTAATCGTCTCGTTTATGAAACCGATCAGTTGCAAGTCTACATGCAACCGTTCGGTTTCGCAAGTCTTTTTTTTAATTTTTTTCAGGATCGAAAATAAGGTCGGGATGTTCAGGCTTGGCTATGCTGGCAGATTCATGCGACTTTCTCTTGTCTCCGAAGGAGACACAATATAGCGTAGGGTGAAACCCTACGACGACGTTTTCAAATTAGATCGCGTCGCCGAAGGTGACGGACATGCGACGTTGCATTGTTCGTCCCTTTCAGGGACGGATCGTGGTCTAAACGAAAACACTAACGGGCTGGTGCGGCAGTATTGGCCCAAAGGTTCCGACTTCAGCGGCCTCACCGCTGGCGACCTCGACTTCGTGATGAATCGGCTCAACAATAGGCCGCGCAAAACGCTCGGGTTCAAGAACCCGAACCAGATCTTTTTCTATCAACCGCCAATTGCACTTCAGAGTTGAACCCGCCTTTCGTTTTAATAAGAGCAACGCATCGTCGAGCCGGCCAACACCGACGAGCCGCCTGAAGGTTTCAGGTGTCGCGGAGTTTCGCGCAAGTAGCCGCTTGGCCTCTTTGACGTTTGCGCCCTGGCGCAGGTGCCCGACCATGGTGGAGTCGTTCGAGGGAAAGTCGAGCCAGGGATCGGCTTGGGACGACTGGCCGAGAGCGGGTGCCGCTAACGCCGTTAAGAGGAGAATGCCAACTATCCGCATTCGCCTCAGTCTCGAGGTCGTCGTCGCTTGAAATAAGACCGCCATGGCTTCACTCCCCTCTGGACGATGAGGTCCTAATGATACGGTCATGCGTTAATACTCGGGGGATTGCGCCCCAGACTTTACGCTGACGCCCGCTTCGCACACCCAATTGGCTCACGGTTGCAGCCCAATCTTCCGCAGCAATTGCGCGTAGCGAGGATCGTTGCGGATGGGGTCGTATGCGGGTTCGATCTTAAACTGGAGGGTGGCAACGTCGCGTGCCTGGAAAGCCTTATTAAACCAGGCAAAGGCCTCATCTTTTCGTCCCAGCCGCACATACAATCCTGCAAAGTGATGTGGCTCTACGTCTCTGGTTTTGGCGACCGTCTTTAAAACTTCAAGCCGCTTAAGAAGAAAACCCTCCCATCCCGATTTTTTGAAACCATCGACAAACTGTTCGCGGAGTTCTTGTGGAAAATCACTCAAAGCCAAAAACTTGATGTATGCATCGACGGCTTCCGGATACATCTGCTTCTGCTCGTATATTGTGTAGAGGGACAAGTACGAACTCGCATCATTTGGCTCAACGACCAAAGTGCTGTGGACCTGCTGGATGGCTTGATCATACTGTCTCGAATAATAGAACAGTCTCCCCCGGCCGACGTTGATGGTAAGAGAGCTGGGATCCAGTTCGCGCGCTTTATCCATCTCAGCCGCTGCTTTGTCAAAACGTCCTGTGGACATGAGAAACCAACCGTAGGCTTGCCGTATCCAGGCAACATTCGGATTTAGCTCAATGGCTTTTTGGAACTCCGTCTCGGCGCCGGCCCAATCATATTGATATTGATACTTCAGCTCAGCCAGTGCGTTATGCGCCTGCGCCAGACCTTCATCAATTTTCAAGGCGGTCATTATGTGGGGACGAGCTTTTGCTTCGGCTTCCTGCATAGAGATTCGGCGATGACCGCTGAGCATGATGTAACAGTCTGCCGCGCCGATGTGAGCCAGAGCGAAATTGGGATCTTTTTCCAAGGCTTGTAAATAGTTGGCCAGACTCTGGTCGATCCAGTTCTGACGTCTGCCATTCCAGACGAGTTGAGCTTGCAAATACAACTGGTAGGCTTCTGCGCTATCGGTGAAGTGCCTGCCTAACCGTTCTTTCTCCTGCCGGCTCAGTTGCAGCATGAGGGCACTTGATATTCTTTCGGTAATGGAATCCTGTACTTTGAAAATGTCAGTGAAAATTTCATCAAACTGTTCTGACCAGACTGCCTTCCCGTCACGCACGTCGATCAAACGCACTGTGACTCTAACTCGGTTGCCCACTTTTTGAATGCTGCCATCCAACACAGCGTCCGCCTGAACTTCCCGGCCTGCTTTCACTGGATCTTGCTGAGGGTCGGTATATTTTCGAACCGCGCTCATCGGCCGCACCACTATTTGCTGAAGATTGCTGAGGCGCGTGGTGAGTGTTTCAGCCATTCCCATTTCAAGCGATTCATCCCGACTTTCAGCGTTCAAAGGCTTAAGTGGCAGGACTGCAATTGAGCGGATTGGCGCCGAGGTACTCTCGACGGGCCGTTGACGAAACCAGAACCAGCCCGCCAGGGCCGAAACGGCAATCAATCCGGCAATGGATAGAACCAGTGCTCTTCTCGAGATAGCTAAGCGGGGCAGCGGTTTCGGTTGTCGTTGTACGGTTGATTGATGTGAGATTTGACGGTCCGACTCTTCAACCTTGCCAACGAAACGATAGCCCCGTTTGGGGACAGTCTCGATATACCTGGGAGCGTTTGCGTCATCATCGAGCGTGTGACGGATTTCTTTAATAATCTTTGTCAGAGCGTTGTCGGTAACATGCGTTTCTCCCCAAACCCGATTGAACAGTTCCTGCTTTTCAACGACTGTCCCAGCGTGTTCCAACAGAACGACCAGAACGTCGAAGCCCCTTGGCGTTAACGTGAGAAGGTTACCCGCCTTGAGCACCCGAAAATTCTCGCAATCTACCGTAATCTCGTCGAAAGAAATCAACTTGTGATTCTGGTTGGACATGGCTCCGAGCGTTCAAAAAATGAGACGTTCTTCCTGAAAAAGAGAGGTCACGTCAAAGGCACCAATAAGTCACGTTGCAGTCATTACAGGACTCTACCGCGCAACTATATTTGACGCTGCCACGGCGATAAAGCCGCGAATCCAAACCAGGAGGCAGTTATGAAAAAAGCAATTTTGCAACTCTGCCTGAGCATCGCCTTCACCGTTTCGATGGCCATTGTTGGCGCCGCGCAAGGGTCTTCATACGAAGCAGCGGATCAGAAGCGAACGGCCCTTAGTTATAACGCCGAGGCCGTAAAGCAAATGAACCAGGGAAAGCATGACGCAGCGGTTGAGCTCCTGCGCCGCGCGATTCGCTTGCGCCCCGACCTTGCGATCGCCTATTACAACCTTGGCACGGCCCATTATTTCCTCAATCAGTTTGCAGATGCGATTACGGCATTACAACAGGCTATCGATCTGAACGCTACTTATTCAGAAGCCTACAATCAACTGGGTGTTGTCTTTACCACTGAGGCGAAATACAACAAAGCGATAGCCGCCTTCGAGCGGTCCATAGCTCAAAATCCCTATAACTCGACGACACATTACAATCTCGGCTGTACCTACATTCGTGTGGAGAATTACAAGGCTGCAGCGCTTGCACTTGAGCGTGCGCTTCAGCTGGAACCGAGCCATGTGGAAGCGTTGATGAATTTAGGTTTTGCTCACAGCAGGCTGAAACGTTATGCCGAGGCAATCAAAGAAATCGGCCAGGCTGTCAGGCTCAAACCGCAAGATCTCGACGCACAATTCTTCCTGGGAACGCTCTTTGTGATGATGAAAGACCGAAAATCCGCTTTCGCACAATACCAATTGGTCAAATCCATGAATCCAGAACTTGGGCAAAAACTCTTTGACGAAATCCATCACCATAAGTTGGTGATCGTTACGAGGCAATAGTTGCGGCGGACTGTGGAAGGATGTTGTGGTTAACTTGAAAAACCCGCTTTAGATGATTGCGGTCAGGCCTTCGATTCTGCGGTTCTCTCACAAGAACCCTCAACTTTACGCCGCTGAGAATCGCAGAATCGAAGGCCTGACCGCGTTTTTATACACTTCAACTACTTGATGGGGCTTGGCACCTGGCGCTCACGCCCCACGCTTTATGTTGCCGTCCGCTTCGCGGACTATTGCCCTGCCCGATGAGCTTCGTTATTGTGTCGTGCGATATTGGCCCTGTTCATTCTCAATGACAGTTCGGAGGAAACCACGACCTATGAACCGCAGAAACTTTGTCACAACCGCCGCGCTAACCGCCGCCTCAATCAGCATGTCCCGGGTAACTTTGGCCCAGGATCCAGAGCTGCAACCAATCTGGGCCGAAATCAACAAGCATCATGACGGGACCGTGCAGAGTCTGCAGACCTGGATCCGGCAACCGTCTATCGCCGCCGAAAACCGCGGCATGAATGAAGGTTGTCAGTTGACGATGGAAATGCTGCGCGCGGCCGGGTTCACGCAGGTTACCAAAGTTCCGACCGATGGCCAGCCGGGAATATTCGCGACGCTGGATGCGGGCGCGGCCCGAACGCTCGGTCTTTACTTTATGTATGACGTGAAGCAGGTGGATCCGGCTGAATGGTCATCTCCTCCATTTGAAGCAGCGCTCGTCGACAAGCCCGGGTTCGGCAAAGTGGTCGTCGGCCGCGGAGCCGTCAATCAGAAAGGACCGGAAGCATCGTTTCTAGCGGCGCTGCACGCCATCCGCAGTGCGGGCAAGAAGCTGCCGGTCAATCTTGTGTTTGTGGCCGAAGGCGAGGAAGAGATCGGTTCTCCTCATTTCCGGCAGGTGGTGCACAAGCCCGAAGTGCTTGCCGCGTTAAAGCGCTGCAGCGGTGTGTTCATGCCGTTTTCGTCTCAGGACCCGAGTGGCGAAGTCGTGATCAACCTGGGAGCAAAAGGCGTCGTTGAACTTGAACTGGTGGCGACCGGCGAACGTTGGGGTCGTGGCCCGAAGGCCGACATCCACTCGAGTAACAAGGCGCGCGTCGATAGCCCGGCGTGGCATTTAGTGAAGGCCCTGAACACTCTGGTCGCAAACGATGGGAACACTCCTGCCATTGAGCACTTCGCCGATAAGGCCCGTCCGCTGTCAGCGGCCGAGAAGCAGATGATCGCCGTGGCTGCGGGGCGGATTAATGAAGCTTCAACCAAGAAAGGGCTCGGCGTCGAACATTGGATTCGCGATGTCAGTTGGCGCGAAGCCCTCGAGATGCTGGTCTCGCAACCAACCGTGAACATTGAAGGACTAGTTGGTGGATATACTGGCGTCGGGGGTAAGACAATCCTGCCTTATCGCGCGGTCGCGAAGTTGGATCTTCGGCTAGTCCCGGATATGACCGCGGCGGAAGCGCTCTCCTCGCTCAAGGCGCATCTCGCGAAACATGGCTTCGCCGACGTCGAAGTGAACATGACCGGAGGATACGATCCCACCAGCACGCCGGCAGACTCGGCGCTGGTGCGGGCGCAAGCGGCGGTTTACCGGCGGGGAGGAATTGATCCGATCATGATGCCGCGTCTGGCTGGTTCATGGCCCGGTTATATCTTCACTGGCGATCCATTAGCTCTACCCGCCGGACACTTCGGGCTCGGTCACGGCGGAGGAGCGCATGCGCCGAACGAGTACTACGTGATCGAATCAAGCAATCCAAAGGTACAGGGAATCGACGGCGCGACCCGGTCGTATGTGGAGTTTCTGTACGAACTGGGGCGTCAAGCGTAAGCGCGAACAATGAATCCACAGATTACGCAGATTACACAGATTCGGAAAACTGATTGATGAATGCATTTCTCAGTCGCGCCGATTATGCGTAGCAAGAAGGCATTGCTAATAATTCTCGGGTTGGCATTGCTGCTCGGGTGTGTCCTCGTGCTCAGATTTCGCCGAGAAAGGCGCGCTACTCAACGCTCGACCGAAGGCGCGCCGCAAACGTCGGAAGGTCCCTGGTTCGAGATCGCCGTCGACGCTCCTCTCTTTAATTCACGGCCGCCATGGGAAATCCCTGGCGTTATTTTAGGAACACGCGAGCGTGGGCCAAAGCTAAACCAAAACAGCCCCGGCGTCCGCATCGGCAACATTACAACTCACCGCTTTGAGCTCAGTGCAGAGGGTGGCTGGGATTTTTTGATCGAGACTGATAGCGAAGGGCGGCTCACTCCCGCAACACACATCGCATTCCCGATCAAAATCGGCGGCAGGCCGAATACGTTCAACTGCGGGCCGGCAGAGCCTTCCGTGGGTTATCTCGACGCCAAAGCGGCGGACACGGGCGAGATCGAGGGCAGCTTTGTGGTCGAGGTTATGAGGTGCATTAATGTTAAATCCGGCAAGACGGCCCAATGGCCGTACAGTCCGCTGCCTATCCGCGGAAATTTCGCCGGGCTGAAAAAGCAAGGATGAATCCGCAGATTACGCAGATTACGCAGAAAAGTCATTAGTCATCGAGCGCAACCCGAAGGGTTGCAGGAAAGTAGCCGGTGGTCGGAGTCCGCGGAGACCACCGGAAAAGTCGTTAGTCATCGACCGCACTCTGTGCGCCGAGCCTTATTGGCAACAGTTGTCTTCCAGTATGAAGCACCAACCATTTATGCAGCACTCGGCCCGCCCATCAGGAAGCACGTGACAATCCGGCGCCACCGGCTGCGGCACGTCCGCCTTCGACGACGCGGCAGGCATAAACAGTAGCGCGCTCAAACACACCAATAGCGAAGCCGGAAAGGATAGCCTTCTCTTCATCCTACTCACCTCCTCAGCCAAATACTTAACGGAAGATCTTCGCCGCGTCCTCACCCGAGCGGACACGGCGCCCCAAACGTATTACCCCATGTAGCCGGCGTCAAGGGCGAGAAAGACCGCAAGCAGCGAGCTGAACCGGACTGGTCTTCGCCATGACTGGCGGAGCTGACTTCACTGAAAGCCGAATAAGTGTTTTCATTGTGTTACCAGACCAGCAGGGGGCCGAGAGGTTATGCAACGCGTTTTGATAATAGGTAACGATGCTGACACCGACGCGGTGAGCCAGTCCCCTCACCTGCAGCGTTGTTCAGTCGAAATTGCGGATGGATGCGCAGATGCCCTGCAACGGGTTCGCGACCATGCCGTCGACGTGGTCCTGACAAATCCGTTGACCACAATTACGGAAGACCTGGCGTTAGTATCCCAGATGGGAATAATCAGGCCGGGTATCAAGACAATCATCCTCACACCCGAGGCCACGCCGGAAGATGTGATTGCCGCGCTTCGGGCCCATGTGTTTGCCTGCTTCAGCAACCCGATCAATGTTGATGAAGTTGCGGCGATGATCGCCCAGGCGGCGGATGCGGCCAATTGGAATGACGGCATTGAGGTCATGGCCGCAGATCCAAATTGGATTGCCCTGCGGGTGAACTGCCGTCTGCTGACAGCCGATCGGTTAACGCGGTTCATGGCTGAGCTGAGATCGGACCTGATCGATGCGGAGCGCTCGTCGTTGCTCGTTGCGTTCCGCGAAATTTTGCTGAACGCCATGGAACACGGCGCTGGTTTGGATCCGGACAAAGTGATAGATGTTTCTGCGGTCCGGACGAAACGCGCGGTCGTCTATCACTTTCGCGATCCCGGTCCCGGCTTCAAGGGAATTCAAATGCGCCACGCCGCAATCAAAAACCCCCCGGACAATCCCGTGGCGCATTTGGAAGTGAGAGAAGCAAAGGGTATCAGGCCGGGCGGTTTCGGTATCCTGATCGCGCAGCAACTGGTCGATGAACTCGTCTATAACGAACATGGTAACGAGGCGTTGCTCATCAAACATACCGGGCCCTAATGTCTCAACGCAGATGGTTCGAACGGAAGCTGAAGCCATGCAAATGAGTCTTACGTGCCGATCATTTCAACGGAGTCGATACCGCACGCCGCGTCAGTTCTGCCCAGAACGACAGGCGGGCGCCCGTGTGCACCTGTAGAAGTACTGCAATCGCGAGTATTGCCAATTTACATTTACGCATCGTCATCAAAACTCCGCTGTTGCAAGTAATCATGAAGACGCTGACAAGAAGATTTCGGCCCATGAGAGATGTTGGACGCTGAGAAGTGAAACTGATTTGGAGTGCGCACAATACTCGAAACATTGATTTTAGAATCGCAAGAATCGCAGGCCTGACCCCGACATCGGTCTCCCGTTGCATCAGTCTTCTTTTATCGTAAAGTGAGAAACGCAGACCTGACCCCGGTTTCGGTTTTCGCAGCAAGTGTGTTTGCATCGCGCTACCTTCGGTGATATAAGGCACGCATCCCAGCACCGTCCACCTCAGGAGGACCTTACAAATGCCACCGGTTCCAAGCAAGGTTGCCGCACGATTGTCAGCAGCCGTTAAGCGTTTTCAGCCAATTATTGCTTCGGCAAAGTCTCGTGATGCCAACGAATCAGATACGGTAATCATAGTTACCGACATGCTGTCTGAGGTCTTTGGCTACGACAAGTATTCTGAAATCACATCTGAGTGTTCTATTCGTGGCACGTGGTGCGACCTCGCCATTAAGATTGACGGCACGTTTGAATATCTCATCGAGGTCAAGGCTATTGGCTTGGAGTTGAAGGACTCTTACACGAAACAGGCTGTTGATTACTCTGCCAATCAAGGCACCGATTGGGTTCTTCTCACGAATGCGGAGATTTGGCGAATCTACAAAGTCACCTTCGCGAAACCGATTGCTTCCGAAGTAGTGCTTGAGATCAATTTCTCCGAGCTTAGTTCGAAAAAGTCCAGTGACATCGAGCTTTTGTACAACCTTTCGAGAGAAGGTTGGATGAAATCGGCGCTTGGCGAGTTCCACACCCAGCAGCAAGCGTTAAGTCGCTTCTTCATGGGCGCTCTGGTTGTCAGCAATCCCGTTCTCGAGGTCTTGAGGCGCGAGCTGAGGCGCATATCCCCCGATGTCAGAATAGGTCTGGATCAAATTAGATCTGTGCTCACGAATGAGGTTCTGAAGCGAGAGGTGGTCGAGAGCGAAAAAGCGGAAGAAGCTCGAAAGAAGATCTCTCGTGCGGCGGGCAAGCTGTTACGTGCTAAAGCAGCTAAGCAATCTACCCAATCAATCGATCAAGGCAGCCACTCGGAACTGGAATCCGAGCCGATGGATACTCAAAATGAAAACTAACTGCTGGTTGGTCTGAACGTCATGCTGATTCAATTTGGTCGATAAGGGTTGTTTTGTAATCGTTGTGCCGGTAATTCAAACGCTCCGGCGAACATCGCAATCTAGCGAGGAATTCCATGGAACCCCTATTTGATGGTAGATGCGAACTCGTTGGCTGGATTGATCCAAGACGATATATCTTCGATGACGCGATAAACTGGGTTGCTTATATCTCAGGAGGTAATGCTTGGTCTGCGATCACAGGCAACTGGCTTGGGCCTGTTCATCACCTCGTGTGCCTTGATACTAATGGGAATGTTGTTGCTTGGAATCCCGCGGATCGAGTTGCCGGCACCGCTCGACCCGCGCGTCCTGTCCGCGCTGCTCGCGCGGCCAGGCCTGCTCGCCCGGCGAGGCCCGCTCGTCCGGCTCGTCCTGCCAGACCTGCTGCGCCCGCGGGAGGTTGGTCAGCCTTGTCTTTTCATGCGTGGGTTTCTCAATGAATGGTTCGCGATTCGATGGCTGTCCGTAACAATACCCGATGCGAGTAGTCGCTCTCTTTAGCTATGATTTTCGATTCGTCAGCCTCGTTGTTCTCAAGTGAACGCGCCAGACCCTGTAACGTTACCGGATAATTGAACGATTCAGATGGCGAGAGTCCCTCGACATCAGCGCTTGGTGGAAAAGGCGGAGGCAGCAATGCTGGCCGCAATCGAGATCTACAACAAGCCGTCGTTTCCCTACCGGGAAGAGTCCTTCGCCATCCTGGCACTCAACGCATGGGAACTGCTACTGAAAGCCCGACTGCTTCTTTCAAGCGACGGTGATCGACGTGTGCTGTACATCTACGAACCTCGCAACACGGCAACCGGTCACAAGACCACGAAGCTTTATCTCAGGCGCAATCGGGCAGGTAATCCCCATACCCTTGGACTGGGCAAAGTAATTGCGAACCTTGAAAGTCGCTCGATTACAACAATTCCACCGGCGGTGAAAGCCAATATTGAAGCGCTGGTGGAAGTGCGGGATAACGCGGTTCATTTTGTAAATCCTGGCTCCGACCTTGCTAAACGAATTCTTGAAGTCGGCACTGCATCTCTCAAGAATTTCATTGAACTAGCTCGCATTTGGTTCCGGCTCGACCTCAGCAGCATAGGACTGTTCCTCATGCCCATTGGATTCTTGTCCGCCCCTGGGACGGTAGAGGCGGTCTCGGTCTCTCAAGACGAGAAGCGACTCCTCGCTTATATCGCAGCGCTCATTGAGACATCGTCAACCGAGACCGGCGACTATCATGCGGCGGTTGATGTGAGCATTTCGTTCAAGCGAGCGAAGTCAGAGTCCGCGACATCAGTCATCATTACTAACGAACCCAGCGCCATGGCAGTGCAGATTACTGACGAGGATATTCGGAAGACCTACCCATGGGACTATGCAGAATTGATGGTTCGCCTTCAGAAAAGATATGTTGACTTCAAAATGAATGAGCGCTGTCATGACATTCGAAGAAGCTTGATGGACGACACGCGGTACGTGAAGACCCGCCAACTCGATCCTGGCAACCCGAAGAGTGGTAAGAAGGACTTCTATAATCCGAACATTCTGACTGAATTTGACAAGCATTATACGCGTTAAAGAAACCGAACCGGGGTCAGGCTGGGTTTTGCGATTGTATTAAGCGGGTCGTTGTGGGATCGGAGCGTTGGAATCGCAAAATCTCAAGCCTGACCCTAACTGATTTTTTCCACGTCGCGCCCCACGGCATGGCCGGCTTCGTCCTCGCGAACGGCATCATGTCCTTCAACCAATGTTTCAAGGCTTCGTGAATTTCACTTGCGCCCTTCTTCTCATGAAAGAGGTTTGGGGATAGCTTCCAGACAAATGAGGCATTATGAATGATTCTTGCGGCCCTGCGAAAACCCTCGATACAATATGCGACCACATGAATGTGCACGAGTCGTGTGAAGAGGATCCCCTCGAAAACGACGACCGTGATCGCTCCAACTTCGTCCGGGGGTTAGTCCAACGTCCGAATGAGCCGGCCTGGGTGCCTGCGGGGAACCTAGCCTCACCTCCCAGACGCATAGTGCAGTTTTGGGATGATCTTGGCCGATTGCCCCAGGATGTTAGAAAGTGCATGGAGTCGTGGAAGAGACTCGAACGGGCCGGATTCGAGCTTCAGGTTTTCGACGAGAGCTCCGCGAGGGAATTTATCCGGATCCACTTGGGCTCGAGATATGAGAAAGCCTTTGACAAGTGCTATCACCCTTCAATGAAGTCAGACTACTTCCGTTACTCCTACATCTTCGTGGAGGGAGGATTCTATGTTGACGCTGACGATGTCTATCACGGAACGACAATCGAGCACCTCTTTACAGATGGGCGATTGAAGCTTCAACCTTTCTGCTACGACATTGCGACAGCTCAGATGGTTCCGCCCTCAGTTTTCGTCACTCCGGGGGCAAATCAGTTAAGTTGGATTTTCTACTTCAACACTACGCCTTTGATTGCGGTTCGCAAGCATCCTATTGTAGAGCGTGCACTGCTGAACGCTACGAAATCCCTTGAGCAAGAATCGAAAGGCGGGTTGCCCGAAGTCCAGGCAACGACTGGCCCCGGCAACCTCACCAGATCCGTTTTCGAAGTGGTTGCTAATGAAAGTTGCCCGGAGGAAGCGCTGCTCATTGTGCACGATTGGGAGAAGACTTCCACCAGTAAGTGGCCACTCAGTTATCGGAGTGATAAGAGAAACTGGAGGCTTTCGAATCGGCAAGCGTATCGGGCCTCACGGCGCGCGGAGGAGCTATGAACTTGGCACGCCCTCCACTAGCAGCTGTCAGTCAAGTTTTCCAATTCTGGCTGACTCTTCGGAGGCTCCTGCCGAGGCGGAAGTGTCGAACATTCGGTGTCGAAGGAGCGGAGAAAGGCCCCGGTATTGAGAAGATCTATGTCATCAACCTCGATCGTGAACCGGGCCGCTGGTCCAAGATGGAGCAAGAGCTCAGGCACATATTGGACTCGTCGGGAGCTGACCTTTTGAGCCTGACTGAGCGGCTTGTCGCCGTCGATGCTAATGCATTCTCGCAGGAGCCACCCAAGGATGCCGACATTGATCCGTTTTACACGCTTGGAGACCAGCTTTTTGTAGAACCCCAACCGTTAGTTCTTCCCACGCGGCTCGAACTAAATACTCCGATTCGAATGAGTCGAGCTGAGATTGCAGTCGCTCGATCACACATCAATGTTTGGAGGCAGATTACGGCGAGTAATCATGCGTATGTACTGATCCTTGAGGACGACGTATGGTTTCATTCCGGATTTACACGAGATCTGGACCAGGCGTGGGACGAAGTCGTGACCGAATGTGATAAGAAGGGAAGATTCGACATTCTTTATGTGTCGTATCTCGAAGTGAAGCACGGTGCGCCAAAAACCTTTCTGTCAAGTAAAGTATTCCGCCCGGTGAGAGGGCTCTGGCATCTATCCGGATATGTTCTTTCACGCGAGGGCGCTGAGAAACTTCTTCGACTACTTCCTTGTCGCGGGCCCATTGACCTCTGGATAAATCATCAGTTCGAAGTGCTGGATGTACGTGCGACTAAACAGCCACTTATTAGCCAACGACGCGACGCTAGATCCACCAACTCATATTCAATACTTCCCTCTCTCACTACAATTGGGGCGATCACAAGTGAAGGAGCATCGCTATTTAACATCCGCCCAACCGAGCGACCAGTGTTTGCTTTTGGGCCTGAAGGCTCCGGCCATTCATCGCTAGCAATGGCTTTGTCCATGCTCGGATACAGATGCTGCAGTGATCTCCAAGCATTACCAGTTCCTGAACTAGAACGGCTTCTTGAGGGAACAGGCGCTCGGGTTTTTGACGCATATGTAAACATCGGATCTTTGGACGCAAACGTCAGGGATCTCCGGAGTCGTTACCCGAAGGCAAAGTTCATTCTTACAACAGCGAACGGCAACACTGCAGATGACACTTTCCTCAGTGTTGAGGACGACCTCAAAGGTGCCGACGTCGCTGTGCTTCATTCAGAGGAACCGAATAGATGGAAAGTCGTTTGCGAACACCTCAGATGTGCGCCGCCCACTTGCTCATTCCCTTTGCTGAAGGACCTTGGTCAAAGACCAGTTCTCGACGGGGCTATTGAAGCGGACCAAGGTCCACAATGCAAAAGGCCTAGACGTGATAAGTCCCCATGGATCGTCGAGCCGCGTAAGTGGTGGCAAGGCATTCGCTTCCTCCCGACGGAGGATGAGCAGACGGGTACCGGAACGTTCGTTAAAATCAACGACTGTTTGGAATGTCTCGACGAGAGACGCTGGCTTCTAAGAAGCGACACTTTCACGGACAATTTGGCGTTGTTCCGCCCATCGAACGCCGAGTTCAGATCTGGAATCGGGGCGGCCCTTTCCATCAGAAGGGAGCCCCTAGGCGTTCGAGACTATACTGCCGCTTCGTTATTCAGTCGAGACCAATACTTGTTCGGAAAATTTGAAGCTATCATCCAGGCTTCAAATGTGCCCGGTGTGGTCACCGGATTCTTCCTCCACCGTAACTCTCCACGACAGGAAATAGATATCGAGATCGCGGGGAATCGACCAGACCGCCTGTTGGTCAATGTCTTCTACAACCCAGGTGGCGAAGGAGCAAACTTTGATTATGGATATAGAGGTGCTCCAAGCTACATTGAACTCGGGTTTGACGCATCCAAAGCAAGCCACCGCTTCGCAATTGAATGGAGCCCGTGCGAGATCCGCTGGTCGGTTGACGATCATCTGGTCCACAGGCGCGCGATCTGGGATCCGACCCCAATCCCGCACCTTCCAATGGCGCTCCATGTCAACAGTTGGCTATCTCGTTCTACCCGACTTGCTGGACGAATCAACAACCGACGGCTCCCAGCAACCACAATAATCGGATCGATCGTTCTAGAGGCGAATTCTGTTATCTCCTCGCCCGGGTCTGATGGTCTACGCCGGTCAAGTTAGGCCAGGTTGTTTTTACTAGAGTCAGCTCGCACAATGAATATTCTGTCATACAATCCGGCCCACGATGGCGCATTCGCTTATCTTGAGGACGGACATTTAGTAGTCTCGATTGAGGCTGAGAAACACTCCCATTATCGACACTCATCACTATCCGTTCCGGATGTGTTCAGCGTTCTCGGTGAGCTTAATGAAGTTCCCGACGTGCTTTGTAGAGGTGGCTGGTGGCCTAGCGACACTCATCTGTCTGAGCAGCAAGTTCTTGCTAGATACCATGGCATCCGTAACAGCGACATTGTAGTTGGTCAAACACGCCTATTGGGGAAGACGGTTGATTACTTCTCATCTTCCCACGAACGTTCCCATCTTCTCTGTGCCTTTGGCATGTCGAATCTGCCCAAGGGCACTCCCTGCTATGCGTTACTTTGGGAAGGAGTGATTGGCTCATTCTACAAAGTCGATTCCGAATTGAACTTAACAAAGCTCGCCGATGTCATGCCTGAACCTGGACATCGTTATGCCCTGCTCTACGGTTTGGCGGATCCGACGTTTGATATGAGTGTTGCAGAATTCTCCCGATTTTCCGACGCGGGAAAGCTGATGGCTTTGGCTTCATTTTCGAAACGAAGCAAGCCTTCGGATGAAGAGGAGAAAATAATCGCGTTTCTCATGCAGGATTGCCTGCACCTCAAGGTTAAGGAGTGTGAGGTATTAAGGCATTGCCGACACTACAACGTAGGGCTGGATGACCCGGAGTTCCGTAACTTCGCAGGTATTTTCAGCAACAGAATCTTCGATCGTTTTTATCAATTTGCCAAGTCGAACGTGAAGAGAGGCATGCCGTTGCTGATTACTGGGGGGTGCGGATTAAATTGTGACTGGAACACGAAGTGGAGGGAGACCAATCTCTTTTCCGAGGTATTCGTGCCGCCTGTTGCGAACGATTCAGGCTCGGCGATCGGGACGGCGATTGACGCGCAGTTCCATTTTACCGGGAACCCTAAGATAGATTGGAATGTCTACTCAGGTCTTGAGTTTATAGCCAATGACGCATTCGATGCATCTTTATTTGATGAGTACGAAACGAGCTACGCAATGGTTGCCGACATGCTGGCTAGCAACCTGATCATCGGATGGGTAAATGGAAAATACGAAATCGGACCACGCGCGCTGGGAAATCGTTCGATTCTTGCTTCGCCATTCCAGGACAGCACTAGGGTGCGGCTGAATGAAATTAAGCAGCGGGAACAGTTTCGTCCGATTGCGCCCGTTTGCCTCGAAGAAGATGCTGTAAGATGGTTTGGCTGCAATCACCCGAGCCCATTTATGCTTTACACGCAGCTTGTTTCTACGGATGCGCTAGCTGCGGTGACACATGTCAATGGGACGGCGCGCATTCAAACCGTGTCCTCCGTGACTAACAGCCATTTGCATGAGCTGCTTATGGCATTCAAAGCACGTACCGGTTACGGGGTCTTGTGCAATACCTCTCTGAATTTCAAAGGAAGAGGATTCATAAACAACATAGCTGATCTCTCGGCCTATACGATAGAGCACAAGTTGGATGGCTTTGTTGTTGAAGGTAGAAGCTACATGTTGAAGTCGTCGAAGAACTATCAAGCGTATTTGAGATCGTCAAACTCTGGCACTGGTCGGTTGAGGAATAGCGGATAGGCTCTCGGAAGTTGGAGACGAATAAAGTGAGGAAACTGGGTGCTTCGCGCGCTTTGTCAACCGCGCCAGGGGATGGTCTGAGCGAGAAGCGGTTGAAAATAAGGACTCGTAAATTAGTAGATTTCCTGTGACTCTTTCCATGATGGTACCGTCATCAGATACTGAGTAAGAAACTGAACGGAGGTCTCCCATACTCGTTGAGCCGTCGGGCCATCTTTCATATCGTCAGTGGTAATCCAGATGGCTGCCGAAAACCCTTTCAACTCACCTAATATCGCTCCTTCGAGTTGCCACGAGAATGTGACAGGTAGGTCAATTTTTTTCTCGAACACACTAAAATTGAAGTCGAAGAATAGTTTGAAGTAGTTTTGGGCATCCGAGAGTAAATCTCTATGATTAAACGCTACTTCAATGAACCCTCTCATCCAGTGGAGGCCGTTTTCGGCGTTAAGACTTTGATCGCAGCCCATCGTAAAAAATGGAGTGTCGCGCTGATTTAATGCCAGAACCGCATTTTTTAGAACCTCGTTATGCTCGAGTTCCGGAATCAAGAGCGCGCTTTCCGGAAGACCTTTAATATTTCGAAATCCGTGGTTCGAGTTCCTCGACGTGTCGCGTTGAACTGGTGCGTATTCAATGTGCTTATTGAAATTTCTGATTTCAAGTGTCGCTCTAGTCTGCATATGTTAAGACTAACCCAACCGAGCTCACAGAGGAACGTTGAAACCTCAAAACTAGGGCTGGCTTCACAGCCGATCGGGGTCAGGCTTGCGATTTTGCGATTCTCAATCATTAGCCGCTTGTTTATTTTGGTGGCGGCGGATTTGCAAAATCGCGGGCGTGACTCCGATCCGATCTGTCAAACCTGCATCATAATACGCCGCTATAAAGTGTTATGTGGCAAATGCTGAACGAAGGCTGTTCGATAACTCAGTTACACAACCTGACCGGCGGCGAAAGCCGAGGCCCAGGCCCACTGAAAGTTGTAGCCACCCAGTTGACCCGTCACATCCACCACTTCGCCGATAAAGTAGAGCCCGGGAACGCGCCTGGCTTCCATTGTTTGTGACGAGAGTTCCGCGGTAGAGACGCCTCCGACTGTCACTTCAGCTTTTCTGAAACCTTCAGTTCCGGCCGGCGTAAGCTGGAGCCGGTGAATGTTATCCGCAATTTCCTGAAGCTCCTTGCGGTTGTACTGTTTGAGCGGCCGCGACGCTCCGTAAAGGTCGCACCAGGCCTGCGCAAACCGTCGCGGCAGGTAACGTGATAAGAGATTGACCAGCTCAATCCGGGAGCTGTGTCCTGGGGTCTTCGTCGCGCCCTGTGTCTCCCCCTGGGCAGAACCTGTTGCTAATTCGCCCTCGATTATTCTGGCTGCCGAAATGACCTCCAAAACGTCTTCATCGGGTAACAGGTTGATTATGGTCCGGACCTGGGGTCAGGCCTTCGATTCTGCGATTCTCAATCCCACTCCTTCAATTCAGCAGCTTAGTTCTCGCTGAAAGTACTCGCCAAGAGTGCAAATCGCAGGCCTGACCCCGAACGCTCAACTCGTCACGTTTACCCACCACCAAAACAACTGGCGCGCCGAACACATTCTTGGATCGGAATCCGACTAATCACGATCTTCTCAAGGAATCTTGACCCCGTTTTTCAATCTTTGGGTGCGAGCGCACCTCGAAATGAAATTCGCAGAAAAACCATACATAGCAGGAGGTCAGTAAAAAAGGCTTCGATCTTGTTGGTTAGGACTGACCCTTCCACGAGCAATCCACGAGCTCGCTACGAGATTGGGTTCCGTTAGGATTCGGCTTCAACTTCACGGAAAAGGAGACGTCTCATGTTTTACCAATTAATCAAGAGAGCGGTTATCGTTCTTTGCTCAGTCGTTCTTCATCTGTCTGCGGCACAAGCTCAGGACGCTTGCGTTACACTTCTAAAGCATGGAATCTACAGTTCCCACACAACACAGACTTCAACTTCCACGTTTCAAACATTTCGATCCAACTTCTGCAGTTGGTACTCCTCATACAGGACATCTCACACAACAGCCGGAGCGGACATAAAAATTCCAATCGTAGACATTCCAATTGGAATTTCAGGGGATATGACGTACGGAGAAGCTGACGCTTTGCAGAAGGGACTATGCAGCGCGTCCGCGAGCCTCACATCTGAACAGGGTTTCTGGTTAGATGTTTCTCAGTACATCGATCCGGCGGGCGCCGATGCTTTCAAAGAGTGTGTTAAAGCGCTCCGAGGTGGCCTTGCAATCGACTCACAGATAAACGATGACGAAACCCTCGCAGTTATTTCGGTCGCCTATACGCCGCCCTTTGGGGCGGGTCCGGCGACGCTGAATCGGGTCGACTTCGATGGGTGGGACTGTCCACGACCCGGCGATGGTAGCATCGATATGCGTGACATTGTGGGTCAAGCGAGCAAGCTCGTAAACAGTAAGGTCGCGATAAAATGCTCACGCTTAATAAAAGCCACGCCGGAGATGATAGGAGGCCAACAGATCATAGCCAACAATGCTCTGCTTTCAGTGTCTACGTCAGCGGGAACCTTTACGCAGTTTTTCCGGCGTAAACTCTTCGCGGATCCACTGGCAGATACAGCTAAAGTGCTTGCCTCGTATCCAAAAGGAACCATCTTGCCGTTTGCTGGACGGATAGAAAACATCCCTGCTGGCTGGCATTTGTGTGATGGAAAAGACGGAACTGTAAATCTGACGGACCGAATACCGTATGGCGCCTCACAAAATGATCAAGTAGGTAAGTTGGAGGGCGAAGCAACGCACAAACATCCTTGGTCTGGAACGACCAGTCCGCCTTCAGGTGTCGACAACTCCAACGTGAAGCAAGAAGGTGGTTCACCTTTAACGGTAAAAGGAACGGACCATCGGCACACGTATTCTGGCACCACCGACGCGGTCTCCAATCTACCTCTCGTTACCCGAATTTTCTTCATTCAGAAAACAAATTAGCTGACGGATGAATTAGGTAAATAGGGTCGGGGTCAGGTAATAGGGTTGGGGCCAGGCTTGCGATTTGCGGGTTCTTTGTCATAGCTGCGTCTCACACTGGAATCGCAAAATCGCAAGCCTGATCCTATCCTAGCGCCTATTTCATCTTTTCTTCTATTTGGCGGTAACGTGCGTTTGGATGGCACACGATGCTGTATCTGGAAATCAGTCGCGCCGGTTATGCGTAGCAAAAAGACATTGCTAATCATCCTCGGAGTGGCATTGCTGCTCGGGTGTGTCCTCGTGCTCAGATTTCGCCGAGAAAGGCGCGTTACCCAAGGTACTCAAGGCGCGCCGCAAACGTCGGAAGTCCCTGGTTCGAGATCGCCGTCGACGCTCCTATCTTTAATTCGCGGCCACCATGGGAAATCCCTGGCGTGCTTTTAGGAACACGCGAGCGCGGGCCAAAGCTCAACCAAAACAGCCCCGGCGTCCGCATCGGCAACATTACCTCCAACCGCCTTGAGCTCAGTGCAGAGGGTGGCTGGGATTTTTTGATCGAGACTGATAGCGAAGGGCGGCCCACTACAGCGACACATGAAGCGGTATCCGCAGATTACGCAGATTACGCAGAAAAAGGCAGATAAGAGGAGGCTGTTCGATAACTCAGCTACACAACCTGGCCGGCGGCGAAAGCCGAGGCCCAGGCCCATTGAAAGTTGTAGCCACCCAGTTGGCCCGTCACATCCACCACTTCGCCGATAAAGTAGAGCCCGGGAACGCGGCTGGCTTCCATTGTTTGTGACGAGAGCTCCGCGGTAGAGACGCCTCCGACTGTCACTTCAGCTTTCTTGAAACCTTCCGTTCCCGCCGGCGCAAGCTGGAGCCTGTGAATGTTATCCGCAATTTCCTGAAGCTCCTTGCCGTTGTACTGTTTGAGCGGCCGCGACGCTCCGTAAAGATCGCACCAGGCCTGCGCAAACCGTCGCGGCAAGTAACTTGATAAGAGATTGACCAGCTCAATCCTGGAGCTGTGTCCTACAGTCTTCGTCGCGCCCTGTGTCTCCCCCTGGGCAGAACTTGTTGCTGAATCGCGCTCGATTATTCTTGCCGCCGAAATGACCTCTAAAACGTCTTCATCGGGTAACAGGTTGATTGAGATTGACTCGCCGGGGCGCCAGTAGTTTGAAACTTGCAGTATCGCCGGCCCACTCAAGCCTCGATGTGTAATCAAGAGGTTTTCCCGAAACGATGGAGGCGATGGAGACTGGGGACAAGTGACCAGGGCGTCAATCGAGACTCCGCTTAACGTCACCAACTGCTTCTGAATCTGTGCCGGCAGCGTTAGCGGCACCAGGCCGGCGCGTGTTTCTTCAATGCGCAGCCCAAATTGACGCGCGATGCGATAACCGAAATCGGTCGCTCCCAGCGGGGCGATAGATAACCCGCCAGTGGCAATAACCACTGAAGAGGAGTGGAAAGTGCCTTGATTGGTTTGCAGCATGAACGAGCGCTCTGCAGAAGGTTCGTGGCGGTCCACCCGGAGGACTTCGCAGCCGCAGCGAATCTCCACGGCAGTGTCGTGACACTCCCGGAGCAGCATGTCGATGATCTGTTGCGAGCTGCCGTCACAGAAGAGTTGGCCCAGCTTCTTCTCGTGATAAGCGATGCCGTGTTTTTCAACCAGGGCAATAAAGTCCGCGGG
>Ga0105242_10001010_pt1 | contig 22091 bp, 22 predicted proteins | sample KBSM24metaG_FD_81521 | JGI IMG/M metagenome (GOLD analysis project Ga0105242, IMG submission 81521) | Miscanthus rhizosphere microbial communities from Kellogg Biological Station, Michigan, USA - KBS M2-4 metaG | ecosystem: Host-associated > Plants > Roots > Rhizosphere > Soil | place... | reverse complement strand
GTCTTACGCGCGCGACATCGTCTGATTGAGCCCTTGTGAGGTCTTCACAAGCTCCTCGAAAACCGCCTTCAGAATTCCTGTGATCTCGTTCGGCTCGATCGAATACTGCGCCATGGACTGGAAGACCTCTTGCCAACGGGCGTTTGGATCGTCGACCGCAACGGGAAGCAGGTCCTCTCTCGCGACAGCCTTCCTGCCGCTGGACTTCATTTGCCATGTCTCTGAGCAAGGCGCTCCAGAGCTAGCTCGCGAACTCCTGACGCGACGTCGACTGTTGGACAGCCTAGGCACTCACGCGAGGGAGGAAGCTCCGAAGTGAGTCGGGATGACCTCACCCTGTAACCCGAGAGTTACCTGCGTCCGCTACGGCCCACGAGTGCCGTGCAGTCGTTCGCGTTCGCGTTCGCGCTCGCGTCGTGACCGAACGCACCCGATCGCAAGCCGTCCTGCGCGAAAAGCGGACTCTGCCGAGCCGGACGGCGGCGCTGTCGCGGATGCGAAGATGCGCCATGCGCGCGAAAAAGGCCGATGGCGGCAAGCTCAGGATTGGCGACGACTGGAACGCGATCCGCATCATCGCGCTGTCGCAGAGCAACCCGCTAAAGGCGATCGCCGAGTTCGTCGAGAACAGCATCGACGCGCGCGCGAGCACGATCACGATCACTCGCGGCCGCGAGCACGGGCAGCACTTTCTCGCGATCCGCGACGACGGCGAAGGCGTCCCCCGCGACGCGGAGGGGCGTCCCGACTTCAAGTACGTCGCCACGCACATCGGCGATTCGATCAAGCGGCGCCTGAAGTCCGAGGGCAAGGGCAACGGCGTGCAGGGCGAGTTCGGCATCGGGCTGCTGAGCTTCTGGACGGTTGGCGAGCAGCTCACGATGATCTCGACCGGCGCCGACCAGCGCGCCTGGCAGATGACGATGGCCAAGGGCGACGCGCGCTACGAGCTCGCGCCGCGGCGGACGCTCTTCGGCGAGCGCGGCACCGAGCTGCGCATCAGCCCGCTGCTCGAAGGCGTCCGCACGCTAAGCGGCGAGAAGATGCAGTGGTACCTCGCCTCGGAGCTGCGCGACCGCATCCGCGAGTCGAAGGTGCGCATCACCATCGTCGACCACAACGCGCGCAAGCAATACGCCGTCGAGCCGCGCCGCTACGAAGGCAGGCTGCTGCACGACCTGCCCGCGGTGCGCACGCCGTTCGGCGAGGCGTACGCCGAGCTCTATCTCGGCGAGCCCGCCGACGACGCGCGCGTCGCGCTCACGCGCCTGGGCACGCGCGTGCTCGAGGACATCGCCAGCCTCCCCGAGCTCGATCGTGCGCCGTGGACCTCGCGCTACTTGCAAGGGCTAGTCGATGCCCCGTTCCTGACGCTCACCCCCGGAACGCGCAGCGGCATCGTCCAGGATGAACGCTACGCGGCGCTGGTCGCGGCGCTCGAGCCGCTTGAGCAGCAGCTCAGAGGGCACATCGAGGCGCAGCAGCGCGCGGAGGAAGAGCAGGCCAGCCAGCAGGCGCTGCGGGCCATCCAGAAGGCGTTCCAGGAAGCGATGCTCGCGCTGCCGCCCGAGGAGTACGACTGGTTCGACGTGCAGCGGCGCTCGCACGAGGGCGTCGACGCGCGGGGAAGAGACGCAGGCGCCGCTCAGAACGGTGCTCCTCTCGACGAGAGTCTCCTTGGCATCGCCGAACCCGCAGGCGACGAGTCGCCGCAGCGCCAGTTCTTCGAGTTCGCCGGGCCATTGTTTGGAGTCGTCGTCTCGCCGGCGGCGTGCACCGTCGCGTTGAATTCGAGCCGCTCGTTTCGTGCGCTGCCGCGCGACCGCTCGCGACGGCGCGTCACCGAGGACCTGCGCTTCGCCTGGAGCATCGTCGAGGGGGAAGGCGACCTGCAAGGCGCCGCCAATCAGCAGGTCGAGTTCCGAGCCTTGGCGACGCCGGGCCTGACGCGCCTACGGGTAGAGGTCGCGCAGCGAGACGTGAAGGTCAGCGGCGAGGCACTGGTCACCGTCACGGACCGGCTCGACGCCGAGCTCAGTCCCGCGGCTGCGAACGCGCGCGGGCTGCCCGGCTACACCTTCGAGCGCGCCGCGGGCGAGCTGTGGCGCAGCCGCTTCGACGCTGAGCGCAACATCATCGTCGTCAATAGCGGGCACCGCGACTTCGTCTTCGCCACGCGCAACCGCGCGCTGCAGCTGCGCTATCTCGTCAAGCTCTACGTCAAGGAGCTGGTGCTGCGCAACTTCGCGGGCGTGAGCGCCGAGCAGCTGCTGGAGCGGACGATCGAGCTGTCGCTGTATGCGGAGGAGAAGCTGAAAGGGTGAGGCGACGACGATCGCCTGGCTCGACGTTCCAGGACGGCCGCGCCTGGCGCCGGGACCGGGATGCGGGTCGCGATGACGGGCTCAGGTGAATGCCATGTCCGCGTCGGCGCGATCCTCGCTCAGTGTCTGTCGGTCGCCGCGACGACGACCGGGACGTCGTAGTCGCGACCGACGACCGTGCGCGCGAACAGATAGTTCTCCCGGGCACGGTCGCTCATCTCGTCCATGTCCACGTGGCCCTCCTGATCACAGGGAAAGGCGAGCGAGTGGACAGCCGGGAAGAGTCCGCTGAAGAACAGGTAGTGCGTGGCGGCGGCTTGGCGATGGTCGGTTCGCATGGCGATCTCCCGACGACAGGAGACCAGCTTCGCGCTGCTGCGCGCTGACGCACATCCCTCAGATGAGTGACGTTTCCCCAGGACAGTGGGTCTACTCGCATGCCGTGTGCGAAATGTCGCAAACGGACAGCCGAGACTCGATCGAGGCGTTGTCCGCAGTCAAACGCGGTGGTCGTAGATGAACCGCCGAACCTTCGTTGCAGTTAGCGTTGCGACGTCGGGGTGAGCAGGGTTGATCAAGACGTCGTCCTCCCCGTCGATGACCACCGAGGGCACCAGAAGCAATGCGGTGCGAGCGGCGGTTAGTCACGCCGAGCCCAGGTCTCGCGAAACGCGCCCTTCAGGGATCGCATCCCACCCGACAGGCGGCGGACGCCGCAGTACTTCGCGTGTTGCCCAAACCTCGTCCGAAACGTCGATGCGCACGACGTAGCGATTCCAGGGAAGTGTCGCTCCGCGGGCGAAGTGCGCACGCGTCTCCCAAGCGGCCAAGGACACCGGCGTCGAGGCATAGGTCACCCGCCGCTCGGGCGGAGAGACGGCGAAGAGGACCCGGTAGTCCCACGGCGCCGGTAGCTGCCGATTGCGCTCGAAGATGCCTTCCGTCTTCAGGCGCTCGCGGATTTGGCGCTTCTCGGCTTCGAGGTCGCCGAGCGTGTAGCACGGGTCGATCGCGTCGATGTGCAGCGTCAGCCCGTATTGGACCGAGAACTCTGGGAGCGCCCGGACCAAAACCTTAATGCCAGCCGCCAAGCGAACTCCAGTCGCGGCCTGGAAGGCAAGCACGCGCTCGACGTCCCGACCCCAAACGATCGCTCGCGCTTTCGCGATGAGCGTCCCGCGAGCATCGCTCTGCGAGCTCTAGATAGACGTGCGGGTCGCCGTCGACGCGCACGATCTCGGCAGTCGTCCACACCGGCTGGCTAAAAGCTCGCTCCACCACTGTCGCAACGCCGGCCAGGAGCTGCGAGAGCGGCACCCCGTTCGCCGCACCGACCGAGTCCTGGCTTGCGAGCTTGGCCGGATCGACGGGCAGCCAGCTCGAGAAAGGCTCAAGGTCGCGGCCGATCGGCACGAACCATTTGCGGGCCTCGCTGTCCCAGCGAGCGCCCTTGGCCTCGTCTCGCTGGGCAAAGGGGACGTTGAGGTAGGTCGTCACGAGAGCGGATTTTCGCCTGCTCGCGCATTGCGCGCCGGGCAGCGCTCAACGAAGGCGGCGCGGAACGTCGACGGTCAGGGCGTCCAGCGTCGTTCGCTCAAGGGCGAACGAATTCAAGACGCGATCCCAAGCGGCCGATCAACGTCAGTGATAGTCCTCTTCGCGCTGGTGGCGCACCGCCAACACGACAACTTCGGATGTGCTGACGATCTCGTACAGCGCCACATACCCGGTGCCTCCGAACGGGATGATCAATTCCCGCTGGGCTGGGTTTTGGCCCGCCTTGCGGGAGCTGAAGGGCGTGATCGCCAGCCGGTGTTGCGCCGTCGCCCTGATGGCGTCGATCGCGGCCTGGGCGCGGTCTAGGTCTTCGGTCGTCTGGGCTCGCTCAAGCAAGAACTCGAAGAGGCGCTCCAGGTCAGCTTCGGCCGTAGGCGAGAGCTGAACAACAAAGCTCACCGGCCGAGCCGCTTGCGCTTGGCGTCAAGTTTGGATTGCAGCTTCTTCAGGACGGTCTCGACGGGCACCGAACCGCCCGTCCGGTGGTATTCCTCCGATGCTGCCTGGGCTCGAGTGTGGAACGCGATCTGGACGCGCCGGAAGGCGATGGCGTTTCGCACAGTCGCTTCGACGAAGTCGGTCAGGGTTTCGCCCGGCTGGAGAACCGACTCGAGCTCAGCGCGCAACGCCGGCTCGACGCGGACTTGAGGGATGACGGCGGACTTCATTAAGAGAGTGTATTGCGTTTGGGTTACGGGCGCAATGCTCTTTCCTTGATGCCCTCGTGTACCAGCGACGCCGCTACGACGACGCTTCCGTCTGCGCTGGCCCCAGCTTTCGTGGCAGTTCGATCGAGGCCGACATCCGCACCACTCTGAGCGCATCGCGCTGGCTGCACCCAAATCGCTGCATGAGCTCGGGCACGAGCTCGCGCCGGTGCGAAGGCCCTAGATCTCTTTTGCGACGACCGCCGGCAGCATCGTCTTGTCCAGGCTCAGGTCGGCCACGATCTGCTTGAGTTTCCTGTTCTCTTCCTCGAGCTGGCGCAATCGGCGCAACTCGGACGGACCGATTCCGCTGCACTTTTTCTTCCAGACATGGAACGTTGCCTCGCTGATGCCAATCTTGCGGCACACCTCGTCGACGCTGGTGCCCAGCTCGTGCTGCTTCAATGATCGCGGGGATCCCCAGCAGGTGCTGGGCGCGCCGACGGGCCCTGACCCTATGAAGTCGTGATGGCGACGCGCGTCTCTACGCTGCTCTTACGCTGGCATTGGTCGTCCCCGGGAGCTCCACCGGCCTCACCCGTCCCGACGCGGGTGTCTTGGAAACCGGCGTCTCGGCGGACAGATCGGGCGCCCTCGCCTTGGCCACGGGATCGGCCTTCATGCGCGAGTCGGCCTCCAGGATGTCCTGGCACCGCTCAGCTCCTTGTCCGTGTAGGTGAGGAAGTACACGGCTCGGAACGTGCCTTGCGGATTCCTGCAGAGATGGTCGATCGCGGCATTGATCAGGGTCCGCCCCCGATCATCCAAGACCGTCCCCTCGGAGTCGCGCGCGGCCTGCAAGAGCGCGGCGGCGTCGGCGGCATCGCGCAAGCGCCGGGATCAGAGTGCTAAATCTCACCCTCGGGCCGCTGCACTTCAGTGCTTTGCCGGGCTCCGACTTGGCCTTGGAACGGGTAGCGGTCTGTCCATAGATGCACGACGATTTATGGAAACAGCGATTCCGTCCAGATCCGGGAAGAGCGTTGACCGCGTGATGCCTAACTGCGATAACTCGCGCCGCATTCGGTAGCGGTCACCCGATGGCACGACTAGCTGGAGGAGATCGCCGGGCCACTTGATCAACGCGCGGGCAGAAGTGGGCGGATGCGCGGTAAAGCAACCGCCTTGGACAGTGATTCTTTGTGTAACGTGAGGAGGCCAGTACGACGCCACAACTTTACGTGAAAAGGGATCGGACGCCGGGTTTGCGGTTTCACCGTCATGGTGATAGCACCATACGACACTGTCAGCACTTGAGTACTGGTCTTCGCATGCAAAGAAGAGAGCGCCGAGCGAGTTAGTCGTCCAATCTAGCAGACGGGTAGCCAGGCCATGGTGCTGTGCAAGAGCTAGCCATTCCCATTGATTTTGCGGTGGTGTTGGCGCGAGCGGACGTGCGCCCTTCTTGAATTCTTCAAGGAGCCAAGTTTCGTGCTTTAGGCGTGTCCAATTCACTTCTTGGCGGTATGCAAGGAGGTCCTGACGGTCGATTTGGGGCGTGGGCGACCAGGCGACGTCTCGTTGTCCGCGGAATACCCACAGGTCGTCGGGGCGACCACGCTTTTCCAGCACGGTACCTAGGTACTCGCGCACATCACGGACGCGTCCCAGAGATTGGAATCGAAGTTTAGTCATGTGAAAAGTGGGCCGTCGGAGCCGGCGCTGAATACCTTGCCAAATCTCGACGTCATCGAGACGAACCCCGCCGTCATGCGGGTTGCAGCTCGAAGCCGAGCGCCGGCACGCCGGGCCAGAGCTCGTACGACACCTCCGCGCCGGTGACGCCGCCGTTGCGCGGGCTCGACGGCATGCCAATCGCCCGCGCCGCGGCGATGCTGAGCTCGCCGATCTTCGTCGCCGGGCCGCGATCGGCCACGACGCAATCGACGCTGCGACCTTGCCAAGTGACCCGCGCCTTGCAGCCGCGGACCACGCCGGCGGTGCGCTGCACGATTAGCGCCGGCACGACGATGTAGGGAACGGTCTCGGCGTCGATATAAGCGGAGCGGTCATCCATCGGCTTGCTGCGGTCTCGATACCATGTTTTCGAGGCGATGACGCCGTCGCTGAACACCTTCGGCTGGTTGTCAGCCCCGAGGATCACGACGTCGCGCGCCCAGGCATGCAGGCAGACGACCTTGCCAGCGACGATGCCCATGCCGCCGTTGGCGAGCAGCTCGCTGCCGGTGTCGTCGCTGCGATAGGCCGCCTTCGCACCGTTCTGCCCGTTCGCGCCGTCGGCGTCGATGTCCGCGTCAGCGCGGAAATGCACGCGCCCGTCGGGGTCTTCAACGATGACGCACTCAAAGCCCTCTCCGTCGATCACGCCGAGCTGCCGGCCGGCGGTCGTCGGCGCGGCGCTCGCAGGCGCCGCGGCCGCGGCAGGTCCTGCTGCGGCCGCGGCGGCGACGGCTGCTGTAGGCGTCGCGGCCCCGCCTCCCGCGCCGTCCTCGTCGACGGCCGCGAGCTTGGCCCAGACCGCCTGCATCCCCTGCGACTCGCACAGCCGCCGCGCCTCCTCGGAAGGGCTGGCCGTGCACCTGCCCCACTGGAAGTGCGGCGGGTCGGCGTGCGTCCAGTCACCGCCCCAGCTGCAGTCGTGCTTCTTGAAGATCTTGGCCACGTCGCGAAACCACTGCTCCCCGCCCGGCGGCGACCAGAACTTCTCCCGATGCACGACATCAACCGCCAGGCCGTAGCCGTGCCAGCTCTGCATGTTGGTCGGCGCGTTGGTGACAGGCCGCTGTGGCGGAATGACTGTCCGGCCGCGCTTGTAGTACATGGCTTGTAGCGCCTGCGATCGATAGGCCTCGTAGACCATCGCTCGAAGGTCGTTCTCGGGCGCGTTGCACTCCTCGATCGCGGCGCGAACCCGGGCCGCAAAGAGGGGCGCGAGCTTGCCGAGATCGCGGCTGACCATCAACTCCGACTCGTTCGATCCTGCGCTCACAGTTCGATCTCCTTGGGATTTGCGCCGCCCTCGCGCCAAACGTTGACGGCGAAGGACTCGCCCGAAGGCGCCGGCGCTGAGGTAATGGCCGGAGAGGACGTGGTGGAAATTCGCGCCGCGTCTGGCGCTGGCGCAAAGGGCAGTGGCGCCGACGGTCCGGGCGAGACCACCGGGCCCCCGCTGGCATCCTTACCGCCAAGCTTGCTGGCGCGGTCCTCGGAGCCTTCCTCTGGGCTCTTCTCGTGCGGCTTGACCGTCGACCGGATAACCATGAACTTGTTGAGCACGTCGAACCAGAACGGCGCGCCAAGCATCACCGCGAAGGCGGTGATCAGCCAGCCGAGCCCGATCGGTATCCAGGGGTAGACGCCGGGGTCGACGGTGCAGCCCGCGCTGTCCGCCCCCGCCGCGATCGCCTTGGCGGAAGAGCATCGCTGCAACGGTACCCATGACAGGCCGTAGTCCCGCGCTTTCACCCAGCCCACCGGCATGCCAAGCGCGGCGATGTTCTCACGCGCCTCGTCGAAGCGCCGCCCGGGGGGCGCCGACGCGCCGCTGGCAGGCGACTCTGCCTGTGCGGCGGCGTTCACCACGACCGCCCGGAAGGTCTTGTCGCTGGTGAGGCGCTGCATGACATGCAGGGCATCGACGTTAAGGACCGCCGCGGCGGCAAACCCGATGCCGAAAAGGATCGCCTGCGTGCGCCGCTTGTACCAGCCGGAAGCCCGGTCCATCGCGCCGTCGAACCAGCGCTGGATGTTGATGGCGACCTGTTGCAGATCCCCGCGCGAGTGGTCGATCGCCGCCAGGACGGCACGGCGTACGAACGGAGAGTCCAGGGCTTCGGCGCGCTCGCGCAAGGCGGCGATCGAGAGCGGCGGGTGGGTAGTCGGGTCGCCGCCGCCGGTGCCGTCGTCGATCGGGCCGCGCGCGACGAGGTCGAGGAAGGCGGTCGCGAAGTGCGCTGCGGGAATATAGGACGGCAGGTTGCGCCGTGACGACAGGCGAACGTGCTTGGCGCCGGCACCGGGCGTCATCGCGCTGCTCGTGAGCCGCGACGGGTCGTAGCGACCCTGGAACAGAGCAGAGATCATCGGGTGCTGGAACAGGCGCGCGGTGATCTCGCCGCTGCTGTCGTCGAGGAGATTGCGCAGCGCCCGCTCGAGGTCCATCGCGCGCCATTTGAAGATGCCCTCGATCCATTCCTTGACCGCGGTACAGATCAGCGCCATCAGGAGGAACAGGAAAGCTAGCCCAATGGCGACCTCAAGTGCTTCGGATCCGAACATACGCGACTCCCACAATCGCAATCGCCGACTCGCCGCACGATCGCGAACTCCCAGTGGACCTCCGGACCGCGCGGCGCGCATCAGTGAAACTGAGGACGCGCCGGAACCGCCCGAGGGGTGGAGGAAGAGCCCGACAACTCGCCACGCGCAGTCGTCGGATTTGCTAGGCCCACCATCGGGCACGACCGACGATGCGAAATCGCGTGTTGTCCTTGCCATGTGGCCGAGACGGCCCGGGCGGTCGTTCCGGGCTAGTAGAACTACTAACCTGCCACTGCAACTGCTTTGATCGCAGGTAAATGCAACGAGGGGAAGTGCAGGAGCCACTGTAGAGCCGCAGTGGGTGGCACAGCGAGAACCCCGCGGTCCCGCGCTACAGCCTGGATGCGATCGGGAGAAGTTCATCGCTCGCTGCGAGCCCCGCCCGCCGCCCATGCACGCGTCTGATCTGCAGCCAGGCACCTGGCGCTGCACTTAGACAACGTTGCCTACGGAAAGCACCGACAAGCTCGTCTCGCTGCTCGGCTCGCTTTGCAGTCAGGCCGACCCCCCACATAATCATGCTCACGACAGAGGGGGATTCAGATGCAACGCTTGATTCGACTTTGGATGATATTCGCGGCGGTCGCTACCGTTGGTTGCGCATCCATTCCGCCCGAAGCTCCGGAACTTTCCGGCCAGTTAGGCTCGCGGATCACAGCAATCGAGAGTTCTCACAATCGACTGCTAGAGCAGTTCTTTGCAGACAAGCGGCGCCGCGTCGATGAGTTTGTACAGGAGGTGTGGGTTCCGACGTTTGCGACGGAGTTCTTCGGCGACCCTCAGGTAGATGCAGTTTGGAAACAGGTGGTCGCCTCCAACGACCCCAAAGACAGACTTCGTTTTGTTGTACTGGTCGGACCCAGACTTCAGTCGAAGATAAACGAAAAGAGAGTCGAACTGATCAAGCCGCTCGAAGACCTCGAGAGAACGGTGAAGGCGAAGCTCAAACTTGAATACGATCAAGCGCGCGCGATCAACAACACACTGACCTCCTTCCTACAATCTGCCAGCAAAGTCGAGGCGAATCGGAAGCGGTACTTGGAGATGCTAGGAGTCACTGATAAACAGGTTGAAGCGTTTATCGATGACACTGACGAAGCTGTCACCGACTTGGTTGAGAAGGCCAGGGGAGCGCAAGAAAAGGTGGCTGGAGGAAAGGCGTTCGTCGAGAAAGTCAAGGCAATCGCGTCCAAAATCAAGTCATAGGAGCTTATATGCCGATCGACTGGGACAAGTTTCAGAGCGACATTGGTGGTTTGGTTGACGATGCAGGTGAGAAGACCGACGCTAAACTTGCGAGCCGGATTTCATCTGTCACAAGGTTGACGGATGACGAAGTGAAGAAGCTCTTCCCGGATCCTGCGGATGTGAAGAAGCTCGCAGAATTGATGGAGATAGTGAAAAAGGCTGGCGACCGAAACGAGAAGATAAACAAGATTGTGTCGAACATAGAAGAGTTCGGCGGGATTGTGGTGACCCTATTGGGCAAGTTGGCCTAGGTGTGGCTAATTCGCTGAGCGTAGGGTTGAAACGCAATTCACCCGGAACGCTGCACAGGCCACCGAACGCGTAGAGGGCCTCGTGGAACCTAGGAGGCGGGGACCGCGCCGCGGCCTGGGAGGCGGGTTAATCCGTCGTCATCAACGCTAGCGCGCGGTGGACTCCCCGGCGGCAGCGCGCCAGGGTCCTGTGGTGCCGTGGGCGGCTCGACGATCCGTGCGCTGAGCTCGACAGTCCAGACGTCGGCACCGGGCGGCTCGCGATAACGCGATAACTGGTTCGGGAAAGCCCCACAAGGCGACAGGCGGCATTCGCTGATGCCCACACTGTCGAGCATCTTGCGCACCGCCGCACGCCGCACCTGTGGGGGGCAGGTCACACAGCTGAATCAGGGGCAGAGCGGCTTGGCCGCTATCTCCACTCGCTCGAACATCCCTACGCAGGCCGCAAGCAGTTCTGCTTCCTTGCGCTTTATGGGTCCAAAGTGGTTGAGATTGGCCCGCATCATCACCGCGGCGTATTCCACGGCAAAAGCGGGGCATGCCTTGGTGAAGCGCTGGAACTCCGCGCCTTTTCCACTGCCCACTTCCGCGCGATTGACGTTCTTGACGCCCTGCTGAAAGATCGGGAGATTGCAGTCGGAGGGACTGGCGGCGTAGCGGTCCCACAGCTGCCGCAGCAGCGGGGAAGCCCTGAGAGAGTCATGGCTGACCTGGAAGAGACCCGCTTCGGCGATTTCCTCGGTTTGATTCTTTACGGTCCGGTCGTAGCCCTCGGTCGTATTGCCGCTGCTTTCGCGCATGCCTTCGCTGATTGCAAGAGCGTAGATCGCGCGAAGGCGATCGTCCGGCGTGCCGTCCGCTTTGCCGTAGCGAGCCAACGCGTCTCGATCCGGCTTGAAGTCGGTGCCGGCCAGCGCCGCTGCGATCGAGTTGGGACTCTTGTGCGCCTCGCACCAACTCTTGGCGTAGGTCGCCGCCACGCCCTTTATGAACCCGACCGGCGCTCTGCCTCGTTGCTTCCAGAAATGCTGACCGCACTCCGACTCTGCGGCGGCTTTGAGCGTCTGGTCATCCAGCGCCTGCGCCCGCCCGCTCAGGAAGAAGAGCGAAATGATGATGAGCGCGGTAGCCTGGAAAGAACCTTGCATGGTGAACCCTCACGACGTGACCCTAACGAGCGTAGCAAATATGGAGAGGCGCCGGCTGAAGCAAATGAAATGATGCAGGAGGCCGCGGAGCGATGCGACTCACCTAGCGAGGGGCGGATCCGTACTTCGTCCGAGCGCACGGGCGACGGTAACCCGGTTAGACACCGACTCTCGACTTGTGACGGCCGTCATGAACACGCCCGGCCCGGAGGCAGCAGCCATCAAACACGGTTGTGTTCAGCGCGTGTCGACGCATTCCCCAGACAGATGAAACGACCTGGACGGCGAGCGGGCGCCGACCTCACGACCCCGACCGAATACGCAGAGCGCGAGCGCGCGACCTGAAGGGAGAACGGCGCGATGCAGTCCGCTGGGCCAATGTGGGCGCGGCCGCCAGGCTCAATCAAGCCGCCCAACGCCGTCCCTCGCGATCGAGGGCTGCTTGCGGAGCGCCAGCCTCAGGGGCGGCAGCTTCGAAGTAGCTCGGATCAATCTCGTGCTTGTCGGCGCTATGACTCAAAGTGGCTTTTGCTGCACCGGTCCGGGTTCGGACTGTGAGTTGCTTGCGCGTCGAGTAGGCCAGGAACCGCCGCTTCCAGTCGTCGGCGACGCGCATCTTCGACATCTCCTCCGTGTGCGTCCTGTGACGCCAACCCGACATTGCCGCTCACCTACAACCACCCTTCGGCGCCGCCGCACGATTTTGGATGTGTTGACACTCGCCCGGCGCAGGCGGATGCTACGTCCCATATCGCGCTCCGTCAGCTTGGCGCTCGGCATGCCGATCTTCGCGATCACGAGGCGAATGGAGCGTGGACTGCAAAGGGAGCCATGCAACGGCGCTTGGGCAACTTGTGGAGGTGAGCATGTTGAAGATATCCGACCGCAGGCGCAGCTGCTTCGTCGTGATGCCTTTCGGCGAAAGAAAGGACCTCGACGGCAACGAGATCGACTTCGACGATATCTATCGGTTCTTCTTCAAGAAGGCGATCGAGGATCTGGGCATCGAGTGCATTCGGTGCGACGAGATCGAGGAAGCAGGTTCCATCCACGAGAAGATGTTCGAGCACATCTACTATTCGGACATCGTAGTCGTGGACATCACCACCTCTAACGCGAATGTCTACTACGAACTGGGCATCAGGCATGCGTTGGCGCGCGGCGTCACCGTGCTGCTACGCCGCAAAGGCACCGTCATACCGTTCAACATCCAGGGCTTGCAGGTGGTGGAATACGACCAGTCCAAGTTCGGGAGCATCGAGCAGGCGAAGTCGCGCATTCACCAGATCATCCGCAACGGTTTGACGCAGCGGCTCAACGACAGCCCGGTGCAGGCGGTTCTCGATCTGAACATCGACCCCGAGGGGAAGCCCGTCGACGAGACGGAGTTCTTCGAGTGGCGAGTCAAGGATCACGATGATCTGTGGATCGGTCTCGTGACCGGAGACATCCAGAACGTCACGGGAATCGACGTGTGGGTGAACCCGGAGAACACGAGCATGCAGATGGCGCGGCCGTTCGAGAACTCGATCTCAGGGATCATCCGATACCTGGCCGCAGAGAAGGATGCGGAGAACGGCCAAGTCAAGACCGACACCATCGTCAGGGCCTTGGAGCAGAAGATGAATGGCCGCGCGACCGTCGACCCGGCGACGGTGCTCGTCACGCCCTCCGGTGCCATGGAAGGATCGCACGGGGTCAAGCGGATCTTTCATGCAGCGGCCAATTACGGCCAAGTGGGCCAGGGCTATATCCCGATCGATCATGTCGCTCGCTGCGTCACCAATGCGCTGAAGACATCGACCGACGGCGCCCAGCTTTCTGATCGGCGGTCGATCCTGTTTCCATTGATGGCGACACGCTCGCGCAAGGGGACGGTCTTGGATGATCGGGTGCGGCCCCTGATCAATGCCGCGATCGACCATCTCTGCAGGAATCCGCAAGGCACGTTCAGGTCCGTGTACTTTCTGACCTACACGGACAAGGAGCTGAGCGTGTGCCAGGACATCCTCGAGGCCGACTCTCGCTTGAAGGCTGATCCTGTGGCCAAGGCGCGGGCTCTTGACCTCGCCTCCGAGACGCCGGTTTCCAAAACGCCCGCGTCGGGTAGGGTGAGGCCGGTCGAGGTTCCGGGGACGACCAGTCCCACCGTAAGAGCAGCTTAGGAGCCCACGTCCCCGTCAACGCGGGGGAGGGAATGCCGGCAGCGCACCCAGCACCTATCGACCTTCGCGCTCAGAAGGCCGAGACGGGCCGGCTCTGCTCTATGGGATCTATGGGATCTGTGGCTCGACAGCACGTGTAGGCCGACTCCCGCTACCGCGTACGCAGAGGCGCGTCGACCGCGAGGGATGGCACGTTGTTCACACCTTCCCTAGCGCTGCAACATCAGCATTGGAGGCGTCTACGCGTATTCAGCGAACGTTAGGGCGAACGGCTTGAATCGCCTTTCGATCTCGAAGCAGCGCAGGTACCGCCTGTCTGCCATCTGACCACTGGCCCATGCAGTGGGCAACAGTATCAGTGCGGCGCGAGGATTTGAGCGAGGAGTGATTTGTGAGCGGCTGCCTCCGACAACCTATACATTCGCCGGTCATCACCGGACAGACCGCCATCTATAGCGGCGCGGTGTCCGAAACCCTGAGGCGCGGCCGGCGAGCGCTGCCCCTGCGATCCCCGCCACCGCACTACAGCCGATCACAAGCAAAACGGACTTAGCCATGGCGGGCCTTGAGCGGTCCCCTCCTCCTCAGGCTGGTTTGGAAGTCTTGTCGAGCGCCAGGTCCGCCGCTTTGAGGTTGACGTGCCGATCGCGAGAACTCCGGGCTCTACAGAGACCCGTGCGCTGATGCCTCCCCCCCCCGCCAGCGAGCGGAGTCCTAAGGCGCGGAGCCTTCCTTGGCCAACCAAGGGTGACCGAGTCGCATATTTTTCGGCATTGCCACCATCCGCAGGTCACAGTGAGCAGCCGGTACGTGCGGAGTTGCACCTGAACACCGCTGAGCTCAATCTCTTCACCGTCGCGTTGTTCGTGCTGAGCGCCGCTCGCGTGCGCAAGCCGCTCAACCTGCTTCTGTTCGACGATCCGCTGCAAAACATGGACGAGCTCACGTCCACAGCACTGGCGCGCGGTCTCACCAAGCTGATCCGGCTATGGAAGGAGTCGGACGTGCCGAGCGACTGCTTCTGCTCTTCCAGGGCATCGCCGATCTCGAGCGATTCAGCAAAGAGATTGCCGCGGCGGTGTACCGGTTGCCGTGGCTGTCGCCGAGTGTGCATCTCGAAGAGAAACCGATCGAAGCCGAGGACGGCATCGACCGTCTCGACGTGCAAGCGATCAGCAACCTTTTCGACCAGCGGCCGGCGACGTGAGTTTCGCGTCGCTTCGATCTCGCCGTAACGCTATTCCTTCGGATCGGACGCCGAGCTTCTTAAATCATGGCATGGTCGATCCATCGCAGCAGTGCCAGCTCTTCGGCGGAGACGGCGACGAGGCGCGCCGTCCTTTGATGAGCCTTTCGACGATCGACGTGCCCCTCCTCTCTACGAAGGATGACGAGCCGCGAACGGCGCGATCAACTCCTTAACCTCGACCTAAAAAGGAGAAGCAATGCTGGACGAAATCGCCTATCAGCCAACGCCGCAGCGGCCGAGACGTCTCGGCCTCGCTGTCGGGCTCCTAATGCTCTTCGCCTACGCTGGTTTTCTTGTTCTAACCTTCTTCCTGACCGATGGCTTCCTTCTTCGTCTGCTTCGCGAGCACTATGTCTTCTTCGTTGGTCTCCCCATTGCTGCCCTCATCTCCTTTGTCATCGTCAGCACGTTCGAGACGACACGTGGGGATATCCAGTTCGAGCTCGGAGGGCTCAAATTCAAAGGCGCAAGTGGTCCAATCGTCATGTGGGTCTTGGTGTACGTCGCCCTCATTGCCAGCGTTTCATTGGTCTGGCCGCTGCACTGACGCCTAGTCGCCTCTTGTGGGGACTTCCCTCGATAGTGAAGTCATGTGCGGGCCCGTTGTTGTTGCCGAAGTCAGTAGGTCGAGGGAGCTTTGAACCAGGAACAGACACCTTCGCAAGGGAGAGCGCGAGCTGCTGGCGCTCGATGCGCGACACTCTTCGGGTATTAAGTAGAGTAGCTCAATCGCGAAAAGGTCGGGCGACCGCTTCGCGTCGCGAGCAAGTCACTCGCTCCCAGCGAGTGCGGCGACACGGCCGCATCTCGTTGACAGACCTATCGATCGGGTCTGCCGGCCGAGTTCGTGCTGCATCCTCATCAAGGCATACCGCCATTCGCACTTAGCAGTAGCGGCCTCGCCGCAGAAGATTGTCTGTGAGCCAGAACTCATAGGGAGCAGTTATCCGCAAGACTAGGGTTGCCGGAGCATGAGTTAGCGGATACAAACGAATCTGGATGGAAGACGGCCACGTGGCGCGAACCGGCCCGATGGCGCCCCTTAGATGCTCCGACGTAGGTTGCGATGACCGACGAGAAATCAGAACGGCCCGTAGCGGATAACTTTGCGCGGCGCTTTGCGCCCCCCGAACTCTATGACCCCAAAAAGCGTCGTGAGTGGAAGCTGGGGCGCAACGACAACGATCGCGGGCCGTATGTCATCGAGCTCAACCTGCAGCACATCGAAGGTCTTCCGGGAGCCGTCGCGGGGCTGGACGCGCTTCTCAACAAACTGACGGACCCGCCAAGCCCACCGCCAAGAGCCGACTACATCTCGAAGACGTACGCCCGAGTATTGCTCACAGTAGCCGAGTGGAAGCGACTCCTCGTGGAGGACGGCACTCAGGCCGACACGCTCGCCGCCGAGGCGGCGAAGAGGATGGAGTCCAGCGGCAATCTGCCGAAAGTGGATGCGATGCGGTATCGCGCCATCTACAAGCTCTGGCCGGACTTTCCCATCTACAGCCAGATCTACCGCTCGGTCGCCACGATCAAGTCGGATGCGGCAGTCAAGTCATACGGCGCGGGCGGGCTGGGAATTGTGTGGGCGGTCATCGATTCAGGCATCGATCGGTCGCATCCTCACTTCGACACCGCCGACGGTCACACACTCGATTCACCTGAGGTTCACGATCTGCATCGGTGCTTCGTTGACAGCGCGGGCACCGTCGCGGGGCTCGACATCCCGTTTGTGGCGCCCGCTCCTCAGGACCCCGATGCGTTGGCGCGGCCAGCCGCCAATGCGTCCCAGGAAGAGCATCAGTCGTTCCGTGAGAAGCGGAAGGCACTCCTGGACGATCATCGGAACTTAGCGCTGACCGACGACTTCGGCCATGGCACGCACGTCGCCGGAATCATCGCAGGTGCTGCCAAGAAGGACACCCAGGTGCGCCTTCTGGAACGTGCCGAGCATGTCAACGACAAAGGCGACCTGGAGCGTGGACAGTTCGAACTCATCGGAACAATGCCGGCAGAGCAGATACGAGGGATGGCACCCAACTGCCGTCTGATCAGCCTTCGGGTGCTCGACAGCAACGGTGAAGGTCGCTCCAGTGATGTGATTCGTGCGCTGGCCTACATCCACGAACGGTTGAACGACAACCCGAAGCTCCTCCGGGTGCATGGCGTCAATTTGAGCGTCGGCTACGAGTTCGACGCTGAAATGTTCGCCTGCGGACAGAGCCCTATCTGCGCGGAGGCGAACCGGTTGGTTCAGTCAGGCGTCGTCGTGGTCGCGGCCGCCGGCAACACGGGTTTCGGTACGGTGGCATCGGCCGTGCGTCCGACCAAAGTCGGCCTGTCGAACACGATCAACGATCCCGGTAACGCCGAACTCGCGATCACAGTCGGTGCCACGCACCGCGAGTCGCCATACACCTACGGCGTGTCGTACTTCTCGTCGAAGGGACCCACCGGCGATGGCCGGCTGAAGCCCGATCTGGTGGCGCCCGGTGAGCGCATCACCTCGTGCGGGGCGGGAAGGCGCTTGGAAAGGGCGAAGACCGGTGCAAACATGCCTTCCGACGGAACTGCAGCGTACTACATGGAGGATAGCGGCACCAGCATGGCGGCGCCGCACGTATCCGGAGCCATTGCCGCCTTTCTGTCCATTCGCCGGGAATTCATCGGCAAGCCGCTGGATGTAAAACGGATCTTCTTGACGACGGCGAGCCCGCTGGGTCGTGAACGGTATTTCGAAGGACATGGACTCATTGATCTGATTCGCGCCATTCAATCTATCTGACACGGAGGACGCTCGAGATGGGCATCACGAACTTCGACATCGAATTCACCAAGGACGGCGCTGTCTTCGACAACGCCCAATTGGATGCAGTTGTGACGGGACTCGGACCAGTCACCGATCTGTTGGTGCTATCGCACGGATGGAACAACGACAAGGCAGAGGCCAAGGAGCTGTACGACAACCTCATGCGCAACGTTGACAAGCTTCTCGACCTAACCAAGCAGTCATCGGTGCCACAGACCCTTGACGATTTTGCCAAGCGGTTGCGTGGACGTACGTTCGCTGCGGTGCGGATCTACTGGCCGAGCAAGAGATTTACCGATGCCGAGCTGATTCCAGGTGGCGGGGCCGCCTCCGCGCAGGCCGAGCAGCAAAACATCGCGGCCATCGAAAAGGTTCTGGACAGCCTCAAGGAGAACCCGCAGCGGCTCGGCGATCGTACGGTCGATCCCGCACGGGGCCAGGCGATGGAGCGCGCGAAGGCGCTCCTCCCGAAGCTGGCAACCGTGGCGGCGCAGAAGGAGTTCGTCAAGCTGCTGCGGCAGATGCTCGATCCGGCGATGGCTGAAAAGGACGACGCATCGGCGGGCTTTATGTCCGTAGCGCCGGAAACGCTTTTCGCCAACGCGGCTGCGCCCGTCGTGGCTCCGACGGCCGATGCTGGCGGGGGCAGCACCGGGATGACGGACGGCGCAGCGGCGAGCGCTCTCGGGGATCTCCTGAGCGGTGTCCAGGCGGCGGCGCGTCGCATCGCCAATTTTGCGACGTACTACGAGATGAAATCGCGCGCCGGCGTCGTGGGCAGCAAGGGCGTGGCGGATATGTTGCAGCGCGTGCGCGCGCAGAAGAACACGATCCGGATCCACCTCGTCGGTCACAGCTTCGGCGGTCGCCTCGTGACTGCCGCTGCCAGCGCGTTGCCGCCCAACACCGCCGGTGTGTCGGTGAGCCTGTTGCAAGCCGCGTTCTCCCACAACGGACTCTCCGGGGGCTTTGGCGACGGCGGCAAGGACAAGGGATTTTTCCGCGCCATCATTGACCACAAAAGGGTCAGCGGCCCCATCATCATCACGCACACCAAGAACGATCGCGCCGTAGGCATTGCCTATCCGCTGGCGTCGCGAATCGCCGGTCAGAATGCAGCAGCGCTCGGTGACCAGAACGACCCGTACGGCGGTATGGGTAGAAACGGGGCGCAGAACACCGCCGAGGCAGACAACGTCGCGACGATGGGTCTGCCGGGAACGCGGTACTCATTCAAGCCAGGAGGGATCCACAACATTTCTTCCGACTTGATCACGGGACATAGCGACGTCACCCGGATCGAGGTCGCCTATGCGCTCATGAGTGCCGTGGGCGCCGTTGAGTGAGAAACTGCCAAAGCTGAGGCGTGCCGGCGTTCGCGATCCACACAGTCCGCGGGCGCAAGTAAACGCCCAGTTGTACCGCAAGCAAATCGACAAGCCCTGACAAGAGCGAGCGTTCAGCGGCCGGGCAAGTTGGCTTAGGCACGGCGACCGCAGACGTGGCATCCGTCTCAGCGCGCACACCGCCATCCTGGACAGGAGGATGCCGATGACCATACGTTTTCGTTCCGTTCCCGCGATTAGCCAGACTCTCCAGAACGCGAAGTCCCGAAAGAGAGGCTGCGTCCTGCTGATTGGCGCAGGGTGTTCGGTCAAGGCCGGCATACCTGCGGCTTCGGGTTTCGTCGAAATCATCAAAAATCGGTACAGCGAGGCCTACCAACGAGCGCCAGCGAAGACCTATCCGAAGTGCATGGGGGAGCTCCTTCTAAGCGAACGTCGTGACTTGATAGGGGAATACGTCGACAAGGCGCGCATCAACTGGGCTCACCTATGCATCGCACGACTGATGCAGGAGGGATACGTGGATCGTGTCCTGACGACAAACTTCGACCTACTTGTCGTTCGAGCGTGCGCAATGCTTGGAGTGTTTCCTGCTACGTATGACTTCGCTACGTCCCAGCTTTTGAAAAAGGCCGACATCCCGGATCAAGCCGTCTTCTACCTTCATGGCCAGCGGACCGGCTTTGTTCTTATGAATACCGATGAGGACATGAAGAAGCACTCCGATCTGCTCGGTCCTGTGTTCGAGGATGCTGGCAGCGGACGCGTTTGGATCGTGGTTGGCTATAGCGGTGAAAACGATCCGGTTTTTGCTCACTTGGCGCGCATGCCAAGGTTTGACAACGGCCTGTTCTGGATCGGCTATGGAGATCAAGAACCTGCCAACCATGTTCGTGAGCAGTTGCTGATCCAGAACGACAAAGACGCGTTCTTTACCAAGGGGTTCGATGCTGACTCCTTTTTTGTCAGCCTCACACGAGCCCTTGACATCTTTCCGCCGGATGTCGTGGCACGGCCATTTTCGTACCTGCAGCGCACGCTGACGCACATTGCGCCTTTCACGGATCCGACCCAAACGTTTGAAGATGACGTGATGCGCACGCCCCGTGATTGGATCGTGAGCGCAATCGACCAATTCGAGACCGAGACCCCCACATGGGAGGAGATCGTCATCCACGGACGCAGGCCCGAAATGGAGATCCAGAAGCGCCCCGCGTTGCTCACGGTCGCTGCGCGATACTTGCTCCTGCAGGGACGCTACAAAGAGGCGTTGACGTTCCGGAAGGATTTTGACGCGTCCCCATCAGCCGAGCTTGCTAACGTTCTGTCGATGGCCTACGTCATGCGAGGAAATCAATCGTTGGATCTCGGCAAGACGACGGCTGGCCCGGAGGCTGAAGCACTGTTCGCCGAAGCGAGGGAGATGTATCAGGCGGCGCTCGAGATCAAGCCAGATCGCGAAGAAGCTCTGCACAATTGGGGAAACCTGCTGCTGGATTTGGCGAAAGCCAAGACCGGACAGGAAGCCGACGACCTCTTCGCTGAAGCCGAGACGAAGTATGAGTCGGCCAACAGGATCAAGCCCGACCGACACGGAGTCCTCATCAACTGGGGAAATCTACTGCTGGAACGTGCAAAGCGGAAGGCAGGTGCCGAAGCTCAGCGACTCTTTGTTGCGGCCGAGGAGAAGTACAAGGCTGCGCTCGATATCAAGGCAGGCGTTCCTGAGATCTTCCTGAATTGGGGCAACCTGCTCCTCGATCGGGCGAAGACGATGGCCGGCGACGAAGCTGAGCGGTTCTTCACCGCAAGCGAGGAGAAGTACGAGGCGGCGCTCGCGATTACGCCGAATATGCCTGATGCCCTCTACCAATGGGGTAACGTGCTCCTGGACCGGGCCAAGACGGCCAGCAGGGACGAGTCAGACCGTCTTTTCAAAGCAGCCGAGGAGAAGTATCGCGCGGCTATCGCCATCAAGCCCGACATGTACGAAGTGGTCAACAACTGGGGAAGCTTGTTTCTCGAGCGGGCTAAAAGGAACACTGGAAAGGAAGCTGACCAGCAGTTCGTTCATGCCAGCGAGAAATACAAGGCCGCGCTCGCCATTAAGCCGGACTTGTATGAAGCGCTTAACAACTGGGGCAATCTGCTGCTGGACTGGGGGAAAACGAAGACGGGGGTCGAAGCCGATCGCTTCTTCAATGAAGCCGCGGAGAAGTATCAGGGTGCGCTTGCCATCAAGCCGGACATGTACGATGCCCTCGACAACTGGGGCAATCTGCTTTTGGACCAGGCGAAGACGAAGACCGGGCAGGAAGCCGATCAGCTCTTCGCCGAAGCCGAGAACAAGTACAAGGCGGCGCTCGCGATCAAGCCGGACGTGTACGAGGTCCTCAACAATTGGGGGAATCTACTCTCCGACCGTGCGCGGCGGACAGTTGGAGAGGAGGCCGATCATCTCTTCCTCGAAGCCGAGAAGAAGTACGAGGCCGCGCTCGCCGTCAAGCCCGGTGCCCCTGATGTCCTCCGAAATCGGCTGAATCTCATTCGAGATTGGGCGAAGACAAAGACCGGGGAGGAAGCTGCTCGACTCCTTGCTCGGGCGGCAGAGTAACGCGATTCAGTGGCGAGAATGGGCTGCACGCGGCCGAGAACAGCGGCGTTCGCCCCGGCCTTCGCCGCACTGAATCGCTTGTGCTTTGGCGCGACGAACGCTACTAGGTGCCGGTCGGCGTTGCGACGTTGGGCTCCAACGACACTCTTTGCGCAGTGTCAAGGCCTCCGAATTCTCCCCAGCCGGAGATGCGGACGAAATCTTGGACTGCCTGGAGGGTAGTTCATGTATTCATACGAGGATCGGCTGCGAGCTGTACGGCTCTAACATCAAGCTGGGCAAACGAGTCGGCCTGACCATTCGTCAGCTCGGCTACCCGACCAAGAACGCGCTCAAGCACTGGCATCGGCAGTACGAGCAGCGCTTTGATTTGTCGGCTAGCTACGTGC
>Ga0105242_10001003_pt1 | contig 22140 bp, 21 predicted proteins | sample KBSM24metaG_FD_81521 | JGI IMG/M metagenome (GOLD analysis project Ga0105242, IMG submission 81521) | Miscanthus rhizosphere microbial communities from Kellogg Biological Station, Michigan, USA - KBS M2-4 metaG | ecosystem: Host-associated > Plants > Roots > Rhizosphere > Soil | place... | reverse complement strand
AAGGTGATCCGCTACATGGACGAGGAGGGCTCCCCGTCCTCCCGGCGAGCAGCACAGCGCCGCACGTGATTCGGTCCCGCTGAATTTACGGATGAGCTCTGGCCCGGCTGTCTTGTGCCAGACTTGGGCGCCATTTTCCCAAGAAGGCCGAGGTGAGTGATGAGCCGTGCTCGAAAATCCCGTGTCGCGCCAGCCACCGCCGGCGCCGAGGCGCTGGTCTGCATGCCCAAGACGCTGCCTCGCCATAAATGGGTCGCCGCCGCGCGAAACGCCGTCGAGATCAACCCGGTGAATCATCCGCCGATCGAGCGGCTGGGCCTGGTGCAGAAGGGCATGGTGGTGACGGCCGAACGCATCGCCGTGCTCACGACCAAGTACTGGCGCGCGGGCGCGGTGAAGCTGACGGTGGGATTCCTCGACAACCCGTCGACGTTCCTGCGGCGGCGGATCCTGTCGCACATGAATGCGTGGGCGAAGACCGCCAACGTCAGCTTCGTGCAGAGCTCGACGAACCCGCAGGTGCGCATCGCGCGGGCGATGGGCGGCTACTGGTCGTACGTGGGTACCGACATCCTGAGCATCGCCGCCGATCAGCCGACCATGAATCTGCAGGGCTTCACGTTGCTGACGCCGGAGTCGGAATTCCATCGCGTCGTGCGCCACGAGACGGGGCACACCATGGGGTTTCCGCACGAGCACATGCGCCGCGAGTTGGTGGAGCTGATCGATCCGGCCAAGGCGATCCGGTACTATCGCCTCACCCAGGGATGGGATCCCGACATGGTCCGGCGTCAGGTGCTGACGCCGATCGAGGAGTCGTCGCTGTTGGGAACCGCACACACCGACACCCAGTCGATCATGTGCTATCAGGTTCCCGGCTCGGTGACGAAGGACGGTAAACCGATTGTCGGCGGCGTGGACATCGACGACACCGACTACGAGTTTGCCGGCAAGATCTATCCCAAGACCAAAGCACGTGCGGCGGCTCGATCACCGCGAGCGGCAGCGGGGCGGAAGAAGGCGAAAGCCGCACGCCGGCGGTGAGCCCGATGCGCCCGCGCCGCGCGGCCCGAAATCTGTAAACGACGCACGGTTCCGTGCGGCGCCTCGCGCCTGATCCTCAGTTTCCGGTTGTTTTAGGCGCACCCCCGGCGGGCATACGGCTTGCCTCAGTCGCTCTCCGGGAGCAGACCAAATGCATCTATCACGGACCATCCTTGGCGTCGCCGCGGCGACGTGCCTGGCGGGCGCGCCGGCGCTGGCCAATCCGCAGCATGGCCATTCCGCCGGGCCGCAATCGCACGCAACCGGACCGAAATCGGGTACGCCGCCGACGGCTCCTCGCACCGCGTCTACGACTACGACCACGAGCACGACCACGACGACGAGATCGGGCGCGACCCACACGAGCACCCACACCGTGAATCCGATCGCGGCGAAGATCTCCGCCAAGCCGCAGCTGAACGCCAGGATCACGGCGATGCTGCCGCCGCATATGTCGCTCAACCGCGCGTCGAGCGGCTTCAAGAACCAGGGCCAATTCATCGCCGCCCTTCACGTGTCGAAGAATCTCGGCATCCCGTTCAGGGACCTGAAAAACGACATGACCAGGAGGCACATGAGCCTGGGCCAGTCGATTCAGGATCTGAAGAAGTCTGCCGCATCCGGTACCGAGGCCAGAAGGGGCGAGGCCGAAGCGCACGAGGATCTGAAGAGCGGCGCATCGCGCGATCACGACGGCGAGCAGAGGTGACCGCAACCGTCCGGCGCGTTTCCCAGGCCACGGCTTGCGCGGTGGCGCTCGCCCTCGCGCCTCCCGTTCAGGCGCAGGGCAAGAGCGCCGGCAAGGGGCACAAGAGCTCGCCGCCGAGCAGCAGCGCGCTGCCGGTCGCAGCCGCCGGATCCGGATCGAGCGCGTCGCCGCTCTCGTGGCTCGACGACGCCAGCCTGCTCTCACCGGGGTCGATGTCGCTCACGGTCTCCGCGGTGAGATGGTCCGGCACCGATCTCGCGGAGACCGACTTTCCCGTCCTCAACGCGGCCGTCGGGCTGACACCGCGGGTTCAGATCGGCGTGAGCATCCCGCGCATCATCGGGAGCGGCGAAGCCGCCGGCCCCGCCAGCGGCTTCGGCACGTCGTATCTCAGTGGCAAGGTGGCGCTGCTCAGCGGCGAGTCGGGAGTTAAGGTCGCGGTGTCGCCGATGGTCGAGATCCTGGGCGAAGGGGCGGTGCAGGCGCTTCCGGCCGGCGAGAGCCGGCTGCAATTCGGTGTGCCGATCAGCCTCGAGATCGCGCAAGGCCCGGCGCGGGTGTTTGCCTCGACCGGCGTGTTTTCGCGCGGTGCGTGGTTCGCGGGAGGCGGCGCCGGTGTGCAGGCCTCTCCCCGCGTCGGCGTCTCGGCCTCGTTCACGCGAGCGTGGGCCAGCGCTGATTCGTCCGGCGTGACGCGCGATCGACGGGAGCTCTCCGGCGGCGTCTCCTACTCCGCTACGCCACGCATGGCCGTCTACGGATCGCTGGGACGGACGATCGCCACCACCGACGAGAACGGCGCGGGCACCACGGTGGCCGGCGGCGTCACGTTTCTGCTCGAGCCGGCCGGCCGTCGCCGGTGATTGACCCGGTCACGGCCGAGCCTCCTCCGGCGGTTGCACTTTTACGAACGCGCGGTAGAGCAGCAGGTCGTAGAGGATCTTCAACGTTCCGGCGATGAAGAACGGGAGGCTGATCAGCGCCGGACGCGCGAAGAAGAAGCCGACGAACAGGGGGCTGACGGCCGCGCCCATCGTCCGCGCGACGCCGGTGATGCCGGCCGCCGCGGAGCGCTCCTGCGGGCTGACGACGGCCATGATGTACGACTGGCGCGTCGGTACGTCCATCTGGCTGATGCTGAAGCGGACCAGCAGCACCGCCACGGCCCACGGGAGCGTCGGCATCAGCGGCACCAGGATGAGCAGGATGTTGGACGGCAGATGCGTGCCGACCATCGTCCTGATCAGCCCGAAGCGGGCCGCCAACCGTGACGCGAGCAACGCCGAGATGCCGGCAAAGATGTTGGCCCAGAAAAAGATCACGCCGAGCGTTCCGGGGTCGATCCCGAACCGCAGATAGAACCAGTACGCGGCGAAGCTCTGGATGACGAAGCCGCCCCCGAACGAGTCGAGCGCGAAGAGCGCCGACAATCTCAGCACCACATCGCGCGACGGTCCAAGGCCGGACAGGCTCGCGAACGTCACCTGCGATGCCTTCTTCTCCCCAAGCGTTGTCGCCTCGGCGGCGCCCGACAACCGCGAGAACAGCAGCGCCAGAGCGCAGCCGAGCGCCGCGTACAGCACCACCACGGCCCGGTAGCTGCTCACGGGCATGACGGTGCCCTGGAGCAGACGCGTGACGCTGCCGGCGGCGAGTGCGCCGAGCGCCGTCGCCACCGATCCGGCGAGCGTGTACCAGGCGAACACCTCGGTCCTGCTGCGATCGGTGACCACGTGCGAGAGCGCCGCCTGCTCGATCGACAGGAACGGCCCGACCTCGTTGCCGCTCGGGCTGATGACGCCGATGGTGCCGGCGAGCGCGAGGAGCCAGAGGTTGCTGGTCGACGCGAAGACGAGCCCCGCCGCCACCATCAGGATCGCGCCGGCAATCAGCATGCGGCGGCGTCCGATGCGGTCGGCTCGAGTCGTGATCGACAGCGAGACGATGGTGTCGCCGACGAGGATCAGGGTCAGGAGGATGCCGGTCTGCGGTTCGCTGAGGCCGATGCCGACCAGGTAGAAGACCAGCACGACGGACAGCGATCCGTAGGCAAAGAGGCGGATGAACCGGGTGGCGAAGAGCAGCCACCCATCAGGCGTGAGATGTTGGAGCGCGACTGGATAGCGTGCGCCGCGTTTCACGGGGTCAGGCGGCGCCACACGAGCGTTCGCGTGACCGGCTCACCATCGGCCGCCGCCGTGTCGAGCGCGATCGTCAGCGTGTCGCCTTCGACGATCATCGCGCGCGTCAGCACCATGCCGACGTTTTCCGCCGAGAGCGCACCGAGCAGCCGCTGGGTCACCGTCCCGCGACTGTCGTCCACGGTGTAGGTCCCGAAGTAGGCGTCGTAGCCGCCTTGCGCGCGGCTGTTGTTCGACCCGCCTTTCTCTCCGCCGGCGACCGCGGATTCCGGCGCGGCGGGCTCACCCGCCGTGCGGTCGCGCTTCATGAACTGCGCGGCGAAGTGGCCGCTGCGGTCGTAGTAGAGGAGGGCGACGGGATTGTCGCCAAGACGATGCTCGATGCGACGCTCCCCGGCGGCGTTCCGGTCAACGCGACTGAGCAATTCCCAGGTGCCGATCAGCGTGGCGGAGAGTGGCTGCGATGGTGACGACGATTGAGGACACATGTGCGCGCTCCTGACGACCGACCATAGTAATCCGCAACGGTCACGCCGACGCAACGCCCGAAGGCGTGGTTGAAAACGGCACCGCCTTTACGCGAGGATCCGACGAGCAGACGGAGCACCATCGCATGCCACAGGATCTCCTGGCGGACGCGCGCGAGCAGGCCGTGCGATCCCAGCCGCCGGTCAAGGCCGCCGCGTTCCTCCATCTCGCCAGGGTGTTGACGAAGGTGGACTTCGCCGAGGCGGAGCGCCTGCTCGATGAAGGGCTCGCGCTCGCGGCGACGCTGCCCGAGGGGGATCGCGACGTCCTGGTCGGCGAGGCCGCCGCGCTCGCCGCGACCATCTCTCCGCGCCGTGCCTTCATGCTCGCGCGCGAGGTCTTCATCGATCGGGAATCAGTGCTGAGGCGCACGCTCTTCAACATGCTCCAGCACGGCTACATCCCGGACGCCGTCGCGTATCTGCGTGAGCCGGCTCCCGGCGAGGCGTACCCCTTCGACGCCGCCTCCCAGGCGATGGGCTGCGCCATCGATGAAGAGGGGCGGTTGCAGGTGCTGCGTGGCGCGATCCGCGCCATGCGCCGGCAGCGGTCGCCGGGCGATCGGGAATCCTTCGGTGCCTGGCATCACTTCATCCGGCTCTTCACCCGCCACTGGAGGCGCCTGCCGGCGGACGAAGCGAGAGCGGTCGCGCGAGAGCTCGTCGGATGGATTCAAGGGCAGCCCGACTCCCGAACCAACGCCAGCTTCACGAGCGGATCGCAGAAGGTGCACTTCTCATCCACGCACGAGCAGGCGCTGTTCGAGATTCTTGGCCCGCTGCGCCACCTCGATCCCGACTATGCCGCGTCACTCGTGCAGGGCTATCCGTCACTCTCCGCCGCCGCCGAGCGGTTTCCCTACGGCCGGGAATCGATGGATGAGGCGATGCACGCCGAGCGCCCGGCCGCCCGGCGCGATTCGATCGAGCAGCCGCACTACATCGACGTGGGCCGGCGGCTGATTCCCATGCCGGAGGCGATTCAGACGGAGTTCAAGGAGGCCTTTGCGGTCGCGCTCAGCCTGTACGCCGCCGACAGCGATCCCGATCACTTCAACGACGCGCCGCAGGAGTGCTGGGCGTCGGCCTGTGAATTTCGAAAGATCCTGTATCTGGCGGGCCGGCACGAAGGTCCCGCGGCAGCACGGTATCTCGATCGCATTCCCGATCCCGCGCTCAGGCTGTTCGCACAGATCGAGTGTGCCGCCGCGCTGGCGGGCCTGCCGCCGCTTGGCGGCAGGAGCCTCCGGCCGGGCCCGGGTGGGTTGCAGGACATGATGTACAGGCCCAGGGAGCGGGCCTCAGCGCGATCGCTGGTAGATGTTGCGGTCCCCATCGGCCAGCCGCCTCGAAAACCGAGCCTCACGCCGTCGCGCGATCTCCGCGTCTCGCCGGCCACGGCGCCCGCGGGCGAGGGCGCGTCGGGAGGCTCGGGATCTGATTTCATCGAGATTCGCAACGCCACCCTCAAGGCCGTGGTCTCGACGCTCCACGAGATCTCCGAGGCGCGAATCGACTGGCCCTCGTCGCTCAATCCGGACGCGCGCTACGATTTCGTCCTGGTGCTGCCGCGGTCGGAACGCCGCGAGACGATGCTCCGGCTCATGCGGGAAGGCATCGGTAGACATTTTGGCGTGAGCATCAGCTCGGAGCTCCGGCCGAGAGACGCCTACGTGCTGACGGCGCCGCGCGGCATTCGAGCCCGCCGGGCGCCCGAGCCATCGACGTTCGAGTTCGGCTCGATGGGGATCAGCGCGTTCAGCACCGGGGCCATCGACCTCGCCGCGGGTGATGCGGAGCGATCGATCGGCCGTCGTCACCCGCCGATTGAGGAGGGTCTGGTGTTGCGAGAGATCCTGAGCCTGCCGATGGCTTCCTCGGACCAGGATCAGGCGGACGAAGACATCGACGAGGTGCTGCGTCGATTCCGGCGTCAGCTGATGACGCCGCCCCGAGGCGGCGCCTGGATCGGCGCGATCGACGCATCATTGACCATCGCCGAACTGTGCGAGGCGATCGAAGGCGGCCTCGATCGCCCGCTCCTCGACGAGACGAACCTCACCGGCGCCTATGCGATCAGCCTTCACACCGAGGCGGCGAGCACGCTCGACTTCCTGCGCGCGGCATGCGAACGACTGGGTCTGGTCCTGACACCAGAGCAGAGAGACGTGCGAACGCTCGTCGTCCGGACCGTATGATCGGCAGGGGGGCCGTCGGATGTAGTGCAGGCCTTCAGGCCTGCCTTACGCGGTCTTCAGCGGCGTCTTCTTGATCGGCAGTTCGCGGACCCGGATGCCGGTCGCGGCGAAGATGGCATTGACCAGCGCCGGAGCCAGCGGCGGCACGCCGGGTTCGCCGAGCCCGCCGTACTGAGCGTCGGATCGGATGAAGGCCGTGGTCACCTTCGGCGCGTCGGCGATGTGGATCATCGGATAATCGCGGAAGTTTTTTTCCACGACGCGGCCCTGTGCGATGGTGATCTCGCTGAGCAGCGCGGCCGACAGGGCGAAGATGATGCCGCCCTCCACCTGCGCGGTGGCGCTGTCGAGGTTCACGACGTCGCCGCAGTCGACCGCCGCGTAGACGTGCAGGACCTTGAGCCGCCCTTCCGGGGAGACGGCGACGTGCACCACCTCCGAGACGATGGTGCCGAAGCTTTCGCAGATGGCGATGCCGCGTCCTTCCCCCTTGGGCAGCGGCGTGCCCCAATTGGACAGCGCGGCGGCCTTCTCGAGCGCCGCCTTGAAGCGCGGCTGATCGCCCAGCAGGCCGCGCCGGAATTCGAACGGATCCTTCCCTGCGGCGTGCGCCATCTCATCGATGAACGATTCCTTGAAGAACCCGTGCTGCGAATTGAGCACCGAGCGCCACTGTCCCAGCCTGATCGGATGGGCCGCTTTCTTCTCCTTGGCGATCTTGCCGGCGATCGCATACGGCATGAAGACAGCCTCGCCGTTGCCGCCGCCGGTGTAGTTCGACTGGGCGGCGAGCGGCGTGCCGTTCGCGTCCAGCGCGCCCGCGTGGCGGGACAGCGCCGCGCCGCGATAGTAGTCGTGCTGGATGTCGTTCTCACGGGTCCAGATCGTCTTGACCGGAATGGGTGACATCGCCTTCGCGACCCGCACCCCCAGGTCCACGTAGTCGAAGTTGAACGGAAGTCCACGGCCGAAACCGCCGCCGAGGAGAAAGTTCGTCAGCTGGACGTTTTCGGCGCTGATGCCGAGCGCCTTCGCAGCGACGGACCGCGCGTTCAGCGGATCCTGCACTCCGGTCCACACCTCGGCGCGGTCGGCCTCGACCTTCGCGGTGCACACCATCGGCGACATCGTGGCGTGGGCGAGAAACGGCGCGCGATAGTCCGCCGTGACCACCTTGGCTGAATCCTTCGGCATCTCCGGCGGCGCGCCGAGGGCCTTGTCGAAGGCGTCGAAAATCGACGCGGTGGACACCTCGCCATGTCCGGCGTCGCTGAACTCCGGCTTCAGCGCCGCGAGCGCGCGCCGCGCCCGCCAGAAGCTGTCGGCCACGACGGCCACGGCTTCTTTCAGCTTCACGACTTTCTTCACGCCCGGCATCGCCTCCGCCGGCGCGGTGTCCACGGAGATCAGCGTGCCGCCGTAGACCGGCGCGATCTCGAGCGCCGCATAGAGCATGCCCGGCGTGGTGAAGTCGATGGCGTACTTCGCGCTGCCGTCCACCTTGGACGGGATGTCCAGGCGCGCCGGTGAGGTGCGCCGGATCGTGAACCGGTCGGGGTTCTTGAGCGCCGGGCTGGTGGGCACTTTCTGCGCGGCGGCCGAGTGTGCGAGGGCGCCGAACGTGGCGCTGCGTCCGGACGCGGCGTGCGTGACGGTCGATCCCTTCGCCGTGCACTCGGCGGCGCCGACGCCCCACTGCAGGGCCGCGGCGGTCAGCAGCATCTCTTTGGCGGCGGCCCCGGCGACCCGCATGCCGTACTCGCCGGTGCTGCGGACGGCGGTCGAGCCGCCGGTCACCTGGAAGCCGAACCACTCAGCCAGCTTGTAGGCGCCGTAGTCCACGCCGCGTCCGAGCACGGCCGGCACGTAGTTGCCGCCCGCCGTGCGGATGATGTACCCGTTCGCGTAAGCGTCCAGCGCCGGAGCTTCCTGGACGCGGACGAGCGACCAGTCCGCCTCCAACTCCTCGGCCGCCATCATCGCGAGCGCCGTCGGCGTGCCTTGTCCCATCTCGCAGTGCGGGATCAGGATCGTGACGATGTTGTCGGGCGTAATGGTGATCCAGGTGGTGAGCTGCCCCTTCGCCCCCGCGTCCGCGGACACCAGCGAGTGCCGGCCTGGCGCGAAGGTGAAGCCGGCGACGCCGAGCAGGAAGCCTCCACCGGCGATGGTGCCCGCGCCGACGAATGCGCGTCTGGTCCACTTCCTCACGACGCCGTTCCTTCCGCACCCGCCACCTGGTGAATGGCCGCGCGCACGCGGGCGAACGTGCCGCACCGGCAGACGTTCGTGAGGCCGGCGTCGATCTCGTCGTCTGTCGGGTGGGGAATCTGCGCGAGGAGTCCGGCGACGGCCATGATCATGCCCGACTGGCAGTAGCCGCACTGCGGCACCTGGTGGGCGATCCACGCCTGCTGCACCTGGTGGAGCCGGCCGTCCTGCGCCAGCCCTTCAATCGTGATCACCTGCTTGCCGTCGGCCGCCGAGATTGGCAGCGTGCACGACCGCACGGCGCGGCCGTCCAGATGGACGGTGCAGGCGCCGCAGGCGGAGATGCCGCAGCCGAACTTGGTGCCGGTCAGGCCGAGCGTTTCGCGGAGCGCCCAGAGGAGCGGCATCTCCGGCTCGACATCGAGCGAGTGTGCGTTGCCGTTGACGGTCAGTGTGATGGCCATTGATCGGCCCTCATCCTACGACATCCGCGCTATTTCGGGTTCGTCAGGCCTTTGTAGATCACGTCCACGGCGGTCTTGAGCTGGCCGAGATGGGTGTGCCCGAGCGCGTTGCTCTCGTGCATGTGCACCAATCCCATGTCGTACGTGCCGGCCGCGATCAACGCCGCCGCGATCGCGATTTTTGCCTGCATCTCGGATTCACTGTTCATGTCGCCCTCCTGAACCGGCACAGCCTAGATCGGCGCGCCCAACCCTGACAACTTCGAGAGCAAGAAACGGAGTTCGCAAAGATTTCCCGATCGGTATTCTCCTCGCGTACCCGCTGGGTGCCAGGTCGCGCGGTCATGCCGCCATCCGCCGGCCTGTTCGAACCATGGCTGCACGCGAGGATTCATCATGTCAAAAGAACAGGACAACAAGGCCGTCGTCGGACGATGGTTCACGGAATTCTGGGGTACTACCTGGAACCCGGCCATCGTCGACGAGCTCTGCACGCCCGACATTCTCCTGCAGTACTCGCTGCATGCGCCGCGCCGCGGCCGAGCGGACGTCAAGGCGTTCATGACCGCGTTCCGCGCAGCGTTCCCCGACCTGAGTTTCGCGGGCGCCGCGGATCTCATCGCCGAGGGCGACTACGTCGTCGGCCGCTGGATCGGCGGCGGCACGCACACCGGCCCTGCCTTCAGTGACTTTCTGCAAGGCTCGCTCCCAGCGGCGTCCGGCCGGAGGATGCGGTTCACCGGCACCACGGTCCTTCGAGTGGACAACGGCCGGATCGCAGAGGAGATCGGACTGGACGACGGCGTGACCGCGCTGACGCAGCTCGGTCTCCTGCGTGCGGCCTGATTTGGTCCCGCCGGGCGGCCCTCAATCCATATAATGCACAGCACTGGCGCGGCGGTCGCGGAGGAGCCTCATGATGCACCGTCTCACTTCTTCCGCACTTGTCGCGCTGGTGCTGGCCGCGCCGGCCCTTCTGGCCCAGAACACCGCGGCACCAGCCAGGAAACCGGCGGTGGTCCTCAAGCCGTGGCCTGAGGACGACGTGCTGCTGGCGCGCCGGACCGATGCGCAACAGCGCAAGCTGTTTCAGGACGGGCCGCTGCTCGAGTTCGCCCTGACGGCCGAGTTCAACGAGATCAACTCCGAGCGCACGCCGAACAACTCGAAGCGGTTCCCAGGTGTGCTCACGGTCGACGGCACGGAGCTGCCGGTCGCGCTCGGCTCGCGCGGCCACCTTCGTCTGAAATCCCAGACATGCGACTTCGTTCCGATCAAGGTCGAGTTCGCGCACGCGCCTCTCGCCGGCACGATCTTCGAAGGGCAGACGACGCTCAAGCTTGGCACCCACTGCCGGAACGAGCGGGACGCCGACCAATATGTGATGCGGGAGTACCTGGCGTACAAGCTCGCGAACCTGGTGACGCCGCTCTCCTTCCGTGCCCGTCTGGCGCGTGCCACATACATCGATGCGAGATCGAAGAAACGGATCTCCACGCACAGCGCGCTCTTCCTCGAGCACGAGAACGATGTCGCGCGCCGGTTGGGCGCCCGCGAGGTGCGGCAGCCGCACATGGTGTTCAACGAGTTCGACAGGGAATCATTGACGACGACGATGCTGCTGGAGTACATGCTCGGCAACACCGACTACTCGATCTGGGCGCTGCACAATGTGCTGATCGTGCAGGACAAGCGGCGCAAGTTCTTTCCGGTGCCCTACGACTTCGATTCATCCGGGATGGTCCACCCGCCGTATGCGGCGCCGGACCCGCGGCTGGCCCTGCGAAGCGTGACCGACCGCCTGTATCGCGGTCCCTGCCGCACGGTAGACGAGTTCGGCGCGGCCGCTGAGCCGTTCCGCGCGCGTCAGGCCGAGATGGCGGCGGTCATCGACTCCAGCGAACTGGAAGGCGCGAACAAGCGCGAGATGAAGGACTACCTCGAGAGCTTCTTCCGGCGCATCGCGACACCGGCGTCGATCAAGAAGACCTTTGTCGACGGCTGCCCCGCCACGCGGGCGCGCATTTAGCGAAGGAGCCGAACATGTCGAATCTCTCCAGCCGGCGACATTTCCTGAAACATGCGGGCCTTTCGATTGCAGGTGCGCGGCTCGCGCCGTGGCTGACAATCGCGGGCGCCGCGGACGTCGACGCCATCGCGGCGACGTCGGCTGGGAAGGTCCGCGGCCTCGTCGTGGACGGCGTGAAGGTGTTCAAGGGCATCCCCTATGGCGCGTCGACCGCCGGAAAGAATCGCTTCATGCCGCCGCGCCCGCCCGCCGCGTCGACCGGCACCCGCGACGCGCTCGCCTTCGGCCCCACCGCGCCGCAGATTGGGGCCAACTCGGGAACTACCGCCGCCGGATCGCCCGCTCTGCAGAGCGAAGACTGTCTCGTGCTCAACGTGTTCACGCCCGGCCTGAACGATGGCCGCAAACGTCCGGTCATGGTCTGGCTGCACGGCGGCGGCTTTTCCAGCGGCTCCGGCTCCGGCCGCATTCTCGACGGCACCCGTCTCGCGCACGCCCACGACGTCGTGGTCGTGACCATCAACCATCGGCTCAATGTGTTCGGCTACACCTATCTCGGCGACGCGATGGGATCCGACTTCGCGCTCTCGAGCAGCGCGGGCCTGCTCGACATCGTCGCCTCGCTCGAGTGGGTGCGCGACAATATCGCCGGCTTTGGCGGCGACCCGCATCTCGTCACCATCTTCGGCCAGTCTGGCGGCGGTCGAAAAGTCGCGACGCTGATGTCGATGCCCGGCGCGAAAGGGCTGTTTCATCGCGCCATCATCGAGAGCGGGGCGGTGTTGCGCCTGACGACGCACGAGGATGGCGTCCGCTACACCAACCTGCTGCTCGGCGAACTGGGATTGAAAGCGGGGCAGGTGGGGGAGATTCAGAGCGTGCCGATGGCGCGCCTGCTCGAGGCGGACGCCGCGGTGCAGAAGAAGATCGCCGCGCGCGAGCCGGGCGGAACCGCGAACTCACCGATGGTGGACGGAACAGCGATCCCGAACCATCCATGGGATCCGGCCGCCCCTGCGCTTTCAGCAGACATCCCCCTGCTCATCGGCTACGCGCACACCGAAGAGACGCTTTACGACCGGCCGACGCCCGAGAAGCTGGCGCTCGACGATGCCGGGCTGCGGGAGCGCGCGTCGAAACGGCTCGGCGGCGATCCCACGCGCGCGATCGAGGCGTTCCGTCGCGCGCACCCGGAGGCCACGCCGTGGGATTTGTGGATCCTCATGGCGACCGAGCATCCGAGAGGCACCTACGCGCGCGAGCTGGCGAAGCGGAAGGCCGATCAGCGTGCGGCGCCGGTCTTCATGTACCGCTACGACTGGGAAACGCCGGAAGGCGGCGGGCATATGCGGTCGCCGCACACGATCGAGATTCCGTTCGTGTTCAACAACATCCAGATCGCGGGGCCGCTCATCTCGAAGATGCCGGAAGCGTACGCATTGGCCGAGAGGACCAGCGCTGCGTGGGCGGCGTTTGCGCGCACCGGAGATCCCAACACGTCGAAGCTCCCGAAGTGGCCGGCCTACTCTGCCAGCGCCCGCGATACGATGCTGTTCAACAACGAGTGCCGGGTGGAATCCGATCCCGATCGCGGACCGCGTCTCGTGATGGAGCAAATCCTCAAACTCTCGTAGCAGACCTTTGTTCGTCGGGTCCCTCTAGATGGATGCCCTGAGCGCCTTCGTGACCTCGCCTGCGATCTCATCCTGAACCCGCAAGATGTCGTCCAGCGGCCGGTCGTAGGTTTCAGACCAGACGACGGACTCGTCTTCCGCATGAATCAAGCGCGCGACGACCCGCAGCCGGGAGCCTGACTTTCGCACGCTCCCATCGATGACGTACGCGACGCCCAGCATCCTGGCCATGTCGGCGAGCGTCGATCGTGTGCCTTTCAACGACGACGGGGACATGGGCGCGTGTACGCGCAGGCCGGGAATCTTGCTGAGTTTGTCGATCAGCTCCACTGTCATGCCGTCCGCGAAAGGCGCTTCGGTCATCTCCTCGGTGAGATCGTGAAACGGCAGCACCGCGATGGATTGCAGCGGCTGGGGGATTGCGCGCGAGGCCGATTGTTCGCGATTCCGCAGCGTGCCGGCCAGGAGGAACGCACCGGCAACCGCGAAGCAGAGCGCCGCCCCCAGACCCCAAACGAACGTGGCGCGGCGACGCGGTGCGGGCATCGCCTCTTCGCTCGTCACCTCCCACGGACTCACCGTGGCCACCATCCGATACCCGAGTCGCGGCACCGTCTCGATGTACGCGGGTTGCTTCGGGTTGTCGCCGAGCAGGCGCCGCAGCGACGCGACCGCCTGGTAGACGGAGTCCTGACTGACGGCGACTCCGGACCAGGCCGCGTTGAGCAAGTCGTCGATGCTGACGACCTCGCCGGCATGTTCGGCCAGGCACATCAGCAGCCGCATGGTCCGCACCTCGAGCCGCGCGGTCTGTCCATCTCGTGAAATCTGACCGGACGCCGGATTGACGCACCACTCGCCGATGCGAAGCAGAGTCGCGGTTCGACCGTCCATCGGGGGTGACTCCGGTTATAGCACACGACTTTCAGATGTATTCAGAACGTTTCAGGCCACGTTCAGGACTTCTTCGTGGGCGCCTGCGTATCGTCGGAGAGAGGAGGATGTGGATGATCGAACCAAACGGAAACGCGTTCAAGGCCATCGCCGCCGGGGGCCTGCTGGCAGGAGCCCTGGATCTCACGCAAGCGTTGATTCTCTTCGGCGTCAGGGTGCCGCTCTCGATTGCCGCGGGTCTTCTTGGCCGGGCGGCATTCCAGGGCGGCGCCGGCACCTACGCGCTTGGTGTCTTCCTGCACTTCTTCATTGCGTGCTCCGCGGCCGCCGTCTACTACGCGGCGAGCCGGACGCTCACGTTCCTGAAGGACTACCCGCTGGTGTGCGGCCTGTTCTACGGCGCCGCGGTTGAAGAGGTCATGAACCTCGTCGTGCTGCCGCTTTCGGCACTTCATGCGCGCGGGCCTTACAGCCTTCAGGACCTGATCCTGGGGCTGCTCGTGCACATGGTCGTGGTCGGGCTCCCGATCTCGTTCAGCATTCGGCGATGGGGAGGAGTGTCCACAACAGCACTTTCAGGTCATTGATACTGTCAAGAATTACCACATTTTTCCGGCGACACCTGGGGTGGAAAGGCTGCCGGATGAGTGACGATCACCGATGAGGCGGGTAAAAGCTTAAGGAATTCGTACGGTTGTCACAGGATCGGGGGCCGGCGCCAGGCTTGGCAAGCGTTTGGCACGACCTGGGTTCAAGCCTATGGCCATCCGGCGTCCGGGCAGCAATATCGACTCAACCAAGCACGATGAGGATATCGCTGAGCGCATGATCGGCGGCGCCCGCATGGACCGCAAAGCGCCATCAAAAACACATAAAGACGAAGGAACCGCCGACGATCGTCCGAAGCGTGACGAACGTCCGGAGCCGCGGCGCGATTAGTTCGCCACGACGAACCAGTTCCGCATCTTTCCTTGATGGATCGTGGTGTCGAGCGTAGGCTCGATACCGTGGATCACGCGCTGTCAACCGCTCCGGACCGCCGCTTCGTCAACAACGACGATGCCTCCTGCCGCATGTTCAGGGCGGGCTGGATGGAGTCTCTGAGCCACGTCCGGCCGTGGGTGCCGCACGTCATCTTCGTCCCGGTCATCGTCGCGGCGCTGGCCGCCGCGCTGCGCGTCGATACCGCGGCCCACACCGCCGTTCTCGTTGTCGGCGGGCTCGTCTTCTGGTCCCTCACCGAGTACGTCATCCACCGGTCCCTCTTCCATCCGCCGCAATGGATCGAGGACGACACCCGGCGCATCGTCGCATTGCTCGGCCCGGGCGATGCCGTCATCACCGCGTTGCCGACGCTGCGCCACAAGTTCTACTTTCTGGTCCACGGAGTCCATCACGACTACCCGAACGACTCCACGCGTCTGGTCATGCCGCCGTCGGTGAGCATCCCGCTCGCCACTGCGTTCTTCCTGCTGTTCCGCGCCGCGTTGGGGCCCGGTGCTTTCGCGATGTTCAGCGGTTTTTCCGCCGGCTACCTCGCGTACGACACGATCCATTTCGCCACCCATCACTCGAGTACACGGTCGGCCGTGGCGCGCATGTGGAAGCGGCGGCACTTCCGGCACCACTACGCGGATTCCACCTGCGACTTCGGCGTCAGCTCGCCGCTGTGGGATCTCGTGCTCGGGACCAGGGGCAAGGGCAGGGCTCCTCGGATCGAGTAAGCGACCCAACGCGAGATCGCGTCTTTTACGCTCGAGCTACCAACTCTTCCGTGCGTCAGTTCCCTCCGGTTCTCTCTTGATTCCTGATGTGGAGCGGCATACATTCCCCGCTCCGTCGGAGTCCTTTCCACCGGTAATGCGGATTGACAGGAGAGGCTGCATGTCTTCCATTCCGAAGCGTCCGATCGTCGTTGCCTTCAAGACCCTGCTGATTGTTGCCGCGGCCGTGGCGCTCGGCTCCGCGCAAAACTCCCACGAGGCGCCGACCCAGTTCAACGAATTCACCGTCGCGCAGCTGCAGGACGCGATGAGTCATGGGCGGATCACGTCAGAGCGCCTGACCCGCTACTATCTCGATCGCATCTTCGCGCTCGACCAGAACGGCCCCGGCGTCAACTCGGTGATCGAGCTCAATCCCGACGCGATCGAGCTCGCGGAGAAAGCCGATGCGATGCGGCGAAGCGGAGCGACCGCCGCGCGGTTCCCGCTCCTCGGCATCCCGCTGCTGCTGAAGGACAACATCGATACCGGCGACAAGATGCAGACGACCGCCGGGTCGTTCGCGCTCGCGGGCCTGCCCGCGGTCCAGGATTCGACGGTGGCCGCGAAGCTGCGCGCCGCGGGCGCCGTCATTCTCGGCAAGACGAACCTGTCCGAGTGGGCGAACTTCCGCTCGACCCATTCGAGCAGCGGCTGGTCCGGGCGCGGCGGGCTCTCGCACAATCCCTACTCGCTCGATCGCAACGCCTGCGGATCGAGCTCGGGATCGGGTGCGGCGGCGTCCGCGAACTTCGCGGCGATCTCGTTCGGCAGCGAAACCGACGGCAGCATCGTGTGTCCGGGAAGCGTCAATGGCGTCGTGGGGTTCAAGCCGACGATTGGCATCGTGAGCCGCGCCGGCGTCGTGCCGATCTCGCACACGCAGGACACGGTGGGGCCGCATGGACGTACCGTCGCCGATGCGGTCCTCGCCCTGAATGCGATTGCCAGCCGGACGCCCGACCCGCGCGATGCGGCGACGCGCGGCGTCCCGCTCGGATGGCAGTCCTGCAGCCCCGTCTGCAACGGCACTCCGCTGCCCGGCAAGAACCGGCCGGCCCTTCCCGCCGACTACATGGCATTCCTGGATTCGCACGGCGTCGGCCTGAGCGGCGCGCGCCTGGGGCTCACGCGGCAGGGCATCCAATCTGCCCCGCCACAGGTCGTCGCCGCGTTCAATGCCGCCGTGGAGGCGATCAAGAACGCCGGCGCGATCATCGTGGACCTGGATGACCCGGCGAACAACTTCAGCTTCTCACCGGCTGACGGCGAGTTCCTGGTTCTCGAGTACGACCTGAAAGTCGATCTCACCAGTTACTTCCACACGCGGGTCGGGGTGCCGGTCGCCGGCGGCAACCTGCAGAGCGCGATCGATTTCAACAATGCGCATCCGAGAGCGGAAATGCCGTACTTCGGACAGGAGATCTTCATCCAGGCACAGAGCCTCAAGCTCGATCCGAACTTCTGCCAGCCGGGCTTCACCTCCGCGGTGCTGCCGACGACGGCGACCTGCATGTCGTACAACGATGCGCTGAAGATCGATCAGATGGCAGGCGCGAGCCTCGATGCCGCCCTGGCCGACTTCAAGCTGGACGCGATCCTGGCGCCGACCGACAGCCCGGGATGGACGACCGATCTGATTCTGGGCGATCACTTCCTGTTTGCGAGTTCGGGCCTGGCGGGGCCGTCGGGATATCCGATCATCCAGGTGCCGGCGGGTGAAGTGCTGGGCATGCCGGTGGGCATCAGCTTCATCGGGACCGCGTTCAGCGAGCCGACGCTGATCAAGCTCGCGTCGGCGTTCGAAGCGGTCACCCACGCGCGCTTCGAGCCGACGTTCGCACGCGACATCACGAAAACGCACACCTCGGGTACGACGCTGGTCCATCCTCCCGACGAGGATTCGCATCACGGCAAGAAGCCGCGCCGCCCGCATCACATGTAGGGTGAACGCGACACGAGTGACGCGCCAGCCCGGCGCGTCACTTCATCAAGGCCGCTCGCCGGCTACAGCGCATTCGACTCGGATGTAGTGCAGGCCTTTAGGCCTGCCCGACACGGCGGACCTGCCTGCCCCGAGCTTTGTCGAGGGGAAGGTCCGCACTACACCTGCGTCGAAAGCGCTCTAGCGGCCCTGCGGCGCCGGCGCGGCGCCGCGGCCTGGCGCATTTCCGCGTCCCACGCCTGGCGTCGGGACCTCCTGAGGCGTCGTCTTGAGGAGCAACGGGTACACCCAACCCGCGGGGAGCACCCGATCCGGATCCGGACGATAACTCAGGTACTCGATGTGGTCGGTCACGCCGCTCCAGCCGTGCGCCACTTTGTTCGGGATGATGATGATGTCGCCAGGAACGACCTTCCGGCTGTACGCGCCTGGACCGGCGACGCCCGTGCCGCTGGGGCCGTTCATCGTGTTCGGCACGCCCTGGCCCGGACGCTGATTCAGGATCACGCCGCCGGTCGTCAGAACGCCGGACCCGGAAGTGATGTAGTAGATCTCGGGCGTGTAGTCGTGCCACAGAACGGGAACGGGATCGCCCGGCTTCTCGTTGGTGGGACCGCGGCGGACGATGCCGACGCCGAGGTTGTACTTGCCCATGTCCACCACGCGCAGTTGACGGTCGGGTGGATTGGCCGGCGCATTCTTCAGAACGTAGTCGATTTCCGCCTTGGTGATATCGAACGCGTAGCCGGGGGCGTCCCCAGGTTGGATCTTCGCCGCGGGCGGGGGCACCGGAGACGGGGCAGGGGCCTGGGCACGGGTGATCGAGCCGTACGCGGACAGGGCCGCGATCGCGATCGCGGCGGCGAGCATCTTCTCCTTCAACACGCCCTCCTCTCGTGCTCTTGGACTTTCACCGGTTTTCTTTCTGAGACGCCGCCGGCGCGTCGACCACCGAACCCCAGAACCCGATCATCATCTCTTCCCACGTCTGGTCGCCCCATTTCACGTCCTTCGTGGGGTCGGGGTTGTACTTGTTGCCGGGCGAGTTGTCGAAGTGCGCCACGACCTCGACCTTCGTACCCTTCGGCAGGATTTTCGGCGTGGCCAGATCGTAGGTGATTTGAAAGTTGAAGTCGTATTTCGGCACGCGCAACAGCACTTCCGACGTGCCGTCCGGGTAGACCGCCGTATAGGTCATGTCCTTGCCGCGCACGTGCATGTGCGGGGTCAGGCTCGTCAGGACCGTGTCCTGCCTGATCTCGGCGACGGCCTTCACTTCGGCGTTCGCATCGCCCGCGGGAATCACGAAGCGCGGCTGCACCGCCAGCCCGGTGACATGAATCTGCTTCGGCGGCTCCTTGGCGAAGATGAACCCCAACTCCGTGCGATCGGTGGCTTCCGTGCCGTTGGTCGTGTAGTGCATCTGCAAGATGATGTCGTGGTGGGCGCGCAGAAGCTTCGCGACACCGGGCTCGAAGACGAGGCCCGGCTTGTTCGGCGACACGCCGAAGATGTTGGTCGGCCCGAAGGTGTTGCCGGGACGCGTCGGCTTGTCGCTCGACGGCTCTGTATACGCGATGATGTGGTGGACGTGCGAGCGCGCGCTGGGCTTGATCTCGACCGCGGTGTACCAACGGTCCTCCGGCAGGTTCACCGGAATCCGAAGATACAGATACTCGATCGTCCCGGTGGCCGGAATCTTGTAGTCCTCGGTCATCGAGTAGACGGCGTCGGGCTTGCCGATCGTCCAGCCGTCGGCGAACGCGGGCATCTTCGGCATGTCGGCGACGTCGCCCTTCGGCGCGCCGCCGTCGATCCACGAGACGATGGTCTGGATTTCCTGCTCGGTCAGCCGCGGATCGTTCTTGAGCACGCCGTGCGGCATGTCCGATCCCCACGGCGGCATCGTCCGCGCCGTGACGCGCTGCTTGATCGAGCGCAGCCAGGGGCGCGCGTCTTCGTACGACGTCAGCGACATCGGCGCGAACATCGTCGCGCGATGGCACTCGATGCAGGACTTGTAGAAGATCGGCGCGACCTCCCTGGTGAAGGTCGGTGTGCCGTCGGCGGCCGTCGCCGGCCCTGCCACGGCCGCACCCGCGACGAAGATACTCAAGACGAGCGCGAAACGCATGGGACGCTCCCTTATTTGCCGGTTGCCGGCCTATTATCTCCGTTTTCAGGTTTTTTCGACGTCAGACGACAGGCCTTTTGAACACGGCCATCAGGATCGTGCCGACTTCGACCACGTTCACCAGCTCCCAGCCGTCTTCACCGAGCTCATTCAGCTCGCCGCTGACAATGGCGGTCGCTTCGGTGCGTGGAACCTTGATGAATTTCACGCGGTATTGCCATTTGCTCGACATGGTTGTGCCCTAGTCAGCCGGCTCGATCTTGAGTACGGCGCCGTCGACTTCTTCGGTCAGGAGGTAGATGAAGCCGTCGGGCCCCTGACGAATGTCGCGAATCCGCTGCTTCAGTTCCATCAGGAATGTTTCGCGCCTGGTCTCCCACATCTTGTCGTTGAACACGACCCGCTCGACGCCGCTCGATCCGTTGACGCGGCCGCGAACGACGCTGCCGACCATCAGGTTGCCCTTCCACGCCGGAAACTTGTCGCCCGTGTAGAACAGCAACCCGGATGGTGTGATCCCCGGCAGCCAGACGAGCAAGGCGGGCTCGATTCCCGGCGTGGCGGGGCTCCCCATCGGGGAAGAATCGTTGTTCCGTCCGTACCCGTAGTCGGGCCAGCCGTAGTCTCCGCCGGCCTTCAGGATGTTGACCTTGTCGCCGCCGTAGGGCCCGAGCTCGACATGGAACATCTGGCCGGTCGTCGGGTGAGGCGCGAGGCCAAACTGATCGCGATGACCCAGCGAGTAGATCTCCGGCCGCGCGCCCGACTTGCCGACGAAGGGATTGTCCGGCGGCACCGTGCCGTCGTCTCGCAGCCGGATGACCTTCCCGGCCACCGTGTCGAGTTTCCTCGGGTCGTTCGCGGCGGTGCGGCCGACCGCGCCGCTGGCCGTCATGTAGATCGTCCCGTCCGGCGCGAACGCCAGACGCGAGCCGCCAGCGGGGGTCGCGTCGCTGACGTACAGCTCCTGCACGTTCGTGAGCTTGTCGCCGTCATAGCGGCCGCGCGCCAGCACCATCGCCGTCTGCCGCTCGTTGAGCGGCTTGGCGTAGTCGAAGTAGATCCACTTGTTCTCGGCAAACTTCGGATGCATCACGATGTCGAACATCCGGCGCATCTCCGGCAGCCCGCCGAGCGGCCTGGGGTCGAGCACGCCCTTGCGGATGGCCCGGATCTCGTTGGCGTTGCGCATGCTCACGAGCATGTCGCCGTCGGGAAGGATCAACAGGCTCCACGGGCGATCGAGACCGCGCGCCACCACCGACACGCGAACCTTGTGCTGGAAGGTTTCGAAGACGGCCGGCAGCGTGGGAAGCGGATAGCCCCCTCTGCCGGTCCGCCCGGTCGGGACCTGCGCGCCGGGCGCCGCCGGAGCCGTCTGAGCAAGACCAGCGGCGCTCCACAACGCAACACCGGCGACCATGACGAGGGCAAGGCGACGAGGATGCGACACCATCGGGCTCCTTCTGGTATGACGCTGCGAACGCGCCATTATCAGTCGTAACGCCCGAGGCCCATCAATTATTCAACCGTCTTCACACGGTCATGTCATCGTGAAGTTGACCGTGACGGTGAGGATCGCTTCGAAACCGATCGGCGCGTACTTCCACTGCTTGACGGCGTCGATCGCGGAGCGCGCGAACGCGTCGTTGGTAGACTGCAGAATCGTGATCTCGCCGATCGTGCCGTCGGCGTGAATGATCGCGTCGAGCGTGACCTGTCCTGGCAGCCGCGCCGATTGGAACGCGCCCGGATACACCGGCTGGACTTTCTTGAGGAGCGTGATGTTGCCGCCGGATCCGACGCGCACGGGTCCGCCGCCGGCCTGACCCGCGCCGGCGACGCCTGCGGTTCCGACCGCCGATCCCGCATCCGAATGGTCGTCCTTCGGTGCGCTCTTCGCGGCTTCGGTTTTCAAGGTCGTCTTCTTCGGCTCGGCTTTCGGCGCCGCCGCAGGCGTTCCTCCCGCCGGGCCGGAGACGTACGCGGCGATGCTGCCCGACGGGGCGCCCTCAGGGTTGACTCGGACCGGCTTCATCCTGACGAAGACCAGGCATCCCAGGAGCACGAGGTGGAGTGCGGCCGCGACAAACAGTGGCAGCCGGTTACGCCTTGGCAGCACCGTGGTGGCTTCGTCGAACAACAAGCTCCGCACGGACGAGACGATCAGCAAGCCGGCTGCCAGCGCAACCTCAGCTGCTTCGTCCGGCGTGCACGCTGGCACATCTCCTGCCCCTCTTCCCGCCAGGCATCCGGCACGTGCAAATTACTGAGCGATTTCAGCTGGCGCTCCCAATGGGCGGTGATGCTCGCTGCATTTCGTGAAAGGCAAGTCATGGACGACGTCTGGGCGCGGCTTCTGGAGCACATGACGGACCGGGTCACCGGGCCGATGAAGTTCAGGCTCGTTCTTCAACCGCTGATGGCGATGATCTTCGCGATTCGTT
>Ga0105242_10001002_pt1 | contig 22158 bp, 14 predicted proteins | sample KBSM24metaG_FD_81521 | JGI IMG/M metagenome (GOLD analysis project Ga0105242, IMG submission 81521) | Miscanthus rhizosphere microbial communities from Kellogg Biological Station, Michigan, USA - KBS M2-4 metaG | ecosystem: Host-associated > Plants > Roots > Rhizosphere > Soil | place... | reverse complement strand
TGCAGCATCCGGAGACTTGGGTGAGCGGTTTAAACCAGCAGTCTTGAAAACTGCCGACGGGCAACCGTCCGTGAGTTCGAATCTCACAGTCTCCGCCAAAACGTTCTAAGTCGTTGATTTTCAATGACTTTTCATCCTGAACCCGGCGAGTTCGACGTTGTTTCCGACAAACGTCCAACTTTTGCTCGATTCATGTCCAAGAACTCCGCGGCAGGCACCCACTTTTTGGACGTCGCCCCCGCAACTTCGATTGCAGATCCTGCCGCCCCGAACGGCTGCGACGCCACTGCAGAGGCGACCGGGGAACATGCCTCCAGTGCGCCCAATGCTGTGTGGCAGCCGCGCATCAATGCCACGCATCTCTCGAAGGGGGTCAATGGCATCTGGTACCTGCGCCTGGCGATCCCCGAGCATGTCCGCGCACGCCATCCTGAACTTCCCAAGGAGTTGAGGCGCTCAACTAAGGCGGTGGTTAGAAACGTCGCGCTCGCAAAGGCGCGACAAATGTGTCTAGACTTCTTCATCAGGTATCGCCACGGAGCCCTCATGCCCGCACCTGATCAAAAGTCCTCCCAAACCTTCTCCATCGTCTATTCAGACGGTTTCGTCCACGTCGAGAAATCGGACGGTGCCACTGCCGAGACGCTGATCCTCATGCAGCGGTGCTGGGAGAAAGTCGTGCTGCAGGTGCTGGGCCGCACTCAACGCGCAGCCAACGAACCAGCCTTGAACGACGCGCCCGCAGGCTCCGCTACACCTGCAACAGCATCCGTTCCGGCCACTTCGCACTCGACTGCCCCTGTGCCTCCTGTCCCTGCAGAGGAGCAGTCCCCGGTGTTCGCGATTAACGAGATCGCCAGCGCGCCGGTAGTCGACGTCCCGCCCGAAGAACCTGCTGCATCGACATCGGTGCTTTGGCTTTCGGACGCCATCGAAGACTGGCGGGTCAACGGCGGAAACAAGTTCTCAGAACAGACGTGGAACTACTCGTATGCCGCGTCATTCCGGATTTTTCGAGAGCTTGTTGGCGATCGCAGGCGGGACCGAGTCGCAACCGACGGCACGACGGAATTCGGCATCCGGGACATCGAAATGCACCGCCTCACCCGGGCCCACATCGCAGCCTTCAAGGCGGCGCTCAAAGAACTACCGCCCAATCAGGGCAAAAGCACCGCAGACGTAGAAGCATGGGAGCGGATTCGCGAAGGTCGCAGGACCAAAGCGCCGAAGCCCAGCCTCCAAAGCATCGATCAGAAAATTCGGCACATCGCACCATTCATCTTCTTCGCCAAGAAGAAAGCTTGGGTTTCGCTCGAGATCCAGGATGAGATGGAACTCACGAAGACCGCCGCTGCAGCGGATCTGCAAAAGCAGGATAAGCAATCGAACACAGTGCGCGGCAGCGTGGCGCTGTCCGATTCCGAACTGCAAAAGCTCTTCATGCAGCCTGCTTTTGTGGAGTGCGCCAAGACAGCGGCGTGGCGGTATTGGATTCCTCTCATTTGCTTGTACCAAGGTGCGCGCGTGTCCGAGGCTGCAGGGCTCTACTCCGACGATGTGGTCCTCCTTGATGGCGTGCATTGCTTGTCATTCATTCCCGACAATCCTGAAAACGAGAATGATCCCGATGAGGGAGCCGACGACAAGGGGCGCAGCCGAAAAATCATGGCAGGAACGGGCGAAGAGTACAGGCGCCTGAAGAACAAGGCATCCCGCCGTGTGATTCCCATCCATCCAAAGCTAATCGAACTGGGATTTCTCGACTTCGTTGAGACCAAGCGCTACTGCGCGATCCGGCCCGCGCATCTGTTTTCCGGTCTGCGCTGGGAGGACAAGTCCATGTTTGGCCGCAAGCCCTCCGTCTATATGCGCGGACTGCTCCGCATCGCTGGAATCGCGGTCAGGCGGAAAAAGGTGCCCCACTCGCTGCGCTCAAACTACAACCAAGCCATGGGTAAAACCATGCTGCCGGACACCCTGCAAAGCCGTCTACTGGGGCATTCAACGCGATCCATGAAAGACAGCAGCTACAACGAGACGGACAACGGCCCCGCGTTCCCCTTCGCAGAAGTGCTCCCATACCTCGCACAGGTCGACTTTGGGCTGCAGCTTCCAACGTGGAGAGACGTTAGAGGGTACTGAATGTCAAAAATGAGAAATGCATGAGCTGCTCCTGGAAGTGCAGCTTTGCAGCGGGTCCGGTCTTTCGTTCACTGCGGCCGAACACACGCTTTCGGCTGCTTACCGGTCACCGGTTTGCTCGACTACGTGCCCGACGAACGGCCGGTTTGAAGTGTGCTGCAGTCATACGCGACGACGGGGCGCCGCTGGTGCTTGGCGTCGATGGATGACCGCAACTGCGGTCAGCGGGCTCACGCATTCGACCCGTTGCGGGCGTTCGTATCGCCGATCTTGTTGCCTGATATTGGACGCTCGTACGCCCCCCAACAAAGGGCCGTTCAGTTTGAGACTCGTAAGTGTCGACAGGACCCGGGGCGATTCATCCGCGCCCCTTAGCGATGCTGCGCAGGCTCTTCTTCGGGCATTCGGGGAAGCTAGACATAGCGTTTGCCTGACACACCAAATAGCTGCTAGATTGATCGGATAAAGGGAGAGGAAAACAATGCTAGCACGCATGGATCCTGCGACATACGCGGAGCGCTGGGAGATTGAATCAAAGCATCTCAGCAGCGCCGGCCTTTACGAACGGCTAAGTGAGATTGCACCTCCCGGCCGAACGCTGGAAATTGGGTGTGGTATTGGGCTTGGCACCCTGGCGCTCGCAGCGACGAGAAAGGTTCTCGCGCTGGACAGCAACGTCGTCCTCATCGAGAAGGTTCGCGCCAGACTCCTGACGTCAGGAGGCGACGCCGAGCTTGTAGAGACTGACTTTCTTACTCCATCGGAAGAGCCTGCGAAGGCCATTCAACGCTTCCAGCCTGAAGTCATCGTCGGCTGGTTCCTGGGGTCGAATGCCGACGACCAGGACAAGCATGTGCCGCTTGAGGTATCTCCGTTGGATCGTGTCAAGAAGTATCGTGAGCGCATCGAGGACGCCATGCTGGCCGAGCCTCTTTGCCCTGCGTCCGTCGAATGGATTCACCTCGCGACAAGAGGTGAAATGGTCGCCGGCGTCTCCGAAGACTTTGCGCGGCGCGACGAGAAAGAAAACTACGACGAATACGTTTTCCTGCCAAAGGGGTTTGAGGTTGTCGATGTCCAGTTCTTGGACTGGAACAACAACGACAGCACCTTCAGCTACATACAAGCCCAAAACGCAAGGCTGATTGCAGGTGCGACGGTGCCCAAGGTCACCTCACTGCTCGCAAGGCGCAAGCGCACCTAATGCCGCCTTGCACGCCGCCCGCGTCTCGGACCGCTATAAGGAACATGATCTGGCTCTTTTGAAGAGCCTGGCAGCTCTGGCGTTCTGAACCTCTGCATTGAGATAACCCCTGAGCTAGAGCCGACCTCATAGGTGGCGTCTCGATTCGAAATCCTCGGCCCCACACATTGCATGCTCAAACTGAAGATGTACTCGGCCAAGAACGGCGATGCTTTTCTTGTCCAAGCCTCAGGCTCCAACGTACTCATAGACGCGGGCTACGCGAGCACTTTCAACGACCACATCCTGGACGACTTGAGGCAGATTTCTAACGCCAGCCAAGCGGTGGATCTGCTCATTTGCACGCACATCGACAACGACCACATCGGCGGCCTTCTCGAGTTCCTCTCCTCGAACGGCCCTCAAGGAGCTCGAAACATCGTTGAGGTCAAGGACGTCTGGCACAACAGCCTTCGATCGCTACCTGCTGCGCCCGGCGCTCCCGACAGCGCGTCGGACCGCCAGTTGCTGGAGGCGATACAGAGAAGAGGATTCCTGCTGCCGCCTGCTCCTGGACCTGCTGCCAACCCCATCAGCGCCAAGCAAGGTAGCTCGCTGGCGAGGCTTCTCCACCAGCTGGGCTACATGTGGAACTCTGGCGACGGCACCACGTGCATAACAAGCGGTCGCGCGCCACACGCCTTGTCGAACGACGTTCAGGTTCAGTTGGTCGGACCACCGTTGGCCAGACTGCAGGAACTTCGGTCCTGGTGGCTCGCGCAGATGAGAAGGGTCTCCTACCGAGGCGGCGCGGCGGTCGACGCTCTGGTGGAGGACGCTTATGAAATGCTCTGCGCGTCAACTCGCGAGCCGAAGCCTGCAACGGTTAAGACCATCTCAGCCGGAGGATCGAAGAGGCTGGTTGACCTGCACGTTCCCGATACCTCGCCCACCAATGGCAGTTCAATCGCCACCATCATCGACGCCGGTGGCAAGCGGCTGCTCTTCCTGGGGGACGCTTGGGCCGGGGACGTTGCCACGGAACTCAAGCAGATCGCTGGGGGCGACGCTCCGCAGATGTTCGACGCCATCAAGGTGTCCCATCACGGCAGCGTTTACAACACGAGCGTAGACCTCCTGTCGCTCATTGATGCTCCCATCTTCCTGGTCTCGTCGAACGGGTCTACGCACAACCACCCGGACTTCGAGGTGCTCGCCGAGATCGTCGATAGGCCTGCGACGGTTGAGCGAACGATTTACTTCAACTACGAAACCCCGGCATCCACTCGGCTGCGGGCACATGCATCAAGGTCAGGCGCCAAATTCAACGTGAAAGTCGTTCATGACGACTGGATCCATATCTAGGGAGAACAACAATGACTGAAGAGGAAGTGAAGCTGGCGACCTGCCAGGTCATAGGCGCCGGCGAAGCTGGTACGGGTTGGCTCATTTCGGCTGACCAGGTCTTGACGGTCTATCACTGTCTCGGCGAGGCGGCCGCCCAAGGAACCAGAGTCGAGGTCAGCTTTGGCATCGGCCCATCTGGCTCCAAGCACCAAGCGGTCCTTGAGGCCTTTGACGCAGACCTCGACATCTGCGTCCTTAGACTGCCGGCTCCCGCTGAGGTCGATCCGGTGCCAATTGCGGTCACTTCGCCGCGGCCAGGGACACGTTGGAGCGCCTTTGGCTACCCGGTTGCCAAACTGCAAATCGGCCAAGTCCTCGGAGGAACCATCCAGCAGGCATTGAGCGAGCTGGCCAACGGCATCGACCTCGACCTGTCGGTGAGAACCGAGACAGCACTCTCGGACTACCGTGGCTTGTCCGGCGCCGCACTCATAACTGCGGACGGCTGCCAAGGTTTGCTACGCGTTAGCGTCGACAACACTCTTGGCGCCGTCAGCATGGCCGCTCTGAGCGGCTTCCTATCCGACAACCACTTCCTTCCAGATGAGGAGGCATCCGAGGAAGATGCATCCCCAATTGCCAGGCGCCCCACATTCGACGAGTCATTTGAAGCAAGCCTCGTCAATGCAGATGGTGGATACCTGTTCCTGGATGGAGCCCATGGCATAGGCAAGTCGACCTACTGCAACAGCTTCAGGCCGGGCTCCAATGGCATTGAAATCCTAGGCGTTTACGCCTTCTCCGAGCGCAGTCGAGGCTCGACCGCAGCCCTTCAAGCCCAACCGGAGGTGTTCGTTGACTGGCTGACATCGCTGCTATCGGTGCGGGCCACTGGCCGACCGGCTCGGCTGTCGCAGGCGACCTATGCGCAGCTTATCCAGACGACGCACCAAACGCTTCAATCATTTGCGCAGCGCTGCGCGAATGACGGCAAGGTTGGAGTGCTGTTCATTGATGGAGTGAACGAGGCGGCTGCCATCGGCGGCGATGTCCTGCAACGCTTCATCGGGCTCTTGCCGACAAGCATCCCGCCAGGGCTTCGAGTCGTGATTGTTGGAGCCGGCCTGGATGCCATTGCGGGCAAGCTCGCGCCGATCTTTCAGCCCGCGGACCGCCTGACCCTGCCCGTCTTGGATGACGGCATCCAGTACAGGCTCTGCGTCTCAATGCTAGACGATGACAAGGTATCGTCGACGTTGGTCTCCGCTCTTTGCGAACGAGCCAAGGGCCACCCGCTATACCTGCGGTATCTGGTTGACATGGTCAATGGTGGGGCTACCGAGGACGACCTTGCATCGCTGCCGCCGTTCAGCGGAGCAATCGAGGACTACTACGAGACTATCTGGGCACAGCTGCTGACGGACGCTGATGCTGTCAATCTGCTTGGGATCATCGCGCGGTTGCGCTGGGGGATTCCGACGTCCGACCTGCCGGCCATGCTGACGGCGCCTGAGTCGGCCGCCTTTGTTCCGACCATCACGCGCATCCGGCATCTGCTGACGGCACCAGACACCACCGAGGTCTACCACTCATCGTTCTCTGACTTCGTGGTGCACAAGACCGCGGCGCAGAGTGCGTGGATCCAAGGGCGGCTCGCGAACTACTGCCAGCTCCCCGACAGCGGTAACTACGGAGAACTCAACAGCGTCTTCCACGGCCTTCTTGCAGACAAGACGAGACAGCTGGCAGCCATAGACGGCTGCCAGCAGCATTGGGTGGACCGATCTGTGCTGCTTGGAGCTGAGCCGGACGTCCTCCTGGCAGACATCGAGGACTCACTTGAGGCGGCCACTCGCCTTGGAACCGCGACCGGGATTGTTCGTTTGCTGCTTCTTTCGCAGCGACTCAAGTTCCGATACGACACGCTGTTTGCGCAGTCGGCGGGCCTCGCTGCAGAAGCTCTCATCGCGCTCGGAAAGACTGACCAGGCTCTGCGTCATATTCTTCGCCATGGGCACCTCATTGTGGAGCCCAGCTCGGCGTTCTCCATCGCCAGGCTGCTCATCGAAGCCGGTCACCAGAAAAAAGCCATTGAGGTCCTTCAAAAGGTCGATAGCCTCCTGCAGCCAACCCTCACACGGAATGGTGTAAAGGTCGGCGAGTATCTGAACGCTGCCAGTTTCAGGCTGCAGGGCTGGGTCCTGGCCGACCATGCTGGAGCCGAACCTCCCACTGCGGATTTCCTTCAATACGTGGTGGGTCTCGTAACCGATTCGAGGAATAGCATCTCGCCGCAGGATGGTCAGCGCCTCCTCGCCGACCTGATTGGCAACATGCTCGGCACGAGCATGTGCGTAGTCCACGCCTACAAACCTATCGCCCAGATTCCCCTCCCTCCGGGCGTACCAAACAGATCCCAGGCGCTTTCGCTCCTTTCAATACTCGGCCATGCCTACAACCATGCTCAGAACTACGAGACCCGACTTCCAAGAGACAAAGTTGGCATGCTGCTTGAGGACATTAGCAGCAAGCTCGACGCCTCTCTAGAAGCGGAGGACAAGCAGTTCGGCTTTGTCGACCTGTTGATCGAGGCGGGCGCCAACCCAAGCCTGGTCGATACCTATGCCAATGGACTGGACTGGGAAGCAAGCGCCCCACCCCTATTCACAGAGCATCGCTCGCTCGCCGACAACGCTGCGTTCCTTCGAGCCTACGACCAGCTAAGAGCAGCGTACTTTTTGGGCCGAAACCAGGAACAGCCTGCTCCGGAACCTTTGGAGGCATATGACTGGGAGGGCTGTCTCGAAGACCTCGCGGCATCCGTTGCCTGGTTAGACGCGAAGGCACGCCATGCAAGTGCATCCAACGATGACACGGCACTTGCAACTGCGCGCATGTATCTGAAAGACGACTTGCTCCCCTGCCTACGGCTTGACCTCGCTTCACGCGTTTCTTGGACGGACACGTACTTCATCCCCGAGAACATCGTGCCGTTTCTGTACGGCTACCTGGCGAACCTTTGCCTCGATTGCATGCCGGAAGAGCTTTCAGACCTTCTTAGAGTCATCGAGGACTCGTTCGACGGGCAGCTCGGCCTTTACAACGAAGGCTTCCGACGCGCTTTGCAGGCTGTGGTTCCGACGCTCGTCAACGCCGCAGTTTCGGGAGATGTTGCCGACAGGGTGTTCGAACTGCTGCTCCGTTGGAGGAACTACGTCCGGGACAACGTAGAGAACAGGCGCGAGCTCGTTCCCGAGCTTCTGTCCATGGTGCCCCTGTTTGCTCGGATGGAGTCACACGAAGAGGCCCTTCAGACGTACCAGACCGTCCTCGCAGTCTCGATGGGGCCCAGTTGGTACAAGGAGGATCAGTTTGCAGTGATGTCAAGGACGCTCGAGGTACTTCCAGCCACCGCTGCGATTGCCCCTTCGGCGCTTGCGCAGATTGCTGCATTCCTAGAGCATGCCAGTGGGGAGATGACATTCCAGCGATACGTCCGTTCGGACAAGGCGACCTTCATCGGCGAGTTGAGCCGGCGCGGCTTGTACTCGGACGCAGTGCGCTACTTCCAGCACCAGGCCTGCGGCAGCATTGACGAGATGCGCGCACAGGCATCGCACGGTGGCCTCGACCGCGTCGCCCCGCTCGTAGGTATGCGCTTCCCTGGTGGTGCCCTGGAGGAACAGGCATCCCTAGTGAGCCTGCTCGAGCATTTCGGCACCGCCGCAGACTGGCGCATTCGCTGGGCGCTTCTGGAGATTTACCAGCATGGAGACGAGCGCTACCTCAGGGACTGGGGTCCAGCCTATGCAAAGCTGATTCAGGAAATTTCACCAAGCTCCGTCGACCTGGAATGGGCCGTCAAACGAATCGGCAGCATCGTGCAAGCAATGAACGATGAACGAGCGTGGATGCTTCTCAGCTGCTTGAACGAGGCGTTGCCAGACAGCGTGCGCGAGAGCTTCTCGCCGCTCTTCAAGCAATATCGCAGTGCCTTCGCGCCACACGACCTTGAAACGTTGAGCCGCAGGTCCGGAATTCCGATGAGCCAAGGCCCTGCCAAGGCCCAGGCGGCCGCTGAGCCCAAGACTAAGGCCACCACGAGACCGGCAGAAGAGGAAGAGGAAGGCTCTGAAGACTGGGAGGTCATGCGAGGCACCTTCGGAACGAGAGCTTCCGCACGGGCAGCGGAACAGGCACTGGAAGAGGCGCGCAGACACTTGAACCGTCGGAACACGTCCGCGGCAGTCGAGTGTGCGATGGCTGCGCTGAGAGCGGTGCAAGACGGCGGCTGGTCGATTTGGTCGAAGGGCCACCCTGCCAGGATGGCGGACCTCCTCATCCAAGACAACGTCAGGTCGGCAGATGAGTTGGCACGGCTCTATGTGCCATTAGCCCTGCGTGAGCAGCACACACAGAGTTGGTCGGTTGCCTACCAGCTCATGCAGCTTATCGGACCCAACCTCAACGCCGACCAGCGGACACAACTGCTATCGGTGGCGACCGACCATGTCCGCGAGATGGTGGGCGCCGCGCCGGCCGACGCGTTCACCTACATCGGTGCGACAGCGTCCGCGACGGCAACAGATGCCCTTTTGGAGCTCCTCCTGTGGGCTCTGGATCACCCGAGCTGGGAGCGACGAGATTCGGCCGCGGCAATGGTGCTTTGGCTCCTGCGAAGCGATGATGTGTGGATGGAGAAATTGGCTCCCCTCGCCTTCTCCATGGAGAGCGGCAACCGCGCTGACATTGCGGCTGCAGCTCTGGACGTACTTTCGCGTGAGAGCGCAGCAGCCCTGTGGGAGCGTGTCGCCCGCTGCGTCGACGTTAGCGAAGTCGCGAAGGCGTGCACTCACGCAAGCAGATATGCAACGCTCCTGCGGATAGCTGACCGCGCCAGATCCAACGGCATTGCCTCGGCCGCTGATGCTGTCGGGACTCTTCGGGCCAAGGCACTCACAAGCGAGAGCCCGGCCGTCCAGCCAGGGGACACCCTGCGTTCAGATTATGTGCCTCCAAGCCTGACGGCTGCTTGGAAGGAACTGCTGAGCCTTGGGGCGATAGACGATGCCGCTCGGATGCGAGTGGCCGCGATTCTCAGGGAACTGTGTGGACAACACTCATTCGATGACGTTCGGCACTTGGACTCCTTGGCAGCGACGAGATTCAAGGCTAACGCCAATGTCATTCCAGATCGTTGGGCTGCAAGGTTTAGATTTGCACTCAACGTCGCGCTTTTCGGACCTGCATCGATTGAGAATCTGGTCAAGATTGAGGCCGCGCTACGCATCCACAACCCGGAGTCCCTCGTCGAGCCACCTAACGGCCGGCAGCTCATCGCAAGCCTGATCGAAGCCCTCGGATCAGGAAATGCCACGGGCTTCCTCCCGTCGAGCGGCGACTTAGTATTCCTAGACGTCCAAGGCTACCTTGAACACAAGTGGCAGATAATCAAAGTGGACCTTACGTCGCACCTGCTATTGCCGGGGCAGCGGGATCCCTACCCCATAGAGCTGGGCACCTTCAGACCGACCGAGCTACCTCGACCGGTCCCACGCGATCAAGTTGCGGTTTGCAGTCGTGTCAAACCGGGGCTAGCGCACTTCGGATCTCTCACGCCCTCCATCGCCAACCCGCAGTTCCACGAGCTCCTGCAGGCCCCCGCCTCCGCAATGGTCAGATATCATTGGAGGGATGGGAGCACTGTCCGCACAGCCGGGGCGAGCCGCCCACACGAAGTCTCGATGCTTGCCATCCAACGCGAAGCGTTGACGTTACCTCCAGGCTGGCGCATGCAATGGATACTGAGAGTCAACGGAAATATCCGAGCAAAGCTGAATAGGGCGCACTAATCATGTTTCCAAGAATGACGGCAATGCAGCAGCCGATGACTCGGGGTGAGTTCGAAGAACGCATTAATCTCACCTTTGAGCAGATCAACACCGGCAAGCTGCACCCCAATGGCCTAGAAGGATTGCTTGAGGTTCGACTTCTGCCTAACGGTCGGATCGACATGCTCAGCGTGAACGAAATGGTGCGCCTGACCGCGAACATGAGCCACCAGATGATTGCCACCGACATGGGCAAGATGTTCGGCCAGATGGCTGAGGACGGTAAGTCCAGCGAAGGGGGCGAAGCAAACGTGGAAGACGAGTCGTAGCCTAGTTGCGTCACACGAACGTGGCGCCAGAGGTCAGCTTTTCCTCGAAGCTGTCGAAGCCGCCCGTCCTGTGAAGCGTTCGAACGCACCACAAGTAGAACGACCGAACATCTGGGGCCGCTCCATCCGGAGATGTGCGAAAGGCCGTACCTCTGGAGACAAGGGCTGTGCCACAGTTTCCGCTGATTTGGATCGGGCGAACCGGCCCCCAGCCTGCATTCCAGTAGCAAAGGTCAGCGACGACCTCACTACCGGATTTGACCTCCAGCCCCCCGGCACAAGGCGTGACCTCCAGCTGTCCACGCCCTGGCATTGTCGGCAAGAAGAGCCGCCCCGGATAAAGGTCGTGCTGCAGGTAGCCTAGGCGGTTGAAGTCGAGCGGCTTGGCCAGCGGCCAGGCCCTGCTCTCCTCATCGGCTATCGCGTGAGGAGCTGGCGACTCCACGACCGTAGTCGTGCCCAGTGGCTCCTGGAAGTCGCTTGCGAGTAGCACTCCGGTTCTCCACAGGTCCTTCAAGTGTTCCGCCAAACCTTCATCAGCGACGCTGCCACCTGCCGCCTGCGCCCACCGGACGACCGAGACCTCCACACAGCGGTCCATCGACATCACAACGGGCGACGAGAAGGCCATCAGTTCGTCGCCAGGACGGTCTAGCTGAACCCGTTCAACGAGGCTGCGGACAGCCCCACCGATAGCCTCGTCATCGCCGTCGAACTCCGTTCGGCCTGGAAACCAAGCCGGACGTCTAGGCCTGAGCAACGCAAGTGTCGGGTGAACAGGCAAAGCCAACAGAGCCCGGTCTTCCGCCGTATCGGGTGGCATGCCCCAGAAATCCTCAGCAACCGCCAACGTGCGGTGGTAGGCGGAGATCATCCGCAAGGCAGTCCGAGATGAGATTTGACCGCTGAACCCGTCGCCCAAGGGGCGCGAGAAATGCCAAGGGTCGCCCTGAAAAGGAGCATCCGGATAGGCCTCCTTGTTCATCGACCACTCGAAAGCCATCTGGCGGACGAACGGCAGCCGCGTAGCGGTCTCAAGTTCCGTCATGGAGGTACGGAACATCCGCGGAAGATCCGCACCTTGCACTCCGTTGAAATCCTGTGGAATCTCGAAGTCTTCAGGCACTTCTTCCAGGCCTTCGTACGGGGTTTCCGCCCATAGACCGAGGCTCCCCAGCAACAACTCCGAGAGGCCGGACGTCCTAGCAATGCTCTCGGCCAGTTTCGGGCTGGCCTCGTATCCATGTGCCTGCGCGGCCATCCAGAAGATGAAGAGCGCCTCCACCACCTCGGCCTCGAGCTTCCTGGTGCTGAGGAATTCAAGGAGCGCGGCCTCCGTGGCCGCTTTGGACGCCGGCGCGCCCAGTCGATCGGCGAGCTCCTGCATGGTCCACCACCGTGCAGCGGTCGACGGCCAGCCCAGCCTGGTGACGAGGATGCGAAGGTCATCCATCATGTGCCCTTCGCCCTCGCAGCGTCGAGCTCTTCTGCCCAGCGCGGCCGTTCCAGCGGAAGAGTTCGGGTGTCTTCAAGAACGCAGTTCACCATCATCTCGGCGAACTTCACGGCGTCGGCAACGCGCTTCTGTCGTGCATAGAAATAGACCATCAGATCCGTCGGCGCTACACGCGGCGGCTCGGGCTCTCCGAACATGGCGTACGTCGTCGCCCCGACGAACTCGTCGCAACGACTCGGGTAGTGCTGAACGACCATATCCAGCCGCTTACGCGTCTTTTCTTCGCTCTCCGCGAAGCCAAGCCATGCACCCTTCCGGATCTGCGCCTGGACGAGGTATTTCCACGCAGCCTTCGAGCCACTCAGCTTGCGCCTCGTCTCAAAGGCGAGGTCATACAGTTCAAGGATGCCGTTCATGCGCCCCTCGTCTGACCGAAGAAAGCTGTCCAACGCCGCGAGAAGGCGCTTGCCCTGCCCGGCCTTATCCCAGTGCTCGTACCAGGTTCGAAGCAGCCTCTTCTTCTCGTCGTAGCTGGTCGACAGGCTTGCCAGCAGCTCGTCGACCTGCTCCGGTGCAAACGTGGTGACGTCGCCTGTGTATGGCTTGCTGTCAATGTCGCCGCTAGACAAGTCTTTGCGCCGAAGCACGCCGACGTCCCAGCCGGCGTGCTCCCTGAGAACACGCAGCCGCTCGGCAGCGCCATCCTGACCATTGCGTTCAAGCTGCATCAACGCGTCCTGGACCTCTGGGTGAACACCCGTGCGCACAAGCGCATCCAGGGGCCAACCGTCCCGCACGCCCTGCTCGACGTACGCTCGCAGGCTGTCCTCCGCATGCGACCAATCGCCCGCGTCCGTGTGCTCCTCATACTTCACTACCAGAGCTGGCGGGCAGAGCTTCGCCAGCAACTGGTCCGCGGCTGAGAGCACGTGCCTCGTGCCCTTTCCGTCCGTGAAATCCAGCACGTGGTGGATCAGGGGAGAAATCAAGCTGAGCAGCCGTCGAGCATCGTCTGGCACGATCTCCACCAGGTAGTCAATGGCGTCGACGGTGTTGTTCAAGGTGGGGTCCTTGCGGTGCCCGTAGCCGGTCACCAGCTCCCAAGTCTGAGTGCAGAGCTCCCGGGCGCTGGTGTTCAAGCCGTGGCTGAGGGCGATGCCGCAGAGTTGCAGAGGCGTCTGAAGATGAACGCTTGTCTCCTGACGGATCTCAGCATCGAGCAGGACGCGTTGGGATTGGATGAAGGCCGCTGCGGCTTCATCGCTCATCCTGGCCAGCAGTCCTGCCGCGTACTGGGTGCGGAAGGAGGCAGGGTCAAACCACTCGCTGGTACCTGCGGCGACCATGGTCGCCTCAGTGACGTCAACATCGTCGCGACCGGCGAGCAGGCAGCTGCCCAGCCGGATATCGCAGGCAATGCGATGCAGTCCAGCTCGGAAGTCCTCCGCAGCTGAGCTGGCGTCGTACCCCTGCCTGAAGCGCCTGAACTGAACAGGTTTGAGCAGCTCGAACAGCTCATGAAAGTCCACGAACTCCCCGCGCCACCAGCGCTCGGCAACCTGGGCTGCAATAGCTGAGAGCGAATTCAGGAAGTGGCTGATGTTCCTCCTGTCCTCGTAGGTGGGCGCCCGCACGAACTCGAAGCCGGTTTGTCCTTCCGCTTGCATGCAAAGGCTCAGGTGCACGCTGCTGAAGAACCAATGGTGGACGAGCGCACTCAGGTCGTCCTTTCGCTCGTAGTAGTCACCCTTGAGCCACTCAATGGGGATGGGCTCGTTCAGCGGCTTCGAGACCCGTGAGCGGGCGGCCTCCAATGCGACAACGAACGGGGTTCGCTCCAGCTTGCTGAAGTCGTCGCGGTCAAAGATGCTCACCCCGGCCGTTGCAGCCGCACGGGCGCAGAAGTCGCTGAGAACACTCTTATCTGGGTCGTCGGGCGGCAGCGGGGTGGTCGCGTCCATCAGGTCGTCCAGCACTCCCTCATCAACCAGCATCCGGGCTCTCGGCATCCACACGATGGGGCCGTTTTCACGAACCAGCTTGGCAAACGCCTCCGAGGTCGCACCGAGGAAACCCAGGCGCGCGAACGCCTCGACCAAGAACTTGAAATCAGCAGTCCCTGCGTTGGACGAGTACCGCGTGGAAAAGCGGCTGAGACCTCTAAAACGCCGCAGTGCCTCGGCACCACAGGTCTTGGCCAGTACCGCCTGTCCTCGCGCCTGCAAGGCCAAGCCAAGGGCCGCCACACGCAGGATGTTCGTCTCGTGCCGCGAAGCCACAGCCTCTCGGACGACGCCATCGTCGGCTGTCAGCCTCAGCGTAAACGACACAAGCCGAGCCATGTCGTCGTCCTGCATCTGAAACTCGCTGCCACGAACCATCCGTGCCTTGAGATGGTCAAGGCGATAGGCATCGGCAAACGCATTGGTATCCAGCGCCGCGACCATGGCCTCCGACAACAAGGTATTGAACAGCGACTCTGGATAGCCCTCCTCCAGACGGAGCATAATCCAGTCGCGGGTCAACCCGGCAATGAGGTTCTTGGGGTCACCGATCTTGGCCTGAACCGACCAGAGCCAGTTGACGCGCAAAGAAGGCGGCGCCGATGTTTCCAGCCAGCTCGCCACCGCCGGCATCAGCTCCTTAATGCGCTCGTCGTATCCCGGAGTCGAGCGCACAAAGACGGCCAGGCTCTCGTGGAAGACCTTCAAGCCTGCGACCGAAGAATGCAACAGGTGCTCCACCTTCGCGACATCGGGCTGAGCAATGCCGAGCTTCGCCGCAATATCCAAGAACGCAGCCCTCGGCCAGAAAAAGGGGAACGCGCACACTAAGCGCAGCGTGTCCTTCAGACTAGGCGGCAGCTCTTCCCACAGGGAGGCGTAGTAGAACTTCACCTCCTTGGTCATGTCCCCTTGAAGCCGCCCGATATCCCAGCTGTCCAGGCTTCCCCCGGCGTGCTCAAGCTCCGCGGTGGCATAGATGACGTGCAGCGGGTGGCCGTTGGTCTTCTTGCGAAGCGCGGTCGCCGCCTCCTGCAACTGGCGCTCCGATTGCTCTTCATGGTCGAATCGGGTAGACAGCCTACCCTCTTCAACGGCCTTGCGCAGGTACGACAACACCGCGTTCTCGGACATCGCCGGCAACTCTCGCCAGCTGGCCTTTGGTGCGGCGGCCAAGAGGTCCTTGGGCAGCTGGGCATCGTCGACCGGCTGCGTGCCCACCAACAGGACCATGTTGTCCGGGCACGGCAGGACCTGGGAGAACAAGTCGTCCAGCGGGCGCTTGTCGGCTGCATTGATGCGCCAGACATGGTCCAAGCCGTCCAGAACCAGCACGAACGGCTTGCCCTCCTCCTGGTAGTAGGTCGCGCAAGCTTCGAGTAACCCTCGCAAGTCACCGCCGAGCGTCTGAACGCCTGGATGAAACTGCTTGACCTGTGCCGCGATGGACTGCTCAACCACGTAGCTGTGCACGCGGTCGCGCCCCCGCTCGGTCGTCGACAGGAAGTAGTGGTGACGGACCGTGGGAATGTCCAAGCTAGCAAGCTTGTCGCACAGCGCGCTCAAATACGTGCTCTTCCCGCGGCCAGGCGGCCCCGTGAGCACGAATGCCTGCCCGGCACCAGCGGCGGTGTCGCGCACGAAGTCCCTGTGGAACGTCTCGTCCGGCACCTCATATCCGAGAGGCACAAAAAAGTCTTCAGGCAAGGGCGCCGGCGGCGCTGCCCGCAGGATGGTGCGCACTTGGTCCAGGGAGATCCACCCGTCCGGCGGCGGGAAATTCTTCCGGATCGCCCAGTTCAAGGCGACATTCTTGAGGTTCGCGATGCCCTCAGGTGTGCCGTGCCGGTGTAGTTGAGCATCGACCTCGTGCTCGAGCGATTCGAACCCCTTGTCGCTGTGAAGAACCTGCAGCTGACTGAAGAAGGCTTCGCACTTCTTCTCGTCACCCAGTTCGGCGATCAACGCTGAGCGCCGAGGCTCGGGCACTTTGGCGAAGTCGATTTTCCCGCCGGAGAGGCACGCCTCAATTTCCGCATCTGGCCGACGATTCGTCTTCAGCGAAATCACGCCAACCCGAGCCGGATCCAACACGGCGAAGGCATCAAACCACTTCCGCAGCATCGACCTAGACTTCGCCGTCTTGCCGGAATTCTCGAGCATCCAATCCCAGCTCAACGCGTGAACGGCCGGGTTCGGTGTGTACTTGACTTGCTCAAGGTCAACGAGGCCGCCAGAGCGCTCCGCCACGATGTCGTCCAACCCCTTCGGCGCATCGGCCTCGTCGTCGCACTCGAACTTCATCCGGGTGTAGCGCGTCGGTGCGTCGAGCCATTCGCACAGGAGGCGCAACCCCTGCCGATTCTGGTAAACGTATCCTGCGGCAGTTATCGCAGTGGGCTTGATTTTTTCAGACATGGGGTGAAATCGCCGTCAATTCGCTCCGGGCAGCAGAGTCTCAGAGCTCGACAGGGCAAGAGATGCGCGCAAGTAGGCAAGAAACAATTCACTTTCGCGCTATTTATAAAGCTTTATAGATAGGTACTTTGAAGCAGTAAAAAAAGGCTATATGAATCGCCCCGGGTCCTGTCGACATCTATCTTCGAGCTTCAAACTGAACTGCCCTTTGTGGGGGCCGTACGAGCGTCCAGTTTCAGGCATCAAGATCGGCGATATGCACGTCCGCAACGGGTCGGCAATGCCCGTTCGCTGCGAGCTCGACCGGTCGCTCAAGACCGGATCCGCGGCGATGCTGGTCGCTTGCTTGGTCCCGGTGATACAGCCGACATACGAGCTGCGGCCAGTCGAATGACCGGTTCCGATCGCAGCGGTCGCTCGGACTCACTGCCGTGAGTGACTCTGACCAGCCTGAAGCCGTCGTTCTCCCAAGCTCGGCCGTCGGCACAACTGGCGATACCGCGGGCCGCCAGTTGGCCTCAATTTAACCTGGAATTGACCGAAGAGCCTGCAGCGCGAACCGCGTGATCTTCAGCCCTGCTTCGCACCCCCTCGTACCCCTCCTTGATCAACGACCCGGCCGATCTTTCGGCTTCCTCGTGGCCGCCTTCTTCTCCAACCAGAAGCCCGTCTCTTTCTCCACCACCGGCAGCGCCACCTCGGCCATCCCCCGCTCGATCGAAACCTCCGGCTCCCGCTTTAACCGCGATCCCCGCCAGCGCAGCCCATACCAGCGGGTCGTCTCGGCTCGCCTCTCTCCCAGCACCTCCGCAATCTCCACCCTCCCCCACCCGGCTTGCCGCAGATCGGTGGCAACGGCGTGGCGCAGAACGTAGCTCGAAAGAATCAGCTGCTGCTCCCCCGCCGCGCACGGAAATACCTTCCTCGATTGCCGTTTCAGGTAAAAGCGCATCGCATTCGCGGGAGCCGAGTAGGTTCTCGGCTGGCGGCTCAATTCCTGCAGGAACCAGTTCGGGAAGCGATCGGCCTGCACGAACAGCTTTCTCCATGGCTGCCCCGCCGTCTCCCGCTGCTTGGCCCCCTCGATCTCGACCCCGACGACAGGACCACGCCGCCACACCCGAACGCCCAGTTCCAGTTCTGCGGGGCGCATGCCGCACAGCGACTGGAGAACCACGGCATGGCGGTACTTCTCTGAAGAAGCGGTGACCTGCAAGACCGCCTCCCGCCACCCTTCCTGCGCCTTTCTGACGACATCGCTCTTCGACTGAGGAGCGACCGCGTCCAGCGCCAACAGCGTTCGCGCCGTGTCCAGATCCAGGTCGTTGAGACTCCGCAGGATCTGGGCTGCGGTGCCCAGGCGATCCACGCATTGCACCCACGCCTCGGTGGCGCCGCCCTGACGCTGCAGCCGATCCTGCTGACGCAGCAGTTCTTCCACCTTGCCATGCATCCACCACTTGGCCGCACTGCGCATCGTGTTGAAGCTGCTCGCACTTCCTGCGTACTCCGCGATCGCCACACACAGCGATGACAGCCCAGGCACCAGCGGAGCCTCCACCGTGCGCCGCAGCAACAGCTGGGCCTGCCGGTTGTACTTCGTGCGCGAGGACTCTCCGGGATCCGTGTCCTTGCGCTCCTTGCGCCGTGCCAGCCGCTCCTTCATCTGCTGGCGTACCGCCCGGATCGTGCCGAAGCACGCGGCTTTGGCAGCATCGGACACCCTCCCCTTCGATGCCGAAGCCCGCTTCGCGTCTTCCTCGGCATCGCAACCTTCGTTGACGAACTCCTCGTGGGCGAACCCCTCGCGCCCGATGCCATCGGCCGCGTGGGCTTCGGTGCCGTTACCCCACGCAGGCTGCGCCTGCTTGGCCTGGTCGGGCCCGGCAACCGTCGCGCCACGCTCGGCCCCCTGCTGTGCAGGGGCCTCCCATGGCACGCCGCCTGCCGTCCCCGCCTGCGCTGGGGGGCGTTCGCTACGCGACCCCGGTGACCCGGGGCCCGCCCACATTACCGGTCGAGTTACTGTGAGACTCTCTCGGAACACTGCGTGTATCCCAGAGCCGACCGGTAATGTGGAGTCAGCCGCGACGTTGTCTTCGTGACCGTTGTCCTGCGCATGCGGAACACCCGCTTCGTCTGCGTTGTGGTGCGCCCTCAGGGCGCCAGCATCGCCCACGGACTTGCATGGTGCAAGTGCGCCGATGCCCGAGATGCCACTGTGCTGCGGTGTCGTGCCTTCGGCGCTCATGACAGTTTCCCTGCAGCGGCACCGCTCTGGTCTTCTGCAGTCTTCGCCTTGCCGGCGGTCTTTTTCGGCGCCGCCGTCCTGAACACTTTATGTTCGAGTTGCCGCACCAGCGCGTCGACCAGTTCCTCGCGCTGATGGTCCGACATCGATGCCTCGATCACCAGCGCGATGGCCCCAGTGGGCAGCACCTCCCAGCGTCCGATCTCCCGGCCCTGGGTACGGATCGGTCGGGGCTGCGGGAGCGGCACGGCGGACTTGCGTGGTGCAAGCCCCTCCTGCACCGAACCACCCTCCTCGCCCAAGGCAAGAGCTCTCGCTTTGGCTTTCGCCTCGGCCTGCTGCACCGCCTGCAGCAGGCGCTCCATTACGTCTTTCGTCGACAGCGGCTCGAGTGCGTCCCGGATCAGCGCCGCCTCCTGCAGCATGGCCGCAGGCTGAGCGGCATATCCGTTCTTGAGCGGCAGCATGTGGGCGAACTGCAGTTCGAGAGGTGATTCGAAGGCGTCCAGAATAGGTTCCGGGAGGCTCGCTAGTTCGTAGCCACGGCCCACATGGCCGGGATGACAGCCGAGGATCTTGGCGAGTTGGGCCCGATTCAAGCCACTGCCTGGATCGTCCAGTACACGTTTGACCTGGCGGCCGAACTCCAGCGGGGCCAAGTCCTGGCGACCCCGGTTCTCGCCCAGGCGCAGCAAGGCGCTGTGGAGGCTGCAGGCGGAGTGCAGAACCATGGCCCGGACTGGCACCTGGGTATGACGGCAGGCGCGCACGCGAAGTTCGCCGAAGACGACCTGGTGGTAGCTCTGTCCCTTGTCATCGACACGTTCGATGACGCCGATGGGCTGGAGATTGCCGCCATGCGCGGCGATGCTGCGGCACAGCTCCTTGAAGCTGGCGGTCTCGAAGCTGGCCTCATCGCGGTTGTAGTCGCTGCTGAACCGCAGCAGGTGCGGATCAAGGAGGACGACGGACGGGTTGGCGAGATCCAGGGCCGGCGGTGCGGAAGGTGGAGGTGAGGCAAGTGCGGGCAGCACAGGGGTCACCGGTGCAGCGACTGCTGCCGACGCACAGCCCTCCAAAAGGTCCAGATCAATGTCGATGTCGACACCCCGATCCAGCGGCAGCGCTGAAACCGGCAAGATATCCGCAGGGACGTCGGGGATGGGTGGCGTTGCAACGGCAACGGACGAAGGCACGGTGGTGTCGGGATGCAGTGATGAGGCCATGGGCCACTCCTTGAAGCGTTGAGAGAACGGTCAAGGGGGCCTCGAAACCATGCAGCGGCCCCCGGATAGACCGGGAGCCGCAGCTGTCAGTGCTGCGGCGAGAAACAGTGCTGACTGACACCCCAGGCACCGGCGCGGACTGTTCGCAGCCGCATCGACGCTGGGGTCAACACATGCAGGAATCCTATCGAACCGAAAGCAGTTTGAGGGCTGGGGGACGCGTCAAAGGGGGTGCAAAGTTTGCTGAAAATTTAAGCAGTCAGCAGCTCGACGACAAACCGATCTATGAAGACGACTGACTCTGCGCGCCTAGAAAGCGGCCCAGATTCCGGGATGATCGGCCCACTTTCTGGTCCGACATGCCGACAGATCCGCGTGTCGAGTGGCATAGCGGGCCAGCACCCAGTCCAGTGCTGCGCTCCGTCCAACAGGCCTATGCCTTCCGGGTGCTGGCGATGGACTGCGTCGATTGCGCAGGGATCGCAACCGTTCTCTGGCAGCGATCACACACGCCCACCAGGATGGCTGTGGCAACACCATGTCCCTCGCTGAAGGGCACGTCTCGATGAAGAAAGGTGGTGCCCACGACGTCGGCGCAATCAATGCAAAAGGCTTTGCTTTTGTCCCCAGCCTGGAAGATGGTCATGGTCTGGGTTGGCAAATCACTGGCGGGCTCATGGTCGTGGGCGGCCACACAGTGTTGTGCCGATGAGGTTGTTGAGGGTGCAACGAAATTCGACGACATCGCTACGTTGGCAAGCCGTCTATCGTTGCCTACCAAGGGGCTCTATACGGCCTGCGCGGGACTCCACTCCGATCAATCGATGCGCCTGCGGCATTCCTGCCGTCATGGAGCGGCGCGCGCCTTCCGCATCCTTTCCAATGAAGCCATGGCCGACTTCAAGGTCGACGCCTTCACGCTACCCGAACGCGACAGCCGTTGGTGCAATTCGACATTCAACGGCACGACGGGCTCGGCCATGAGGACTCGCATGCGCACCTGCTCCGACCTACCTTGCGCATTCATCGCCGGAACAGGTGGAGACTGGCCCTCACCTGCCGGACTGTCCATCGTCGAACCGTGGGCCATATCGAACCTCTCTTGCTGCGTCGGCTCATTGTCGGCGGATGTGATGACGAGCACGTAGGGAGGATGTGCCACACGGGGCAATAAGCGTCCGAGCTGCCTTCAGCGCACGTCGGAGCATGAACATGCAAGTGAACTACCTGCTGCTACTTCGGACGCACAAACAGTAGCGACGCGTCTACGCCAAGCGTGATCGCCAATTTCTCAATGTTGTCTATGGACACGTTGATTCGAGCGCGTTCGACTTGACTGATGAACGTCCGATCAAGCTCAGCAGCCAAACCAAGCTGCTCTTGCGACATTGGCTTGTTCACGCGGTACATACGTATGTTGAACGCCAGAACTTCTCGCAGCGTTCCACACGGAGCTTGAGGGTCAGGAATTTTTAGAGGAGCAGCCACCCCGGCGATGCTTCCGATTTGATGCAGATGCATCTACGGCTTTTGCATCACATAACGCCATACTCTCGAATACGTGATGCAAAAACATCTTTTATTCACAGCATTCGGGAGGTGGCGGTATGGCATTTGTTTTTTGTCGAGTTGCATCCTTGCTGGCAACGTCCCTTTGCTTATGCGCATTGGACGCGCACGGGCAGCCCGTAGCTCCAGATCGACAAGATCAAGCGACCGATCAAATCGCTCAAGACATGCCTTCGCCTCCGGAGAAGCAAATTGCGAATGCTGCCGTGCTAGCTGCAGATGCCGCCACACGAGACACCGATCCTCAAATCAACGGCTCCATCAAGGACGCAATCCCAAGCGGTACCGCTCAGAAATAACTGAATCGCCCCGGGTTTAGAGGAGGCTGCTTCGTTTGAGAATGGAGCTATGAGGAAGTCCCCGAAGTTTTCCCCGGAAGTTGTAGAGCGCTCGGTGCGCATGG
>Ga0105242_10000996_pt1 | contig 22202 bp, 19 predicted proteins | sample KBSM24metaG_FD_81521 | JGI IMG/M metagenome (GOLD analysis project Ga0105242, IMG submission 81521) | Miscanthus rhizosphere microbial communities from Kellogg Biological Station, Michigan, USA - KBS M2-4 metaG | ecosystem: Host-associated > Plants > Roots > Rhizosphere > Soil | place... | reverse complement strand
ACGGAAGCGCAATCGTCTACAAGCAGTTGAACTCGCAGCCGAACGGCCCCTCCCGGCCATCCTCCGGAGCACATGGGCTCATGCCCGGCGATATGCAGACCCATTACAGCCCCGTGCGCGTCAGGCTGCTGCAGGCGCAAGGCGACAGCTGGCTGGTCAACGGCATCGACGACGACGACAACATCGTCGTGCACGGCGCCGGCGTGTTGTGGTCGTTGCAGGGACTGGTCGGGCATGCCGCAGGCGACATGGATGACGACGATGACTGACGTTTCGCCTTCGCTGACGCTTCCGTATTCGTGCTCCGAAGAAGCGGCGGTGGCGCGGCCTGGAACGAGGCGAAGCGCCGCAGTCCAACCCCTCTCCCCCACGCAAGCGGGGACAGGGCTTGAAAGCGGTGTCGCGCTCGAGGCATCCGCATGCTAGCCGCCATCGTGCGCGGGTCGCTGGCGAATCCGCGCATCGTCACGGCGTTGTCGGCGCTGATCGGAGTGCTCGGTCTCGCCGCGTTACTCGGCGCGCGCTTCGACGTGTTTCCCGATTTTGCGCCGCCGCATGTGCTCGTGCAGACCGAAGCGCCGGGACTCGACGCAACGCAGGTCGAAGCGCTGGTCACGCGACCGCTCGAAGGCCTGCTGGCCGGCGCGGAGAACGTCACGTCGGTGCGGTCGACTTCGAGCCAGGGTCTGTCGGCGATCCAGGTCGTGTTCGACCGCAGCGGCGATCCGTATCGGCAACGTCAGGTCGTGACCGAGCGCCTCGCCGACGCAACCGGCTTGCTGCCGGAAGGCGTCGGCGCCCCGCTGTTGTCGCCGTTGAGTTCATCGATGGAATATCTGGTGCATTTCGGTTTCACCAGCGCGAAGCTGTCGCCGATCGAACTGCGCGATCTAGCGCAGTGGGTCATCAAACCGCAGATACTGGCCGTACCCGGCGTTGCACAGGCGCAGATTTTCGGTGGCGAGGCGCGTGAGCGTCAGGTCATGGTCGATCCGGCGAAACTCGCGGCGGCCGGATTCACCCTCGACGATGTCGTCGTCGCGACCCGGCGTGCGACGACGCTGATCGGCGGCGGCTACATCGAGACGCCGACGCAGCGCATCGTGCTCAGCGCCGAGGCCGCCGGTGTCACGCCGGAAGCGCTGGCCCAGGCCCTGCTCGGCAAGCGCGGCGACACGCCGGTGCGCCTGGGTGATGTCGCCATCATCAGCGATGGCGCGCAGCCGCGTTTCGGCGACGCCATGATCGGCACCGAGCCGGGCATTCTCGTCGAGACATCGACGCAGTTCGGCGCGAACACGCTCGAGGTCACGCGCGCACTCGAGGCGCGGCTCGACGCGCTCGCGCCGGCGCTGAAGAAACTCGGTGTGGAATACCATCCGGCGTTGTTGCGGCCGGCGAGCTTCATCGAATCGGCGATCGTCAAGCTGCGCAACTCGCTGCTGATCGGCGCGGTGCTGGTCGTCGCGCTGCTGCTGGTCATGCTGCGCGACTGGCGCGGCGCGCTGGTTTCGTTCAGCGCGATTCCACTGGCGCTGCTGACGACGGTCTGGCTGCTCGACGCACTGGGCTTCAGTCTCAACACGATGACCCTCGGCGGGCTCGTCGTCGCGCTCGGCGTCGTCGTCGACGATGCGGTGATCGATGTCGAGAACATCCTGCGCCGCAGGCGCAATGCGCCGCACGATGCCGATGTGACGCGACTGTTCACCAGCGCATCGCTCGAGGTGCGCCGCCCGGTGTTCTACGCAACCGCTGCCGTTGCCGTCGCTTTTGCGCCGATTCTGATGATGACCGGAATTCAGGGCGCATTTTTCCGCCCGCTGTCGGTGGCGTTCCTGTTTGCCGTCGCGTTGTCGCTGCTGGTCGCGATGAGCGCGACGCCGGCGTTGTGCGTATTGACGATGGGCCGCCATTCCCCGCACCCGGAAGCCGGGTTCCTTGCACGCTGCAAGCGCGTACAGGTGCGCACGATCGAGGTGCTCGGCAGGCACCCGCGCTCGGTCTGGGCGATCCTGATCGTGACCGGTGTCGCCGGTGCGATCCTGTTGCCGCTGCTCGGCGCGCGGCTGCTGCCGGATTTTCGCGAAAACTACCTGATCGCGCACGCTGGCCTGCGCCCGGGAATTTCGCTGGCCGAAACGGCGCGCGTCGGCCGCAATATCTCGAAGGCGCTGGCGGCGATTCCCGGCGTAAAGAGCGTCGCCGAGCAGATCGGCCGTGCCGAGAACGGCCAGGACCCCGACACGCCGGATCGCAGCGAGTTCGAAGTGCAGATCGATCCGCAGCGTGGACTCGGTGCCGGGCAAATCGACAAGGCCATTCGCGAGGTGTTCGACGACTATCCGAACCAGCTCGTGGAGATCTACTCGGTGCTGGCCGAACGTATCGGCGAGACACTCTCTGGCGAATCGGCGCCGTTTTCGATCAGCGTGTTCGGCGCCGACCTCGACGCCGACGATCAGGTCGCCGGCGAGATCGCCGAGGCGCTGCGCAAGCTGCCGGACAGCGGCAACGTGCGCCTGGTCGTGCCGTCGCGCCAGCCGCAGCTGCATCTGCAACTGAAGCCGGAGCAGCTCGCCCTCTACGGCCTGCAGGCAGCCGACGTGCTCGATACGGTGAACGCCGCTTTTCACGGCAGCGTTGTCGCGCAACTGAGCCAGGCGGACCGCAGCGTGCCGGTCGCCGTGCGCATCGACAATGCCGCAGACGATCCGCAGGCCGCCGGCGCACTGCTGTTGCGTGGCCGCGACGGTGCGCCGGTGCCATTGTCGAAGGTCGCGACGCTGGAAATGCAGTCGGCGCGCAGCATCATCAATCATCAGGATGGATTGCGCCGCCAGATCGTCGTCGCGACACCGAAAACGTCGAACCAGACCGGCTACGCCGACGCTGCGCGCAAGGTCATCGGCTCTATCGACCTGCCGGCGGGTGTCTACCTGCGCTACGGCGGTGAGGCGCAGGCGCAAGGAGCGGCCGCGCGCGAACTGCTGTTGCATTCGGCCGCTGCGTTCGTCCTGATCGTGCTGCTGCTAGCGCTGGCATTCGGCACGGCAAGGCATGTGCTGCTGATCCTGCTCGCGCTGCCGAGCACACTTATCGGTGGCGTGATCGCGGTGGTGCTGAGCGGCGGTACGCTGACGCTCGGGGCGATGGTCGGCTTCGTCGCGCTGTTCGGCATGGCCGCGCGCAATACCATCCTGCTGGTCTCGCATTACGATCATCTGGTGGCCGAGGAAGGCGAGCCGTGGAATCTCGCAACCGCCCTGCGCGGCGCCGAAGAGCGCCTGACGCCGGTGCTGCTGACGGCGTTGCTCACCGCGCTCGCGCTGCTGCCGGTGGCCTGGCAGGCGCATCAGCCGGGACACGAAATCGAAGGACCGATGGCGATCGTGATTCTCGGCGGCCTGGTCTCCTCGACACTGGTCAGCCTGCTGCTGATCCCGCCGCTTGCGGCGCGCTGGCTGCGGCCGGGGATGGCTGCTCCGGGTTGAAGCGGCAGGGCGAATGAATTCGCGAGGCGAAAAGCGCATCATTGCGGCGCGACTTCGAAAGAAACGGCGCGATATCAGTCCGAATCGCGTTATTGATCCTCATAGAGACAGAAGGCCCAGTAGCAGCGACGATGAAGACTCTAGCATTGGTGTCCCTGCTCGCGTTCGCTCCGACCGCGTTCGCCGATACCGAACCGTCGGCGACGAGCGGGGCGTGGCAGACCTTGCGCGTGCAGTTCTACGGCAATCGCGAGATCGGCGAAGTCGACGAAAAGCTGATGAGTGTCGTTGCGCCGGGCAGCACGCCCGATCCGACGGCGACTCCGGTTGCGATCCGCTTCGGCGCGCAGGCAGCCGGCAAGGTCAAGCAGGTGCGCGTGATCATCGATCACAATCCGGCACCTGTCGCGGCCACGCTGGAACTCGCGCAGAACGTGCCGATCGACGAGATCGAACTGCGCCTGCGTATCGATCGCGCGACGTCGGTGCGTGCGATCGCAGAGCTGAACGACGGCAGCCTGGAAATGCGCAGCACCTGGGTCAACGCCAGCGGAGGATGTTCGGCGCCGCCGAGCGCGAGCGGCGCCGGCGTGCTCGGCGACGTGCGCTTTCGTCCCTCGGGCGACCAGAAATCGCTGCAGATCAGCATCCATCATCCGAACAATTCGGGTTTCCAGATCGATCCGCTCAGCGGCGATCCGATTCCGCCGCATTTCGTCTCGCACATCCGTGTCAGCGCCGGCGACAAGACCCTGCTCGATGCCGATACCGGTATTTCGCTGAGCCAGAATCCGACCGTGCGTATCGCCAGCGCACAGAAGCTGACGGCTCCGCTGACGCTCGAAGCGACCGACTCGAAGCAGGCGCAATTCCACGCGACATGGAATGGGAGCACTGCCAAAGTCGGTGGGCGCTGAGTTTCGCTGGCGCTCGCTTCGCGAGCCGCATTCAACGTCGACGGCAGGGACTCGGATTGGAGGACAGGGCGACATGCGGCGGCTGTTGATCGCGTTGATTTGCATTGCGGCTGGCGCCTGCGCATTTTCAGCCCATGCCGAAGGCTCGTTCGCGGTCGACACACTTGCGCCCGGTGTGTATGTCCATGTCGGCAAGATGCTGCCGCTCGATGCGCCCGGCCATGACGATATCGCCAACCTCGGCTTCGTCGTCGGCACGCATTGCGTCGCCGTAATCGACACGGGCGGCTCCGTGCGCACCGGCCGCGCGTTGCGCGACGCAATCGTGCAGCGCACACCATTGCCGGTCTGCTATGTGATCAACACGCACGTCCATGTCGACCACGTGCTCGGCAATGCGGCCTTCATGGGCGACAAGCCACAGTTCGTCGGCCACGCGCTGCTGCAGGGTGCGCTTGCGCGCAGCCGCACGCTGTTCGTGCGCGAGTACGCAGGCGACCTCGATGCGCCGGCGACGGACGCCCAGATCATCGCCCCGCAGCTTGTCGTGACGGACACGCTCGAACTCGATCTCGGCGGCCGCAAGCTCAGCCTCGAGGCGTGGCCGACAGCGCACACGGATTGCGATCTGACCGTCTTCGACGAAACCAGCGGCACGCTGTTCACGGGAGACCTGCTGTTTCGCGACCGCGTGCCCGCGCTCGACGGCAGCGCGCTCGGCTGGCTTGCCGCCATGGACTCGCTGGCACGCTTCAAGGCACAACATGTCGTTCCGGGCCACGGTCCTGTCGCGCGCGATGCGAAGCCAGCGATGGCCCCGCAACGGCGCTACATTCAGGCACTCGTCGACGGGGCACGCAAGGCAATCGCAGGTGGGGAATCGATGAGCGATGCGATTGCGCGCGTCGGCTCCGGCGAGAAGCCGCATTGGCGATTGTGGGACAGCGCGCACGCGCACAACGTAGCGCGCGCCTACCAGGAGCTCGAGTGGGAATGATCGGCGGTGTTGACGAAAAGCGGCGGCTGCTGCTGCAGGCGGCCGCGCTCGCGATGGCCGCGCGCGCCGCACCGGGGTGCGGTGCATCGCGTGCACGCGTCGTCGTCGTCGGGGGCGGCTTTGCCGGCGCAGCGTGCGCTTTGTCGCTGCGCCGCATCGATGCAACGATCGACATCACGCTCGTCGATCCGGAAGCGAACTACGTGTCTTGCCCGATGAGTAACGCCGCGCTGGTCGGCTGGCGCAGCATGGCTTCGATCGAGGTCTCGCGCGCCGGCTTGGCGCGGGCAGGAATACGCATCGCCATGGGCCGTGTCGTCGGCATCGACGTGGCATTGCAGAGCGTTCGCCTCGCCGACGGCTCGACGATGCCTTACGACCGCGTTGTCGTCGCGCCCGGCATCCGCTTTCTCTGGAACACGCCCGAAGGCTATGACGAGGCCGCATCGAAACGCATGCCGCACGCCTGGGTGGCTGGTGCGCAGACCGAACTTCTGGCGCGGCAGCTGCGTGCGATGGACGACGGCGGGGTCGTTGCGATCAGCGTGCCGGGAGGTCTGATGCGCTGCCCGCCGGGTCCATTCGAGCGGGCCAGCGTCTTCGCTGCTTGGCTGCAGAAGAACAAACCGCGCTCGAAAGTCCTGATCTTCGACGCGAACAATCATTTCCCGCAGCAGGAGACATTCAGCGCGGCGTGGAAGGAACTTTACCCGGGCAAGATCGAATGGATCCCGTCGACCGACGGCGGAGCGGTCACGCGCGTCGATGTGCGGAGCACCACGTTGCATACCGGCAGCGGAGCGCATCGCGTGGCGGTCGCCAACGTCATACCGCCGCAGGCGCCAGCCCAACTCGCCGTCGATACGAGCCTTGCCAGCGGGCACGGCTGGTGTCCGGTAGATCCGCTCACGTTCGAGTCGACGCTGGTGCGCAAGGTGCATGTGATCGGCGATGCCTGCATCGCCGGTGCGATGCCAAAGTCGGCGTCCGCGGCGTACAGCCATGCGCTGCAATGTGCGCGCTCGATCGCGGCGCTGCTGCAGGGGCACGAGCCGCCGCAGGCGGAACTCGACAGCGTCTGCTACAGCCTGCTCGCGCAGGACCGCGCGCTGTCGATCCATGGCCGCTTCGCGGTGAATGGCGGCGCAATCGAGTCACTGCCGTTGCCGAGTCCGACACGCGCTCCGTCGGCAACCGAAGAGGCCGCACTTGCCCAACAGTGGTACCAGCGCCTCGTTGCAGACTCGTTCGGGCTCTAGTCTGCCGACGGATCGCCATGTCGATGCGCATCAATGCGTGGTTCCTGCCGCGAAATGCAGGTCCTCGTGTGTACTCAGCGCCGTTTCGATGCACAGGCGGATCGCCTCGAGCATCGTCGCCAGTTCCATCGACGGCGCGTCGCCATTGCGTGCTGCCTGTTGCGGCAGATACGGTACATGGACAAACCCGCCGCGCGTGCGCCTGGCGCGCTTCGCCAGGCGATGCGCCAGGCCGAAGAAGACCTGGTTGCAGACGAACGTGCCGGCAGTTTGCGAGAGCGCCGCAGGAATGTTCGCATCCTGAAGGCGCCGCAGCATGGCCTTCAGCGGCAACGTGGAAAAATACGCAGCCGGAGCATTGCGCACGACTGACTTGTCTATGGGTTGCTCGCCAGCATTGTCGGCGATGCGCGCGTCGATCAGGTTGATGGCGACGCGTTCCAGTGAGATTCCCGCGCGGCCGCCGGCCTGGCCGACGGCGAGCACGAGCTCCGGGTTGTGCTTCCTGAGCAGCGCTTCGAGCGTGGACAACGAGCGCGCGAATTCGGTCGGCAGCACGGCGCCGACGATGCGACGGCCGGCGATGCGCTTGCCGTGCAACGTGCGCGCGATTTCGAGCGACGGGTTGTCGCTTTCACCGGCGAACGGTTCGAATCCCGTCACCAGTACCTTCTTTTGCCCAGTTCTTTTCATCGAAACGCCAGCCAGTCGAGCAGGACCAGGTTCGTGACGAACAATGCCAGCGCAGTCGGCCACTGCGCACGAATCACGCCGTTCGGGTCGCGCAGTTCGAGCAGTGCCGCCGGAACGACATTGAAGTTCGCCGCCATCGGCGTCAGCAACGTGCCGCAGTATCCGCACAGCATGCCGAGCGCACCGACCACCGCCGCGTGCGCACCATGCTGGCCGATCAGCAGCGGCAGGCCGATGCCGCCGGTCATGACCGGAAACGCGGCAAACGCATTGCCCATGATGATGGTGAACAAGGCCATGCCGATTGCGTAGGCGAATACACAGGCATCGCGCGATTGCGTGGGAATTGCCGCCGAGACGATGTGCGCGACGGCATCGCCGACGCCGGTCGCCGCGAATACGGCGCCCAGAGTCGCCAGCAGCATCGGCAATAGCGCGGCCCAGGACAGCGCGTCGAGCAAACGCGTGCTTTCGTGCAGTGTGGTCTTCACGCTCGCTCGCGTCAGCAGCATCGCCGCGACCGCCGCGATGGCGCAGGCTGTGCCGAGCGCAATCAGCGTGGATTGGCGTGCGTCGATCAGTGCGATGGCGCCGATCTTCACGTATGGAGTCAGCAACACCAGCGCAAGCGTCACGACTGGAATTGCCAGCGCGGGAAGGAACAGGCGGTTGCCGAGGCGTTCGGCGCTCGCGCGGCGCCGGTCGGCGTCGCGATCATCGTGCACCTTGCGCGTAAGCAGTCCCGACCCGGCAATCGCCGCGAGAACGATGACGGCGAGTCCGCTGACTTGCGCCGGTAGCGTGTTGCCCGCCTTGTCGGCGTCGAGGACGAAATCGCCGCCGAAGAAGCAGGCGGCAAGAATCGTCCAGAACGCGGCCTGCGCAACACGTCGATCGCGAAACTCGAACACGCCTGCAGCGAGCAGGAGTGCGCCGCACAGCCAGTAGACGTACTCAATGCGCAGCATCGGCCGCCTTTTGCTCTGCGTTGCGCATCGCCGTGCGTTGCAGGCCGCGCTGGAACCAGGCGATGCGCGAGGCGTGGATGACGAAGGCGGCGATCGCGGTCGGCAACGCCCAGATCGCGATATTGCGCGGGTCGAGTTCGACGCCATTCTGGGCGAGGAATCCCTGGATGAGCAGAACGCCGCCGAACGCAAGGAATACGTCTTCGCCGAAAAACAGGCCGATATTGTCGGTGGCGGCAGCTAGCGCCTTGACGCGGTCGCGCTGCGCATCGTCGAGCGCCGGATCGATCTTTTCGGCTGCCGCTTCGGCCATCGGTGCCAGCAGCGGGCGCACCGTCTGTGGGTGGCCGGCGATCGTGATCAGCCCGAGTGTCGACAGGAACTGGCGCACGCCCAGATAGCTGATCAGCAGGCGTGCCAAAGTGAGCTGGCGCAGGCCGGCGATCCAGCTGTGCGCGCGCTCGCGCAGGCCTGCGCGTTCGAGCAAACCGATCGTCGGCAGCGTCATGATGAGGATCAACACGAAGCGGTTCGACACGAACGAGCGGCCGACGAGCGCGAGCAGGTCGGGCAGAGACAGTCCGGCGAGCAAACCGCTGGCTATGCCGGCGACGACCACGACCAGGGCCGGATTCATGCGCCGCGCGAAACCGATGACGACGATCGCAATGCCGAGCAGTGGCCAGTAGTTCATGCCGTCTCCTTGGAATACGGCGCATTGTGAGTCAGTATTCCCGCATAGCCAAGCTGTGCACCAGCGGTCCGGAATCCCGTTCGCACTGAGCGTAGGCGCGCAGCGCGGAAGTCGAAGGTATGAGCTTCGACTTCGCTGGCCGCGCCAGCTACGCTCAGCGCGAACGGCTGGTGGAAATTCAATGGCGGCCGTGTCCGCGGCGTTGGTTTCGGTTACTTCCAAAAGAACAGAACGGAGGGAATATGAATCGTTGGTGCGCTGGATTGTTGTCCGTCATTCTCGTCGCGGTCGTCGGATGCACGACAACGCCTGCCACACAACAAGGTGCCGGCCAGCTGGCCATCGTCGGCGTCACGGTCGTCAATCCCGAGCGCGACGGCGCAGAGGCGACGATGGCGGATGCGACGGTGGTGATCTCCGGCGAGCGCATTGTTTCGGTCGGACCGCGCGCATCGACATCCGTGCCGACCGGTGCGACGCGCCTCGACGGCAAGGGCAAGTGGCTTATTCCGGGCATGATCGACGGCCACGTGCACTTTTTCCAGTCGGGCAACCTGTACACGCGTCCCGACGGCGCCGACTTCAACGCCGTGGTGCCGTATGCGCAGGAAACCGCGCGCAACAAGGCACGTCTGCCGGCGACGTTCAAGGTCTGGCTCGCCAGCGGCGTCACCAGCGTGATCGACATCGGCGGTCCGTTCTGGAATTTCGACATGCGCGACATCGCGGACAAAACCGCCGCGGCGCCGCGCGTCGAAGTCGCCGGGCCACTGATCTCGATGGTCGACAGGGTCAAGCTCGACCTCGGCGATCCACCGATCATCAAGATTGAATCGCCCGAAGCCGCGCGTGCACTGGTCGCGCGCGAACTGGAGCGCAAACCCGACTTCATCAAGGTGTGGTTCATCCATCAACCCGGCGACGACATGGCCAAGCAGGAGGCCATCGTCAGGGCGGCCCGTGACGCCGCGCACGCGGCGCATCTGCGCTTGGCCGTGCATGCGACCGAGCTCGACGTCGCCAAGGCGTCCCTGCGCGCCGGTGCAGATTACCTCGTGCATTCGGTTTTCGAAGAACCTGTTGATGATGAGTTCATCGCGCTGATGCGCAAGAACCACGCGCTGTTGTGTCCGACGCTATTCGTGCGCAACGGTTATGCCTACACGCTGTCGAACCGCTGGCAGGCGACGCCCGAGGAACAGCGCCTGGCCGACCCACAGATCCTCGCCGCGATGCACGACCTCGACAAGATGCCGAAGGACAAGATTCCGCCGCGCATCGCCAAACTGATCGCCGACAAGCCGCCGATCAACGCGCCGACCGTGGCGGAGCAGAACCTGAAGAAACTCTGGGATGCCGGCATTTCGATTGTCATGGGCACCGACGCCGGCAACGTCGGCACGCTGCACGGACCTTCGGTGTTCCGCGAGATGGCGCTGATGCACGATGCCGGCCTGACGCCGCTGCAGGTGCTGCGCAGTGCGACGACGAACGGTGCAAAGGCGATGGGCCGCGACGATCTCGGCGCGATCGCGCCAGGCAAGCGCGCCGATCTCGTCCTGCTCGACGCCGATCCGCTGGCCGACGTCGGCAACTTGAGCCACGCCGAACGCGTGATCAAGGGTGGCGTCGTCTACGACCCGAAGGCATTGATCGACAGCATCCGCTAGCAATGCTGACCTGAAGACGGCTTCCCTTCCGACCGCAGCAGCGACAAGGAAGCCGAAGCAGTCCTGTCAGCGTCGCGACTACTTCGTTGCGGCGCCATCGAGCGCCGCGACCGTCGCGAACGAAGCGCGTTCCTTCTGCTGCAACCGCTTCGCCACGGTTTCCGCCTCGCGCATGACGCGCAGCATGTTGCCGCCGGCGGCCTTGGCGAGATCGGCATCGCTCCAGCCACGGCGTGCGAGTTCCTCGAACAGCGCCGGGTACTTGTCGACGCCTTCGAGGCCGGTGGGGGTGATCGGGATTCCGTCGAAGTCGGAACCGATGCCGACGCAATCCACGCCGGCCACCTTGCGGATGTGGTCGATATGGTCGGCGACCATCGCGATGGTCACCGGCGGCGCCGGGTGCGCTTTCTCCCATTCGGCCAGCGCAGCTTTCGCGCGCTCGGGCTGGCCGATATACAGGCCGTTGTAGGGTGCCGAGTTGAAGCGGGCCTGTTCGGCAGCGCGATCGGCGTTCCAGCGCGCATGGTCGGCCGAAACATAGCCCGGATAGAAATTCGCCATGACGATGCCGCGGTTCTGTTTGACCAGCTCGAGCACGTCGTCGGCGACGTCGCGCGGATGATCGTCCAGCGCGCGCGCGCCGGAGTGGGAGAAGATCACGGGCGCTTGCGTGGTCGCGAGCGCGGCCTTCATCGTCTCTGCGGAGACATGACTGAGATCGACCAGCATGCCGAGGCGGTTCATCTCGTGGACCAGGGCGCGTCCGAACGGCGTGAGGCCGTGGTGTTTCGGGTTGTCTGTCGCCGCATCGGCCCAGTCGTTGTTGAGCGTGTGCGTCAACGTCATGTAGCGCGCGCCAAGCACATACATCTGGCGCAGCGTGGCCAGCGAGTTGTCGATCTGATGCCCGCCCTCGATGCCGATCAACGAAGCAATCCGGCCGGCCTTGTTGGCCCTGACGATGTCGTCGGCGGTGTAAGCCATCTGCAGATCGTCGGGGTAACGCGCAACCATCGCATGCACGAGATCGATCTGCTCCAGCGTCGTCTTCACCGCAGCCGGGCCGGTCAATTGCGGCGGCACCCAGACCGACCAGAACTGACCGCCGACATGGCCGGCGCGCAGACGCGGAATATCCGTCATCAACGGGGTCCACTCGCAATCGGCCGGTGCCTTCGCCGGCTTGGCCGAGTTGGCCATGTTCGTGCGCAAGTCGACGTCATCGACGTTGCCGAAGCATTCCCTGATCTGCCAGGGCAGGTCGTTGTGACCGTCGATCACCGGTGTCTGCGCGAGCAGGCGATTGATTCGTGCTGCCAGCGCGTCGCTGGTCGGCGCAGACGCGCAGTACGCGCTGCCGGCAACGAGAACCAACGTGCTTGCGGCCCACGCCGAGCGGTGAAAGGTCTTCATTCAACTCCCCCGAATTTTATTGCGATGGTTTGCGGTGCGAGGCGTGCACCCTAGCATGAAGTGGCGCCGGATTCGCGGGCGGAAAGCACGGGCGCGCTGCCATCGGAATGGCGTGGCGATAAGACCTTGCTCACCGCGCGATCCGTTGCACCACAACCGCGGACTTCGCCAGCGCCTCGCGCAGCCGCCGGGCAAATTCGCCGGCATCCGGCCGGTCACCGTGCACGCAGATAGTGTCGGCATGCATTGCGACGGCTATGCCGTCACGCGCGATCACGTTGCCGTGCGTGGCGATTTGCAAAGCCTGGCCGACGGCCGCGTCGATGTCGTTGATCACCGCGTCCGCTTCACTGCGCGGTGTGAGCGAGCCGTCAGCTTGATAACGTCGGTCGGCGAATGCTTCGTGCGCCACGCGCAAGCCGACTGCGGCGCCGGCTGCAGGCAATGCGCTTCCGGCAAGGCCGACGAGAATCAAATTCTCGTCGAAATCGCGAACCGCGCGCGCGATCGCGTCAGAAAGCATCGTGTCCTTCGCCGCCATGTTGTACAACGCACCGTGAGGCTTGACATGCACGACGCGGCTTCCGGCTGCCGCTGCAAAAGCGGAGAGCGCGCCGATCTGGTAGAGCGTCATGGCGTAGGCTTCGTGCGCCGACACGCGCATTTCGCGGCGGCCGAAACCCTGCAGATCGGGCAGCGACACATGCGCACCTATCGCCACACCGTGCCTGATCGCGAGTGCAACAGTCTGTTGCATCGTGGAAAAATCGCCGGCATGGAAGCCGCAGGCGATGTTCGCCGACGTGATCCATGACATGACTTCGGCGTCGGCGCCCATGCGCCAGGCGCCGAACGACTCGCCGATGTCGCAGTTGAGATCGATGGTTCGCGGAGTGCCGTGGGCCGAGGGTGGGGGGCTGGAGTCAGACATGGCTCTGGTGATGCAGGCGTTCTTTGATGAACTGGACCAAGGCGCGTAGCGCCCGCTCGCGGGCAAGATAGCGCGATTGGGCGTCGGCCAGCGAGGTCTGGACGAAGCGCACGCGGCCACCAGGCCGGCGTTGTGCGAGCCGTGGCAGGTCGACCGAGGCGACGTGGGCGATACGCGGGTAGCCGCCCGTTGTCGGCGCCTCGGCCATCAACGCGATCGGGTCGCCGTTGGGCGGCAGTTGCAACGTGCCCGGCACCACGCTTTCGGAGATCAATTCCAAGGGAGCCTCGAGTCGCAACTTGGCTCCTTCGAGGCGATAGCCGACGCGATTGGATTCATTGCCTACGCGGAACGTCTCGTTGAATAACGCCCTTTGCGACGCCGCGTCGAGACTTTCGAAATGCCGGCCGCGGACGAGCGCAACCGGCTCATCGCCACGCAGGTCGAACCAGGGTTGTGGATCGAGAGACCAACGCGCGGCGACTATCGCGTCGCGTTCATGCGGGTCGCGTAGCGGCAATCCCCCCAGCGCCTGCGGCAAGCGCGCGAGGTGTTCCGCCGGTACATGCCCGATCGGCAGTTCGTCGCCGGCAACGACGGCGCGGCCGCTGAGTGGCCCGAGTGAGGCATTGATGTCTGCGCTGCGGCTGCCCAGCACCGGTGCCACGTCGACTCCACCGGCAATGGCCAGGTACGCGCGCGCACCGCGTCGCATGTCGCCGAGTTCGAGCTCGCTGCCGGCAGCGAGCCAGACCGGACGCCATGCAGGAATCGCCTTCGTTCCGCAGCGCGCATCGATCACCGCACCGGTCTGGGCAATCAGCGCGTCCGTCTCGAAGCGCAGACGCGGACCACGCAACGTGACCTCGAGCGCCGCGGCGTTTTCGGCGTTGCCGACCAGCGCGTTGGCGAGGCGCAGCGCCACGTCGTCCATGGCGCCGGACAGGCCAACGCCGATTGCTGCGTGGCCGCTGCGTCCGGTGTCCTGCACGCTCGTGAGCCAGCCGGGGGACAACACACGCACGCTCATTGCGTCAGCGCGGCGAACTCACCGGCCTCGATCGCGCGAAAGCGCACGCGTTGCCCTGGCCGCAGCAGTGCCGGCTGCGCGCGCGCCGCATCGAACAGCGTCAGCGGCGTGCGTCCGATCAGTTGCCAGCCACCCGGCAATTCGCGTGGGTAGATTCCGGTCTGCGCGCCGCCGATCGCCACCGAGCCGGCCGGCACGCGCGTGCGCGGACTGCCGCGGCGAGGTGCGTGCAATGCTTCGTCGAGGCCGAGCAAATACGGAAATCCGGGCATGAACCCGAGCATGGCGACGCGATATTCCGTACGCGCGTGACGCGCGACGACATCCAGCGCCTCGAGTTTCGTGTATGCCGCGAGCGCGTCGAGATCGGGGCCGAAATCGCCGCCGTAGCAGACGGGGATTTGGACAAGGTCGTCTGCCGGACGAGCTTCGCCCTCACCGTCGCCGACCGCGTCATTGGAGTGGGGCAGCCTGTCGCGCAGCAAAGCTCCAACCACTTCATGGATCCGTTGCACAAGAAATTCGTTCGGTGACCCGCCGACCCCTGGTCCGGCTGCGGCCTCGGGCTCGAAGTGGACGCCGACGCTCGCGTACGCCGGCGCGACGTCGCGAACACCGGGGAGCTTCGCTGCGCGCAATGCGTCGGCCAGTGCGAGCGCCAGCGAATTGGTTCGTGCGTCGATGCTGTCGCCGAGCCGGATCAGCAGCGCGCTGTCGCCCAGCGGCTCGATCGAGGACGTGCTCATGCCGCAGATTCGATGCGCAGGGCCGTGCGCAGTCTTGCCAGTCGCGCCTGCAGCACATCCGGTGCGAAGGCGATCCTCGTACCGACGTTCCAGACCGGGCGCGGCCACGCGTCGTCGTTTGTCTGGCGCGCGATAACGTGCACATGCAGCTGCGCCACGACGTTGCCGAGCGCCGCGACGTTGAGCTTGTGCGGCTTGTCGATCGCGTGCAGGACGTGCGCGCAGCGGTTGATCTCGTCGAGCAGGGTGTGCTGATCGTCGCGTGAAAGATCGATCAGGTCGCGCATGCCGGCACGGCGGGGAACCAGAATCAACCAGGGGAAGCGCGTGTCGTCGGTCAGCAGAATCCGCGACAGCGGCAGGTCGCCGACGGGTTGCGTGTCGGCGGCGAGGCGCGGATCGAGCGCGAAGTCGTTCATGGCGGAGCGCTGCCGAGGTTCCTCGCAAAAAAAGCGAGCGTGCGGTCGAGCGCGAGTCTTGCGCTGGCGGCATCGAAGTGCGCCGGATCGATGTCGCGGTTGAACGCATGCCCAGCCGGGTAGGTGAAGATTTCCTGCCCGGGGTAGGCGTCGCGGTGCTTTTGCACGGCCTCGGGCGGAATGCTCGTGTCGGTTTCGCCGAAATGGAACTGCACCGGCGCGCGCGGCTGCTCGTGCAGGAACATCACGTTGCGTGCGCCGTAATAGCTGACGGCGGGGAGGCCGAGACGGGTTGCCGAAAGTAAGGCGACCGTCCCGCCCCAGCAATAGCCGACCACGCCGGTCCTGCCGGCCGACCGGATCGACTCGGCGGCGCTGGCGACATCCTCGATGGCGCGATCGAAGCTGATCTCGCCGACCAGCGCGCGTCCGCGCTTGAAGCCGGCGTCGTCATAGCCGAGTTCGACATTGGACTCGACGTGATCGAAAAACGCCGGCGCGATCGCGGTATAGCCAAGCGCCGCGAAGCGGTCCACCAGCGCGCGCACGTGCGCATTCACGCCGAAGATTTCCTGCACGACGACGATGCCGCCCTTCGCCTTGCCCTCCGCCCTGGCAAGGTAGGCACCGATGCACTGCGTGCCGGAGGTATTGAGATTGATGTGCCCACCCATTCCGAAGCTCCAATGGCGGCGCGGCCTTGAGGGTATCATCAGCGCCGCCGGACGATTCTAGCTCTCTCTCCCGCCGTTGTAGCCGGTTGGCACCGGCGACAGGCTGGCGTAGTACTTGCCTTCCGGTTCGACAGTCAAGAGGATTGACGAATGCGCATACTCATCGTGGGCGCCGGCGCGACCGGCGGTTATTTCGGCGGGCGGCTGGCCGAGGCCGGCCGCGATGTCACGTTCCTGGTACGTCCGCGCCGGGCAGAGCAACTGGCCGCCGACGGGCTCGTCATCAAGAGCCCGCACGGCGATTTCACGCTGCGCTCGCCGCGGACGGTCCTGTCCGAAAGCATCACCGCGCCGTTCGACCTGATCCTGCTCAGTTGCAAAGCCTACGATCTGGAAAGCGCTATCGCCTCATTCGCACCGGCGGTCGGTACGCAGACCGCAATCCTGCCGGTGCTGAACGGCATGCGCCACCTCGATGCGCTCGATGCGCGTTTCGCCCGGCAGAACGTGCTCGGCGGCCAATGCGTCATCGCGGCCACGCTGGACGAGCAGGGCATCATTCGGCACCTCAACGACGCGCACAGTCTGACCTACGGCGACCGCGACGGCGGCATGTCCGCGCGCGTGAGCAGGATTGCGCAGTCGATGTCAGGCGCCCGTTTCGAATCGCGGCCGAGCGAACAGATCGTGCAGGAGATGTGGGAAAAGTGGACCGGCCTGGCAACGCTGGCGTCGGCGACGTGCCTGATGCGCGCGTCCATCGGCGACATCCTGAGCGCTCGCTACGGCAAGGAGGTATTGGCAGGGTTGCTCGCGGAATGCTCGGCGATCGCCGGAGCGAACGGCCGCGCACCACGCCCGGCGTTCATGGAGCGCATGCAGGGCATGCTGGCCCAGCAAGGCTCGACGTTGACGGCGTCGATGCTGCGCGACATCGAGCGCGATGGTCCGACCGAAGCCGATCACATCATCGGCGACCTGCTCGCGCGGCGGACCAGTCCGGGGGCTCAAGCAGTGCCTTCGTTGCTGCAGATCGCCTACGCGCACTTGAAGGCGTACGACGCCCGCCGAGCGCGTTCGGCACAGTAACGCGCACCCACGCGGCCACGTGGCGGCATCGCGGGCGAATGGCTGCGGCGGAGCAAGGCGGTCGTCGCCTGCCACGCCCCTCCAGCGGCGCTGATTCTCGCCGAAGCGCGCTCGCGACATCCACGCCGGGTACAATTGCACGTTACCGTTTCCCGCATTCCTTGGCTCATGTCGCGCAAGAACCCCAAAGTCGGCTTCGTCAGCCTCGGCTGTCCGAAGGCCCTGGTCGACTCCGAACGAATCCTTACCCAACTGCGCGTCGAGGGCTACGACATCGTGCCTAGCTACGGCGCGGCCGATGTCGTGGTCGTCAACACCTGTGGTTTCATCGACGCGGCCGTGCAGGAATCGCTCGACGCGATCGGCGAGGCGTTGGCCGAGAACGGCAAGGTCATCGTCACCGGCTGCCTGGGCAAGCGCGCCGATGTCATCCGCGAGGCGCATCCGGACGTGCTCGCGATCACCGGGCCGCAGGACTACGCCAGCGTCATGACCGCCGTGCACAAGCAGCTGCCGCCGAAGCACGATCCGTTCGTGGACATCATGCCGGCGCGGCGCAAGGCGCGCGATGTGCAAGGCGATGACATCGGCATCAAGCTGACACCGAAGCACTACGCCTACCTGAAGATCTCGGAGGGCTGTAACCACCGCTGCACGTTCTGCATCATTCCGTCGATGCGCGGCGATCTCGTCTCGCGGCCGATCGATGAGGTACTGAGGGAAGCCGAGCGTCTGGCGAAAAGCGGCGTACGGGAATTGCTCGTGATTTCGCAGGATACCAGCGCCTATGGCGTGGACTTGAAGTATGCGGCCCGCGAATGGCGCGGGACGAAGTACCGCACGCGCATGACCCAACTGTGCGAAGGGCTGGCGGAACTCGGCGTCTGGGTGCGGCTGCACTATGTGTATCCTTATCCACATGTGGACGAAGTCATCCCGCTGATGGCCGATGGCAAATTGCTGCCGTATCTGGACATTCCGTTCCAGCACGCCAGCGCGCGCATCCTGAAGCTGATGAAGCGGCCCGCGGCGAGTGCGAAGACGCTCGAGCGCGTGCGCGCATGGCGCAAGATCTGCCCGGACATCACGATTCGCAGCACCTTCATCGTCGGTTTTCCCGGCGAAAGCGAGGCCGAGTTCGAGGAACTGCTGGAGTTTCTCGACGAGGCGCAGCTCGACCGCGTCGGCGCGTTTGCCTATTCGCCGGTCGACGGGGCGAAGGCGAACGAACTTCCGGACGCGATTGCCGAGGAGGTCAAGCAGGAGCGCCTCGAGCGCTTCATGGCGGCGCAGGCGCGGATCAGCGCAGCCAAGCTCAAGCGCAAGGTCGGTTCGATCGTCGACGCGCTGGTCGACCATGTCGATGCCGATGGCGCCGTGGCGCGCACCCGCGCCGATGCGCCGGAGATCGACGGGGTGCTGCGCATCCGTGACGGCCAGAAGCTCAAGCCCGGGCAGTTCGCGAAGGTTCGCGTCACCGCGGCCGAGGATCACGACCTGGCTGGCGTGCTGGCGAGGTGAACGCGATGCCTTGCGCGGTGAGGGTTGCCCCATCGAAGTCGTCGAACAACGGACCGACGGGGAAGCGATCGAGTCGGAGCATGCCGGATGCGCTTTGTCGCCCCGCAACGCGCTACGGTTGACCCGGCCGTGTTCGACCGGCCGCCGCTGGCCCACTGGTCGGAATTCGCGAGCCTGCTGCGCGGCCCGGACTGGCCTGACATTGCTGCGCTGAACGACTTTGCACGACTCGCGGCGCAAGGCGAGCCACTCCGCCTCGTCGCGCAGTCGCCGGCGCTGCTCGCCGATGGCTTGCACTACGAACAACGCATCGCCGAGCGCGCCGAGATCGCGACGCGCGAGCGCAACTGGCACGACCTGCTGAACGCGCTGGTCTGGTTGCGCTTTCCGCAACTGAAAGGGGCGCTGAATTCGCGCCAGGTCGAACAGATCGCGATTGCCGGCCCGAAATCGCGCACGCGCGCGCAGTGCGCGCTGACGCTGTTCGATGAAGCCGGTGTCGTCGTCACGCTGCGCGATTCGGCGTTGCTGGCGCTGTGGGACGCGCACGACTGGCACGGCCTGTTCTGGCGCGAGCGCAACGCCTGGAGCGACGGCCGCATCGATGTGACTGTCTTCGGCCATGCATTGCTCGAGCACGCGCTCAAACCGCGCCAACTGGTGGTCGGTAAAGCTCTGGTTGTCATGCTGGCATCTGCCGGGAACGTGGAAGACATTGCAGCTCCGTCCGGCGCGGCACGCAGCGCAGCGGCGATCGCCGCGCTCGCCCAAGCCATCGTCAGCGGTGCCGTGTTGACCGATCCGCAGGAGTTGCGCCCGCTGCCGTTGTCCGGCATTCCCGGATGGCACGCGGACAACACGAATGAGGCCTTCTACCTAAGCGCGCCGTGTTTTTGCCCGCTGCGCGCGGGACGCCGCTATCCGCCGCCGCTTTCATCTCGGCGTGCTGATGCTTTCGGCCAGGTGACCGCCGGGAGGCCAGCGCTCCATGGCGTTGCCTCAGCTGGCGGCGCCGTCGCTGATGATGCCGAGGCGGCTGCTTTCGCCGATGCGATGGTCGCCGAAACTCGCTAGCGAGGTCAGAGCCATGTCGCCGCAAGCCACTTGAAGGGAAAGGACGCTATTCAGGGGCGTCGTAGCTGACGGAGACGATAACGAAGCGCCGTCGGCCACCGGGCAACTCGGCCTCGAATTCATCGTCGACACGCCTCTTCAGTGCTGCGCGCGCCAGCGGCGAGTCCACGCTGATCCAGCCGAGCGCGGGGTCGGTCTCGTCCGGACCGACGATGCGGAAGCGCTGCACGTTGCCGCTTTCGTCTTCGACTTCGAACCAGGCGCTGAAGAAGATCGCCGCGCTATCGGCCGGCTTCTGCTCGACGACCTTGGCGGTCTCGACACGCCTGCTCAGGTAACGCACACGCCGGTCGATCTCGCCGAGCTGCTTTTTGCGATAAGTATACTCGGCGTTCTCGGAGCGGTCGCCCTCGGCCGCTGCCGCCGCGAGAGCTTTTACCACTTCAGGGCGGCGCTCACGCCACAGGTGATCGAGCTCCGCCTTGAGCTTGCGGTGGCCATCGGCCGTGATGATGGCGGTCGAAGCGGCCTGCGGCGGACGCCAGCGCGTCATGACGCTTCGGACCGCTGCCCCGGTTTTGCCGGCGTTGCCGCGAGCTTGTCGAGAAACGCCAGGTAGGCGTCGACATCCGGAATCAGCGGATCGTTCGGCAACACGATCTTGATCTGCTGCAGCAGCGCGCGTGCCTGCATCTCCTTGTTCACGCGCTCAGCCATGATTTTTGCCGCGAGCAGGTAGTTCCGGGCGATGTCGGCGTGGTTGCGGAAGCGCTTGTGGAAGCCGCCGAGGATGTCGAGAGCCAGCTGCGACTGGCCGGCTTCCGCGGCAGCGGCACCAAGTCGCGTGACGTCTTCCGCCTTGTCCAGAGAGAACCCGGCATCGTGCGCGTAGGCGTCGCGTGCGATCTCGAGCGCGGTGTGATCCTGGTTATGCTCCAGCAGCGCCCTGATGTAGTGCCGGGAATTGATCAGCAGCTCCGACTGCGCATCCGTCTGGCGCAACCAGTGGCGATATTCCTCATGCAGCGCCAGCGCGTCGGGGCGCACGGCGATCTCGTCGCGCAGCAGGGCGATCGCGCCTTCGACGTCGTCGCCAGCGGCGCGGCGGCGCGCGCTGGCGATGATGCGCTCGTCCGGGCCGGCATCGGGCGGTGGCGCGGCCTGCAGTTCGATGTGACCGGTGTAGCCCAGTTCGTCGGCGTGCTCGTGGATCACCCAGCCGATCAGGTGGAAGTTCGCGACCATCAGATAGCTGACGCCGAAGTACACCAGCGCGTCGACGATGATGGCGGGCAGCGCGATGCGCAGCAGGCCGGCGAGCACGCTCTGTACGAACAGTGCTGCGATGAAGACGCCGACCAGGACGAAGTAGGTTGCGCCGAGCCGGATCATCAGCGCGATCCAGGCCAGCGGATTGAGTGCGCGCACGAGATCTTCGTCGATCGCCAGGATCATGACCATCGCCGGCATGACCGTGGCGACGAGCAGACCGAACAACATTGCGCCCGCAGTCCCGAAGGAAATCGCCGCCAGGACCACCGCGAGCTCGATCAGGATCAGCAGCATCACCGCATAGCGACCGATCGCATCGCCGACCGTCAAGCTGATTTCAGGCGGCTGGTCGCGTCCATTCGCGCTCCAGCGCAGTACTTCGAATGCGTACTTGAAGAACGCGGCCCAGACGAGAAGGTCGAGCAGTGGTCCGACGACCAGCAACAGCAGCACTACGCTGTGCGCAACGGCGATCGCGATGATCGTGGAGAGGGCCGCCGCGTGCAGCGGGTAACGCAGGATCTCCGGCCAACGTTCGTGATAGGGCCGTGCGCTGGTCCGGGTCTGTGGCTCGTTCACGTCGATCTCACGGTCAAGGGGCTGGCACGCGTCGCGTCGCGCGGTTACTTGCGCGAGATCGAGCCGAGTACGCCGCGCAGGATGCTGCGGCCGAGCTGGCCGCCGGCGTTGCGCGCTGCCGATTTCGCCAGCGCTTCGAGCATGCCCTGGCGGCGGCTCGTGCCGAATACGGCATCGCTGATTGCCTTGCCCCAGCCCGGCCCCTGCGCAGGTTGCGTTGTCGGCGGGCTGGGTGACGCGGTAGGCGCCGGCTGGCCGGGCGGTGGCGTTGCGGCCGATTCGTTCGTGCGCTGCGTGAGCATTTCGTACGCCGACTCGCGATCGACCGCTGTATCGTACTTGCCGGATACCGGGGAGCGTGCACGAACCGTGGCGCGTTCGCCATCGCTGATCGTGCCTATGCGCGAAGTCGGCGGCACGATAAGCGCACGTTCGACCGGCAGAGGTACGCCGCCGTCCTGCAGGGTCGACACAAGGGCCTCGCCGACCGCGAGCTGTGTGATGACGTCGGCGACGTTGCCGAGCTTCGGATTCGGCGCGAATGTCTCGGCCGCGGCGCGCACCGCCTTCTGGTCGCGCGGCGTGAATGCGCGCAGCGCGTGCTGCACGCGGTTGCCGAGCTGGCCGAGGATCACGTCCGGCGCGTCGTCCGGGTTCTGCGAGCAGAAATACACGCCGACGCCCTTGGAGCGGATCAGGCGCACGGTCTGCTCGACGCGCTTCTGCAGCGCGGGTGGGCAATCGTCGAACAGCAGGTGT
>Ga0105242_10000995_pt1 | contig 22203 bp, 17 predicted proteins | sample KBSM24metaG_FD_81521 | JGI IMG/M metagenome (GOLD analysis project Ga0105242, IMG submission 81521) | Miscanthus rhizosphere microbial communities from Kellogg Biological Station, Michigan, USA - KBS M2-4 metaG | ecosystem: Host-associated > Plants > Roots > Rhizosphere > Soil | place... | reverse complement strand
CTTCGCGAAGCTGAAATACATTTTCGAGCTGCTCAAACCGGGCCTCGTGTTTGCGGCCGAGCCGGAGAAGTTCGCGCCCGCGCTGGCGGCAGTCGGCGCCACCTCGACGCCGGTGGCGAAGCTGCTCGACGTCAATCCGGGCTCCACCCTGGAGGTTGCGTTTTCTCGCGTCACGCCGGATACGGTGGCGAAGATCCTCTTCACCTCCGGCTCCACCGGGATGCCCAAGGGCGTGATCAACACGCACCGCATGCTGTGCTCCAACCAGCAGATGCTGGCGCAGGTCTGGCCGTTCCTCGAGGACAAGCAGCAGACCATCGTCGACTGGCTGCCCTGGAACCACACCTTCGGCGGCAATTTCTGCTTCAACCTGATGCTGCGCAACGGCGGCACGCTCTACATCGACAATGGCAAGCCCGCGCCCGGCCTGATCGAACAAACCGCCAGGAACCTGCGCGAGATCTCGCCCACCATGTACTTCAACGTGCCGCGCGGCTTCGATTTGCTGATGCCGATGCTGGAGGGCGACGCCGAACTGCGCCGCAGCTTTTTCCGGGAGCTGGACATGGTGTTCTACGCCGGCGCGGCGCTGCCGCAGAACCTCTGGGAGCGCCTGGAGAAGCTCGCGATCGCGGAGAAAGGCGGCGCGCTGTCGATGATTTCGTCCTGGGGCTCCACCGAAACCGCGCCCTCCGCGGCCGCGGTGCACTACCCGATCGAGCGCGCGGGCGTGATCGGGCTGCCGAACCCGGGCTGCGAGCTCAAGCTGGTGCCCGCCGCCGGCAAGCTCGAAGTACGCGTCAAGGGCCCCAACGTGACGCCGGGTTACTACCGGCGCGATGACCTCACCAAGGCTGCATTCGACGCCGAGGGGTATTACTGCATCGGCGACGCCATGAAATTCGCCGATCCCGCAGCGCCGGAGAAAGGCCTGGTGTTCGATGGCCGCGTCGCCGAGGATTTCAAGCTCAGCACCGGGACCTGGGTGCACGTCGGCGCGATCCGCGTCAAGCTCATCGCCGCAGGCAACCCGCTGATTCAGGATGCCGTGATCACGGGCCATGACCGCAACGAGATCGGTGCGTTTGTATTTTTGAATCCTGGTGCGGCAAAAGATCTTTCGAATGAAAAAATAAAAGAGAAGCTTTCAGAAACATTGAAAATTCTCGCCAAAGAAGGCGGGAGCTCCACCCACCCCACCCGCCTGCTGGTCATGACCGAGCCGCCGCAGATCGACGGCAACGAGATCACGGACAAGGGATACCTCAACCAGCGCGCGGTGCTGGAGCGTCGCGCCGCGCTGGTGGAACGGCTCTATTCGAACGCACGGGATGTCTTGACTTCGGGAACCTCAACGTGACCAACCGCACCCATATCCTCCTCTGGACCGACTCGAGCGCCGCCTACCTGGAGGCGATCAAGGCGGCCGGCCTGGCCGACCGCGTCGCGGTCGACACCTTGCCCCGCAAGGAAAAGCCCTCGGCCGACCAGATGGCCCGCACCGAGGCGCTGATGGCCTACGTCGTTCCGCCGGGCGTCCTGCCGGCCATGCCGAAACTGCGCTGGGCGCAGGCGATGACCGCCGGGGTCGAAGGCTGGATCACGCTGCCCGACCTGCCGGCGAACCTTGTGCTCACCTGCGCCAGGGGGACACACCGGGAGTCGATGCCGGAGAACATCATCGGCGCGCTCTTCTACGTCGCCAAACCGTACGCCGCGGCGGTCGAAAACCAGAAGCGCGGCAAATGGGTCCAGAGCGTCGCGCAGCCGCTCACCGGCAAGACCCTCGGCATCCTCGGGCTTGGCGCCATCAGCCAGGAAGTGGCCCGCCTCGCCGTCGCGCTCGGCTTGCGCGTGATCGGCACCAAGCGCCGGCCGGAACCCATGGCCAACGTCGCGGAGGTTTTCCCCCCAGATCGCACGCCCGAGGTGCTGGCCCAGGCCGATTTCCTGCTGCTGCTGTTGCCGGCGACGGCGGAGACCGACAATTTCATCAACGCCGAGCGCCTGGCGATGATGAAGCCCGGCGCCTGGCTGCTGAATTTCGGCCGCGGTCACCTGATCAAGGACGACGACCTCGTAGCCGCGGTGAAAGCAAAGAAGATAGCCGGCGCCATGCTCGATGTATTCCGCCAGGAACCGCTGCCCGCAGAGCATCCGTTCTGGACCACCGAGGGGATCATCGTATTGCCCCACATCGGCGGTCCGCATCCGCAGCGCGACAGGATCGTCGCGCGCCTTTTTGTGGAAAACCTCGGGCGTTTCCTCGACGGCAAGCCGCTCAGGGAAGTGGTGGACCGCAAAGCGGGATACTGAGGCTCCGGAATCAGCCCGCCACGAACTTCGGCGCGATCCTGCGCAGCTTTTCCGGGTCGATGCGGCCGCTCCTCTGGATGTAGCTCCAGGCGAACTCCCGCGGCGCGAGCCGCATGTGCTCCGGAAAATGCTCGTACCAGTCCGCGCTCGCGTCAGCGGCGGCGACAAGCTTCTCGACGATGGGGCGGCGAGCCGCTTCGAACGCCGCCAGCGCCGCCGGCAAATCATTTTTGAATTCCGAAAGAGACTTCGCCAGGGCAATTGCGTCTTCCATCGCCAGTCGCGTGCCCGAGCCGATGGAGAAATGCGCGGTGCGCTGCGCGTCGCCGATCAGCACCGTGTTGCGCGACGCCCAGCGCCGGTTGCGCACGCTGGGGAAATTGCGCCAGACGGATTTGTTGGACACGAGGCGATGGCCCTGCAGCACCTCGGCGAAGACCTTCTCGCAGTACGCCAGCGTCGCCGCCTCGTCCATGCGCTCGAAGCCGGCGCGCGCCCAGGTCGGCGCATCGCACTCGAACACGAAGGTGCTCATCGAGGACGAATGCCGGTAGTGGTGCGCGTTGAAGAATCCCGCGTCGTTCTGCACGAAGGTCTGCGTCAGCGTCTCGAACGCCTTCGTCGTGCCGAACCAGGCGAACTTGTTGCTCAGCGGCATGACCGTGGTGCCGAAATCAGCAGTTTTTCGAACGATGGAGTTGGCACCGTCCGCGGCGACCACGAGATCGAAATCCTTCAGGTTTTCACCCCGGGGAAAGGCATGACTGAACAAAGGCGAAACTCCCGCAGCTTCCAGCTGGCCACACAGCAATTGCAGGAACTTCAGGCGGCCAATTGCCGAGAAACCGATGCCGTCAATCACTACCGGCACGCCGCGCAGGACCACGGTGATGTCGGTCCATGTTTCCATCGACGGCGTGATGCGCTCGTAGGTTTCGGGATCGTCCGCGCGCAGGAATTCGAGCGCGCGCTCGGAGAACACGACGCCGAAGCCGAAAGTGGAATCGCGCGCGTTCTGCTCGACGATCCGCACCTCCCAATCGGGAAGCTGGCGCTTCACGAGATAGGCCAGATACAGGCCGGCGGGCCCCGCGCCGGCAATCAGCATTTTCATGGCGTCACTCGGTAAACAGTTCCATGACCAGCTCGCGCAGCCAGCGGTTGCCGGGGTCGCGCTCGAAGCGCTCGTGCCAGTGCGCCGCGACGTCGGCCGGCGGGATCTGCACGGGCGGCGGCAGCGCCTTGAACCTGCCGCGCTGCTGGTAGACCCGCGCGACCTTCGAGGGCAGCGTGAGAATCAGGTCGGTGCGTTCGAGCACCATCGGAACCACGGTGAAATGCGGCACGCGCAGCGCGATCTTGCGCGCGAGGCCCGCGCGCTCCAGGGCCTCCTCGATGACGCGGTGGCCGCCCTTGTACGACACCAGCGCATGCGAGGCAGCGAGAAATTGCTTGCGCGTCAGTTTCCTGCCGATATCCGGATGGTCCGCGCGCATCAGGCAGACATAGGGATCGCGGAACAGGGGCTGGCGGCGCACCGGCGGCCCGAGACCCGGCAGGAACCCGACCGCCAGATCGAGCGAGCCCGCCGCGAGCGCGTCGCCGATGTCCTCGACTTCCAAAGCCACCGCCTCCAGGCGCACGCCGGGCGCCGCGCGGCGCGCGCGCTCGACCAGGGGCGGGAGGAATTCGATCTGGCCGAGGTCCGACATGTAGAAGCGGAAGGCGCGCGTGGAGGTAGCCGGATCGAACCCCGGGCCGTGCGACAGCGCGGCTTCGAGCAGCGCGAGGGCCTGGCGCACCGGTTCGGCCAGCTCGCGCGAGAACGGCGTCGCATCCATGCCGGTCGGCGTGCGCACGAACATCGCGTCCTCGAACTGCGCGCGCAGGAGCGCGAGCGCGTTGGACACCGCCGGCTGGGTCAGGCCGAGGTGGCGAGCCGCCAGCGTGACGCTGCGGTCGCGCAGCACCGCGTCGAACACTCTGAGGAGATTGAGGTCGAGCCCCTGAACATTCATAAGATTGATTCATATCATGCATTGCATCAATTTGACAAATGATGCCCGGCCTCCTAGCCTGCAGGCTGCATTTTTCCCTCTAGGAGGAGGAGCCCATGAATTCGAGACATTGGTCGTCTGCCGCCGTCTGTCTGGCCGCCGCGCTCGCCCCGGCGCTCGCGAGCGCCCAGGAAGTGACCTTGCGCCTGGTCAGCGCGTTCCCCGAGAGCGTGTTCTACGTGAAGCGCACCACCGATTGGATCGCGGACGTGAACAAGGACGGCAAGGGCGTTCTGCAGATCAGCTTCATTGGCGGCCCGAAGGCCATTCCGACCTTCGAGGTGGGCAACGCGGTCAAAACCGGCGTGGTCGACATGGCGATGACCACCGGCGCCTACTATACAAACGTGATGCCCGAAGCGGACGCGCTCAAGCTCGCCGAGGTCACCGCCGCCGAGCAGCGCAAGAACGGCGCCTTCGACCTGATCAACAAGATCTGGCAGGAAAAGGGCAACATGGTGTATCTCGCCCGGGTGGTCGAGTTCACGCCGTTCCACCTCTACGTCAACAAGAAGATCGCCAAGCCCGACCTGGCGGGCCTGAAGATCCGCATCACCCCGGTGTACCGTGATTTCTTCCAGGCGCTGAACGCACAGGTCATGAACACCGCGCCGGGCGAGGTCTACACCGCGCTCGAGCGAGGCGTGATAGACGGTTACGGCTGGCCGATCCACCTGCTGTTCGACCTCAACTGGCAGGAGAAGACCAAGTACCGCGTCGACCCGGGCTTCTACAACGCCGAGGTCTCGCTGATCATGAACCTCGACAAGTGGAAGGCAATGACACAGGCGCAGCGCGACTACCTCAGTCGCAAGGCGCAGGCGTACGAGGCGCAGAACGACTTCTGGAAGCAGTACAACCAGAACGAGGCCAAGCGCCAGGCGCAGGCGGGGATCGAAACGATCGCCTTCGACGCGGCGACCAGCCGCGCCTACGTGCAGAAGGCCAACGAAGTGGGGTGGGCCGGAATCATCAAGACCGCGCCGCAGTACGGGCCGGAACTGAAGAAACTGCTCAGCCGTTGATCGAGCGAGCGGCTGCCGCCTACGGGCGGCTCCTGCAGGCATTGGCGCTGCTCGGCTGCGCCCTGATATTCGCGATGACGCTGATGATCTGCGTGGATGTTCTGCTGCGCAACGTCCATCTGCTGCGAGGCGTCTACGGCCTGGCCTGGAGCAATGAAGTGTCGGAGGCGATGTTGTACCTGGTGACCGTGCTCACGGCGCCCTGGCTGCTCAGGCAGGGACAGCATATCCGGGTCGACATCGTCCTGCGCGCGGTTCCCCCGCGCGTGGGCTGGTATTTCGAGTGGATTGCGGATGCGCTCAGCTTCGTCTGCTGCCTGGTGATCGCCTGGTACGGCGCCCGCGCCACGTTTGCCAGCTTCGCTTCGGGCTCGCTGTCGATCAAGACGCTGATCACGCCGGAGTGGTGGCTGCTAGCGCCGCTTCCCGTCACGTTTCTGCTGCTCGCGATCGAGATACTGTTCCGCATGCGCCGGCTGCATCTCGGCGAGTACGCACCGCGCGACGACGCGGTTTCGACGGGCTGACACGGTGTCCTGGGGAGCGGCCGCATGGCTGATGCTCGGCGGGTCCACCGCGCTGCTGTTCCTCGGCTTGCCGGTCGCGTTCTCCTTTCTCGTCATCAACCTTGTCGGCGCCCAGATATTCCTCGGTGGCGAGGCAGGCCTTACCCAGATCGTCCGCAACTGCGTCATTTCAGTGGCGAGCTTCTCCCTCACGCCAATACCGCTGTTCATCCTGATGGGCGAGGTGCTGTTTCACACCGGCCTGGCCGTCAAGGTGATCGACGGCGTCGAGCGGCTGATCCGCCAGGTACCGGGCCGGCTCGCAGTTGTTGCGGTGGTCGCCGGCACGGTGTTCTCCGCGATTTCCGGCTCGACCATCGCCACCACCGCGATGCTCGGCAGCCTGATGCTCCCGGTGATGCTCGCGCGCGGCTATCACCCGACCATGGCCACCGGGCCGCTAATGGCGATCGGCGCCGTGGACATGCTGATCCCCCCGTCCGCGTTGACCGTGCTGCTTGGCAGCCTGTCCGGAATCTCCATTTCCAAGCTGCTGATCGGCGGCGTGGTTCCAGGCCTGCTGCTGAGTTTCGCCTTCATCGTGTACATAATCGTGCGCGTGAAGCTGAACCCGTCGCTCGCGCCAGCGACGGCATTTACCGAATACGGAGGCTGGGAGAAGCTGCGGCCGTTCTTCCAGTATGTGCTGCCCCTGGTGTCAATTTTCGTCGTCGTGGTCGCCTCGATGTCCGCGGGCTGGGCGACGCCGACCGAATCGGCGGCGATCGGCGCGCTCTTCACCATGTTCCTCGCGCTCGCGTACGGCGCGCTTAGCGTCAAAAACCTGCTGAAGTCGCTGCGCGGCACGGCGGCGATCTCGGGCATGATCCTTTTCATCATCGTTGGGGCAACCACGTTCTCGCAGATCCTCTCGTTCTCGGGCGTGAGCAACGGTCTGGTCGAAATCATCGCCAATCTCGGCCTGCCGCCCGGCGCAGTGATCGCGGCCATGATGCTGCTGCTGATTTTTCTCGGCCTGTTTGTCGAGCAGGTGAGCATGATGATGATCACGCTGCCGATATACATGCCGCTGGTTCAGAAGTACGGCGTCGACCCGGTGTGGTTCGGCGTCATGTTCCTGATCTGCATGCAGCTCGGCCTGCTGCTGCCTCCGCACGGACTGCTCCTCATGACAATGAAAGGCGTTTCGCCGCCCGAGGTGCGGATGAGCCATATTTTCCGGGCGGTTGTGCCTTACCTCGCGATGAGCCTCGTGCTGCTGGCGCTCGTGTTTTTCGTGCCCGCCATTGCCGTCTGGCTGCCGAAGGTGTTGATCTAGATGGAACGATCGTTCAAGCAGGAAGTGGAGCTGCTCAAGCTCGGTGAAGGCGAAACCTTCCGCGGCGAGGGCATCCTCGCCGTCACCAAGGCGCTGCTGCAGTCGGGCGTGTCCTATGTCGGCGGCTACCAGGGCGCGCCGGTGTCGCACGTCATGGACGTGCTGAACGACGCGCGCGGGATCCTCGATGAGCTCGGCGTGCACGTCGAGACCAACGCCAATGAAGCCGGCGCCGCGGCGATGCTCGGCGCCTCCATCAACTACCCGATGCGCGGCGCGGTGGCCTTCAAGTCCACCGTCGGCACCAACGTCGCCTCCGACGCGCTCTCCAACCTCGCGTCGGCCGGCGTGCGCGGCGGCGCGCTGCTGGTGCTGGGCGAGGACTACGGCGAAGGCTCCTCGATCATCCAGGAGCGCACCCACGCCTTCGCCATGAAGTCGCAGATGTGGCTGCTCGACCCGCGCCCCAACCTGCCGAAGATCGTGGAGGCCGTCGAGCAGGGGTTCGAACTGTCGGAAGCCTCGAGCACGCCGGTGATGCTGCAGCTGCGGATCCGCGCCTGCCACGTGCACGGCACCTTCCGCACCAAGGCCAACCGCGCGCCCGCCATCTCGCGCAAGCACGTCATGGCCGATCCGAATTTCGACTTCGGCAGCATCTGCCTGCCGCCCGCGACCTACGCGCAGGAAAAGCACAAGATCGACGTCCGCTGGCCGGCGGCCGTCGCCTTCATCAAGAAAAACAGGATGAATGAGGTCTTTGCCGGGGACATGTCCGACACCGGCATCCTCTGCCAGGGCGGGATGTACAACGCGGTGATCCGGGCCCTCCAGCAGATTGGGCTGGCCGATGCCTTCGGCGCCGCGCGGGTGCCCATTTATTGCATGAACGTGGCCTACCCGATGATCCCTGAAGAGATCGTCGAATTCTGCGCCGCCAAGAAGCGTGTCCTGGTGGTGGAGGAAGGCCAGCCGGCCTACATCGAGGACGCCGTGCAGGCCGCGCTGCGCCGGGCCGGCTCCAACGACGTCGGGATCTTCGGCAAGGGATTGTTGCCGATGGCCGGGGAATACACCGGCGAAGTGATGTTGAACGGGATTGCGAAGTTTCTGAATGCCGAAGAAAAAATCCAGTCGGTAAGAACCCTCAAGGAGAAAGCGGCGCAACTGCTCGGCGTCGTCCCGACGCGCCCGCCCGGGTTCTGCGTGGGTTGCCCGGAGCGCCCGGTGTTCTCGGCGATGAAAGTGGCTGAACGCGAGACCGGTCCGGTGCACGTTTCGGCCGACATCGGCTGCCACCTGTTTTCCTCGCTGCCGCCGTTCAACATCGGCAACACGGTGCTCGGCTACGGCCTGGGGCTCGCCTCGAATTCCGCCGTCAACACCATGTTCGGCAAGCGCACCGTGAGCATCATGGGCGACGGCGGCTTCTGGCATAACGGCCTGACCACCAGCATCGCCAACGCCGCGTTCAACAAGGACGACGGCATCCTGATCATCATGAAGAACGGCTACAGCTCGGCCACCGGCACGCAGGAGCTGCCTTCCAGCCCGCAGCACAGCGAGTCCAAGGCGGACGACATGGCGATCGAGCGCGCGCTCGCGGGCGTCGGCGTGGGCTGGGTGAAGACCGTGGACAACTACCGCGTCGGCGAAGTGACCAAGGTGCTCAAGGACGCCATGTCTACGGACTACAAGGGGCTCAAGGTGATCATCGCCGAGGGCGAGTGCCAGCTTGAACGCCAGAGAAAACTCAAGCCTTTAGTTTCCAAGAATTTATCTGAAGGCAAAAGGACCGTGCGCGTCAAATACGGCGTGGACGAAGACACCTGCACGGGCGACCACTCCTGCATCCGGCTCTCGGGCTGCCCGACGCTCACGATCAAGGACAACCCGGATCCGCTGCGGCGCGACCCGGTAGCCACGGTGATCGACGGCTGCGTGGGCTGCGGGCTTTGCGGCGAGAACGCGCACGCCGCGGTGCTGTGCCCCTCTTTTTACCGCGCCGAAGTCATTCAAAACCCTAGTTGGTGGGACAAGCTGTGGAACGGCAGTTCACCAGGGAAATAGAGTCCCTTCGCCTCGGCGAGGGCCAGACCTTCCACGGCGAGGGCATCCTCGCCGTGACCAAGGCGCTGCTGCAATCGGGCGTGTCCTATGTCGGCGGCTACCAGGGCGCGCCCGTTTCGCACCTGCTCGACGTCATGGTGCAGGCGCGCGACTATCTCGACGGTCTCGGCGTGCACGTGGAAGCCTGCACCAGCGAAGCGTCCGCGGCGGCGATGCTGGGCGCCTCGATCAACTATCCGGCGCGCGGCGCGGTGACCTGGAAATCGGTCGTCGGCACCAACGTCGCCGCCGATGCCCTTTCCTACCTGGCGAGCGCCGGCGTCATGGGCGGCACGCTCATCGTGCTGGGCGAAGACTACGGCGAAGGCGGCGTGGTGGCTCAGGAGCGCAGCCATTCCTTCGCCATGAAGTCGCTCATGTGGTTGCTCGATCCGCGGCCGAACCTGACGACGATCGTCGACATGGTGGAGCACGGCTTTGCGCTTTCGGAGGCCTCCAACACCCCGGTGATGATGGAGTTGAGGATTCGCGCCTGCCATTTGCATGGTTCCTTCGTGGCAAAGGACAATAAATCCCCGGCGGTGTCGATGCGCCACCTGCTCGAAGGACCGCCGAAAGAATTCATCTACGACCGCCTCGCGCACCCGCCGGCCATCTTCCGGCAGGAGAAGCTCAAGAACGACGTGCGCCTGCCTGCCGCGCGCAAGTACATCGCCGAACACAGGCTGAATGAAATATTCGAAGGAGACCTGCGCGACGTGGGCATCGTGGTGCAGGGCGGCCTGTACAACGGCCTGATGCGCGCGCTGCGCCTGCTGGGGCTGGCCGATGATTTCGGCGCGAGCCGGATCCCGATTTACGTGCTGAATGCCGTCTACCCGCTCGTGCCTGACGAAGTCACCCTTTTCTCGAAAACCAGGGCCGCAATACTCGTCATCGAGGAAGGCCAGCCCGAATTCATCGAGCAGGAAATCGCCATGCACCTGCGGCGCGCCGACCTGCAGACGAAATTGCACGGCAAGGACGTGCTGCAGATGGCGGGCGACTACAGCGCCGAGCTCATGGTGCGCGGCCTGACGAAATTCCTCGCGAAGTACGCACCGCAACTGGACGTCATTTCCGGAACCTCCTGGTTGGAAAAGAACGATCAAACGAGAAAAAAAGCGGCCGAACTGCTCGGTTCCATGCCGCAACGGCCGCCGACCTTCTGCGTCGGCTGCCCGGAGCGGCCCGTGTTCTCGGCGATGAAGCTGGTGGCACAGGACATCGGCCGGCCGCACGTTTCGATGGACGTCGGCTGCCATGCATTCGCTTCCTTCGAGCCGTTTTCCCAGGGCAACACCCTGCTCGGCTACGGCATGAGCCTGGCGAGCGCGGCCGGCGTGACGCCGATGTCCGCACGCCGGCCGGTGGCGGTGATGGGCGACGGCGGCTTCTGGCACAACGGCCTGCTCTCGGGCGTCGCTTCGAACCTCATGAACAAGGGCGACGGCGTGCTGATCATCATGAAAAACGGCTACGCCTCTGCTACCGGCACGCAGGAGCTTCTGTCCTCTCCCAAAAATTCAGAGCATTCCATCGAGGACACGCTGGGCGGGATCGGCGTGAAGTGGCTGCGCACCGTGGACAACTACGACGTCGACGCGATGACGAAGACCTACCGGGAGGCCATGACCACGGAACAGAAGGGCCTCAAGGTGATCGTCGCCGAGGGCGAATGCCAGCTCGAGCGACAGCGCAGGTTGCGTCCCGGGGTCGCGAAGGACCTGTCCGAGGGAAAAAGGACGGTGCGCGTGAAGTACGGCGTCGACGAGGACACCTGCACCGGGGACCACTCCTGCATCCGCCTTTCCGGCTGCCCCACCCTCACGGTGAAGGACAACCCGGATCCCTTGCGGCGCGACCCGGTGGCCACCGTGATCGAGGGCTGCGTGGGCTGCGGGCTGTGCGGCGAGAACGCGCATGCGGCCGTGCTGTGCCCCTCCTTCTATCGGGCGGAGGTTGTCCAGAACCCGAACCTGCTGGATCGGACCCTGCAAAAAATGCGGAATCTCTTCACATGAACCTGCCTGATCGCCCCATCACCATCCTCATTGCCGCGCTCGGCGGAGAAGGCGGCGGCGTCATGGCCGACTGGCTGATCGACGCCGCGGCGCAGTGCGGCTTCCCGTCGCAGAGCACCTCGATCCCCGGGGTGGCGCAGCGCACCGGCGCAACCACCTATTACCTCGAGATCTTTCCGGCCACCTTCGGCCAGCTCGACGGCAGGCAGCCGGTGTTCTCGCTCACGCCCAGCCCGGGCAACGTCGACATCATGGTCGCCTCCGAACTCATCGAGGCCGGTCGCGCGATGCAGAACGGCTACGTCAGCCCGGAGCGCACCACGCTGGTCGCCTCCACCCATCGCATCTACGCGACGATCGAGAAGATGCAGATGGCCGACGGGCGCTTCGACAGCGCGCGCGTCATCGATGCCGGCAGGCAGCTCGCGAAGCAGACGGTCCTGTTCGACATGCGCAAGCTGGCGCAGGACAGCGGCACGGTGATCAACGCCGTGCTGTTCGGCGCGATGGCTGGCAGCGGCGTCCTGCCCCTGACGCGCGAGGCCTGCGAGAAGGCGATCCGCGGCGGCGGGCGCGGCGCCGAGGCGAGCTTGCGCGGCTTTGCCGCCGGATTTGAGATCGCCGCCGGCTCGCGCGAGACGCCCGCTGAGCCCGTGCCGCCGAAACGCGCGGAATCGCTGCAGGAAATCGTGGATGTTGGTGTATCGCGCCTGAAGGATTATCAAGGCGAGGCTTATGCGAACCTGTTCCTGGAGCGCATTCGCCCACTCAGGGACGGCGATCCGGGGCTCGCGGCGGAAACGGCAAGACAGCTGGCGCTCTGGATGAGCTACGAGGACATCGTCCGCGTCGCGGACCTGAAGACGCGCGCCTCGCGCTTCGAGCGGGTGCGGAAGGAAGTCGGGGCGAAGGCGGGCGAGCCCGTCGTCGTGATCGACTATCTCAAGCCCGGCGTGGAGGAATTCGCCTCCCTCCTGCCCCATTCCCTGGGGAAAAAACTGCAATCGTGGGCCGAAAGCCGAGGCAAGCTCGATGCGTATAACGTCGGCATGCACGTGAAGACCTCCGGGATCTTCGGCTACCTCATGGTGCGCTCCCTCGCCTGGCTCAAGCCCTGGCGGCCGTACTCCTACCGCTACCGGGAAGAGCAGAAGCTCATCGAGCACTGGCTCGCGCGCGTGCGCGAGGCCGCCGCACGCAGCGTCCCGCTCGCGCTCGAAGTCGCCGAATGCGCGCGCCTGATCAAGGGCTACGGCGAGACCCATCGCCGCGGCAAGGCCAATTTCCTCGCGATCCTCGATGCGCTGGTGGAGAACCCCGCGACCTCCGACGCGGCCGAGCAGGCGAAGGCGATCCGCAAGGCACGGGAAGCGGCGCTCGCCGACCCGGAAGGCAAAGCCCTGGGCGGCGCGCTTGGCAAGCCGGTGACCTGGCTGAAGGTCGTGCCAAAGGCCCAGCCGGCGCGCTGACAGATTCTCACTTGCGCACGCGCCGCCCGGACGGCCGGGGTGCAGTACTCTTGCGCCTCCCGATGAGACAACGCCTCCTGCGTCTGCTGCCGGATAGCCTGCGGCATCCGGTACTCCTGATATTCGCGCTCATCATGGGCGCAGTGGGCGTGGGCACGTATGCCATCCTGGTGGACTCGCAGCGCAGGATCATCGAGCACGAAGCGTTGCGCATCGCCGAAGTGGTGGCCTTGCAGGCGCTCGCCGCGCGCACCGTATTCACCACCGAGGTGGCGGACAAGCTGCGCAAGGACGAAACCGGCGTGCACATCGACGCCGCCGGCCAGCGCGGCCATGTGCCGTTGCCCGCCCAGTTTCTCAAGCTGGTCGGGCGCGAGGCGAGCCAGAACGGCGGCGGGCTTTACCGCTATCGCCCGCTCAGCAAATGGAACCTGGAACCGACGCAGGGACTGTCGGACGACTTCCAGCGCTGGGCATGGCAGAGGCTCGAAGCCCAGGATCGCGAAGCTCCGTCGGGGCCGATCGCCTGGCAACCGGCATGGCGTATCGAGCGCATGGATGGCGTCAAGACCCTGCGCTACATGCACGCGGATCCGGCCGCGGCCGGCTCCTGCATCGCCTGCCACAACGAATTGGAGCGCGACACGCAGGTGCTGGCGCGCCGCGTCGCCGCCAACGTGCCCGCGGGCAAGCAGTGGAGCCAGCATCAGCTGCTCGGGGCGATCGAGGTGACGGTGCCGATCGAACGCGTGGAGTTGCTCGCCACCTCCCAGGAGCGCACGACGATCTTCCTGGTGCTCGCGCTCTCGGTATTCGGCCTGGCGATCGCCGCGGTGTACGCCTACCAGGACATCCGCAGAAAGCAGGCCCTGGCGGAGCGCTTCGAGCGCATGAACGAGACGCTGGAGGAGCGCGTCGCCGACCGCACCACGGAACTGCGCCTCGCGGTGCGCGAACTCGAGTCGTTCTCCTACTCCGTGTCGCACGACCTGCGCAGCCCGCTGGGCGTCATCAGCGGTTTTTCCCACCTCCTGGCGCAGGACGAATCCGCGCGGCTCTCCGAGGAAGGGCGGCGCAAGCTCGGCCTGATCGAATCCAACATCGCCTTCATGGTGGACCTGGTTGACGACCTGCTGGCGCTGGCGAGCATCAACCGGGCGCCCCTGGTGCGCATGCCGCTCAACCTGCGCCTGATCGCGGAACCGATCGTGGAGCAGTTGCGGGGCCGCTACCCGCGAGTCGAGGCGCAGATCGGCGAACTCCCCGGCACCGAGGGCGACGAAACCCTGGTGCGCCAGGCCTTCACCAACCTCCTCGAGAACGCCTTCAAGTATTCCTCGCGCGCCGCAGCGCCGCGCGTGGAAGTGGGCTGGGACAGCGCGTCGGAGGCGTACTACGTCCGCGACAACGGCATCGGCTTCGACATGGCCCATTCCAGCAGGTTGTTCAACGCCTTCGAACGGCTTCACCCGGGTCCCGAATATCCCGGCACCGGCATCGGCCTGGCGATCGTGAAACGCGTCGCGGAACGCCACGGCGGGCGCGCCTGGGCCGTTTCCGCTGCCGGATCGGGCGCCACCTTCTGGATCCAGCTGCCGCGGGCGGCTGCCCCGGCCTCAGTCCGCGCCTAGCCCTTCCGGAGCGCGCGCCACACGCGCTCGGGCGTCGCCGGCATGTCGAGCGCGGTGACGCCGCGCGGCGCGAGCGCATCGATCACCGCGCTCATCACGGCGGCGAGCGACGCGGTGCAGCCCGATTCGCCGCAGCCCTTGACGCCGAGCGGGTTGGTCTTGCACGGGACCTCGTTCCTCGCCCAGCCGAACATCGGCAGGTCGTCCGCGCGCGGCAGGCAGTAGTCCATGAAACTGCCCGTCAGCAGCTGGCCGCTTTGCGGATCGTGCGCGAGGAGCTCCATCAGGGCCTGGCCGATGCCTTGCGCGACGCCGCCGTGCACCTGGCCTTCGAGCAGCATCGGGTTCACGACGACGCCGAAGTCGTTGACTGCAGCATAGGCGAGCACCTCGATCCCACCCGTGTCGGGGTCGACCTCGACCTCGCACACATGGCAGCCCGAAGGAAAACTGTAAGTGACGGGCTTGTAGAAATCCTCCGCCGCCAGGCCCGGCGGAATTTCGGGCGGCAGGCTTTTCGAGTGCGCGGCGCGCGCGACCTCGACGATCGTGACGCGCCGGTCGGTGCCCGCGATGACGAACGCGCCGCCCGCGGCGCCGATCTCGAATTCCACGTCCATCAGCGGCGCTTCCAGCAGGTGGCCGGCGATCAGGCGGCCTTTTTCGATGATGGCGCGCGCGCAATGCACGATCGCGGTACCGGTGACGGTGGTCTCGCAGGAGCCGACCGAGCCGATCCCCACGCCGGTGCGATCGCTGTCGCCCTGCAGGATGCGGATATGGTCATGCGGCAAGCCGAGCTGCTGCGACACCACCTGCATGAACGTAGTGACGTGCCCCTGGCCGTTCGTCGTCGCGCTGGTCGCCACCGTGAGGACGCCCTCGGCGTCGAAGGCCGCGCCGACGTGGCTTTCGTAGTAGCCGTCGGGTTCCTGGTAGACCGACAAGCCGTAGCCGCGCAACCGGCCACGCTGCGCCGCGGCGCGCCGTCGCGCCTCGAAGCCGGCGCGGTCGCTCAGGAGAATCGCGTCGTCGAGGTTCTTCTCGAATTCGCCTGAATCGAACACCAGGCCCGCCGGCGTGGTCCAGGGCATCTGCGCCGAACGCACCATGTTCAGGCGGCGCAGCGCGACACGGTCGCGCCCCGTTTCGCGCGCGGCGGCGTCGACGAGCCGCTCGATGAGGTAGGTGAACTCGGGCTTGCCGGCCCCGCGATAGGCAACCACCGGCACGGTATTGGTGAACGCCACGCGCGTTTCGACATGGCACGCTGGCAGCGTATACACCCCGGTGATGCAGCGAATGCCGCCCGTCGTCGGAATGCTGATCGCGGCTGTGGTGGTGTACGCGCCCGTGTTGCCTGCGACGCGGGCACGTACCGCGAGGAACCGCCCGTCCGCGTCCAGCGCCAGTTCGCCCGCCATCGCCAGGTCGCGCCCCGCGCCATCGGCGAGAAAAGCCTCCGAGCGATCGGCGTACCACTTCACCGGCCGACCGAGCTTTCTCGCGGCGAACAGCACTGCCACCTGCTCCGGGTACGCGGAGATCTTCAAGCCGAACGAGCCGCCCACGTCGGGCGTCAGCACGCGCAGCGCGCGCGGGTCGGCGACCAGGCCCGTGGACGCGATGTCGACCTGGATGGCCTTGCTGCCCTGCGTGGGCACGTGCAGTGCGAAGCGCCCGCTGGCCGGGTCGTACACCGCGGCCGCGCCGCGCGGCTCGATGGGCGCGGCAGAAACCCGGTTGACCACCAGTTCAACCCGCGTCACGTGAGCTGCGCGCGCAAACGCCGAATCGGCGGCCTGCCGGTCGCCGCCTTCCCATTCGAGCGCGAGATTGCCGGGCGCGTCGACATGAGCGGCTGGCGCGCCGGTCGCCAGTGCGCGGCGCGCATCGGTGACGTGCGGCAGCGCTTCATACGCGACCGCCACGCGTTCGGCCGCATCGCGCGCCTCGCGCAGGCTGCCCGCCAGCACGATCGCCACTGCCTCGCCGACAAAGCGCACGCGACCTTCGGCCAGCACGGGGCGCGAGGTGCCGCGCGCGGCGCTGCCGTCGCGGCCGCGCTGCGCCACGACGACCTGCATCGGGCCAAGCCCGTCCGCACGCAAGTCTTCGGCCGTGTATACCGCCAGCACGCCGGGCGCGGCCAGGGCCTCGGCAGGGTCGATGGACAGCACGCGGGCGTGCACGTGGGGCGAGCGCACGAACACGGCATGGACCGCCCCCGGAAGGCCGAGGTCGTCTATGTAGCGCGCCGCGCCGGTGAGGAACGCATCGTCCTCCAGCCGGCGCACCGGCTGGCCGATGCGCAACTGCCCGGAGGTATTCAAGACGGAAAGGCGGAGGGCGTGCCGTCCAGCCAGGCCTGGCCGTGCACGTAGAGGGCAGCGACGACCGGGCCCTTCAGCTGCGGCAGGTCGAGCTTGATGGTGAAGCCGATCTTGGTCTGCAGGTAGGCCAGGTGCCGGTAGCCTTCCGGGAAACGCCCTAGGAGCTCGGGATCGAGCGCCAGCCGGGCGGCCGGGTCGACCGGATCCATGCGGTCCTTCTCGTAAATGGGCTGCCGGCGCACGATGGCCCACTTGTTCCTTCGGTTCTCGAAAAAATCATAAAAGCGGCCGGTACAGACGACATCCACCAGCACTCCATCGACCGGTGCGCGCTGGCTGATGGTCATCTTGGTCTGGGCGATGGCGCGCTCGCCGTTCAGGTCGACGCTGGTGCCGCCCAGGAAATGCAGGATGCTGACGCCCTCTTCGAAGCCCGCCCTGCTCACTTCGATGAATTTCTCGGCCGGGCCCTGGAACCAGGTCGCGGTCATCCAGCCATCGTCGTGCCAGACGGTGCGAAAACGCTCCCAATCGCCCGCGTCCCGCCATAGCGCCCAGTTGTTAACCGTTTCGATGATGGCGAGCCTGTCTTCCCAGCCGGCCTGCATGCCGCGTTCCTCCATGAATCGAGGGCGACACTTTATAATGGTTTTTTGACACTGGGAGCGGGACATGGCGAGCGTGCCGAAGCCGCAATCCGGCGCCGCGCGGCAGGATCTGTATCGCCGCATCGAAAAGCACAATTTCGCCCCGCTGTGGGAGGTTTACCACGAGCTGATTCCGGACCAGCCGATGACTCCCTGCAAGCCGGCGATCTGGAAGTGGGCCGATGCGTGCCCCTACCTGATGGAAGCCGGCGGGCTGATCACCGCGAAGGAAGCCCTCAGGCGCGTGCTTGTCCTGCAGAACCCCGGCATGCGCGGCGAGAACTGCATCACGCAGAGCCTGTTCGCCGGCTACCAGCTGATCCTGCCGGGCGAAGTCGCGCCCAGCCACCGGCATACGCAATCGGCGCTGCGCTTCGTCCTTGAAGGGGAAGGCGCATACACGGCGGTGGATGGGGAGCGCACGACGATGCATCCCGGGGACTTCATCATCACGCCCTCCTGGACCTGGCACGACCACGGCCATGAAGGCAAGGAACCTGTGGTGTGGCTGGACGGCCTTGATGTGCGCATCGTGCGCACGTTCGCCGCGCAGTTCCACGAACCATTCCCCGAGGAGGTGCAGCCGATCTCGCGTGGCGAGGGCGCATCGCTGGCACGCTACGGCAACAACCTCAAGCCGCTGGGCGCGGTGGCGCCGTTCGGCAAGACCTCGCCGATCTTCAGCTACCCCTACGGCCGCAGCCGCGAGACGCTGGCGAGGCTGGCCAAAGAGGGAGACCCGGATCCCTGCCACGGCTGGAAAATGGAATTCATCAATCCGCTCACCGGCGGGCACGCCATGCCGACGATCGCCGCTTACATCCAGCTGCTGCCCGGGGATTTCCGCGGCCGGCCGCACCGCTCCACCGACGGCACCGTGTACTCCGTCGTCGAAGGAAGCGGTCGCGCCAGCATCGCCGGCGAAACCTTCGATTTCGTGCCGCGCGACACCTTTGTGGTGCCCTCGTGGATGCCGCTGTCGCTTTCGGCGGATGCCGAGTGCGTCCTGTTTTCGTTTTCGGACCGCCCGGCGCAGGACGCGCTCGGGCTGTGGCGGGAGAAGCGCGAGTGATGGATACGGCGTTCTACTCGCGCGAATACAACAACCGCGAGCTCGTCCCGGACAACGCGCGCTGGGTCGACCGCTGGCTGCAGGACTCGGAGCGCGCGCGCGCGACGATGACCAGCCACCTGAACCTGCGTTACGGCGATTCCGCGGGCGAAACCATCGACATCTTCCCGTCGCGCAAGGGCGACGGCAGCTGCATGATGTTCATCCACGGCGGTTACTGGCGGTCGCGCGACAAGAACGATTTCTCCTTCCTCGCGCCGGCCTGGGTGGATGCCGGCGTGTCGCTTGCGGTGGTGAACTACGACCTGTGCCCGCAGGTCACGGTGGAGGAAATCGTGCGCCAGATGCTGCGCGCCAGCCGCTGGCTCTGGCTGCACGCGGAAGAGTACGGCATGGACGAGGACCGGCTCTATGTTTCGGGCCACTCGGCGGGCGGCCACCTTACGGCGATGATGATGGCCGCGATCTGGCCGGCCTTCGACAAACGGCTGCCGAAGGACCTCTTCAAGGGCGGACTCGCGATCAGCGGCATCTACGACCTGCGCCCGATGGTGCAGGTGGACTGGTTGAATGGCGACCTGCGCCTGAATGAGGAGGCGGCGCTCCGCGCCTCGCCCGCCTTCCTGCCGCCGGCCACGCGCGCCCCCGTGATGACCTGCGTCGGCGGCGACGAAAGCTCGGAGTTCCTGCGCCAGAACGCGCTGCTCGGGGAACGCTGGCGCGGCGCCTTCGCGGGCGACATCGCAATGCCCGGCACGCATCATTTCTCGGTCCTCGACGGGCTCGGCAAGCAATCGAGCGCGCTGTTTTCCGGGGCGCGCCGGCTCATGAAACTCGACCGATGAGCGAATTCCTGCGTCCCGGCCGCTATATCGACAGCGAGCACCCGGCCGTTGTTGCTTTTTCAAAAGATAATTCCTCGGGAAAAAGCGACCTGGACCGCGCCGTGGCGCTCTACTACGCGGTTCGCGACCGCATCCGCTACAACCCGTTCCTCGATTTTTCGAAGGAGGAAACCTTCCAGGCGTCGCGCTGCATCACCGCCGGCGAAGGCTTCTGCATCGGCAAGGCCGCATTGCTTGCGGCCTGCGCGCGCGCCGACGGTATCCAGGCGCGCGTCGGGTTCGCGGACGTGAAGAACCACCTCACCACGCCCGCGCTGCGCGAGCGCATGGGCAGCGACCTCTTCGTCTACCACGGCTTCACCGAGCTGCTGCTCGACGGAAAATGGGTCAAGGCGACGCCCGCCTTCAACATCGAACTGTGCCGGCGCTTCAAGGTGAAGCCGCTGGAGTTCGACGGCCGCGAGGATTCGATCTTCCATCCGTTCGACGAGGAGGACCGCCGCCACATGGAGTACCTGCGCGACCGCGGCAGCCACGCCGACGTGCCGGTGGCGGAAATCATGCAGGCCTTCCGAGAGGCCTACCCGGTGCTCTACCGCATGGGGGGCGCGGCTGCCACGGAGCAATTCGGCTGACCCCGCGGGAGCTCCTGGAAGCGAGCTTTCACGCCGCGGTCGCGGCGGCAGATCCTGTCAAGATCGTCCCGGCGCACCTGCCATCTCCGCCCGACGGCCGCACCCTGGTGCTGGCCGCCGGCAAGGCCGCGGCCTCGATGGCGCTGGCCGTCGAGCAGCACTGGCCCGCGGACAAAAAGCTCTTTGGCATTGCGCTCACCCGATACGGGCACGCCCTGTCGCTGGAGCGCATACGCTGGGTCGAGGCCGGCCATCCGGTCCCGGACGAAGCCGGGCTGGAAGCGGCACGCGAAATGATGGGCGCGGCGCGCGCGATCAAATCGGTAGACCTCCTGCTGGCCCTTTTTTCCGGCGGCGGCTCGGCGCTGCTGTCGCTGCCGGTCGAAGGAATCTCGATCGCCGACCTGCGCAAGGTGACGCAGGACCTGTTGCGCAGCGGCGCGACGATCCAGGAAATCAACACGGTGCGCAAGCACCTGTCGCAGATCCAGGGCGGCAGGCTGGCCGCGGCCTGCAAGGCGCCGGTGGTCACGCTGATCATCTCGGACGTGACCGGCGATGACGCGACGCATATCGCCTCGGGCCCCTGCGCGCCGGACCCGACGACCTTCCAGGAAGCGGTGGACGTGCTGAACCGCTTCGACGTCAAGCCTCCGCGGGCAGTGCTCGAGCACCTGATCTGCGGCCTGCGCGGCGAACGCGAGGAAACCCCCAAGCCGGGCTCGAAGGTCTTCGAGCACGTCGAGAACCGGATCATCGCCACCGCGCGCCAGTCGCTGGAGGCCGCCGCGGCGCTGTTCCGCGAAAACGGCATCCAGCCGGTAATCCTCGGCGATTCCGTCACCGGCGAGGCGAAGGAAGTCGCGAAAGTCATGGCGGCGCTCGCGCGCGAGATCCGCACGCACGGCTCGCCGTTCAAACCGCCCGTCGTGCTGCTCTCCGGCGGCGAATGCACGGTCACCGTGCGCAGCGCCGGCGGGCGCGGCGGGCGCTGCGGGGAATTCCTGCTGGCGCTCGGGCTGCAGCTGGCGGGAACCCCGGACATTCACGCGATCGCCGCGGACACCGACGGCATCGACGGCTCGGAAAACAATGCCGGCGCCCTGCTCGGGCCGGATTCCCTGACGCGCGCCGGCGCGCTGGGACTGGATGCGAGGAAGTTCCTCGCGGGGAACGACAGTTACGGCGTCTTCTCGGCGCTTGGCGACCTGGTGGTCACCGGTCCCACGCGCACCAACGTCAACGACTACCGCGCCATATTGATCACGCCAGCGTGATGCTGATCGTCCAGCCGCCGCGCGCCGCCTGCGCGTGGCGGGGCTGGCCCCGTTTTTGCTCCCTGACTCTTGCCGGCGCGAGGAGCGCCTGTACAAGCCGGTGATACGGGTAAGGATGACCTTCGAGCCTGTAATTATTGCAAACCGAACTGAAAAGGAAACCGCGATGAAAAAATCAAACCTTGCTTTGATCGCCATTCTCCTGGCGACCGGCCTGGCCGCCTGCGACCGGAAAACCGAAACCACCGTGGTCCAGCCCGTGCCCGTGCCATCCAACCCGCCGGCTGTTGTTGCCGGCCCCCCGGGCCCGCAAGGCCCGACCGGCGCACCCGGAACACCTGGGCCCGCCGGCGAACCCGGAGAAAAAGGGGCGCCCGGCAGACCGGGCGGAACGGTGGTGGTGGTTCCACCGGCCCAGAAGTAGCCTCTGCCTTTCGCTTTCAACGGCGGCGGAGTCCCCTATGCGGGCTCTGCCGCCGTTTTCATGCGTACTTCTTTTGGACTATAGTTCGCGATAAATGCGGCCGTTTCTTGCTGTCTTGCTCGCACTTTTCACGGCGCTTCCGTGCGCGGCATTCGCACAGGCACCCACGCCCGATGCACGGAAGCCCGATACGGCCGAGGAAATCGAGGCCCGCAAGAGCTACGCGATACCGGCGCTCGACATCGTCGGCTTCGAAATCCTGGTCAACCGCTACAACCGGTATTTCGGCAACTGCTGCCGCGACGACTACCGCGTCAGCGGTTCGACCATCCGGCGCAACCTGGAGCGCGGCTTTGGCACGGACAACGACCCGTTCAAGACGAACCAGCTCGGCCATCCGTACCAGGGCTCGATGTCCCACGGCTTTGCGCGCTCGGCGGGCCTGAGTTACTGGGAATCGCTCGGCTACGCCTTCGCGGGCAGCCTGGCCTGGG
>Ga0105242_10000994_pt1 | contig 22207 bp, 17 predicted proteins | sample KBSM24metaG_FD_81521 | JGI IMG/M metagenome (GOLD analysis project Ga0105242, IMG submission 81521) | Miscanthus rhizosphere microbial communities from Kellogg Biological Station, Michigan, USA - KBS M2-4 metaG | ecosystem: Host-associated > Plants > Roots > Rhizosphere > Soil | place... | reverse complement strand
GCGGTTGAGAGTGCGGATTCTAGATCGTCTAGCAGGCAGAATTCGTTCACGGGGATGCTCTCCGCGGCATTTCGCTCCGCGTGTCGTAGCCGATCCGCTCGTAAGGGCGGAGGTCTGGCTCCTGTGGCAGCGCGGGAAGATCTTTTGGGAAGAGATCATCGAGCGTTAGCGACGGAACGATGCGATAGGCGAAGAGGTTGAAGTCGGGTTTTGCATCGTCGGGCACGCAGGCCCAGGCTGCGGCTTCGGTGTTCCAGCAGGTGGCGCGGTTGAAGTCCCAGCGCTTGATCCAGTCGTCGGGGCGTTTGGCAAGGCACTCGCTTACGCTGGCGATTTGGCGGACTTGGCCCGCGAACGGCGCTGTCATCCTGCGCTTCGCACAAAAGCCCAGGAAGACGGAGTCAGGCAAGCTGCCCCCTTTAATCCTTTAGCGCCGCCACTGTTTCGGTAGCTTTGTCGAGCAGGAAACCGATTTCGCTGTTGCAGCTGAGGAAGCGCAGGCCGTGATCGCGCCAATACTGGATGAGTTTCAGGGAGCGCATGTGCAGGCCGGGGGCGATGCCGTGGCGGTTGCAGGCGTCGCGGATTTTCTCGATGGCTTCTACTAGTTTGGGGTGCTCGAACTGGCCGGGGACTCCTAGCGAGATTGATAAGTCCGCGGGGCCGATCATCACGGCGTCGATTTTTGGGACCGATAAAAGCTCATCAATGCGATCGAGGGCGGTTCGGGTTTCGATTTGCAGCACCACCATGGTGTTCGCGTTCATGTGCGCGATGATTTCGGGCATGGTGGCTGCCTCGTAGCTTAGGTGCGTTGGCTGGAGGCCGAAGCCGCGGACTCCTTCGGGAGGGAAGCGGGTCCAACTGATGGCTTTCTCTAAGAGCTCTGGCGACTCGACGCGCGGGAAGAGGACGCCTTGGGCGCCGCAATCCAGGGCACGGGCAACCAGGGCGTATTGGAGATCCGCCACGCGGACGATGGGGCACAGGCCGGCATCGTTCGCGGCGCGGATCAGGTCTTGCAGGGTTTCTAGATCGAAGGCGCCGTGTTCCGAGTCCAGGTAGGTCCAGGCTAGGCCGGCGGCGGCTAGGATGCGCGGGACTTCGGGTGAGCGCAGCATGGAGCTGCTGCAGCCGAACTGGGTCTTGCCCTCTTTCAGAGCTTGCTTGACGGTGTTGATGCGCATGAGTTAGATCGTGTAGACGCGGTGGTCGGGGCACATGGGGTCGACGGCGTCGTAGAGACGATCGATCAGGTCCAGGCCATGTTGCGCCAGGAAGGGCAGGATCGAGTAGAAGCGTTCCTGCGGGTGCTTGTGCGGGTAGAGCATGGCGGCGAGGTGGCGTGCGTCGGACTGGGCGCGGTCGTCGCGTCGCAGGGTTTCGCGGGCGGTCTTGCGGCCTAGCTTTTCGAGTTGATACAGAATTTTTGCGCGGCTCTTGCCGGCGGAGGCGGCTAGGGTGGGGTCGAACGCTTGGAGGCTGGACTGCAGGCGGTCGACTTGGCGGGTTACTTCGGCGGTGGTGGTTTCTAGAGACTTGCTGACGGCTTCGGGAACCAATGATTGGGCGATGCGGTCCTTCAGCGCGCCCTCGTTCGTCATCACTTGCGTGACGGTCATGCGATAGCGGTCCAATAATTTTTGCGAGCGGGCGTCGAGGATGGTGAAGCCGCTGCGGGACATTGCGACCGGCATGCGGCCTAGCAATAATTCGTACGCTACTTGGGATTGCGCCAGGTAGGCTAGTTCGCCGGGGCCTCCTACGTAGGCTACCGTTGGCAGCAGATAATCCTGCCAGACGGGGCGCAGCAGGGCGTTAGGGGAGACTTGTTCAGCGCGCGCGGCTAATTCGGCGTAGTCGGAATCTTTGCGGCGCAGGGTGGCGCGTTCGTCTTTTTCCAGCAGGAAGAAGAGGGAGGTCTTGGCGTCGACGTGAACTTGGGCGTGATAGCCGGCGTCGGTCAGTTCTTTGTTGCGCGCTAGGAATCCGGCTTTCAGATCGGGCACGGCGGCGAGGGCTTGGGTCAGGAAGGGGGCGCCGATTTTGCGCACGGCGGGGTCCAAGGGATCCAGGTAGATCAGGTCTAGCTTGGCGAGAAGGGTCTTTAACAGCGCGCGGAAGCTGGAGCCCATGGTAGCTCTTGGGCGATAGGCTTGATCGACGATGCCCATCACTTCGTCAGTGAAGGGGAGTCCGGCTAGCGCTGCGCGCAATTCGTGGAGCGGGGGATTGGCTAGCGGGATGCCGCCTACCGGCTTGGGCTTGCCGGCGAATTCTTTGGGCGCATCGACGCGAAGGGCTGCGGGTTCGCCGGACGCGCCGAAGACCCAGGCGTGATTTACTTCGGCGAAATCGTGGTCTTCGGTGGCTAGCCAGAACACGGGCACTGCGGGGATGCCGCGGGCTGTGAGCTGCCGGGCGACTTGCGCGGCGGCCATGGCTTTGTAAATTGTGTAGGCGGGGCCGGAGAATAATCCTACCTGCTGGCCTGTCACTACGGCTACGGTGCCGGGCTGGGCTAAACGTCTTAGAGACTCGCTGTCGCCATTTTGGGCTTTGAGCGCTGCCACCATGGCGGTGCGGCGGTCGTCGGGGTATTGGATCTGCGCGGCGGCGCGCTCGAAGGACTCGGGGTCGTGAGGATCGTGCTGGTAGAAATGGGCAACCCGGTCGAAATGATAGGCTAAATCGGCGAAGAGCTGGGAGGTCCCAGGCAGGTCAGTGTGTCGGATACAGGCGGGCTGCATGAAACCGTTAGATGCTTCGTTCGACCAAGAGTAGCAGATTTGTTGCGCGCTATGCTGGTACTGGACCCCCAAACCCATGGACGAACAAGAGTTTAGAACTCGCGCTGACCAGGCGCTCGAAGACCTTTACCGGCGGCTTTCGGCGGCTGGGGAGAGGCACGAATTCGAGGCGGATTTCAATGGCGGGGCGCTGGTGATTGAGTTCGAGGACCCTCCGGCGAAGTTCGTGGTGAGCCCGAATGCCCCGGTCAGCCAAGTGTGGGTTTCGGCGCAGATGAAGAGTTTCAAGCTGGATTGGGACGCCGCGCGAGGGGCTTTCGTGGCGGCCGATTCGGGGCAGACGCTGGTCGATCTGGTGGCGGGGGCGGTCGGGCAGCAAATCGGGGAAGAAGTGAGTTTGTAAGCTTGGCTGGAGTTTACATTTCGTATCCGTTCTGCGCGCAGAAGTGCACCTATTGCAACTTTGCTTCCGGGGTGTTTCCGCGGGAGTTGGAGGCGCGCTATCTGGACGTTTTGTTGAGCGAGTTGCGCGCTACGGAGTGGGGCTGGACGCCGGAAACGGTTTATTTGGGCGGGGGCACGCCTAGCCAGCTTGCGCCTGAAGCGCTGGGTTCGATTCTCGCGGCGATTCCGGGGCGGGTTTGGGCTGAGGCTACGATTGAGGCGGCTCCTGGGGGGCTGACGGCGGAGAAGATCGCTTCGTGGCGCGAGGCGGGGATTAATCGGGTGAGTCTGGGCGTGCAGTCGTTCGTTCAGAAGGAGCTGGCGCGCACGGGGCGGCGGCACACAGCAGAAATTGTGGAACAGGAGATTGCGCTGCTGCGGGCGGCGGGGATTCAGTCGATCAGCGTCGATCTGATTGCTGGGCTGCCGGGGCAGACGGAGGCTAGTTGGACGCAGTCGCTTGATTGGGTGGAGCGGCTGGGTGTTCCTCACGTTTCGGTTTACATGCTGGAGGTGGATGAGGACAGCCGGTTAGGGCGTGAGCTGTTGGTGTTGGGATCACGCTACGGGGCTGGCGAGGTGCCGGTGGAGGATGCCATCGCTGATTTCTATGAGACGGCGGTGGAGCGGCTGGCGCGGGTGGGGATCGAGCGTTATGAGATTTCTAATTTTGCGCGGGCGGGGTTTGAGTCGCGGCACAATTTGAAGTACTGGAAGCGCCAGCCGTATCTGGGGTTTGGGGCGGATGCGCACTCGTTTGACGGGACCGTGCGGTGGCAGAATCCGGAAAGCGCCGCGGATTACGTCGCGGCGCCTGCGGCTATTGAGCGCGTGGCGGCTGAGCCCTTGTCGGAATCATTTTTCTTGGGGCTGCGTTTGCGCGATGGGATCTCAAGCGGCGGGTTCCCCGAGGTGGTTGAACGGTTTGTGCAGGACGGGTTGTTGGAGCGGGCTGGTGAGCGGGTCAGGCTGACATCGCGCGGAGTGCTGCTGTCGAACGAAGTGTTCGCGGAATTTATTCAACCGGCGCGGTGAAGGGCCGCGCGACTTGGAACGTGCTGACGCTGTTTCCGGCTAGGCGGACTACCACGGGGGCAATGGGGAGTCCGGCTGAGGAGGCGAACTGAACGGTTCCGTCGATGGTTCCGGTAAGCGAAGTGGGGGTCGAGAGCTGGGCGGGGAGGGTGCACGCCAGTGTGACCGCCAGCAGTGGGAGTCGCATGCCAGCTTATCGGCGTGGCGCACGGGGGTGATATCCTCAAATTAATCCCCGCTGTTTTTTTATGCGTCCTGAAACTTATTCCACGCCGAGCGGTATTGCAGTTACGCGCACGATTTCGAACGTGTCCTACGCGCGCGGGCTGAAGGGTCTGCTTAAGAAGATGGACACGCAGCGCGGGATCTATCTTTCTTCGGGCTACGAGTTCCCGGGGCGTTATTCGCGGTGGGATGTGGGGGCGGTGGCGCCTCCGCTTGAGATTATTGCTCAGGGGCGCGACATCTCCATTCGCCCGCTGAGTCCGCGGGGGCGGGTGCTGACGCAGATTCTGGAGCCGGTGCTGGCTTCGCATCCGCATTGGGAACGTTTTGGGAACGAGGAAGGGGTGCTGCGGGGGGAATTGAAGGCGCTCCCCAAGTTATTTTCCGAAGAGGAGCGCAGCAAGCAGCCGTCGGCGTTTTCGGTGGTGCGAGCGCTGCTGAAGGAATTTCATCATCCGTTGTCGGCGCGGCTGGCGCTGGTGGGGGCGTTCGGGTACGATTTGCTGCTGCAGTTCGATCCTATTCAGCGGAAGCTACCGCGGCAGGACGTCAAAGATCTGCACCTATTCTTATGCGATGACATTTACTTCATGGATCGCAAGAAGGAGCGCATCGAGCGGTACCAGTTCGATTTCGCGCGCGGCGATGTGAGCACGAGCGGGATGGCGCACGCGGGCGAAAAATTGAAGCGGGCTAAGAAGGCCAAGGCGGGGGCGATCGTTAGCGATCACACGGCTGAAGAGTATATGGCCAAGGTCGAGACTGTTCGCGAGGGGATGCGGCAGGGCGACTACTACGAAGTGGTGCTGCGGCAGACTTTTCGTGCGCCTTACTCGGGGAGCCCGTCGGAGTTGTTCGAGAAGATTCAGCATGCGAGTCCCAGTCCCTATGAGTTCTTTCTGCAATTAGGGGAGGAACAACTGATTGGGGCGTCGCCGGAGATGTTTGTGCGCATCGAGGGACGGCGCATTGAGACTTGTCCGATCGCGGGGACGGCGCGGCGCACGGGCGATCCGCTGCGCGATGCCGATAACATTCGCGAGCTGCTGAATTCGCGCAAGGAAGAGTCGGAGTTAACGATGTGCACCGATGTCGACCGTAACGACAAGTCGCGCATTGCGGTGCCGGGGTCTGTGAAGGTGATCGGGCGGAAGTTGATTGAATCTTACGCCGGGGTTTTTCATACGGTGGATCATGTCGAGGCTACGCTGGCGGAAGGCTTTGATTCGCTGGATGCGTTTTTATCGCACATGTGGGCTGTGACCATCATTGGTGCTCCCAAGAAGTGGGCGGCGCAGGCGGTGGAGAATTTGGAGAAGACGGCGCGGGGCTGGTACGGCGGGGCGGTGGGGATGATCTCCATGGATGGCGATATCAATACCGGGATCACGATTCGCACGGTGCATTTGCGGGATGGGGTGGCGGCTTACAGTGCTGGGGCTACGCTGCTTTACGATTCCGACCCGGCTAGTGAGCACAACGAATGTCTGATGAAGGCTACCGGTTTCTTCCGGGCGCTGAATGCGGAGAAGAAGTCTGAGCCGGTGTATGTGCCGCGTGCCGAAGAGGGCTCCGGGGTGCGGCTGCTGTTGGTGGATAACGAGGACTGCTTCATTCACACGCTCTCGAATTACGCACGGCAGACGGGCGCGGAGGTCATCACTTATCGCACGGGATTTCCGCTGGAATTGATCGATAAATTGCAGCCGTCGCTGATTCTGGTGTCGCCGGGGCCAGGGCGACCTTCTGATTTCGGGGTGCCCGAGTTGGTGCGCTACGCAGCCAAGCTGGAGATTCCGGTGTTCGGAGTCTGCCTGGGCTTGCAGGGGATGGTGGAGGCGTTTGGCGGGGAACTGGGTGTGCTGGGATATCCCATGCACGGCAAGCCGTCGCTGGTGCGCAATCGCGGCGTGGGTGTGTTCGAGGGTCTGCCTGCGGAGTTCCACGTAGGCCGCTATCATTCGCTGTACGCTATCCCGGAGAAGCTTCCGGCCGTGCTGGAAGTCACCGCGGAAAGCGAAGACGGCGTGATCATGGGCGTGCGCCATCGCGAGTTGCCGATGGAAGCGGTGCAGTTTCATCCCGAATCGATCCTGACGCTGGGCGGAGACTGCGGCCTGAAGCTGATGGAAAACGTGGTGCGGGTGTTGGGGCGCGCGCGGGCCCGTGCGGGCGCCCGCTAGGTCGTACGGGAGCCTAAGTCACTTGCCCTATTTAAGTACGGTGCGCCATAATGAAACCACGCATGGACTTACAACCTTCCGACCTTGTCTTCCTGGCCGTGGTCCTCTGGCTAGCCATCGAGTTGACCAGCGGCGGTGGCGGCGGGCGTCGCAAGCCGGTCCTCGTCGCGTCTTAGTTTTCTCCTTTCAAAACAGGCATTGCGATGGCTGAGGTCGTCGTCATTGGCGGAGGTCTGGCTGGACTTGCCGCGGCGGCCGCATTGGGTGGGGCGGGGCACTCGGTGAAAGTGCTGGAAGCGCGGCCGTTTTTAGGCGGCCGGGCGACTTCCTACGAAGTGGGCAACGGCGAGGAAGCTGAATTCATCGATAACTGCCAGCATATTCTGCTGCGCTGCTGCGTTAATCTGCTGGATTTCTATCAACGGCTCGGAGTGGAGCACGACATCGCCTTTTCGAGGGAGTTCACGTTTATCGAGCCGGGAGGGCGGCGGAGTGTGCTGCGCTCCGGGATGCTGCCGGCGCCGGCGCATTTCGCGGAATCGTTTTTGAAGCTCAGCTTTCTGAATTTCAGCGAAAAGCTGGCGGTGGCGCGGGCGATTCAGGCTGTCGGGCGGGAGGTGCGCCGCACGGATCTCGACCGGATCAGCATGTTGGATTGGTTGAAGGAACAGCGCCAGCCGGTGCGGGCGATTGAGCGCTTCTGGCGGCAGGTGCTGGTGAGCGCCATCAACGAAGAGTTGGATCGCATGGCAGCGGCGCACGGGTTGCAGGTGTTCCGGCTGGGGTTTCTCGCGCGTAAAGACGCTTACGAAATGGGTGTGCCTAACGTTCCGCTGGGCCGTCTATATAGTGGCGACGCTTGGAAGCGCATCGGCCATGTGGAGCTATGCCTGCGCGCGCCAGTGTCGCGCGTGGTAATCGACGACGGCACGGTGCGTGGTGTGATCGCAGGGGAGCAGGAAGTGCGCGGCGATTACTATGTGTGCGCGTTGCCCTTCGAACGAATTAGCGTGGTGGCGCCGGAACTGGGCATCGACGTCAGCGAGTTTGAGCATTCGCCTATTACTGGAATCCATTTGTGGTTTGACCGCCCGGTAACAGACCTGCCGCACGCCACGCTGCTCGATCGCACGATGCAGTGGATGTTCAACAAGCACGAGGGCCGCTATGTGCAGTTGGTGGTGAGCGCCTCGCGCGGCCTTAGCGAGATGCCGCGCGCTGAGGTGATCGCGCTGGCGCTGAAAGAACTGGCCGAGTTCTTTCCGGCGGTGGGCGAGGCTAAGCTCGAAAAGGCGCATGTGGTGAAGGAAATCCGAGCTACGTTTTCAGCCAAGCCTGGACTCGAAGCGCACCGGCCGGGGAATCTGACCAATGTGGGTAATCTGTTATTGTCCGGAGACTGGACAAAATCCGGGTGGCCCGCGACTATGGAAGGCGCGGTGCGCAGCGGTTATCTGGCAGCGGAAGCAGTGACGGCGGCGGCCGGCGCGCCGCAGAAGTTTCTCAAAGCGGACATTGCTTAGTGGACGAAGTAGACCTTTAGGGCTTCGTCGACGTCCCGCTTTGCTAGCGTGGGAGTGCGTTTCTCGAAGGCCGCGATGCCGCGGATAATCTTCATCAGGTCGACGGGGAAGCAGGCCCGCAGGCCCTCGGAAGAATGCTTAAGACATTCGTCGCGGATGTAGTCTTCCATCTCACGAGTGCAGGGAAGCTCTTCCTCCTCGCAAACGTGGCGCAAAAGCTCATGGAATAGTTCCGGACTGAGCGGCTCTATTTTAATTTTGTTCTTCAGCCGGCGCATGAAGGCATCTTCGGCCAGATCGCTCAGCGGTAAATTGGTCCCGAACACGACGATCAGTTCAAAGGGAATTTCAAAAGTGGTTCCGGACCATAGCGAAAGAATATCCCTGCGGCGGTCGAGGGGAACGATCCAGCGGTTCAATAACTCGCGGGGTGTGATGCGCTGGCGGCCGAAGTCATCAATCAGCAGGATTCCGTTGTTGGCCTTCATCTGCAGGGGCGCGGCGCAGATGCGGGTGACTTCGTCCATGCGGGTATCCAGCATGTCGGCGCGCATTTCGCCGCCTACTTTCACCATGGGTCGGCGGCACAACACCCAGCGCGGATCTACGGCTTCTTCTTCGGTAGTGCCGGTGCGGTGAATGAGCGGATCATAAACCGTGATGATCTGGCCGGCGACTTCGATGGCATGCGGTACGTAAATGAGGTCGTCCTCGAAGATGCCAGGCAGGCGTTCCGCGATGCTGGTTTTCCCGTTGCCGGTGGAACCGTAGAACATGATCGCTCCGCCGCTCATCAGCGCGGCGCCGAGTTCGTTGATCACGTGATCGGGCAGCACCAGGTCGCTCATCGCGGCCTTGAGGGTCTCCGCGCTCAGGTCCAATTGAACGGCTTGAGCAGACACCGACTGGTTGTAATCGGCAAGCGGCACCGGCGCAGGTCCTGCATAATGGCTTTTCTTGAGCGCCACCTCGGCCATAGCCCGGCCCTTGATGCTGAGCGAGATCTCGTAGTCGTCCCCAACCATCGCCCGGGTATCGCAGAGCTGCTCTTTTTGCAGGTGGCGGTACATGGCATGAATGATAGTGGAGCTGAGCTTGGATCTCTGCACCAGTTTCGCGAGGGTCAGGGCGCCCTCAAAGTAGGTGTACTTCAGAATCAGATCCAGCACCAAGCTAAGCGAGAGGCCGGTCTCATCCAGATGATGGGCTTCCTTCGGCTGATAAAGCGCTCGATCTTTTGCGATCACTTTAACATTCCCCCTCCGAGGATCACTAAGGCCATGATTCCCACTCATCTCCACAGCCTATTTGCTTAGCATAGTGCTTTTTGGCACGGCGGTGCTGTGCCTCGATTCTCACTCCCTTGACTTTGACCGCAGCGTGTGAAAGTATTCCCAAGATTGTTCGCAAAATATTTTGGAACAACAGGGGATTTTCACAGTTCTAGGGGGCATATGAAGATTGGTTCTTGGCTCGTGCTATTTCTGGTCGCGGACTCGTTGCTATGGGGGCAAGCGATCTCCACATCGCAGATCAACGGAACCGTACAGGATGGCAGCGGGCTGGCCGTGCCGGGCGCGCAGGTCAAGGCCACACAGACGGAGACTGGACTTATCCGCAACGTCACGAGCGGGGTGGATGGCAGCTTCATCCTCACCAGCTTGCCGGTGGGCCCCTATCAGTTGGAGATCACCAAGGAAGGCTTTAGTAAGTATGTGCAGTCCGGGATCGTGCTGCAGGTGGGCAGCAATCCCACCATCGATGTTGCGATGAAGGTGGGGACGGTCACCGAGCAGGTACAGGTCGAAGCCAACGCCGCGCTGGTGGAGACGCGCAACGCCGGGATCGGCCAGGTGATCGATAACCAACGAGTTCTCGAGTTGCCCTTGAACGGGCGCCAGGTGACGGAGCTCATCTTTCTTTCGGGCATGGCCACGCAGGTCAATGGCGCGGGTTTAAACTCCGGTGTCAGAAACTTTCCAACTGTGGATATCTCGGTTGCAGGCGGTCTCTCGAATGGCTTGACCTACCGGCTGGACGGCGGAACGCACAACGATCCTTACAACAATTTGAATCTGCCGCTGCCGTTTCCTGACGCGCTGCAGGAGTTCAAAGTAGAGACCAGCGCGTTGCCGGCGCAGTACGGGCATCACTCCTCGGCGGCCGTCAACGCGGTTACCAAGTCGGGTACCAATGAGCTGCATGGCGACTTGTTCGAATTCATTCGCAACGGGGCGGTTAATGCGCGCAACACCTTCGCAACCACCGCCGATTCTCTCAAGCGCAATCAATTCGGCGGAACCGTCGGCGGGCGGATTATTAGGAATAAGTTGTTCTTCTTCGCGGGTGTGCAGGGCACGTTGCTGCGTACCGCGCCCACCACGAATATTGGCTTCGTTCCCACGGCCAAAATGCTGAACGGCGATTTTTCCGGTTGCGCGACCGGTCTCAAAGCGCCGTTCGTAAACGGCACCACGGTTGACAAGAGTCTCTTTTCCCCGGTGGCTCTTAACATCCTGAAACTTCCGGGCTTCCCGACTACCACTTCGCCTTGCGGACAGGTGAACTTTGGCCGCCGGACGGCCAGCGATCAGTACGATTCGCTGGCGCGCGGGGATTATCAGCAAAGCGAAAAGCATTTTCTGTTCCTGCGCTACCTGCAGGCGCGCTTAAACCAGCCCTCCGATCACGACCCAGCCAACTTACTCGCGGGATCGACGGCGAACCTGAATTTCCTTACGCAGTCCGTGGTGTTGGGCGATACCTATTTGATCGGTGCTGGAACTGTCAACAGCTTTCGCGCCACGCTGAATCGATCTGCCGTACCCAAAACCAGTCCGCAAGTGTTCTCGCCCACCGACGTAGGCATCAACATTTGGAACGGTGTTCCTGGACTCACGCGTATCGCCATCACCGGCGGCTTCAATATTGCGTCCAATAATGAGACTCCCAGCACCTACAACACGTTGGATTACGAGTTTTCCGACGATGTAAATCTGGTACGGGGAGCGCACCAGATCGGATTCGGCGCCGACTTTATTCGGGCATATGTGAATGCGCAATCCGGACTGAATGCTTCGGGCCCGTTCACTTTTAGCGGCGGCGTGACGGGATCGGGGCTCGCGGACTTCCTGCTCGGCAAACCTTCTGCCTTCACGCAGGCTACCACCACCGTGGTTTACGATCGCATGAACTATTTCGGTTCCTATGTGCAGGACACCTGGAAATTATCGCCGCGCTTAACCGTTAGCGCCGGCGTGCGCTGGGATCCGTTTCTGCCCTTGACCTCGAAGTACGACTGGCTGGGCCACTTCGACCCGGCCTTGTTCGCACAAGGCGTGCGTAGCAGCGTGTACGTAAACGGGCCGGCGGGAGAAGTCTTTCCAGGCGACCCGCAGTACACTACCGGGCGCGGTGTGGCCAATGCCCGTTGGAATAACTTTGCTCCGCGAATTTCAATCGCGTGGGATCCACAGGGAAATGGTAAGACCTCGATTCGTGCGGCTTATGGCCGGTTTTTCGATATCGCCGCCCTCAATAATTACATCGGTTTCGGCCAGGCGCCGCCGTTCGGAAATAACATCACTATCCCTTTCCCAGCGAGTTTTGCGAATCCATGGCAGGGACAAAAAGGAGGCAATCCTTATCCGCTGACACTCAGCAAGACCGCGCCCTTTATCAACTTCGGCTCCTATGAAAACTTCCCCACCGATCCCAAGACCACGTATTCGCAGCAATGGAATTTTAGTGTCCAACGGCAACTGGGTCAAGACTGGATCGTGGCCGCCAACTATGTGGGGACCGCGATGACTCATATCTGGGGTGGCAATCAAGCGAATCCTGGCGTGTATATTGCGGGGAACTGCGTGCTGAACGGAGTAGCCACGAGTCCATGCTCCACCACAGCCAATGTCAACGCACGACGCGTTTTGCAATTGCAAAATCCGGTGCAAGGAACCTTTTACGGCAGCATTTCGCAATTGGATGACGGCGGGACCGGGAACTATAACGGGCTCCTCCTGTCGGTTCAGAAGCGCAGTTCGAAGGGCTACAGCGTCCAGGCGAATTACACCTGGTCGCATTGCATCAGCGACGTTGCGAATCCGGAGCTGGCGGTGGCCGGCTCCAATTTCATGATCCCGGGAAACCGCGAGGCGGATCGCGGGAATTGCACGCTGGGCGACCGTCGTCAGCTTTTTAATTTATCGGCGGTGTATGAGACGCCGAAGTTCGCGAACTCCAAACTTCGGCTGCTGGCGAGCGGATGGCAGGTTTCTCCTATCATTCGTCTGCAATCCGGTCCTTACTTGACGGTGACGAGCGGGCTGGATAACGCGCTTACCGGCCAGACTGCCTATGAAAGGGTCAATCAGGTGCTTTCCAATGTGTTTCTGCCGAACCCGACTCCGAACGCCTACCTGAATCCGGCGGCTTTCGCGCAGCCGGCGCTTGGGACTTATGGCAATATCGGCACCAACAATATTCTGTCACCGGGGTCGATTTACATTAACGCGGGCGTAACCCGGACTTTCAGAATTAAAGAAAGACAGAGTATCCAATTCCGCTTTGAGGCGTTCAATATTCCGAATCATGTGAACTGGGGGCCGCCCAACGGCCTGTCGGGAAACGGGACGGCTACTTCGACGGCTGGATTCATCACTCCCACGGCGGCCTTCAATGCCACGTCCACCTTCGGAAAGATTATGTCCGCCGACGATCCGCGAATCTTGCAGGGGGCCCTGAAATATACCTTCTAACGGCGTACAGAGCGCGGCTGCCCGCGCAGTGGTATTCTGGCATCGCAAGTGTTTCGAGGCCACCATCGCAAAGTCCGCCTGCTGTTTGGACTCTCTGACATTGTCTTAACCGCGCTCGCGTTTCTGATCGCCTACCGGGTGCGGGTCGCCCTGGATCACGTTCCCCTGGAGCACGATTTCTATTTAACGGCTCCGGTGCAGGTGCTGCTGCTCGGCTGGTCCATCGTGGTGTGGGTTTCCGTGGGGATGTGGTGGCAGATTTACGACCGCATCGACGCGTCCCACGCACGGATCATCATGCGCGACACATTCCGGCAATGTTTGCTGGGCACAGTTGCCATCGTGTTGTTCGAGTTTGCGCTGCGCCTGGATCTTAGCCGCTCGTTTCTGGCGATGTTTGCGGTGTTCTCGTGGGCGTTGCTGTGCTTGTTCCGTTTGAACGCCGGACGCGTGCTGGGTATGGTGCGCCGGGAATTTGGCGCTCCCAGCTACATCATGGTGGTGGGCCTGGGCGACGCGGCGATGCGCATGGGACGGCAGATCGAGGAAGCCGCGTCCTATGGTGTGCGCCTCAGCGGGTTCCTGGCCGAACCGGGCGATGCCGCGCCGGAGGAAGTTGAACTGGCCGCCAAATATCCGGTGCGGCCTTTGGCACAACTGCCGGAGCTGCTGGGGCAGCATGTGATCGACGAGATTATTTTCGCGGTGGACAGCCGCCGGCTGGCTGAGCTCGAGGAGGTGTTCCTGCTGTGCGATGAAGAGGGCATCCGCACGCGCGTGGCTGTCGATTTCTTTCCGCACATCAACAGCCAGGTGTATTTGGACCGGCTGGGCGGGTCGCCTCTGCTGACGTTTTCGGCGACGCCGCACGATGAGATCCGCTTGCTGGTGAAGCGAGCCACTGATATCGTGGTGGCTGCCGCGGCCTTGATCCTGGCCAGCCCCTTCATGTTCCTGATCGCGCTGCTGATCCGCCTGACTTCGCCCGGCCCCGCGATTTTCCGGCAAACTCGCTGCGGCCTCAATGGGCGCCGCTTTGTGTTCTACAAGTTTCGATCCATGTGTGAGGACGCCGAGGCGCAGCGCGCCTCGCTCGAACACCTGAACGCCAAGAGCACCGCGTTCAAGATTCCCAACGACCCGCGGCTCACCGCCGTCGGCCGCTGGCTACGCAAGTTTTCGATCGACGAATGGCCGCAGTTGTGGAACGTAGTGAAAGGCGATATGAGCCTGGTGGGTCCGCGCCCGCCCTTGCCGGAAGAAGTGGAACAATATAAGCGGTGGCAGCGGCGGCGGCTGCGGATGCGGCCGGGGCTGACGTGCCTGTGGGTCATCAGCGGGCGCGATCGGGTGGACTTCGAGACCTGGATGAGAATGGATATGCAATATATCGATACCTGGTCCCTGGGACTTGATTGGAAGATCATGCTGCGGACCATCCCGCAGGTACTGAGCGGCAGGGGAGCGCACTAAAGAAATCCATGCATCTGGTTCCGACTCAAGAAGAAGTAATAGAGTTGTTGCGCCAGACCGGCGGCCTGCGCAAAGGGCATTTTGAATATCCCAACGGTTTGCACACCAACGAATATTTGCAGGTAGCGCTGACCATGCGCCACTATCAATCCGCAAAAATTCTGAGCGTAGGGTTGAGCCGTCTGATTCGCGCGCACGCCGACCTGCGTGCCATGATTCCTGAGTTGTCTCTCGTCGCGCCCGCCACGGGTGGCTTGCCGGTGGCCTACGGCATGTGCGAAGCCCTGCGTTCCCATCAAGTGTATTGGGCCGAGCCCGGGGGCGACAACAACGCCATGCGCTTCCGCCAATTCCTGGAAATCCAGCCCGGCGAAAAAGTGCTGCTGGTGGACGACATTCTGCGCACCGGCACCAAGATGACGGAGATCAAGAAGCTGGTGGAGAGTCACGGCGGTGAGGTGGTTGCGATTGCGGTGGTGATTCATCAACCGGAGCCGGGTGCGGCTACCTTCGGTACGCTCCCGTTCTACTCGCTGGCGCACCTGGACGCTACCTACTACAAGGACGCGAAGTCGTGCGATCTTTGCGAAAAGGGCGTGCCGGTGGAGAAGACCTGGGTTTAAGCCGCCCGATCTAGAGACGTTGCCCGCCCGACAGCACGAGTGTCTGGCCGGTGACCCAGCCGGAATCCTCAGATGCAAAGAACACGGCAGCGCTTGCGATATCCTGCGGCTGGGCGATGCGGCCGAGCGGAGTTTGCGCCTCCGCCGTCTTGCGGAATTCGCCCTGGTCTAGGCCGGCGGTATGGAATCCTTCGGTTTCAACCATACCCGGATTGAGGGAGTTAACGCGGATCTTCTTGGGTCCGAGCTCGCCGGCGAGCGCGACGGTGACGGCATCCACTGCGGCTTTGGTCGCGCTATACACGGAAGCGCTGGGAACCGGCATCGGGCCCACAATGGAGCTGATGTTAATGATGGAGCCGCCATTTCCGTCCATTAGTTTGACGGCTTCCTGGGTGGTGAGCAGCAACCCCAACACGTTGAGATTGAATTGGCGGTGGAAGTGATCCTCGGTAATTCCTTCCAGCGGCGCGAACTCGTAGATGCCGGCGTTGTTGACCAGGATGTCGAGTCTGCCGTACGCGGATTTGGTTTCGGCAAGAAGGCGTTTGATATCTTCGAGTTTAGATACGTCGGCTTGGACGGCGATGGCTTTCCCGCCGTTGCCGGTGATGCGTTTGACGACGGCATCGGCGCCGGCTTTGCTGCTCGCGTAGTTGACGACCACGGAGGCACCCTCGTCTCCGAGATGTTCGGCGATCGAGGCTCCGATCCCTTTGGATGCGCCGGTGACTACGGCGATTTTTCCTGTCAGTTTACTCATGCATAACTGATGAGCAGCGATAGGCGCCGGATTCAGGCATTATGGAAGGAATGACTTATACGGAGTGTGAGTTTGGGAATTAGCCGGCGCGGCTTTCTGGCAACGCCGCTGGCGCTGGCTGCCTCGCGGGCGATTCGCGCGGCTGATCGTAAGCCTAACGTCATCTTGATCGTCGCCGGCACTTGGCGCGCACAGGCGGTTCCGTGGGCTGGCGACCCTGATATCTCGACGCCCAACCTCGCGAGGTTCGCCTCGCAGGGGATGACGTTCTCCCGCGCTTATGCTTCTTATGCGCGTTCCGACCGTTCGCGCGTGTGTTTGTTGAAGGGTATTTTCCCGCACACTCTGGCCATGCCGGATTCGTTCGTCGAAGGTCCGCTGGCTGAACCGCCTACGCTCGCTTCCGTGCTGCGCGGCGCCGGGTATCGTACCGCGACTTTCAGTACGCGCCAAGCCGACCAAATCGTCTCTTTTGTCCATACCCAGGGCGACACGCCGTTTTATGCCGAGTGGTACATGGAGAACGCCGGCAACGGATTGATGGAGCGCACCAACCCTAGTGATCTGCACGTGCGCGAAAACGTGCCGACGGATCTTCAATCGCGCACGCGCGACGATATGGCGGTGTTCTACGCTCGCGCCCGAACGCGCGACCGCGACATCGGCGAAGTGCTGGAGGCGCTGGGCCGCACCCTGCGCGGCAACGACAAGGGACTCACCGACGACACCATCGTGGTCTTCACGTCCTTGCACGGTGAGCAGTTCGGTTCGCACTCGGGCGAGGGCGATGACTATGTCTACGAGGAGACCATCCGCATTCCCTTGGCGATCCGTTATCCGCGCGTGCTGAAGGCCGGTTCGCAGAATGACATTCTGCTTTCGCAGGTGGATATCATGCCGACGCTGCTGAAGTGGTGCGGCGTGGCCATTCCCGACGTCGTGCAGGGGCGCGATCTGTCTGCGTTGCTAGCGGGCCAGCCGGGGGACCGCCCGGAGGCGGTTTACGCTGAAGGCCGCCTGAACCAGAAAGACGAATGGCGCATGCTGGTCCACGGCTATGACAAATTGGTGGTGGATAAAAATGACGATGTCACGCACCTCTTCAATCTGGCGGACGATCCCTATGAACAGACCAATCTCGCCAACGTCACCGCGGAGCAATTGAAGCGCGACTCGCTGTTGGCTATGGAGCGTCAGTGGGCGAAGAAGCTGGGCGACGGCGTGGATGCGTCAGGTCTGAAGAAGCGCTAGGGCGCTTCACAGCTTCAGCAAGCGCATCATGTTGCCGCCGAGGATGGCTTCCTTGTGTGCGTCGGGAATCTCAGCGGCGAGGATCGCGTCGATGGTGTCGGGCCACACGAGCGGTATGTCGGTCCCGTAGACCACTTGGGTCGGTCCCATTTCGGCCACCAGGTGGCGGATGCCCTCGGCGGAGAAGATCATGGAATCGGCGAAGATCTGGTCGCGCATGTATTCGCGCGGATGTTTCTTGTTTATGCACTTGGCGTTTTGGCGGACGTCGCAGGCTACGTCGATGCGTCCTAAGTACGACGGTAGGTAGCCGCCGGCGTGGGCGCCGCAGATTTTTAAGCCGGGGAAGCGGTCTAGCGTGCCGTCGAAGATCAGGTGGGCCAGAAAGAGGCTGGTCTCGAGGGGATTGCCGATGATGTTGCCGAGATCGCCGGCGCCGGCGAACGCGTCTTTCTTCGCGACGTTCTCGGCGTTGTTGGGATGCATGAAGACCATCACTCCCATCTCCTGCACTTTGGCCCAGAAGGGATCGTACTTGGGCACGGACAACGGCTCGCCTGCTACGTGGCCGCCGACGGCGACGCCGCGCATTCCTAGATTCTTGACGGCGTGCTCGACTTGGGCCGCCGCGAGATCGGGGAATTGCAGGGCGGGCGAAGTGAAGGCCACAAAGCGGTCCGGGTGCGCGGTGCACCACTTCGACAGACCCTCGTCCTGCACTTGCACGATCTTCGTCGCCAGGTCGCGTTCTGCGGCGTACCACCAGAAGGTGTTGATATCGAGCGCCTGCACATCGATGCCGCGCTTGTCTAATTCTTGAATGCGATCCGGTCCGAGGGCCCGTCCGCCGCCGCGCGCGAAACGTTCGAGCGGCGTGCCCTTCACTACATCGGCAATTTCGGCGATGCTGGCGTGGGCGTGCGCGTCAATTACTTTGACGCGTTTCCCGCCGACGCGAACTTCGCGCCGCGTCGGTGAAGCGCTGGCCTGCGGCGCCGCCTGCACAAGCCCGCGGCCTGCGAGAATGGCTCCGGTGACCGTCTGGATGAACTCCCTGCGATTGCGCATGCTCTTCTCCTCATTGGTAAGGACTGGTTGGTAAGGACCTTGAGAGAATGTACCACTATAGGCGCGCGTTGCGAAGGCGCAGGGCGTTGCCGACTACCGACACAGAACTGAAGCTCATGGCGGCGGCGGCGATCATGGGGCTTAGCAGGACTCCGAAGAACGGATACAAGACACCGGCGGCGATAGGGACGCCGAGGGAGTTGTAGACGAACGCCCAGAACAGATTCTGTTTGATGTTGCGCAGGGTGGCGCGGCTGAGGGAGCGGGCGCGCACGATGCGGCGCAGGTCGCCTTTGACCAGGGTCACGCCGGCGCTTTGCATGGCGACGTCCGTGCCGGTGCCCATGGCGATTCCTACTTGCGCCTGCGCGAGGGCGGGAGCGTCATTGATTCCGTCTCCGGCCATGGCTACGAAGCGGCCCTCCTGCTGCAGGCGTTGGATGTGGGCACGCTTGTCTTGCGGGAGGACTTCGGCGATCACTTCGTCGATGCCGAGTGTTTTCGCTACGGCTTCCGCGGTGGTGCGGCTGTCGCCGGTCAGCATCACGATGCGAATTCCCTCGGCGTGTAGTTGGCGAATGGCTTCGGGAGTGGTTTCTTTGATGGGGTCTGCGACGGTGATCGAACCCGCGAGCTTGCCGCTGACGGCGACGAACATCATCGCGTCTGCTCCGGCGAGGTCAACTCCAGAGTCTTCCATCAGCTTGCGGTTTCCCAAGATGACTTTCGCGCCGTCAACGGTCCCGCGGACACCCATCCCTGTCACAGACGCAAAATCAACCGCGGTCGCGAGCGTTAGGCCGCGCGCTTCGGCTGCTTGCACGATGGCATTTGCCAGGGGATGTTCGCTGCCACGTTCGAGGCTGGCGGCGAGGCGGAGCAACCCGAGTTCGTCGTAACCGGGGGCGGGCTTCACGGCGATCAATTTCGGTTTGCCTTCGGTCAGCGTGCCGGTTTTGTCGACTACCAAGGTGTCGACCTTGCGCATCAATTCAATCGCTTCGGCATTTTTGAACAGGATGCCGCTGCTGGCACCTTTGCCCATCGCCACCATGATCGACATCGGCGTTGCGAGACCGAGCGCACAGGGGCAGGCGATGATCATCACCGCGACGGCGTTGACGAGCGCATGCGACAGGCGAGGCTGGGGCCCGGCGAGTGCCCATATCGCGAAGGTGAGTGCGGCGACGGCGACCACGATGGGTACGAAGTAGCCCGCGACTACGTCGGCGAATTTCTGGATGGGCGCGCGGCTGCGCTGGGCTTCGGAGACCATACGCACGATCTGCGCCAGCAGGGTTTCCGAGCCGACACGGTCGGCGCGCATCACTAGCGACCCGGTGCCGTTGATGGTAGCGCCGGTGAGTCGGTCGCCCGCGTGTTTCTCGACTGGAATCGGCTCACCCGAGATCATGGATTCGTCAACTGAACTGGCGCCTTCGACGACCACTCCATCGACCGGAATTTTCTCGCCTGGACGGACGCGCAGCTTGTCGCCCACCTTCACTTGTTCGAGCGGGACATCCGCCTCCGAGCCGTCTTCGCGCAGAAGGCGCGCGGTCTTGGGCGCGAGGCCGAGCAGTGCACGAATCGCCGCACCGGTTTGGCTACGTGCCTTGAGCTCCAACACTTGCCCCAGCAGCACCAGCGTGACGATTACGGCGGCGGCTTCGAAGTAGATGTCCGCCCGGCCGAGGATCACGGCGGCCACGCTGTAGGCGTAGGCGACGCCGGTGCCCAGTCCGATCAGCGTGAACATGTTGAGGTTGCGCGTGACGATCGATTGCCAGGCGCGGACAAAGAACGGCCATCCGCCCCACAGCACCACGGGCGTCGTCAGCGCCATTTCGAAGAACACTCGGGCTCGGCTTTCGGACATCGCCATGGCGGAGACGAAGACCGGGGCTGTCAGAACCACGCAGATCCAGAAACGCCGCCGCATGTCGACGAGTTCGGGATTCTCGACTTCGTCGATCGAGGCGGCCATCGGCTCCAGCGCCATGCCGCAGATGGGACAACTCCCAGGCTTGTCGCGGATGATTTCCGGATGCATCGGGCAGGTGTATTTGTTGGCCGCTGAATGCTGGATCTGTACTGGCGCCGGGGCGAGATACTTGGCGGGATCGGTGCGGAATTTATCGAGGCAACCGGTGCAGCAGAAGTAATAGGTTTGGCCTTCGTAAGTGTGGCTGCCGGCTGCGGTATCCGGATTGACTTGCATCCCGCACACGGGATCTTTGAAGGTGATTGCGGGAGCCGCGGGCTTGCCGATCTGCACTAAATTGGGAACAGCGGGGCGCATCACGTACTTTGCTGGTTCCGCGCGGAATTTCGTGGCGCAGCCTTTGCCGCAGAAGTAATACACTTGCCCGGCGTGGGTTTCGCTGCCGGCTGCGGATTCCGGCTGCACCTCCATGCCGCAAACGGGATCTTTCATTTGGCGTTGGGGTCCGGTGGCTTTTCGCCGGGCCGCATTAGCGTGGGAGGCTTGCGCGTTGGTTTCGCGTCCTTCTTCTCTTCGGCTTTGCGCTCGGCGGCTTCGGCGGGCGTCATGGTGGCGCGGCGCTCTTCCTGCTCCTTCTTGTCCTTCGCGGCGATGGCGGAGGCGCGGCCCGGCAGGTCGGCCTCATTCAGTTCCAGGCTGTCCTGCGTGGTTTCGATGGCGTCGCCGAGCACGAATTCATAGCGCGCAAAATCTTTGGGTTTCGAATCGCGAATCTTTTCGAGGCGCGCCATCATGTCTTTTTCGGCGGTGGTCAGCGCGGTGATTCCGATGTCGATCTTCAGCTTGCGGCGCAGGGCGTCGTCGGCCACAGTGTCCATGGCCTCGATGATGTGTCCGTAGTCTTCGAGCAGATTGTGAATAAAAGTTGCCCTGCCGGCCTTGGTGCTTGCCACCATTTGCTCGATTTGATCCAGCCGCAGCAGCGCCCACTTGGAATACAGCTTCAAGCGCTCGTTGGGCTCCTGCACTTCGCGCAATTGATCAGCTTCGTCGGGAGTTAGAAAATCGCGCTGCTGCGCGGCTAGAGGAAGCGCCAGCAGCGCCAGCGGCACCAGCAGCAGGGGGACGATTGCGTTTCGCATGGCTCGCATCTCCTTACTTTTTCTTTTTCGACATGATGCCTTGCAGCAGATCATCGTGGATGGCGGCGACACGATCGCGCACCTTCTCGGCGAAGGCGCGATCGTCAAAGCTCATGGACTCAACCAGGCCTTCGATGCGGCGCAGAAGCTGGCGCGTGGAGAGCTCGGTGCGTTTGAAAAACTTGGGGTCGCGACGGGCTTCCTTGCCGGTTTGCTGCAACGAGTCGTAGGCCAAATCTACGGCGTCGCCCACTTCGCTGAGAGACGTCTTGGTTTTTTCGAGATCGCTCGCCTGGTAGGCGGTGCGCGCCGCGTCGAGTGCCGCGCCGGCGTAATCCATGGCCAGTTGGCTGCGCCGTTCCGGGCTCGGTTCCTGTTGAATGGAGGCTAAATCCGCCGCCCATAAGTTCGCCGTGAAAAAAGAAAGCGCGATGAGAACCAGACACATATGCTATCGCTTCCTCAATTCGGCTTCCAGGATGCGGACCCGCTGCCGCGCCTGAAATTCCTGGTCCGGGAATTTCCCCTGACTGAGCGCCAGGAATTTATTGTAATTCTCGACGGCCTCCGGGCGCTGCTTCAAGCGGTCGTGCGAGAGTGCACGGAAGAACAGATTGCCGGGATTCTCGGCGCCCAGCGCGCGGATGTGATCGAAGGCAGCGAGGGCTTGCGGATACTGTTCGCTAAGCACCAACGCGGCGGAGAGCTCGTTCCATGCGGCGACTGCGTCGGGTTTGATACGAGTGGCGGCACTGAACTGGTCGGCGGCTTCGAGGAACTTGCGCTGATCGCGCAGCACTTTGCCGTAGAACATGCGCAAGTCGAGATCGTTGGGCGATGCTTGCAGGGCGGGCTGCAGCACGGACTGCGCTTTGTCCATTTGTTTGTTCTGGGCGTAGGCTTGCGCCAGCGCAATGCGGCGCGCGTCCGTGGGCATTTTCTCCATCACGGCTTGGAGAGCTTGGATGGCTTCCGTGGTTTCGCCTTTTTCCGTGAGCAGGACCCCGAGGCGTTCGAGGGCTTCG
>Ga0105242_10000992_pt1 | contig 22210 bp, 20 predicted proteins | sample KBSM24metaG_FD_81521 | JGI IMG/M metagenome (GOLD analysis project Ga0105242, IMG submission 81521) | Miscanthus rhizosphere microbial communities from Kellogg Biological Station, Michigan, USA - KBS M2-4 metaG | ecosystem: Host-associated > Plants > Roots > Rhizosphere > Soil | place... | reverse complement strand
CGACGCGATCAAGTTGCAGCATGGGCTCGCCAGCGGTCCGCGCGCCGCGCGGGTACATATCGTCCAGCGTCCGCCCCACCATCATCGCGACGATGTCTGCGGCGCTGGCGGCGGCGGTGACGCCATCGCCGGCGTTCCGGCCGTCGCGCAAGACGACAAAACGGTCCGACACGGCTTTCACTTCTTCGATGAAGTGCGAGATGTACACGATCGCCATCCCGCGCGCCTTGAGACGGCCGATCAGGTCGAACAGCGCGCGAACGTCGGCGGGACCGAGGCTGCTCGTCGGCTCGTCGAGGACGAGGACGCGGCAGCCGGTCGCGAGCGCCCGGGCAATCTCGACGAGCTGCTGCGCTGCGGGTTGAAGCGTAGAGACCTGAGCGTCCGGCCGGATATCATCGTGGCCGAGCTGCCGCATCGCGTCGATCGCGATGTCACGCATGCGCCGGCGCTGCACGAAACCGTGACGCACCGGCTCGATCCCGAGCACGATGTTCTCCATCACGCTCAAGTGCGGCGCGAGCGACAGCTCCTGATGGATCATCGCGACACCAGCGCGGCGCGACTCGAACGGATCGCGCGGCGCGTAGGGCACGGCGTCGATCCGCATCGTGCCCTCGTCTGGCGCGATTGCGCCGGCGAGGATCGCCATCAGCGTGCTCTTGCCGGCGCCGTTCTGGCCGACGAGAGCGCACACCTCGCCCGGGTGCACCGTCAGGTCCGCGCCATCAAGCGCGATGGTGGCGCCGAACCTCTTGCCGACGCCCCGCATCTCGAGGCGCGGAGCGCCTACGGCTTCAGCCATCGCGACAAATCCGGATGCAGCAGTTCCTTCGCGTCCGCGTCGTTCATCTGATCGCGTGTGACGAGGCGGACGCCCGTGTCGATTCGCCGTTCGACCGTCTGGCCGCGGATGTGTGCCACCATCGTCTTCACGCCGAGATAACCCATGTTGACCGGGTCCTGCAGCACGAGACCATCGATGTGCGCGTCGGCCAGCCCTTTGACCAGACTGTCCGACGCATCGAAACCGATGAACTTCACTTTTCCCGCCCAGCCGTTGTCTTCGAGCACCCGCAGCATCGCGAGCGTCGTCGATTCGTTCGGCGTAAAGATGCCGTCGACGGCGAGCGAGCCGTCGGGCCGCTTGAAGCGGCTGAGCAGCGTCTCGCTCTGCTTGTAGGCACCCTCGACGTCGGCGCCGCCGTACTGGTTCGCGCTCAGCACCTCGAGGTTCTTGCGCGCGCCGATGGATTCGAGAAAACCCTCTTCGCGCTGCAACGTGCTCTCGGAGCCCTCCGCGTACCGGAGCATCACGATCCTGCCCGCATCCTTCAACAGTCCCGCCAGATGGTCGCCCGCGAGCCGCCCGCCCTTACGGTTGTCGGTCGCGACGAAGCTCACGTAACCGCTGCCCTTGAGTCCCGAATCGATCACGACGACGGGAATGCCGCGGCGCGCGGCGTCGGCGACCGGCGGCGCGAGCGCGGCCTCGTCGAGCGGCGCAAGCACGATGCCGGAGACGCCGCGGCTGACGAAGCCTTCGACCTCCGACACCTGCGAGTCGCGGTCGTCCTCGCGCAGCGGCCCGCGCCAGATGATGGTCGAGCCTGTTTCGCGGGCCGCTTTCTCGGCGCCGGCGTGAATGCTCTGCCAGAAAACGTGAGACGTCCCCTTCGGGATGACGGCGATCGTCAGCCCGCCGGCGCTCTGCCGCTGCCCGCATGCGCTCACCGCCAGCAGAATCAGCAGTGGGACACCACGAAATACGCGAAAGCGCGAAACACGTGAAAGCCGATCCATTTCGTGTTTTTCGTGCGCTCGTGGCTTTCGTGAATTTCGTGGTCCCGTCATCGCGTCTCCGCTGCACTCGTCACGGTCAGATTGTAGAACCGCTGCGCGTTGCCGCCGAGCACGGCGTCGCGCTCCTGCGCCGGCCGATCCGCAAGATAGTCCGAGACCAGGGCCATCACGCGCGTGTAGTCGCCGGCGACGGTGCAGACCGGCCAATCCGATCCGATCATGAGGCGCCCGGCGCCGAAAGAGTCGAAGGCAACATCGAGATATGGGCGGATATCTTGCGCCGACCACGTGTGCCAGTCGGCTTCTGTCACTAGCCCCGAGAGCTTTGCAGACACATTGGAACAGTCGGCGAGGAGGCGAAGGCTCTTCTCCCACGCACATAGCTCGCCATGTCGAATGTCCGGCTTGCCAAGGTGGTCGAGCACGAATCGCTGGCTCGGAAAACGCTCCGCGAGCTCCGCGGCTGCTGCCAGATGCCGACTGTACACAAGGATGTCATAGGCGAGGCCGAACTCTTCAAGCAGCGCGATGCCGCGGCAGAACGCCGGGCGCAGCATGAAGCGATCGTCCGGTTCGCTCTGGATGATGTGCCGGATGCCGACCAGTTTCTGATGATCGGCAAACAGTTCGAGCTGCAGCCGCGCGTCCGCCGCCTGCAGATCGATCCAGCCAACGACGCCGGCGATCGCAGGGGACGCGTCGGCGAGCGCCAGCAGCGAGCGCGTCTCATCGAGCGTCTGCCGCGCCTGCACCGCGACACACGCGTCGATGCCGGCGCTCGCCATCTCGCGCCGCGCCTCGTCCGGCAGACAGTCGCGCTTGAGGGCGGCCATGGCGTCGTCGATCCATTTGTACTGAGCGGGGTCGTATCGCCAGAAATGCTGATGCGCGTCGATTCGCGCCGCGGCTGGCGCGGTCATGAAAGGTGGAAGACTGGATCCATCACCGCCCACCACTCGCCGGGCGACGCGCCGGAGGCCGGTTCCTGGAGGGATCGCATGATCCGTTCCCATTCCTGCACACGCGGGTGGGAGCCGGCGTGGTCGGCGAAGACACGCCGGAGATCGACGCCGTTGTCGAGCTCGAGAATCATCACGAGCCGGCGTCCGTGGATCAGGATTTCCATGTGTCGAACCCCGGCGCGGCGAAGGCTTTCCTGCACTTCCGGCCACACGCGGCGATGGTGTTCACGATAGGCGGCGATCGCCCCGGGGTCGTCGCGAAGATCCACTGTCAGCACGTGTCGACTCATACCGGAGACCCGCCGTGAATTACTATACTTTACCGCTAAAGTCAAAGACTTCTGGGAGGAGTTGCGCCGCTCACTTCGGCGTGAGCTTCAACAGCGTGCTCGTCGGCGGCGTGTTCGCCGTCACTGCGGAGCCACCGCTGTCAGTCAACACGTAGACGGCACCATCCGGTCCGACCCGCACATCGCGGATCCGCCTGCGGAGTTCGGTGAGGAGCGGTTCCTCTTCGACCACCTTGTCGTTGACGATCTTCAACCTCACGAGCGTCATGCTGCCCAGGCCGCCGATGAACAGGCTGTCTTTCCAGTCAGGAAACAGCGTGCCGGTATAGAACGCGAGGCCGGACGGTGCGATCACCGGGTCCCAGTAGTACACGGGATCCTGCAGGCCGTCCTTGTGCGTGAGGCCGTCGCCGATCGGCGTGCCGGGATAGTCGATGCCGTGCGCGACGAGCGGCCACCCGTAGTTTTTCCCTCGTTCGATGATGTTCAGTTCGTCGCCGCCCCGGGGGCCGTGTTCGTCCGCCCACAGACGGCCGGTGCGCGGGTCGAGCGCCAGCCCTTCGGCGTTGCGCGAGCCGTAGGCCCAGATCTCCGGCAGCGCGCCCGCCTTGCCGATGAAGGGATTGTCCGGCGCCGGCGCGCCGTCGCGCGTGATGCGCAGCACCTTTCCGAGGTGCGTGTCCAGCCGCTGAGCGACATCCCACGGAGGTGAATCCGATCGATCGCCAATCGTGAGGAATAGATGTCCGTCCGAGCCGAACACGAGGCGGCCACCGGTCTTGCCGCCGAGCCGTTTCGAAGGAATCCGCGGTTCGGCGTGGAAGATCACCGTGACGTCGTTGACCCGTAGTGTCGCTTCGTCCAGGCGGGCTCGCGCGACGCAGGTGTTGCTGTTCGTGCCGCCGACGTAGTCGTAGAAGGTGAAGAAGATTCGATGGTTGGTGGCGAATGCAGGGTCGAGCACGACATCGAGCAGTCCGATGTCGGCCGCATCGGCGGACCGGAGCACCTCGAGGCCGCCGAGCGGCGCGGACAGTCGGCCGTCGGCGTGCCGCAGGCGCATTTTTCCGGGCAGCCGCTCGGTAATAAGCATGTCGCCGCCGGGCAGGAACGCCAGGCTCCAAGGCGCGGTGATTCCGTCGACGAGCGTGGTGATGGTATACGGCTTCGTCGCGTGGTACGGCGCACGAGTCTGCCCCGCAAACTCAGGCGTGTTGTCGCGCTTTTCCGTGGGACGCGAGTCGACCGGCCGGCCCTCGACGAGTGCGGACCGCGCCGGCGTGATAGCGGCACCCTCCTGCGCGGCTTGCGCGGCTGCGATGACCGAGACGAGCGCAAGCACGAGTGTGCCGACGAGAAGGTCTGCCCTGGACGTCATTCGCCGGATTATATGACTGGCACGGACGAGCGACGTTGCTCGGATGGCTTCGTTGACGCGCCGACGTGTCCCTGGCGGCCACCCGCCAGTCCGAACGAAGGAAGTTACTCAGCTCCACCTCGACAACACGCTCGGCAGCTGGTCACGACGTGCCCACGCGACCGCGGCGGATCCGATGAGCAGCACGGTTGCCGGCAGCGGAGACCCGCCGACGATGAAGAGATGAGTGATGACGGCGCCGATCATCGTGGGAATCAACAGGAGCGCCCCGAACACCGCCGAGGCCGGCACGAGGAGCGCCACAGCGGAGAGGACCTCGATCGAGCCGGTCACGTAACGGAACCATTGCCCGATGCCGATTGCATCGAATACTCCCACCATTTCAGGCGCGCCGGTCAGCTTCAGTCCGCCGGCGAACAGGAACATCGCGGCGATGGCAATCTGCGTGAGCCACAGCACCGCAAGAGCGACACGGCCGCGCGGGATTGCGGACGTCTGAGGGACCGTGATGGATGTCGAGAAGAGGGTTGTCATGATTCGGCTCCTTCCACACGTGTTGATAGTTACTATCTGATACCCAGATAGAATCAGATACCAACGATCGGCGCGCAAGACGGCACTTTTTTCTGCGTTGGTCACACGGAGGGAACCTACGTCGTGAAATTCAACGGTGTCATATAGTTACTGATATATACTGTGTATGTGTCAGATACCTGATGGACGGCAAGAGGCCGCCTCAGGCATGACGGAAGGACAAACGATGGCGCAGCGGGCGAAAAGGATTGCGGAGGAGAACAGCCATCACGACTGTGACTTTCGAGACATGCTGAGTCGCCTCGGAGACAAATGGAGCCTCCTGGTGATCTTCATTCTGAAGGGCAGGCCCGCGTTTCGAGGGCGGTTCTCAGACTTGAAGCGCAGCATCCCAGGGATATCGCAGCGGATGCTCACGGCGACCGTGCGAAACCTGGAGCGTGACGGCATGCTCACGCGGCATGTGTACGCGGAGGTGCCCCCTCGCGTTGAGTACGAGCTCACGCCTCTTGGCAGAGGGCTGACAGAGCCTGTCCTTGGCCTGGTGTCCTGGCTTCAGTCGAACTGGTCGACTATCCGGAACGCGCGCGACCGGTTTGATACGCGGAAGAAGGCGACTCGAACGGTCGTCCGGCCGGTCGTCGCTGCAACGATTCGCCGCTGAAGCACTGCTGAGTCATCGGCGCGTCAGTGCCTCAGATCGTCCCCGAGCTTCGGGGATGCCGCGCAAAGTAACCACAACTTCTTCACTCTGACCTCCAATCAGACGCGGCCTCTCGGGAATAAGTCTCCGGAGTCCGTGGTCTATACGTCGATGGCGCGCACATGCGTATTGCCACTCGAGCGCTCTTCGAGCGTTGACCAGCGACCGGTATGCCGACGAGGTGAGCGAGGTGCAGTCCTTCGGCGTCAGCGGCGGCACGGCGGCCACGCCTGATGAAGCGCTGGCAGGACGGTTCTGGAACGGCGCGATTCAGAACTATTGGAACGAGATCGCCCAGACGGCCTCGCTCGACCGTCATCTGACGATCGCTCAGGAGGCCCGCCTGTTTGCGTTGTTGAATCTCAGCGTTGCGGACAGCGTCATCGCGTTCTACGACGCCAAGTACACCTACAATCGCTGGCGCCCGGTCACGGCGATTCGCGCGGCCGGTACAGACGACAACCCCGAGACGACGCCAGACGCCAACTGGTTGCCAGAGGTCGGCAATACCACGGCCGATCCTGCGTATCCCGGCGCTCACGCAGTGATCAGCGCCGCTGCCGCCGCGGTCCTGACGGCGGTGCTTCACCGGGACCATCTCGATTTCGCCGTGACCTCGGAAGTCCTCCCTGGCGTCGAACGCTCGTTCGGGAGCGTGTCGGCAGCCGCGGATGAAGCCACGCAGAGCCGCATTTTCGCCGGCGTGCATTTCCGTAACGACTTGACGAGTGGGCACCGGCTCGGTCGTGACGTCGCCGACTTCGTCCTGGACCACTTCCTCACGCGCTGCCATGGACATGGCGCAGACGACGTCAGGTAGCCGGCCCACGATCGGCCGGCATGGCTTCGACGGGAGCGCCGGCCGAGGGGGCGCTCGGTGCGCGGCGGCGGCGACAGTGATCCAGAGATAAACAGAGGGCCGAGACCTCGGGCGGAATATTTCCTGGACGTGCCCAGTCTGTCTAGGTGGAACACAGAGCAACAACAACAACACTAAGGGAGAACAACATGCGTGCATTCGTAACAGTCTTTTCCGTGGTCGCACTGGGTCTCGGCGTTTGGGGCTGCGGTGGAACCAACTATGCCAGTGGAAACAGCGGAAACAGCGTGAACCCGATCGCTCCGACATCGAGCTCTTCCGGCGTCGTGACGATCAACGTCGTCGCCGTCAACGGCGCTCAGTCATTTTCGCCGAACCCGGCGAGTCTGCCTGCCGGTCAGATGGTCGTGTGGCACAACGTGGACAGCATCACGCACCGCGTCGTGCTGAATGACCAATCAGTCGACACAGGCAATATCCTGCCGGGAGCATCGAGCCAGCCGATGGCGATTGCGACTGCCGGAGGCCAGTATCACTGCTCGATTCATCCCGTGATGGTTGGCAGCGTCAACCAGGACACATCCAGCACGCCTGCTCCATGTCAGGGCGCGTATTGCGACTGACGATCGCTTCAACCACCCGGGCCGCGGGTCGCTCAAGGTCCGCGGTACTTCGAACTCCGCGAGGGAAGCGGGTGGGACCCGCCGCTCGCCTTCCGCTCGTTTTCGGAGGTGGTTGATTGAAGCTGTTCATGCACATCGCGTCTTGCACAGCGTTTATCGTAGTAGCGTCAGTCAGCCCGGCAGGTCAGACGCTGCCCGAGCCAGATGTCGATGTGGCGCTTGGATACCAGGCGCTGCATATCCCAGGGCAAACCTATCCTCTCGGCATCGCGCTCAGTATCTCGGCTGGCCTTAACGACACGGTGCGAATCGTTGGCGAGGCTGGTGTCTCCATCGCACGGAATACGGTTTCGACTTATGGCGCGGGTACTCTGACGTTGGCCTATTACGGCGCCGGCCCCCGAGTTGGTGTATCGGCCGGACCGGTGCTGTTCTACGGGCAGTTACTCGGAGGCGGCGTGCGTACCCACGCGGATCTCGTCACCACGGTCGGCACGCGGTTCATAGACGGGGACAACGCGTTCATGCTTCAGCCTGGCGCGGGCGTTGTCGTCCCGCTCACGAGGAGGATTGCCGCCATCGGCGAGGGGAACTACCAGCGTGTGTTTTTCAAGGAATACGGCGGCGACAACGAGACGCGCGTCTTTGTCGGCGTGTGAGCGGCCTTCCGCTAAAAGAGCAGAACGTCATGCGTCGGGCTGGTCCATGGTGCGTTAATTCACTTGCGCACGGCCGGTGCTCGCCAGGGCAAGTTTCACCATGAGCCGGTCGACTCTAGCGAGATCGCCCGTGTAGATCGCGATTTGAATCTCGTCGAACAGCGCGTGCACCTGCAACCGCCTGGCGACGCGTGGCTCCCTGTCCGGACGCCCTCCGAAGTCGGCTTTGGTTAGATTCGCGAACATCGCCTTCATCGCGCCCTCCTGCGATATAGAGCGAGGTGGCGTGCCGTTTATTCCTTGCGTCGATGACGGCGATCGATGCGCACTCTCTCAGAACGTCAGGCGCAGCCCGAACTGCATCCTCCGCATCGGGCTTGCGGTGCGAATCACGCCGAAGGTCGCGGAGGTCGTGCCCGCTGCGGGAACCGCGTTGCCCGGCTGTCCGAGGCTCACCATGTTGAAGACGTTCGTGCCTTCCGCCCGGACGGCGAGTCTCACGCTGCCCTGCAGCTCGAAGCTGCGCGAGAGCGCGAGGTCGACGCCGTGGTACCAGGGTCCGTCGAGCAGGTTGCGCGCCGAGTTGCCATCCGTGGCGATGCCCGTGACCGCTCTGTTCTGGGTAAACGCGGCCGTGTTGAACCACATGGTCGCCGACGGATCAGAGACGCTGGGATCGCCGATCAATTGGGCGCGATCGCTGGCGGTGACGCCATCGAGGTTGGCGTCGACGCCGTTGTTGGTGACGGTGAACGGCAGACCGCTCCGCAACTTGATGATCGGCGACAGGCTCCACCCGTTGAACACGTTGCGCACGATGGCGTTCCCGCCGCGGTAGTAGTCGATGTCCCAGTTCGCGCTCAGGTTGAAGACGTGGCGCTGGTCGGTGTCGGCACGGCCGTAGTCTTCCGCCAGATTGCTGTAGTTCTGGGCGAGCCCCTGCGTGGTGTTGTTCTGCAGCTGCACGCTCGTCATCGTCTTGCTCAGTGTGTAGAAGCTGTTGAAGCTGACGTGGTGCCACGGGCGCGAGGCCGCCGTGATCTGCAGGCCGTTGTAGGACGAGGTCTGGTCCGAGTCGATGAGCAGGACGGCGCCGAACGCCGGGTTCGGACGGCGCGACAGGATGCTCGCGCCGGCATTGGTCGCGGTGGCGGTGAGCACCGGGTAGTTCACATCACGCGCAAAAGGGAGGTCGCGGTTGAACGAGCCCACATACGATGCCCCGACGCTGAGCGATCGTCCGACCTGCCGCTCGATCCCGACGTTGGTCTGGTACGAGTGCGCCCACTGGAAATCCTGCGACACACCGAAGATGCCGCCCCCGTTGGCGAAGGTTCCGTTATAGGGGAAGGGATTGCCGCCAACGTAGGCGTTGTAGGGGTTGCTCAGTGAGGCGCCAAGTGGCGCGCCCGTCGCGCTCGTCCTGGGATTGGTGTTGGTGAAGGTCAGCCGCGTGGACCACGGCTGAAAGTTCGTCATCGTATTCCACTCGTTGCCGGAGATGCTGCCGTAGAACATGCCAGCCGCGGCGCGGACCGAGGTCCGGCCATCGCCAGCAGGATCCCAGACGATGCCGACGCGCGGTGATACGTGGTTCCAGGCCGTCTTGATCACGCCGCGTTCGATGCCGGGGTCCCCGTAGAACAGCTGACCGACGGGCGCCGACGGGTTGACGGTCGATTTCTGGCCGGGCACATACGTGGTGAACCGGTTGAGCGGATCGGTTCCCGGCGTCTGCACATCCCACCGCAAGCCGAGATTGAGGGTCACACGTCCGTTGAGGCGGAAGTCGTCCTGCAGGAACGCCGCGCCGTACCAACTGTTCCAGTACGCGGTGACCGGCGCGTCCTGCGACACCGCACTGGGAATACCGATCTCGAAGTCCGCCAGCGCGTTTCGTGTCACGCTGTTGTTGAAGGTGAAGACGCCGTAGTTGTTGAGCAGCGTGTCCTGGGTCGTCTTGTTGTACGAGAGTTCACCGCCGAGCTTCACGGCGTGGCGTTCCGTTGTCCAGCTGAAGACGTCGCGGCCAGAGTAGAAGTTGCCGCCGGCGGTCGGGCCGCCGATCGCGTTGGTCAAGGTGAAATATCCGCTGACGGTGATCTGCGGCAGTGAAGGTGCCCCCTGGATGGTGAACGCCGATCCAAGGTCCGCCAATGATGTCTGGGGAAGATTGAGGCGGCCGCCGAAGTTACGCGTCGCGCTGAACCACGCCTGGTTGATCCTCCTCGAATCGACGATCCACGTGTCGCTCAGATTGACGTTGTGCTGCCGCCAGTTGAATTGCTGGCTGGCCCAGGGCAGGTTGCCGGTGCCGGCCGCGACCGTGTTGGTGCCGCCGGTCACGAAATAACTTCCCGTGAAGCGGTGAGCGTCGTTGATCTGATGGTCGATCTTCACCAGGAGCTCGTCGGAGTCGAACGGGCTCTGCACGTAGCCCTGCCAGATGTTCCCGGGGACGTTGGCGGCTGGGACGTAGGTGTTGATGATCCTGGCGGCCACCGGGTCGATGCGGTTGGCGCAGATGACGCCGACGACGCCGTTGCACACGAAGGTTTGTCCGGTCGCCGGATCAACGGGCTTGGTCGTCGATGCGCTGAAGTCACCGATGCGCTCCAACGCGGTCGGCACGATGGCGTTGTTGAGGAAGGTGCTGGTGGTCTGGCGCAGCCCGGAGTAGGACGAGAAGAAGAACGTGCGGTCGCGTTGCAGCGGCCCGCCCGCGACGCCGCCGAACTGCTTGCGGTCGAGCGGCGGCGTGTCCAGCGTCGATCCCCAATCCCTGGCGTTGAACTGCCCGGCCCGGAAGAAATCAAAGAGCGAGCCGTGATACTGGTTCGTCCCGGACTTGGTGACCACGTTGATGACGCCGCTGGCGAAACGGCCATACTCCACGCTGTAGCTGTTGGTTTGGACCTTGACCTCCTGGATGGCGTCCGGGTTGGGCAGGATGTTGCCGGTGTTGCGCAGCCCGGTCATGTTGATGCCGCCATCGAGGTAGTAGTTCACCGAACCGGTGCCGCCATCGGCGCCGCCGTTGATCAACGTGCGCTGCTCGGGGTAACCGAGCACGAGCGAGCTGGTGCCAGTCGACGCCGCAGCCACGCCGTTGTTGTTGGACTGCACGCCGGGCGTCAGATCCAGCAGCGAGTAGACGTTGCGATCGACCAGCGGCAATTGAGCGATGGCCGCGGCTTCGATGGTCCGTCCGATCTCGGCGGTGCTCGTGTTGACCAGCGGCGGAGCCGCGTTGACGGTCACCATCTCGGCGAGCGCGCCGAGCTCCAGCGCGATGTCCACACGCACGGTGTCCGAGACGCGCAGGACGATGCCGCTGCGATGCGCGGTCTTGAACCCGTCGAGGACGGCCTCCAGGACATAGTTGCCGATCGGCAGAAACTCAATCCGGTAGGCGCCATCGGCGCCGGCGGGCACGCTGCGGGCCAGCCCGGTGTCGGCATTGCGCGCCGTGACGAGGGTACCTGGCAGCGCGCCGCCGCTCGAATCGGTGATCGTGCCGACCACCGTCGCCGTGGTCCCCTGGGCACCGGCGCGCGATGCGAGCAGCCATCCGCCGAAGAGGACGGCGGCGACGATCAAGCCTCTTGTGTTCTGACTCACGGCGTACCCTCGTGGAAGAACCGCATCCTTTCGACGCGGTTATATATTGTCTTGTTGGGGGACAATATAAGCCTACGAGAATGTCTGTCAAGTGACGTCTGTAGAGGAAGGAATGCGATCGGCAGACGTGGAACGGCTTGAACAGAGACGCTGAGACCTCTATATTGACCAATATAAGAACAATAGTTGGCTCCTGGACGCAATCGCGTGCGATGAAACGTGCGCTCTCCTCTGACTGCTTGCGTTATATTGAACACGCAAAGGACAAATGAAGACCCTGCATCCGAGAAGCCTGCGGGTGGCCACCCGGGGAACCGCGCGCGAGATCAACCGCCGCGTCGCCTTGAATCTCATCCGCGTCAACCAGCCGATCTCGCGCGCCGATCTGGCGAGACTGATGGGGATTCGCCGCGGGGCCGTCAGTGTCCTGGTCAATCAGCTGATCGAGGACGGCGCCGTGTTCGAGGGAGCCACGGGTGAAGCGAAGCGCGGCCGCAAGCCGACGTTTCTCTACATGGATTCGCGCAAGCGATGCGTCGTCGCCGTCGACATCCGGCCGACGCGTACGTTCGTCATGGTGACCGACCTGCTGGGCCGGCAACTCGCCAGTGTCACCAGCTATCCAACCGAGCGCGATCACAAGCGGTTCGTCGCCAGCCTCGCGAAGCGCATCAACGCGATCCTCGCGGGGCACGACGATCTGGGCCGGTGCGAGGGCGTCGGCGTGGTCGTGCCGGGCATGGTGGACGCCGAGACCGGCCGCGTCCTCTCGGCGCCGAACCTGGGCTGGCGCGATGTCTCGTTGAGAGATCCGATCGCCGCGGCGACCGGATTGCCGGTCGAGATCGAGAATTCCGGCAAGGCGTGCGCGTTGGCCCAGCTCTGGTCGACCCGCGACGCCGGGGCGTCGGGCCACTTCGTCTATCTCAATGTGTCCGATGGTCTCGGCGTCGGCCTCGTGGTCGCCGGTCAGCTCGTGCGCGGACAGCACAACATCGCCGGCGAGTTCGGCCACGTCCCGCTGAATCTCGACGGTCCGCGCTGCGGGTGCGGCGCCGCGGGATGCTGGGAGGTGTACGTCTCGAACCTGGCGACGCTGTCTCGCTATTTCGGACGCGATCTGCGCGAGCGGCCGGTCTCGGCCGATGTCGCGGCGCTGACGATCGACGACCTCATTGCCAGGGCTCGCGGCGGCGATGCCAAGGCGCTTGCTGCCTTGTTGTCGACGGGGCGGTATCTTGGACTCGGGCTGGGCGCGGTCGTCAACGTCATCGACCCGTCGCACCTGTACATCAGCGGCGAGATCACAGCGGCCTGGGACCTCATCGAAGCCACTGTGCGGACGGCGCTGGCCGAACGTGTGTTGACGCAATCGGCCGGCGCGACACCGATCGTGATCGTGCCGCCGGAGCAGTATCCGCGGCTGCGCGGAGCCGCTGCGCTCGTGGCGGCGCAATCCTTCGCTCAAAACATGAGCGCTTGACGGAGGGCCATGAATCCGTTCGATACCGCTGCGTTCCAGCACAACGATTGGGCGTCGCACCCGGTCGAGCAAATCGGCGAGGGCATCCAGCGACAGATGATCTGGGGCGAACGGCTCATGGTCTGCCGCCTCTCGTTCGCGCCACGAATCGTTACCGCCGTACACTCCCACCCGCACGAGCAGATCACCATCGTCGAGCGCGGTCGCGTGCGGTTCACGGTGGCCGGCGAGGAGCGGATCGCGTCGGCCGGTGACGTCCTGTTCTTTCCGTCCGGCCTCGAGCATGGGGCGACGATGCTCGACGAACCCGTGGTGCTGGTTGATATTTTCAGCCCGCCGCGCGAGGACTTTCTCGCCGTCGCGGGCACTCGATAACGCAGGCGCAATGACCGACGATCTGTTCTCGCTGGCCGGCAAGGTGGCACTCGTCACCGGCGCGTCGCGCGGCCTTGGCGCTGGCATGGCCCTCGGACTGGCCTCGGCCGGCGCAGACCTCGTGCTGCACGCCTCGACGCCGGCGGCCGATACGGCAGGCGCGATCGAGCGTCTCGGGCGGCGCGCTGTCACGCTGGAAGCAGATCTGAGCGACCGATCCGCGGCAGACCGCCTTGCGGCCGATGCCCTGGGCGTGTACGGACGCCTCGACATCCTGATCAACAACGCCGGTATCATCCGCCGGCAGCCTGCCGAGACGCACGGTGACGACTTGTGGGACGTCGTTATCGAAGTGAACCTCTCGAGCGTGTTCAGGCTGTCACGCGCGGTCGGGCGCCACATGCTCGAACGCGGCAGCGGAAAGATCATCAACGTCGCGTCGCTGTTGTCGTTTCAGGGAGGCATCACGGTTCCGGGCTATGCCGCGGCGAAGGGCGGCGTCGCCCAGCTCACCAAAGCGCTGGCGAACGAGTGGGCGGCCCGGGGCATCAACGTGAATGCGATCGCGCCCGGCTATATGGTCACCGACAACACCGCGGGTCTGAGGGCCGACGAAGTCCGGACGCGCCAGATCACCGAGCGCATTCCCGCAGGCCGATGGGGCACGCCGGCCGATCTCGTCGGGGCCGTCGTGTTCCTCGCCTCGTCGGCGTCGGACTATGTCAACGGCCACGTGCTGGCCGTCGACGGCGGGTGGCTGGCTCGCTGAGGATCAGGTCATGATGCCTTGTCTGTGCACGTTCCGCGGCCCAATGATCGCGCTGCTGCTTCTGGGCACGCTGACCGTGTCTGCGCATCAGCCCGCCGCCTCGTCCGATCGCGCGATGTCGTTCAACGGCATCGTCCAGACGCGGATCCTGCCGCAAGCGGAGGCGCTCCTTCGGCAGCTTGTCAAAGACAAACGGAAGCTCGCGATCGACGGGACGCCGGTATTCAACGGCAGCGATAAGTTCCTGCCAGGCAAGATTGCGATCGCCTTGGTCGAGTATCTCGTCACCGTTCCAAAAGACGACCCGCGGCTGTCGACGCTCTTGAAGGATTTCCGCGACGTGGCCAGGCTGACCGTCGACGATGCGAACGATTCCTGGGGCGCCTATTACTACGTGCTGGCGTTGGACAAGCTGCGTGAGGCCGGCCTTCTTGACCAGGCGGTCGATCGCCTGACGTACGCGAAGCTCAGAGTGCGGCTCGACTGGCGCATGTTCGTCGATCCGGTGAGTCATGAACTCATCGACCATCCCAACAACTACTACGTGGTCGCTCTCGGCATTGCCCGGCTGCGTCACCACATGGGTTGGGAGGATGAGGCCGGCGCCGAGGCGCTGTATGCCAAAGTCGCGGAGCACTACCGGAAGTACTCGGGCGCATTCGGATTCGCCGATGAGACCGATGGTGAAGGCCGCTTCGATCGCTACAGCGTGCTGCTCGCCGGTGAGCTGGCGAACCACTTCCTCGAAACAGGGAGCCGCGTGCCCGACGAAGCATTGACCTGGCTGCGCAAGTCGGCCGACGTCATGCTTCAACACATGCATGCCGATGGCGCCGGCTTCGAGTATGGCCGCAGCCTAGGACCGTACAGCGAGACGGCCATCATCGAAGTACTGACCGCAGCCGCGAGGGCAGGTCTGTTGACCAGCGACGAACAGGCGTTGGCCTATGCGTATGCGTCGAGGGCGGCGCAGCGCTACGTGGAGTTCTGGATCAACAAGGACACGGGCTCGGTGAACTTGTGGGACGAAGGGCGGCGTACGGACGACTATCGCGGAAAGTTTCGCATCCTGGGTGAGAACCTGTCTCTGGCGCATCAGTTTGCGTACACGAACGAGGGCTGGAACGCGATCGGGTTCAAGGACAAGGCCCCGATGGCCGACTTCGAGGCCGCGCTAGGCAGGTTGCCTGCTCAAACCGTCACCTGGTTTGCGAAGGGTACCTACGATCGGCTGCTCGTGACTCGACGGGATGCCGGCCACATCATCGCGCTTCCGCTGATCAACGGCGGCGCCACCCAGCACATGCATCATCCGTACTTCCCCATCCCGTTCTCCCGCGGCATGCTGGAAGGCGTCGCGGATGGGACGAAGCCGGCGCTGGTACCGCAATTCCAGTTGAACGATGGTGCTGTTCTCATGCCGCTGGCTTTCATCCAGGATGCCATGGTGGATGTACGCGGCACGACGACGACAGTGAGCTATCGGCAGTTGCTCATGGATCGCATGGGCGAAACAGCTCCGGTCGCTGACGACCGTCTTGCGGTCACGACGACTTATACGTTGGAACCGAACCGATTGTCGCGAAAGGATGTCTTCGTTCCGAAGCAGCCGCTCGACATCAAGGCCATCCGACTGGAGTTCGCCACCTTCTCCACGAATGCCAGTTCTTCCGAACGCACGATCGCGTTTGGCAGCGGCACCGTTACCTCGTTCCGCCTGGATGGACTGGATAGCTGCCAGGTCCGGGCCCTGAACAGAGAGCGCGACTACGAGTCAGATACTGGAGCCATGTCGTCGCTCGTGACGTGTGTCAGCAGTTCCTCGACCGTGCGTGGGCCGCTGACGATTGCCTGGTCGATCGCATATCGCTAGACGCTCAATCAGGAACGAGTGCTTACTACCTTGGCGCGACCCGCTATCAGTGTCCCCGGGTCTCGCTGCAACTCGCACCATAGGCAAAGCAGCTGTAGCAGCGGTGATGGCGCATCATCACGCGGGTCGCGAGCGCTTCGCGCAGGGTCCCGCCTTGATCGTACGCGGGATCGTCGTCGACCAGCGTGCACGCATAGACGCGCATGCGGCCATCGAGTTTGATCACCATCTTGCTGTACGCGCACATGAACTCGCGGCGCGAGCTCTCCGTTTGGTACCTCGTCATGCAATCTTCGGTGACGTCTGGCACCTGGCGGGTCGAGCCCGGCGTTGCGAAATCCGGAAACGCCACGATGGGCAAATCCTCGGGCAGGCCGAAGTCGCGAAACAGGCGCCGGAACGCCAGGTCGATCGACGCTCGATCCTCTGTTTTCTCCATCTGGCGCGCGATGGAGATGCGAAATCCGCGCGCGCGCAGCATTTGCAGCGCCTGAAACGAGGTCGTGAACATGTCAGCACCTCGGCCCGCGTCGTGACGCGCGGCGTCGGGATAGTCGATGCTGACGCGTAGACTGAGGGGGTGTGGCCTTGCGCGCAACGCCTCGAGCTGTCCCATGCGCTTGATAAGGGCATCGGTGCCGTTGGTCAGTACCAGGCACGGATTGAAGCCGAGTGCGTAGTCGAGAATGCGGATCAGATCTTTGATGATGAACGGCTCGCCACCAGTGAAGGAAAACTGCCGCACGCCGAGCGCGACCGCTTCGTCGATGAACGGCTGCACGTCGTCGAAACTCACGCGCCCAAGACGCGTGTCGCCCGGCTTGGACCCTTCGAGGCAGAAGGGGCAGGAGAGATTGCAGGCGGTACCGATGTGAAACCACACCTCGCTCAGCGTGTGTGGCTGAATGTAGCCGCGCCGATCGCCGCGCGGTGTCACGAGCCAATCCGTAGGCATGACGGTAATCATCGCATGCTCCTGCCGTCGGATCGGAGCGTAGGATACGGATCGGAAGGGGACGCTCCATGCCAGGTCGACGCTATTCCCGCAGGGAAACGATGCAGATGCTTGCCGCCGTGCCGGCACTCTCCGCCGCCACCCGGCCGTTACAGAAGCGCGCGCCGGCCGCGCGCAAGAGAAGTGTCAGGTTGGGAGGTCCCGTTCCCGGGGCCGCAGCCGGCGGTGCAGCGCCCGATCCCGTAAAGCTCGCCCGCGAGGCGAGGCAGTTGGGGTACCGGGCGATGCTGTGCCCTCGGGTCGATCTGAAAGATGTGGAGCTGATCCGCGCGACCGAAGCGGCATGCAGAGCGGAAGACGTGGTTATCGCCGAGGTGGGCGGCTTCGGGTTCAACATGATGGCCCGCGATGAGCACGAACGACGGACGGCGCTCGAGACGATGTGCGAAAAGCTGGCGCTCGCCGACGAGATCGGGGCGCTGTGCGCCGTCAACATCTCGGGGTTTCGCGGCCCGGACGCGAAGAACCGGCCGCATCCGGAAAACCTCAACGCCGTGGGTTTCGACCTGACGGTCGAAAACGTGCGGCACATCCTGGATACGGTCAAACCGAAACGCGCGAAGTTCACGGTCGAAGCCATGCCCTGGATCGTGCCCGACGGCCCGGATAGCTATCTCGACCTGATCAAAGCCGTGAACCGGCCCGGCTTTGCCGTCCACTTCGATCCGGTGAACATCATCAACTCGCCGCGCCGCCATTTCGAGAACGGCAAGTTCCTCGAGGAGTGTTTCGCGAAGATCGGCAGATGGATCGTGAGCTGCCACGGCAAGGACACGCTGATCACGGGGGACGCCATCACCCATATCAACGAAGGGCGCCCGGGCACCGGCATCCTGGATTGGAAGACCTTCCTGAGAGGCGTGGCCGATCTGCCGCTCAATCCTCCGATCATGATGGAGCACCTGCGGACCCAGGACGAGTACCTGCAGGCACGGGACTACATCTTTGCTCAAGGCCGGCAGATCGGCGTCACCTTCTAGGTTCCCGGGTGCGTCGGTCTCTTGAACGGTCATCCGCCCTGCCAGCTCGCGGGGCATCAACCCTGTCTATCCGCCGGGCGAGGAACGTGTGCAGCTGCGCGACGACTGCGGCCCCTTCGCCGATGGCAGCTCCCACTCGCTTCACCGAGCCGCAGCGCACGTCGCCGACGGCGAAGATCCCGTCGACCCCTGTCTCCAATGGGAGCGGTGACCGCTCGCTTGAACCCGCGTTCGGACCGGTCCGGATGAACCCTTTTTCGTCGATGGGGACGCCGCAGCCGTCGAGCCAGGCTGCCACCGGATCGGCGCCGGTGAAGAGGAACAAGTGCGCGATCGCGTGGTGTTCCTCTGCCCCGGTTCGTCGGTTGCGCCACCGGACGCCCTGCAGACCGACGTCGGGCGTGCCGAAAAGCTCGACGATCTCGGTCTCAGCGAGCACGGTGATGTTGGCAGCGCCTTCGATCCGTTCGATGAGATAGCGCGACATCGTGCTCGACAGGCCGAGCCCGCGCACCAGCACGCGCACGTGACGCGCGTGGCTGGCGAGAAATACGGCCGCCTGCCCGGCCGAGTTTCCTCCACCCAGCAGCGCCACTTCTTCATTGCGGCACAACCTGGCCTCGACCGGTGAGGCCCAGTACGAGACGCCGCGGCCTTCGAACTGCGCGAGGTTCGGAATGTCCGGACGGCGATAGCGCGCGCCGGTGGCGACGACGACCGTGCGTGCCCGCACGCGCCGGCCGTCGCCAAGCTCGAGGATGTGCACGGGGTCGTGTCCAGATCGTTCCGAGGTGCAGTCCAGCCGCGTCACTTCCGTGGACAGGCTGAACTCGACGCCGAATTTCTGGGCCTGCGTGAACGCGCGGCCCATCAGCGCTTGTCCCGACACGCCTGTCGGAAAACCCAGATAGTTTTCGATGCGCGCGCTGGCGCCAGCCTGCCCGCCGAACGCCACCGCTTCCAGCACGAGGACGCCGAGACCTTCCGACGCGGCATAAACCGCAGTGGCAAGCCCGGCGGGGCCGGCACCGACGATGACAACGTCGTACGCGTCGGCGCGGAAACTCGTCGCCATCAGGCCCAGCGCCCGGGCCAGCTCCTGCTTCGTTGGGTTCTTGAGCACGGTGCCGTTTGACAGGACGGCGATCGGGAGCTCGTCCTGATTGGGCGCAAAGCGCGCGAGCAGTGCCGACGCATCGCGATCCGCGTCGGGATCGACCACGCGGAAGGGAATCGCGTTGCGTTCGAGGAAATGGGACAGCCGCGTGACGTCCGGCGATTTGAGCGATCCGACGAGCACCGGACCGCCGAAGCCCAGTTCAATCTGCGCGACGCGGCGGAGAATGAGTGCGCGCAGGATGCGTTCGCCGAGCTCGGCCTCGGCGACGAGGAGCGCGCGCAGTGCTTCCATCGGAACGACGATCGCCTCGACGTCGCCCACGGCTCGAGCGTCGATCACGCTCAGGTCGGGTCTTCCGGAAAGCTGACCGATTTCAGCAATGACCTCGCCCGGAACGACCTCCGCCATTTCCTCGACCGGCGCTCCGATCAACTGTGCGAACGCGGCCACGGACACGCTCTGTCCGAGCCCGTCGCGTGGCACGATCGCCACCCGGCCGGAGAGGATCACGTACATCCCCGAGACGGCCTCTCCTGCCTGGAACAGGAACGCTCCGGCAGGGAACCGCTTGACCTCGCCGAAACGGCGGACACGCCCAATCTCGGTCTCGGAAAGGACCGGGAACATCTGATCGAAACGCGACCCCAACGCAGCGTTGCCGGCGGCCGATTCTGCCGGAATCGAGTTGTCCACTATTTCGTGCCGGTTCTGTTCGTCGTCGATTGGCATTCCCTGACTCCGCGGCGCGTGACTCCATCTCACGCAACCTCGAACCACGCTATGCGCGTGCGGCGTCGCAGTCAAGGGCAGGCAGGGAAGACGTCTACGTGCTGGACGGGGATCGCACGAGAGGTGAACTGGCCCTTGGTCGACGCGAAGTTCGGAGCGATGATGATTACGGTTGAGGAGGAGGCATGCAATCGAGAATCGACGATGCGGCGTTGGATACCCTCTTTCGCGAAGCGCGGACGTACTCGAAATGGCAGTCGCGGCCTGTGCCCGATGAGACGCTGCACGATCTCTACGACCTTCTGAAGATGGCGCCGACGAGCGCGAATGGCTCTCCGGCGCGGTTCGCGTTTCTCCGATCGAAGGAAGCCAAAGAGCGGCTGCGTCCGGCGCTCGCGCCGCTCAACGTCGAGAAGACGATGACCGCTCCGGTGACCGTCATCATCGCGTACGACTTGAAGTTCTATGAGCAGTTGCCGAAGCTGTTTCCACACAGCCCGGGCATGGCGGCATTGTTCATGTCGAATCCTGAGCTGGCTGATGCGACTGCGAAAAGGAATTCCAGCCTGCAGGGTGCGTATCTCATCATGGCGGCTCGAGCGCTCGGCCTGGATTGCGGCCCGATGTCTGGTTTTGATCCGGCGAAGGTCGATCAGGAGTTCTTCGCGGCGGGCAAGCCGTGTTTCGGCTGTGATCAGGAGTTCTTCCCAGAAGGGCACGTAAAGACGAATTTCCTCTGCAATCTTGGCTATGGGGATCCCGGCGCGCTGCACGACCGTCTTCCGCGCCTGCCGTTCAAGGAGGCCTGTTCGATCCTGTGAACGTTGGTTCACCAGCCGGATGGGATAAGCGACGCTCCGAAGTCGACATACACTGGAACGGTCTCGATGACGCAGGTGGCGCACGTCGCGGTCGCTGTAGTGAGCGTCGCACTCATCGGTGCGGTCCTGTGGGACGCGTTCGAAACCGTCATTCTCCCTCGTTCGGTCGTGCGCCGCTTCCGTCTGGCACGCGCGCTTGTACGCGGAATCTGGTTTCCGTGGCGACTCATCGCGGCGAGAATGCGTCCAGCTCGCAGCGAGCGGTTCCTTGCGTTCTTCGGACCGCTCGCGCTTCTCGCATTGATCGCCATCTGGGCGATGTTTCTGGTCTTCGGCTTCGCCGGGCTACAGTGGGCTGACGGCTCCCGTCTTTCATCGCTGACCCCCAACACGTGGTTCATTGATGATCTCTACATGAGCGGAACGACATTCACGACGCTTGGTATTGGCGACGTGCATCCCGTCGGTCGTGCCGCGCGGATCCTGACGGTTGTCGAAGCCGCAACGGGCTTCGCGTTTCTGGCCATCGTCGTCGCGTACCTGCCGGTGCTCTACCAATCGTTCTCTCGCCGCGAAGCGCAGCTGACCGTCCTCGACGCCTGGGCGGGATCGCCCCCCGCGGCGGCGGAAGTGCTGCGGCGCCTTGCGACGCGGTCAGAGTTGCCGTTGCTCGCGGGCTTCCTGAAGGATTGGGAATTCTGGTCCTCGGATGTGCTCGAGAGCCATATCTCGTACCCGACAGTCGGCTTCTTTCGATCGCAGCACCAGAAGCAATCCTGGGTCTCGGCGCTCGCGTGCCTGCTGGACTTGTCGGCGCTCATCGAAGTCGGCATCGACGGCATTCCAACGTGGCAGGCCCACGTCACGTTTGCCATCGCGCGCCACACGGTAGTCGATCTCGCTCAAGTGTTCCGAGTGTCGATCGTTACTGGCGAGGATCGCCTCAGCGACGCCGAGTTCGATCGGATGTGCGATCAACTCGCCGCAGTCGGCGTCCGCGTCCTCTTCGTATCGCACGTAGCCTCTGCTTGGGGCGTCCATTCTCGACGTGAAGGGCAGCACCGCCCGGTCAATGTGGTGGGGCGGTGTAGTTATGAATAACGAAAACGCTTGTGGCCGCGCCGATCAGCTTGTAACACGCCCGCGCTGCCAGCCGGGCCGGTTCGCTGTGATGGAGGTCGTGGTTGTCGTTGGTGCACAATACCTTCGCCACATTACCCTTGGACTTGACCGGATGCTGGATGCCGAACCGTTGTTGTGCTTGAATGCAACCTTCGGGTCATCGAATGTGTAGCTTGATCAGCGAGTGCGAAATGTACTGTTCGCCAGAGATTTTCGTGGAACACCCGCCGTGGAGGTTGCCGTAGCACCTCTGGTGGTGGTAGTTGGAATCGGGGGCGGCGGTCATTCGGTGGTGATTACTCCTGTGGTTCGGGTGATCGCGGGATGATGCGCTGGGTCGGCGTGCCGACCGGCGCTTCGACGGTGGCGACCACGTCGGTTCCGTGGTTGTCGATCTCGCGTGCGGCCTGTAGACCGATGGCGGCCGTGCCAGCGGCCTTGTCGATGTTGAATCGCTTGACCGTCCACCACGAAGGTGTACGCCGATCCGTCGGGCAGGTGGGTCAGCACGGTGTCGCCCGGCTCGATCT
>Ga0105242_10000988_pt1 | contig 22235 bp, 18 predicted proteins | sample KBSM24metaG_FD_81521 | JGI IMG/M metagenome (GOLD analysis project Ga0105242, IMG submission 81521) | Miscanthus rhizosphere microbial communities from Kellogg Biological Station, Michigan, USA - KBS M2-4 metaG | ecosystem: Host-associated > Plants > Roots > Rhizosphere > Soil | place... | reverse complement strand
GTCGTCACGGCCTTGATGCAGGCGCAGAGCAGCACTCCCGTCAAGACGTTCTCCATCGGTTTCCTCGAAGAGGATTACAACGAGGCCGTTCACGCCGCGCGGGTGGCGAAACACCTCGGTACCCAGCACACCGAGATCTACGTCACGGCGGAAGAAGCGATGGCGGTGATTCCGAAGCTGCCGTCGATGTATGACGAACCGTTCGCCGACTCTTCGCAGATCCCGACGCACCTCGTTTCCGCGCTCGCACGCGCTCATGTGACGGTGAGTCTTTCCGGAGACGGAGGCGACGAGTTGTTCGGCGGGTATCACCGCTACTTCCTCGGCCAGAAGACGTTCAAGTACATCTCGCGTGTGCCGCGTCCGTTTCGAGGCCTCGCCGGACGGGCCATCTCCTCGATTCCGAAGTCGGCGTGGGATCGCGCTCTCAAACGGCAAAACCGCGCCGGCGAGCGGATCCACAAGCTCGGCCGGATCATGGCCACCGCCGACGAAGACGCGATGTACTTCGAGCTCGTTTCGCACTGGAACAACGTCGTGCTGGCGGCGGACTCGCGCGACTTGCCGCTCACCGATCGCTCGCGCTGGCCGCACCTGGATGATCCGATCGAGCGCATGATGTACTTCGATCTGATTTCCTATCTGCCTGACGACATTCTTGCGAAGGTCGATCGCGCGAGCATGGCCGTCAGCCTCGAAGCGCGCGAACCGCTGCTCGATCACCGGCTCATCGAGTTTGCCTGGACTCTTCCGCTGGCGATGAAAGTGCGCGATGGGAAAGGGAAGTGGCTGTTGCGGAAGGTTCTGTATCGCTACGTGCCGCCAGAGCTGATCGAGCGGCCGAAGATGGGTTTCGGGATCCCTGTCGGAACGTGGATGCGAGGGCCGCTGCGCGACTGGGCGGAGTCGTTGCTCGACGAGCGGCGCCTTCGGGAAGACGGATTCCTCGACGCATCGAGAATTCGGGCCATGTGGAGCGCGCATCGCGCCGGGCGAGGCGACTGGCAGCACCATATCTGGATGGCGCTCATGTTCCAGGCCTGGAGGGAGGAGTGGCATCGGGACGCAACTGCTCCCGCCCGAGAGGCTGTTGCCGGGCGTGGATTGCCGGTAGGCTCATGAGCACTCGTCCGGACATCCTCACAGACTCCGAGGGAAACTCCTTTCGCCTGGAGCGAATCACCTGCCCGATCTGTGGTCCGACGGCCGAGAAGGTCCTCGGGGTGCGCGGCGGCGCATTTCATCGTTATGGGCTCGGAGTCGCAACCTCGATCGTTCAATGCACCGTCTGTTCCCTCATGTATCCGAACCCATTCGCATTTCCGCTGGAGCCACAACGGCTTTACGGGAATCCCGGCAAGTATTTTTCAACACACAATTCGCAGGCGAAAGTCATTGCCGGCCGTGCGCTGATCCGGGAGGCGTGCAGACGCATGGAAGGCCGGCTGGAGTCGCTCCTGGACGTCGGCAGCGGACGAGGCGAGCTTCTTCACGCGGCCAGGCTCGAACAGGTAGCCCGAATTGTCGGACTCGATTTCGCGGAATCCATGGTCGAGGACGCGGCCCGCAACTATGGCGCTCGAGTGGAGCTCGAAAGCATCGAGCAATTCGAAGCGAAATCGCCGGAGCCGTTCGACGTCGTGTTCCTGAACGCCGTTCTGGAGCATGTTTATGATCCGGACTCGATGATCGCCGCCGCTCAACAGCTCACGCGGCCGGGAGGAGTGCTCTATATCGATACGCCTAACGAACCGAGTCTGCTGACGCGGTTGTTCAACTCCGTCAGCGCTTTCCGCGGCAGTCCGGCCGTGCTGAACCTGTCGCCGACGTTTTCGCCGTTTCATGTTTTTGGTTTCAATCCGCGATCGCTCACACACCTGCTCGGGAAATACGGATTCGTAGTCGAGTCCGTGAGCATTGCCGGTGCAGCGCACATCCCTTCGTCCGGGGGGCTGGGAGATCGCCTGAAGTCATTGATTGGAACGGGCGTCAATCACGTCGCGAATTGGACCGGCTCCGCCGCTAACATGTGCGTTTGGGCTCGCCGACACCATTGATCCCCGCAATGACTTCGCGTCCTCCCTCCTTCAATAATGCCTCCTTGCCCGCAGGGGCAAAGACGCTGTATCTCTGCTACTTCGGTGTGCGCGAGCCGCTCGTGCAGACACAGGTCATTCCGTATCTGCGCGAGATTGTCGCCGGAGGAGTCGCGGTCACACTGTTGACATTCGAGCCGCGCCTGAAGGACTGGAGGCCGCACGAGCGGGACGAATGGCGGGACCGTCTCGCGTCATGGGGAATCCGCTGGATTTCGCGCCCGTACCATAAGCGGCCGACGTTGCCGGCCACGGTCTACGACATCATCTCGGGTGCCGTTCTTGTCGCGAAGCTCGTCCGGCGAGACCGGATCGACGTTCTGCACGCCCGAGGACACATTCCGGCGACGATGGCATACATCGGGCGCGCCTTCACCGGCGCGCGGCTTCTCTTCGATATTCGCGGCTTCATGCCGGAGGAGTACACCGACGGAGGACTCTGGCGAAAGGGAGGATTTCTATTTCGCGCCGCGAAGGCGGTCGAGCGCGTGCTCATGAACGCGGCGGACGGCTTCGTCGTTCTGACCAACAAAGCCCGCGAGATCCTCTTTCCCGGAGCCGTCGATGACCGGGACCTCCGCGGACGGCCGATCGAAGTCATTCCCTGCTGCGTCGATTTCGAGCGCTTTTCCGCGGATGAACACAACGGCGCTCCTTCCAGCCGCCTCGCCGGCCTGGAGACGCGCGATGTCTTTGTCTATGTCGGATCGCTCGGGACGTGGTATTTGCTCGATGCCATGGCGGACCTGTTTGCCGCCGCGCGCGCGCGAAACCCGCGCGCCTTCGCGTTGATTCTCACGCAGAGCGCACCGGAGTTGATGACCGCGAGGTTTGCCGCGCGGGGATTGTCGCCAGAAGACTATCGCGTCGAGAAGGTGGATCCCGCCGAAGTCCCGCAATATCTCCGAGGCGCGAATGCCGCGGTGTCGTTGATCAAGGCGTGTTACTCGAAGCAGTCCTCATCGCCGACGAAGATTGCCGAATACCTGGCCATGGGGCTGCCGGTGATTTGCAATCGCGGTGTCGGAGACCTCGACGAGTTGATCGAACAGAACCGGGTCGGCGTTCTGATCTCCGAGCTCGATGCAGCGTCGTATGCCGCCGCGCTCGATGCTCTCGACGCTCTGCGCCGCGATCCGTCGCTGCGCGAGAGGTGCCGGGCCACCGCTCTCGCATATTTCGATCTGTCGCGCGTCGGAGGCCCCCGATATCGTGAGCTGTATCGTCGTCTGCTGGCGGGAGCGGCGGACGCATGAGCCGCCGAAAGCGCATTCTGGTGATCTGCCCGCACCCGGTGAACGTAGCGCCCGGCCAGCGTCTCAAGTACGAGCAGTATTTCGATTACTTTCGGGCCAACGGCTATGACATTACGGTGTCGCCGTTCATGTCCGAACGGTTCTGGAACATTGTCTACAAGCCCGGCCGGCTACTGGAAAAGTCGTTCTGGACACTGGCCGGTCACGTGCGCCGGATCTTCGACCTGGCCCGGGCTCCGTTCTATGACGGCCTCTATATCTTTCTCTGGGCGGTTCCGTTCGGCCCGCCGCTGTTCGAGGCTCTCTTCTGCGGCCTGAACCGGCGAATCGTCTATGACATCGACGACATGGTGTTCCTGAAGCCCAAGAGCCACGCCAATCCGATCGTGGCGGCGCTCAAGTCCAGCTCCCGCATTACATACATGCTGCGGCACGCGCGCCACGTCATTACGTGCACGCCGACGCTCGACGAAGTGGCGCGGCGCTATAACGCAAACACGACCGATATCTCGTCGACGATCAATACAGACACGTATCTGCCCGTCAATCCGTATCGCAATGAAGGTCCGGTGACGATCGGCTGGAGCGGCAGCCATGCCACCATCCAGTTCCTTCACCTGCTCGATGAAGTGCTGCGGGACGTGAGCCGTGAACGCGACATTGGCCTTCTCGTGATCGGCGATGCGGAGTTCTCGATTCCCGGCGTCGATGTGGAAGCCATCCCATGGCGAGCCGCTACCGAGGTGGCCGATCTGCAGCGGATCGATATCGGTGTGTATCCGTTACCGGACGACGAATGGGTCCTCGGCAAGAGCGGATTGAAGGCACTGCAATACATGGCCCTGGGGATTCCGACGGTGGCGACGGCGGTCGGCGCGAATTTCCGGGTCGTTCTCGACGGACAGACGGGATTTCTCGTCCGTTCCCCGGAAGAGTGGAGGCGCAGATTGATCGAACTGATCGATGACGCCGCATTGCGCCGCCGGATGGGCGAAGCCGCTCGGACGCACGTAGAGCAGTCGTATTCGATTCGGGCGAACCGCGACAGGTATCTCGGAGTCATCGACCGCGTTTTCGGACGGACGGATGCGGCCCCATCCGGCCTGCTTGACTGACGGAAGTCTGCCACGTACTCTGCGGACGTTCACCGGAGGTGTGCTTGCTCCTGGTCGCCGTTCAGACGACGTTGGCGGCGTTTGCGTGTTACGGACTATGGCGGCTGCTACGGGGCCTGGCTGGTCATGGCCGCATTCCCGGTTTGATCGTTGCGGCCGGCTTCCTCGCACGTGCGATTCTGTCTCAGGCGCTTTTTTGGATCTCGTATCTGCGCCTTCCGATCGGCCGTTCCCTCCAACTCGGTCCCGGGTTCTGGTTTTTCGGGAGCGATGGGGAGTTCTACTTTCATTATGCCCAGGAGCTCGCCCGCAATCCCTCGACCCTACTGAGGGCGGCCGAGAGCTATCCGTCGCCGTTTTTCATTCAAGTCTTCACGGTTGCCGTCGGTCTGTTCGGGGCCGTGCCGTCGGTCGGAATCCTGTTGAACTGCGCCGCATATGTCGGGATCTGTTCTCTAATCGCGCACCTCGGCCTTCGTAACGGCCGCATCGCCGCGCCGGCGGTCTTCGCACTCGCGGCAGTCAGTTTCAGTCCCGCCGGTGTGCTTTGGTCGATGCAGCCCCTGAAAGACACGTTCTTTCTGTTCATGGTTATGGCCGCTGTTGCGACGTGCTTCAAGTGGCACGAGCTATGGACTTCCCGCCGCGGCGCGCGAAGCCTGGTCCTTCCGCTGGCCGCTTGCGCGGCGACGCTCCTGGCTCTCGTTTACGCGTTGTCGTCGATGCGCTGGTATTTCGGTCTGGTGGTGTGGCTCTCGTGCATCGTTCTCTTCACGGGAACCGTTTTCGCAGCGCCGCGGCGCGCCGCCGCGGTCCTTCCGAACGTGCTGTTGTTCCTTCTCCTGCCGTACGTCGTCATCCTCGGTACAGGTACGGACATGCCGGTGTCACTCCAGCCGGCCTTGGACTGGCGCGGCGGTCCGAAGTCGTTTCTGTCCCTTCCCGACCGTCTCGCGACGTTCATCAAGAGCGCGCGGGATGGTTATGACCGGACGCCGGGAGCGACGAACATCGAAGCCGGTGCAGCCCTCGCCGCGGCCGAAGAGGCTCCCCCGAAGGACGTGCCGCAGCCGGCGCAGCCCGTGGTGAAGGCCCCGCAGAAAGCGGCGACGATCGCTGGTGAACCGCGACGCGCAGCCGGCGAGACGAAACCGCCGTCCGTGCCAAAGAAGCGCGCCAAGCGGCCGAGAAAAACGGAGGAGCCGCCGCCGCAAGAGACGATCGCCGCCGTGCAGACGACATCGGATGCCACGCACGTCGCCTCAGCGACATCGGATGCCACGCCTGCGCCTTCTCTCAATCCGCCTTCCCACGCAGCAACGCCGCCGCCGCACGTTCCGATTGCGCAGGTGACGTCGTCGTCCCCCGCGCCTCCGGCGAAGGTGGCATCGGCTGATCCGAGCGAATTCGTATGCATCGCGCCGTGGCCCTGGGCCGCTCATCACGACAAGGTCGTCCCGACGGAAGTCACCGCGAACCCTCCCGCGCAACCCGCGGCCTCTACGAGCACGTCACCGCCGGTCCTTCCCGCATCGATCGCAACGAGCACGCACGCACCGCCAGCTCCTGCGCCGCCTTCGTCAACCGCCGAAGAGACGAGGCGCGAAACCGTCGTCGCAGAGGTGAAACCGAGCGAGTCGCCTGTAGCGGCGCCGAAGGCGGACCGCAAACCTGCGAAGAGGCGGCCGGCCTCGCCGGTCGCGAGAGCTCCGACGCCCGCCGCGCCGGAAAAGGCGGCGCCACAGAAAACACCCGCTCTCCGGCCTGTCGCCACCGTTCCGGTGCCGGCGAGAGTGAGCCGGCAAGCGGCGTCGAAGCCGGTGCCCGCTTCGACGGTCGATCGATTGATCACCGGAGTTGCCGCGACGTTTCTGCCGCGAACGATCGCGCAACGCGTGGGCCTCGTTCGTATCGGAGGCGGACGGGGGTTCTGGCTCTTCGCTGATTTCGACACGATCGTCTTCGACATCGTCCTGATCTTCACGATCGTGTATTGCACGCGGAGTCTGCGGCGCAGGCGCCGCTGGCCCACGGCGACTTTCGCGCAGATCGCCCTGATGTTCCTTTTGATCGCGTTGCCGGTGGCCTACACGGTCAACAATTTCGGCACGCTGTTCCGCCACCGGCAGATGATCTATCTCACTCTCTGCGTCCTGCCGATTGCTCTGGCAGGCGAGGAGGAAGAGGGCGAACATCCGGCAGAGGCGTAGGCGGGATATAGAATCCACAGCCGATGCGAAAAGGAATCATTCTCGCCGGAGGCTCCGGTACGCGCCTCTATCCGATCACGTCCGTCGTCTCGAAGCAGCTGCTGCCCGTGTACGACAAGCCGATGATCTATTACCCGCTGACGACGCTGATGCTCGCGGGAATCACCGAGTTTCTGGTCATCACCACCCCGCAGGACCAGTCTCTGTTCCAGGGTCTCCTCGGCGACGGCAGCCAGTGGGGTCTCCGCATCTCCTACGCGAAGCAGGAGACGCCGCGCGGACTCGCGGACGCATTCATCGTCGGCCGCGACTTCGTCGGCGACGACCCGAGCTGCCTGATCCTCGGCGACAACATTTTTTACGGGCATGGTCTGACCGATGCGTTGCGGCGCGCCGCCGCGCGCACGGAAGGCGCCACGGTCTTCGCCTATCGCGTCCACGATCCCCAGCGGTACGGCGTCGTGGAGATCGGCGCGGATGGACGGGCGCTGTCGATCGAGGAGAAGCCGACGGAGCCGAAATCGAACTTCGCCGTCACGGGCCTCTACTTCTACGATCGCGAAGTGGCCGGGATGGCCGCGACCCTCGCGCCGTCGAAGCGCGGCGAGATCGAGATCACCGACATCAATCGCCTCTACCTCGAGCGCGGCGGACTCCATGTCGAGCAGCTCGGGCGCGGCTACGCCTGGTTCGACACCGGGACCCAGGAGTCGCTGCTGGCGGCCGCGAGTTTCGTGGGGGCCGTCGAGTTGCGGCAGGGATTGAAGATCGCCTGTCCCGAGGAGGTCGCGTATTACACCGGCGGGATCGATGCCGCGCGGGTGCGCGAGCTCGCCGGCGCGCTGAAAAACAGCACGTACGGGCGCTACCTGCTCTCGATCGTGGATGAGCAGTAGCGTTCCTGTAGAATCCGGCGCGCTTTGAAGATTCTCGTTACCGGCGCCGCCGGATTCATCGGATTCCACGTCGCTGGCCGCCTCCTCGAGCGCGGCGACGCCGTGATCGGCGTCGACAACCTCAACGACTACTACGATCCCTCGCTCAAGGAAGCGCGGCTCGCGCGGCTCCGGCGGTTTCCGAACTTCCAGTTCGACCGGATCGACATCGGCGACCAGCAGGCGATAGAGCGCTGCTTTGCCGAGCATCGCCCAGCGCGCGTCGTTCATCTCGCCGCCCAGGCCGGCGTGCGCTACTCGCTCACGAATCCGCACGCCTACACGCACAGCAACGTGACCGGGTTTCTCAACATCCTCGAGGGCTGCCGCGCCACCGGGGTCGAGCATCTCGTCTACGCCTCCTCGAGCTCCGTCTATGGCGCGAACACGCGCCAACCGTTCTCCGAGCACCACAATGTCGACCACCCGGTGTCGCTCTACGCCGCGACGAAGAAGGCGAACGAGCTGATGGCCCACACGTACGCGCATCTGTTCGGCGTGCCCTGTACCGGCCTGCGGTTTTTCACCGTTTATGGACCGTGGGGCCGTCCGGACATGGCTCTATTCAAATTCACGCGCGGAATTCTCGCCGGCGAGCCGATTCAGGTGTTCAACGAAGGCCGGATGGTGCGGGACTTCACCTACATCGACGATGTCGCGGAAGGAGTCGTACGCGTGGTCGACCACATCGCCGCGCCCGATCCGCAATGGAGCTCCGCCGATCCGGACCCTGCCCGCAGCCGGGCCCCATACCGCGTCTACAACATCGGCAACAACCAACCTGTCGAACTGCTCGAGTACATCGCCGTGCTCGAGGAACAGCTCGGGAAAAAAGCGAAGATGGAGATGCTGCCGATCCAACCGGGCGACGTGCCGTCGACGATGGCCGATGTCGGTGAATTGCAGCAGGCCGTCGGCTTCCGGCCCGCGACGTCGGTTCGCGACGGGATTGCCGCTTTCGTGAAGTGGTACAAAGACTATTACGGCGTCGATTGACGCCCGGAGGAACCCCGGTCATGACCCCCGAGATCACGGAAACAACGCTGCTGGACCGCTTTCTCGAGGCCGTCGGCGCACGGACGGTGCGTGTCGGTGTGATCGGCCTCGGTTACGTGGGGCTGCCGCTCGTTCTTCTGTTCGAAGAGCGCGGCTTCCCGGTCCTCGGCTTCGATGTCGATCCGCAGAAAGCGGAGATGCTGAACGCCGGGCGCACTTACATCCACCACATCGGCGACGAGCGCATCCGGAAGGCGTTCATGAACGAGCGCGTCGAGGCGACGACGGACTTCGATCGCCTGCGCGACTGCGACGCGATCATCATCTGCGTTCCGACTCCGCTCGGAGCTCATCGCGAGCCCGACCTCAAATACATCCGCATGACCGCGGAGACGATCGCCTCGCGTCTGCGGCCCGGACAGCTCGTCGTCCTCGAATCGACGACCTATCCCGGCACGACGCGCGAAGAGCTGTTGACGCGGTTCGAGCAGAACGGCCTGGCCTGCGGAAAGGATTTCTTCCTCGCGTTCTCGCCCGAACGGGAAGACCCGGGCAATGCACTCTTCAACACGAAGACGATTCCCAAAGTCGTGGGCGGCATCGACGCGCCGTCGCTTCAGGCGGCGGGAGCGCTTTACGGCTCGATCGTCGACAAGGTGATCCCGGTCTCGTCCCCGGAAGTCGCGGAGTCTTCGAAGCTGCTCGAGAACATTTTCCGCGCGGTGAACATCGCCCTCGTCAACGAGCTGAAAGTCGTGTTCGAGCGAATCGGGATCGATGTGTGGGAAGTGATCGAGGCGGCGAAGACGAAACCGTTCGGGTTCATGGCCTTCTATCCCGGTCCCGGTCTCGGAGGCCACTGCATCCCGCTCGATCCCTTTTATCTCACGTGGAAAGCCGCCGAATCGGGGATCTGGGCGCGTTTCATCGAGCTCGCCGGCGAGATCAACGCCGGCATGCCGCGCTATGTCGTCGACCGGACGATGGAGGCGATCAATCGCGACGGGAAGAGCATCTTCGGTGCGAAAGTGCTCGTTCTCGGACTTTCGTACAAGCCCGACATCGACGACGACCGCGAGTCGCCTTCCTTCGAGTTGATCGAATTGCTGCAGGAGCGCGGCGCGATTGTTTCGTACTGCGACCCGTATGTCCCGGTCACGCGCCGCGGCCGCAAGCACGATCTCGCTCTGACGTCCGTCCCGTGCACCGCCGAGGAGTTCGCGCGGTACGACGCCGTGGTCGTCTCGACGCCGCACACGCAATTCAAGGATGCGTCGCTCTACAAGGACGTGAAGCTCGCCGTCGACACACGGAATATCGTCCCGGGCGGCGCGGCGGGGCGCATCGTTCGCGCGTGAGCGGATTGCCGTGAACAAACAGCCCGGGAACGTCGACGAAGATGTCGTTCGCGGATTCGGCGAGGAATGGCAACGCTTCGACCAGCGTGCGCTCTCGCAGGACGAGCTGGCGGCGATGTTCGCGTCGTACTTTCGTATTTTTCCGTGGCAGGCGTTGCCGCCGGACGCGGAGGGTTTCGACGCCGGTTCCGGCAGCGGGCGATGGGCGGCGTTCGTCGCGCCGCGCGTCGGCAAACTGCATTGCGTCGATGCGAGTGCCGAAGCGTTGAGCGTCGCCCGGCGCAACCTCAGCGCGTTTTCGAATTGCGAGTTCCACAACACGCCCGTCGACGCGATGCCGTTTCCCGAGCGCTCGCTCGACTTCGGCTACTCCCTCGGCGTGTTGCATCACGTTCCCGACACGGCCGCGGGCATCGAGGCCTGCGTCGCGAAGCTCAAACCGGGCGCGCCGTTTCTTCTCTATCTCTACTACGCACTCGAGAACAAGCCGGGCTGGTACCGGCTGCTTTGGAGATCCTCCGACGTCATGCGCAAGGCCCTGGCCCGCTCGCCGCGATTCGTGCGGCACCTCGGCTCCGAGCTCGCCGCGGCGCTGATCTACTTCCCGCTCGCCCGTCTGGCCCGGCTGCTCGAGCGCGGCGGCGTCAATGTCGAATCGTTTCCGCTGTCGTTCTATCGCCGGCGCAGTTACTACGTGATGCGCAATGACGCGCTCGATCGATTCGGAACGCGCCTGGAGAAACGATTCACGCGCGCGGAGATCACCTCGATGATGGAGCGTGCGGGCCTGCGCGACATCGTGTTCAGCGATGCGCCGCCGTACTGGTGCGCCGTCGGAATCGCCGCTCAGTGATCGGTGACGGAGCGCGGACCCTTAACGGGCGCGTGGCGGATGGGAGTCTCGATCGGCAACGTCTTCGGCGGCTGGAGTGGTGTCTGAGCGGCGAGCAGCGCCGCGACCGTCGGCTCCGGGATCCCGACCGGAGTCGGCAGCACCCATCCCAGATCCGCGTCGGCGATACGCTGGATATCGAAGGTCATCCGCTTCACGGGGACGCCGATGCTTTCGCATTCCGCTACGACCGTGCGGAATCGCGACATCGGAATCTTCATCGTCGAGAGGAAGACTTCGTCGATCGAGGCCGTGCTGCAGATCTTCGCGAGCGAGTGATCGCCCGGATACACGCGCAGGCCGTGCAGGAATGAACCGATCTTGCGCCGGTCGTCGTCCACGAACGCGACCGGGACGTATCCGAGCTCCGTGTTGTTCAGCAGCTCGCGGCACAGCAGCTCGCCGCCGTCGCCTGCGCCGAAGATCAGCACGCGTCTTCCCGTGCGCGCGTGCGGCGTGGGGAGGATGCTGCGCAGGACGCGGAATGCGCCGCGGCTCCCGGCCATGAGGATTAGCAGCAGGATGCTGTCGAGCGCGAATGCCGCGCGCGAGAATCCTTCGAAGCGGAATGTGAACAGAATCACGATCACGCTCGCGACCGAGCTGAAGATCACGGCCTTCATGATCACGACCGCGTCGGACAGACCCATATAGCGCCAGAGCCCGCGGTAGACGCCGGCGCCGAGGAACGTCAGCATCTTAACGAAGACGATCGCGGGCAGAGTCTTGAAGAACAGGTCCCAGTCGCCCGACGAGCTTCGCACCGGACCGAAGACAAGCGCGTACGCACAGTAATGGGCGAGCATGATCAGGATCACATCGAGTCCGACCTCGAAGACGCGCCGCTTGTACGACAGATCGATCAGGAACGAGACCACCGGCTTCTGTCCGGCGGCAGCCATTTCTTCCTCGCTGTACACGCGGACGCCGGCGAGGTAGACGCCGAGGATGCCGAGGATAATGGCGAACGACGCGATGATGGCGAGACTCACGTCGAGACCGAGCCGGCGGACGCTGTTCGCCAGAATGCCGCCCATCGCCGCGAATGCCCACAGCATCCACACGGCATGGCGTTCAGACAGGCCGAGGGCGACCAGCCGGTGGGACGTGTGATCGCGGCCGCCTTGAGACGCGGCGCGGCCGGCCATTTTTCGCATCAGCGTCACGAACGTGGTGTCGAAGATCGGAATGCAGAGCACGAGCACGGGCACCGCGAGCACCGCCACGACGCTGCGCGACCGCCCGCCGATCTCTCCGCTCAGCAGGGCCATGCTGGCCAGGAAGAAGCCGATGAACATCGACCCGCAGTCGCCCATGAACATCGATGCGGGGTGGTGGTTGTAGATCAGGAACCCGGCGAGTCCGCCGAAAAAGGCGGCGAGCATCATCGACTCGTTCAACTGTCCGTTCAGCGCGAAATTCACGGCCAGTGACAGCGCGGCGATCGCCGCGATGCCGGCCGCGAGGCCGTCCATGTTGTCGAGCATGTTGACGGCATTCGTGACGCCGACCAGCCAGAAGAACGTGATCACCATGTTCAGCACGATCGACGACGTCCACGGCAGGACCAGTCCCATGTAAACGACCGCCGCGGCGCTCAAGAGCTGTCCGATCAGCTTCTGGTAAGGCTTCAGGTGCAAGAAGTCGTCGATCAGACCGAGGAAAAAGAGCGCCGTGCTTGCGACGACCACGGTCCACATCTGGGGGCTGTGGGGCACGAACAGGATCAGCGTCCCGACCACGGCGACGTAGATCGCGACACCGCCCATCATCGCCGTCGGCGCCTGGTGCCATCGATCGCTTTTCGGCAATGCCACGGCGCCTGCGCGGCGCGCCAGCGCCCGTACGATGGGACTCGCGACCGCCGCCATGAGGAACGCGACTGCCGCCGTGATCAGCGTGGACTTGACCATGTAACCCTGCACACCTCAGCCGTGGATGGAGTCTAAGACAACCAAAGTTATTCGGTTTATGCCCCGATGGCAAGCGGGAGGCGGAAAAAGACTTAAATCCGGCCCGTCTGGTAGGCGATCACCTCACGCAGGATGCCGTCGAGCGACGTCTTCGGCCGGAATCCGACCAGGGCCGCGATTTTCGAGATATCGGGCACGCGCCGGGGCATGTCCTCGAATCCTTCCTCGTAAGCCTCGTCATAGGGAACGAACACGATTTCGGAATCGGATTTCGTCATCGCGCGAATGCGCTCGGCCAGCGTGGCGATGGAGACCTCTTCGTTCGAGCCGATGTTGAAGACCTGCCCGACCGCTCCTTCCGCGTCCATCACATTGACCAGCGCCTCGACCACATCGCCGACGTAGCCGAAGCAGCGCGTCTGCGTTCCGTCGCCGTAGACGGTGAGGGGTCTGCCCGAGAGAGCCTGTTTGACCAAGGTCGGGATGACCATGCCGTACTGGCCGGTCTGCCGCGGCCCGACGGTGTTGAACAGGCGCACGACGATGGTCGGCAGTTTCTTCTCGCGCCAGTAGGCGAGGGCGAGAAACTCGTCGATCGCTTTCGAGCAGGCGTAGCTCCAGCGGCCTTTCGTCGTGGCGCCCATGACCAGGTTCCCGTCTTCGTGGAAAGGAACCTGATCGCTGAGCCCATAGACCTCCGAGGTCGAGGCGATCAGCACTTTCTTCTTCTTCTTGTTCGCCACCGCGAGGATGACTTCCGTGCCGCGCACATTCGTCTCGATGGTCCGCACCGGACTCTCGACGATGAGCTTCACGCCGACGGCCGCGGCGAGATGGAAGACGACGTCGCATTGGTCGACCAGCTCGGCCACGATCGGATAGTTCTGGACCGTGTCGATCGTGTAATGGAAGCGGGGGTGCTTCTTGATGTGCTCGATGTTGTGGATGCTCCCGGTCGAGAGATCGTCGATGACGAAGACTTCGTCACCGCGTTCCAGATAAGCATCCGCTAGATGCGATCCGATGAAACCCGCTCCGCCCGTGATGAGGACTCGCAATCTGGCTCCTTGTCGTGTTCAGAGTTCGCGATAGATGGCGATGATATCCGCGATCAAACGTTCTTTGGAGAACGTGTCGTGCGCAAACGCGCGTCCGCGTCCGGCCAGCTCGCGGCGCAGCGCGGCGTCCGTGGCGAGGCGGCGCAGTCCGGCGGCGAATCCGGCCTCGTCCTTCGACGCGGCAGTGATTCCGCGCTCGCGGATCTCGTAGACCGCGCCGTTGCTCTCGACGCGGTCCTCGACCGCGCCCAGGAGGCCGGCCACGCCGCCGACGGCGGTGCTGATGACGGGAATCCCGTTCGCCATCGCCTCGATGAGCGCCAGCGGCGTTCCTTCGTTCAGCGACGTCAACGCCGCGATGTCGATCGACGCATAGATCTCTCGCGCCGGACACGTGCCGGCGAAGACGACTCTGCCGTGGTTCAGCGCGGCGGCGCGCTCTTCGAGCCCGGTGCGGTCGGTGCCGTCGCCGTAAACGACGAAGCGCACGTCTTCCATATCGCTCAACCGCGCCGCGACGCGCAGGAAGAGATCGACGTTCTTGATCGCCGTGAGGCGGCCGACAATCGCAACCACAATCCCGGATCGATCGGGCCGGACCACGTCCGCAAATTCCGTTAGATCGATCCCCAGCGGCACGATTCGGAACTGCTCGCGGCGGCCGACGCCGAAATCTTCATGAATCTCGCGACGCTGCTGTTCGGAGAGAACGATGATCACATCGGTTGCCGCGCGCGCGAGGATCCTCTCGATGAAGAGGAACATCTTCGTTTTCAGCCGGCCGTAATAGCTGTGAAAGATGTGTCCGTGGTAGGTGTGCACGAACCGGATCCGCTTTGACGGCGTGAACCAGCGGTAAAGGAGACCGGCGACGCGGCCGGTCGCTCCCGCTTTTGCCGTGTGCGTATGGACGATGTCGGGCTTGTCGCGGCGGAAGAGGCGATAGAGCTTCCACACCGTGACGATGTCTCGCGGCGAGATCTCGCGGCTCATTTCCGGAATGACGACAGGCGTCACGCCGTGCGCGACCGCGAAATCGCTCATGTCCTGTTCTCCGCGGGGGACGGTGCCGGTGACGAGAGTGGTCTCGAACTCGCCGCCGTCGAGCGCCTGCGAGAGCCACACGACGTGCCTTGCCGGACCGCCGACGTTGAGCCGCGCGATGACGCGCGCGATGCGACGAGGTTCGTTCCCGCTCACCCGCCGCCCGCTTTGCGGCCCAGCCGCTCCTCCACCCGCTTCTTCACTTCCTCGGCCGTGATCTCGTCGAGGACCACCGGGTTCAGTTTCGCCGCCGTGACGAAGGGCTCGACCGCCTCATCGAGGCGTCCGAGCTCGATCAGTACATTTCCGATCATGACATACAGCTCCGGGCGCTGGTCGACCGTGAGCGCGCGGCGGAGGCTCTTCAAGACTTCCTCTTTTTGCTCGAGGATGTCTTCGTTCTCCGCCTCGATCGTGTAGAGATTCACGGTCGCCCGGCATGGACCTTCGATGCGGCGCAACCGCGCGAGATTTTCCCGCGCCAGCAACACGGCCCGATAACTGTCCAGCTGCCGCGCCGTTCGCGTGCTCACGCGGACCTGGCGCAGCGTGCGGCTGCACGCGCCGGGACGGTAGACGAACGCGACCCACGCGTACGCGCACGCGACGGCCACACAAGCGAGAGCGAGGATGCGTTTCACGTCCGCCTCCAGCCGGTGATCAGCGCGGCCATCGTGAGGAAGAGGTGCCGCGTGGCCGCGATCTGCAGCGGAAAGAACGCGAGAGCCAGGACGAAGAGCGCGATGACGAGAGGGAGGGCGAGATCGTTCGCCAACCGGGTCCGCTCGTCCCGCTCACCATCACTCCGCTTCGAAACCCGCACGAGCACAACGCAGCCGGCGATGAAGAGCGCGTATCCGGGGAGTCCGGTTTCAGCGAGCAGCTGCAGGTGATCGTTGTGCGTCTCCGCGAAGTTCACGTCCGATCCCTGCAGGAGAACGCCCGGATATTTTCCGGTCAGGCGCTGCCGGTAGGGCATGTAGAAGAACTTGTAGGTGCCGGGTCCGTTGCCGAGGATGGGATGATCGCGGAACATCTCGACTGCTGCGAAAAACGACGGCATGCGGCCCGAGAAGACCACATCCCAGCGGCCCGCCATGAGAAGTCTCGGAGCTCGCACGATCCGCGTCAGGGCGGGCACGTTCATCTGCGTCGCGATCAGAAGACTGACCACGACCACCGCGCCGATCGCCATCGCTCGTTTCAACGAGCGGCGGGCGGCGATGACGATCAGACTTGCGGCGAGGGCGACCACGGCGGTTCTCGTCTGCGAAACGATCACGCCCGCCAGCGCGATGAGGCCCGCGGTCGTACCAATCCACCGCCGCCAACCTCGCAGGTGTCCGCTCACCACCAAGAGAACGATCGCGCAAAGCACGAGATAGGCGCCGACGTCGTTCGGGTTTCCGATCAATCCGGTCGCCGTGAGGTGTTGCGGCAGATTCGGCCCCGTAGGAAACGGATTCCAGATGCCGTACTCCTGGAGCGACGCGAGGACCGTGTTGACGACCGCCGCCGGAATCAAGACCAGCAGTGCGGTGAACGGAATGTCGCGCGACGCATACCAGACGCAGACGAACAGCACCGCCCCGCAAACGACGGTGACGAGGCTGTCGATGCTGAGCAGGCGATGCCCCGAGGTGGCCGCCGTGATCGCGGTCCAGACCACCGCTCCGGCGACCACGATGATGACGCCGCGCTCCCGCAGCAGCTCCCGCATCCGCGTTGCGCCTCCGAACGAGAGGGCGACCGCGAGGAAGAACGCGCCGAGGATCGCTTCGGTGCGCATGAGAAGCTCTTTCGGAAGGCGATAGATCTCGAGACCCGGGAAGATGGCGAACGGGATGAGGGCCAGACCGGCAACGGCTAAAATAACCAGCGCTCGCTCAGCGAAAGTCCTCGCTGCGGCCGCCGGTTGCGCTCGTGGCGCGTCGTTGCGGGCATTCGTGCGGGGTTCGGGCTTGTTTGGCTCGCTGGAACGCGCGCGGGCAGAGGGCACGAGTGGCGACTACCTCCGGAACATGAGCAGAGAGCGGAGTATACCGCCGAAATACGAGCGGACGCTGAAGCAGGCGAACGCCGAACATCTCGCGCAGATCGTCGCCGAGAATGGCCCGGCGCTTCTCGAAGAAGAGGCGCTGGCGATCCTCGAGAACCCGTACATCACGCCGCAGATCATCGGCCGCATCGCCCAGACGCAACGGCTCACCGCGCTGCATTCCGTCCGCGTGAAGCTCGTCGCGCATCGCCAGACGCCGCTCGCGCACTCCGTCAAGCTCGTTCACTATCTCTACTGGTTCGACCTGCTGCGCCTGTCGGTCGACGTCACCGTGCCCGCTCCCGTGCGCCGCGCGATCGATACGCAGCTCCTCCTGCGCGTCGACAAGCTCTCTCTCGGCGAGCGCATCGCCTCGGCCCGCCGCTGCAGTCACGCTCTCATCAAGATCTTTCTCTTCGATCACCATCCGAGGGTTTTCGAGTCGCTGCTCCTCAACAACCGGGTGCGGGAGGACGACCTCCTCTCGCTCGTCATGTCCTCCCGCGCCAGCGCCGAACAGCTGCGGATGCTCGCGGAGGACCGGAAGTGGTCGTACCGTTACGCGATCCGGAAAGCGCTCGTGCTCAACCCCGCCACGCCGCGCTCGGCGGCGGCGTCGCAACTGCGCTATCTCTCCGCCGGCGATCTCGATCGGATTCATGCCTCGCCGCAGACTTCGGTCTACCTCAGGCGGTGCATCGAACGGATGAAAGCGCGCGATTCTTCGGCGGCGGCGGATTGACTACAATGGCGGGCCGGATGCCTGACCAGGAATCGCCGCCCCAGGGAGGCGCATCGGAGCTCGCCTCTTTCGGCGAGGACCTTCGACGCGAGCGCGAGATTCGCGGCATTTCCCTCAAGGAAATCTCCGACGCCACCAAGATCAGCAAGCGCTTCCTGGAGGCCATCGAGCGCAACGACCACAAGACCCTGCCGGCGCCGGTGTTCACCCGCGGATTCGTGCGCGAGTACGCGCGTTACGTCGGGCTGAACGCCGAGGACATGGTCAACCGCTACAACTACGCGGCGTCGAACGACGACCGGATCGAGAAGCCGCCGCAGATCGAAAAATACCCGCTCACGCCCGTGCGCGACATCGCCCCGAAGCCGAAGCCGAAACGCGGCATCCCGCCCGCGTACGCGCTCGTCAACCGCAACGCCGTCGCCGTCGTGATCATCACGCTCGCGCTCGCGGGCGTGGCGTGGTGGGCGATCAAGCACAAGCTCGTCGAGCGCGACGCGGGCGTCGAACCGACGGTGGTCTCCCCTGGTGTGGTGCGCGCCTCCGGCGCGCCTCCGCCTCCCGCAGGCGCGCCGGAGGCGCGCACCACACCGGGCACCACAACAGGCAGCCCTCCGGCCGGCGACTCGAAGCTGCGGATCGAGATCGAGGCGACCGACAATGCGTGGGTGACGCTGGAGGCGGACGGAGAAACCGTTCTCAACGTCGAAATGCCTCGCGGGGAACGGCGGAATTTCGAGGCGGCGAAGGAGTTTCGGTTCCGCACGATCGGGAACGCCGCCGGTGTGACGCTGCGGCTGAACGGAATCGAGATCCCGCCGCTCGGCAGCGAGGGTGAAGTGATCCACAATCGTCTGTTCGACCGCGCCTCGCTGGAGCGTCTGCGGGTCGAAGAGCGCAAGGAACAGCCATGACCACGGTGCCCACGGGCGAGCTGACCGCGGCCGCCGTCATCGATCTCATTGAATCGGGCGCGTATTCGCGCGACGTCGTCGCCACGATCGCGCGCGGATTTCTTCCCCTTCCGCAGGAGGAGCTCGTCGGTGTCCTCGCGTATCTCGGCGGCTGCGAGGACCGCGAGGTCTCGCTGCTCGCGCGCGAGGCCCTGGAGGAGCTGCCCTCGCGTATCGTTCATCAGTTTGCCGCGAGCGAGACCGTTCCGCCTCAGGGACTGGAGCACCTGATCACCGTCACCCGGGATGCGCAGGTGCTCGAGGCGCTGATCCGGAATCGCATGGTGACGGACGAAGCGATCGTCAGGCTGGCGCGGGAAGCGGATCCGGCGGTGCAGGAAGTCATCGTCATCAACCAGGCCCGCATCCTGCGCGCGCCGGACATCCTCGACGCGCTGCTGGAGAACCCCGCCTTGTCCGGCGAAGTACGCCGCCGTGCCCTGGAGACGCGCGAAGAGTTCTTCGACAAGAAAGCGCGCGCGGACGCCGCCGAAGAAGAAGGGCCGGAGATTCTCGATCTCCCGCTCGATTCGATCGCCGATCTCCTGGCCCGCGCGGCGGAGCAGGATCACATCCCGCAGCCGCCGCTGGCGCTGACGGAGCTGGAAAAGAAGCACATGAGGGCTTCGGCGATCTGGGCGAAGCTGCCGTACATGACGGTCTCGGAGAAGGTCCAGCTGGCGTTCAAGGGAGACCGCATGCTGCGCATGCTGCTCGTGCGCGACCGCAACAAATTGATCTGCAGCGGGGTGATGCGCAATCCCCGAATCACGCAGCAGGAGATCGAGAACATCGCCGGCATGCGCAATGTCGAGGAAGAAGTCCTGCGCATCATCGGCTTGCACCGCGAGTGGTCGGGCAAATATGCGGTGATGCTCATCCTCTGCCGCAATCCGAAGACGCCGGTGGGGGTTGTCCTGCCGTTCATCAATCGTTTAACCTTACGAGATTTGAAAGGGTTGAAGGCGGACAAAGGCGTCGCGCAGGTCGTGCGCGAGTCAGCCAAGAGGCTCTATTTGTCTCGGACCCAGAAAACCGGATGAAGGTCAACTACTACGAGATCCTGGGCGTGGAACGGTCCGCGAGCGATGACGAGATTCGCGACCGGTTTCGAAGGCTCGCGCGGGAGAATCATCCGGACCGCTATCGGGGGCCGGATAAAGCCGACGCCGAGAGGAAGTTTCAGATACTGACCGAGGCCGTCAACGTGTTGACTAACCCCGCCAAAAGGAAGCAGCACGACGCGGAGGTCGTCGCCGTCGGCGGGAAAGGCGCGGCCGATTACGCGCAGGTGGCGAAGGCATACATGGCCAAGGGCGTCAAGGCCTTCAAGGAGAACGACCTTCGCAGCGCGTACGAGAACTTCGACATGGCCGCGAAGCACAACCCCCAGGACGCGAAGGCCTTTCACTACCTCGCTCTTACCGCGGCCCGCATTCCGGCGTATGCGCGCCAGGCCGTTCAGGCCATCGAGAGCGCTCTGCAGCGCGAGCCGATGAATCCTCTCTTCCTCAAAGACGCGGGACTCATCTGCCGGCAGGCGGGGCTGGTCGCGAAAGCGGAACGGTATCTCGAGGAAGCCCTCAAGTGGGACGCCTCGAACGTCGAGATCCAGGGCGCGCTGTCAGAGCTTCGTCAGACGAAGGAGGCTGGAAAGGGCGGCTTCTCGATCTTCGGGAAACGCTGATGAGAATGGAAGTCAGCGCACACGGTCTCACCCATGTCGGCCGCCAGCGGCAGCACAACGAGGACGCGTTTCTCGTCGAGAGCGATGCCAGGCTGTTCCTCGTCGCCGACGGCATGGGCGGCCACGCCGCGGGCGAGATCGCGTCGCGCATCGCCGTCGACTCCATCTCCGAGTTCATCCTCCACACGAAAGAAGACGACGGCACCTGGCCGCACGCCTACGACGAACACTTCACGCGCACGACCAACCGCCTCATGGCCGCCGTCCGCCTGGCGAACACGCGCGTGCTCGAGGCGATGAAAAAAGACGCGCGCCTGCGCGGCATGGGCACCACGGTCGTGGCCTGCATGGCCGACGACGAGAAGGTGTCGGTGGCCCACGTCGGCGACTCGCGCGCCTATCTGATCCGCGAAGGACAGCTCTCGCGCATCACCAACGATCACTCATGGGTCTTCGAACAGGTGCAGGCCGGGATGCTCACCGAAGCGGAAGCGGAGAAGCATCCGCTTCGCAACGTGATCACCCGCGCCCTCGGCGGAGCGCTGCAAGTCACGCCCGACGCCTCCGAGATTCACGCGCAGCCGGGCGACGTCTTTCTGCTCTGTTCCGACGGCCTCACTGGCATGGTTCCGGAAAACGAGATCCTGCGCGTCGTGACGGCGAACAGCAGCGACTTGCCGAAAGCGTGTCAGCAGCTCATCGACGCGGCAAATGAACGGGGCGGTCTCGACAACGTGACGGCCGTCCTGGTGAGGACGGTCTAAGACTTGCGCGTTCGAATCGACTACTGCGGCGTTTGAAACTACCTTCCCCGGGCCTCCAGTCTGGCGGCCGCGATCAAGAAGAACCTCGGCATCGAGAGTGACCTCGTCCGCGGCAGCGGCGGAATCTTCGTCGTCTCCACCGGCAACGAAGTCCTGTTCTCGAAAAAAGAGCAGGGGCGTTTCCCGACCGAGAACGAGATCGTCGACAAGCTGCGCGCGGCCGCGAACGCCTGAGCGCGCGCGCAAAAAAAAGACCTCCGCGTTTCCGCGGAGGTCTTTTGCATTGATGCGAGGTTGAAACTTACGGGTGGCCGGCGGTCGAGACCGCGGTGCCGGATACGTCGCCGCCCGCGCCGTTGCCGGCAATCATGTTGTTGGCGAAACCGAAGACGGTGCCGCCGGTGTTGTTCAGGATGCCCGTGTTGTTGTTGGTGATCGAGCAGCCGTCGATCAGGCTGGTGGCCGTCGAGCCGTTGATCAGACCGGTGGCCGTGTTCTGAGACAGGATGGACCGGACCAGCGAGACCAGGACGGAGGAGGCAACGACGTTGACGCCGTTGTTGTTGCCCTGGAACTGCGAGTTGCTGATCGTGCCGCGGACGTCGTTCGCGAGACGGAGGCCGTCACCGGCCGACTGACGCGAGCGGACGTTCTCGAAGCTCAGTTTGACCTGCTGGCCGGCAGTCGGATGAACGTCGATGCCGTGCACCGTGGTGTGGCGGATGTCGACGTGATCCATGAACACGTTGTTGTTCGCAACCGTCGGCGCGATGTCGATGCCGCGCAGCTGGTGCTGGATGCTGAGGTGCTCGATGTGCAGCTTCACGGCCTGGCTGCCGAGCAGCCGGATGCCGGTGAGACCGAGGGCGCCGACGCCCGACGATCCGCCGCTGCCGTTGATCGAGATGTTCCGCAGAATGACGGTGTTGCAATAGTCACTCGCGGTGATATTGACGGTAATGCCGTTGGTCGAGGTGTTGAGAATGCTCGCCATCGTGCCTTCGCCGTCGAGAGTGATCGACTTGGTGATCACGACCGCCCCGAACCCGCCCGGATCGAGAGCATCGATCTCGCCGCAGACGGCGGTCTTGCTGATCGCGCCCGCCCAAGTCTTGCACGGCGCGGTGCGGCTGCACGGGTTGACGTCGTCGCCGACGCCCGAAACCCACGTTCGCGTC
>Ga0105242_10000986_pt1 | contig 22256 bp, 19 predicted proteins | sample KBSM24metaG_FD_81521 | JGI IMG/M metagenome (GOLD analysis project Ga0105242, IMG submission 81521) | Miscanthus rhizosphere microbial communities from Kellogg Biological Station, Michigan, USA - KBS M2-4 metaG | ecosystem: Host-associated > Plants > Roots > Rhizosphere > Soil | place... | reverse complement strand
TTCAGCCCACCCACGACTTCGTCGTCCACCGAGTAGTCGAAGATCGCGTCGATGAGGATGATGCCCGCCGAGGTGGTCACTGCCCACACCGAGTATTCGGTCTGGCCGAGGAAGTACAGGTTGTCGAACACCTTGGCCGGCTCGGCGTGCCACGACTCGCGCGGCGGCGGACCCGGGGGCCGCGGCGCCGCCGGCGCTCGAGGTGCGGGGGGTGTCGAGGGCGGGACGGCCTCGGTGCAGATCCGGTTGAAGACGCCGGCGAAATCGGTGCCGGCGGCCGCCTTCGCCGCTGCCAGGTGCGCGTCCACGCGGCCGGCCGACGACTGCGCGATGCCGGTCGATGCGGCGACGCCCCATGCCGCGGCGATCGCGACTACCGTTCCTGCGACGCATCCTCTCATGGCTGCCCTTTCCCCGTTGGCGGCTACTCGGCATTCCCTAGAGACCGGCGCCCGTCGTCAGCTTCTCGTGCGCCTTGCCGTCGACGCGGACGTATCGCCGAGTCGGCGACGAAATTACGTAGAACGGCAGGAACGCCGAAAACGACTGCGCGCACGGTTTCCAACCGTAGAACGGCTCGATCACGACCACGGGGGGCGGACCGGTCTTCTTCTGTTTCTTCGCCTCCGCGGCCAGCTTCGCCGCGATCAACCTGTACGCGGCGTCGGGCGTCAGGTACGGCGGGAGCTGGTCACCGTGCTTCCCGATGCCGATCCCTTCTTCGTAGACACCGGTCTGCGCGTTCATCCGCAGCCGCGCGGTCACGGTCGCACCCGTGTTGAACGGCACGATGTAATAGTACTGGTCTGGTTTGTCGAGGCGCTGGACCAGCAGGGGTGTGGCCGCAGATGCCGCTGAAAACGCGGGGGCCCAGCTCGGCACCTGCTCCAAATGGGCGGACTGCTTTCGCGCAAATCCGAGAATCTCAATCGGATTGATCACCGTCATCGCCGCTTGCTCCGCTTCTTCACCGATTTCTTCCAGGACGGCACCGGCCGTTTTTTACGCGGCGGCAGATGCATCTTCGCGCCGATCCGGAGATTGGTCGGCGCGTTCGGCGGCATGACTCTCGGCCCGGTAGCGGCGATGACGGCGAGTTTGTTCAGGTAAAAGCCGCATTGGGCGACGGCGGTCATGGTCTGGTTCAACCATTCGTCGATCGACACCTGATGATTGGCTAGGCCCACTTCAGGATCGCTGACATAGATGGCCGAGACCTGGCGGCCGCCGATCGGCCGGGCGTTGGGACCGTCTGTTTCGTATCCCGCCACCGTCAGCCAGTGCAGGCCGTTGAACACGAGCGCCGCCGAAGGGATCTGGAAGTCGACGCTCGCGATCACTGCCGCCGTGGCTGCCTCTGCGTCCGCCGGGACCATCAGCGCGACCGGCAGGTACTGCTTGAGCGTCGCCTCGAGGCCCGGCGGATACGTGCACCAGCACACAAAATTGTTGGTGCCCTTGCACTTGTCGCACTGTTGCGTTTTCCACGTCGGGCAATCGGTCGCATCGAACTTGGCCGGCCGGGTGCCGCCGGTGTTCGCCTGGATGGTCGCCCATAGCGCGAGCTGATCGCTCTGCTGGCTTCCGACCTGACCCTTGTTCGTAAAGAAGAGGATCGTCTGCGCCGTCGCGGCGCCACAGAGTCCGGGCTTCTGATCGAAGTGAACGACGGGGAGTTGGATGGTCGGCACGGCGCAATCACCAGGCGGCCGACGTCAGATGTTGCACCACTGTCCGCCGCCGCCGCCGCCGCTCGGGCATCGCGGGTGCAGCTTGCACAGCTGGAACGCCGCCTGGAACACGGCAAGCTTCACCGTGCTGCCGGCCGTCAGCATTCGGCAGATCTGCCCGAGCGTCTTTGCGACCGCCCGAGTGTTGGGGCCATCCTTGTTGTAGTCGCCTCCGTTGTTGAGGCGTGTCTGAATCTTGGCGAGCAGTTTCGCCTCGAACTGTGCGGGTATCGACGGATCGAGCTTCTTGCTCTTCAGTGCCGTCTTCAGGGCTTTCTTCCAGTCAGCCAGGATCTCTTCCTTGGTAAACACCTTGCGCTTCTTGCCCTTTGCCATCGCGACACCTCCTTAAGAACGACGGACAGGGAATGGGAAATCCGTGCGAGGGAGACTAGCCCATCCTTACAAGGGCTGCAACGATTCGAGCTCGCGGCGCAACGATCGGGCATCCTGCGGCCTCACCCAGGGCTGGAGCGCGAGCAGACGATCGAACGCAGCGCCCACCCGCGAAGGACATTGCGGATAGGCCCGCGACAAATCGGGGCGCTTCTCCGCCAGAATGCGCGCGAAGATCTGGCTCGAGTCGCCCCCCTCGAACGGACGGCGTCCGGCGATCACCTCGTACAGCACGACCGAGAGCGCCCAGACGTCGAAGGCCGGCGTCGGCCGCTCGCCACGAACGGCCTCCGGCGACATGTAGTACGGCGTGCCCGCGAAGACACCGCTCGCGCTCACCGCCACGGCGCGCGGGGTGTGGTGTCCGACGGCCACCGTCGTCGTCGGCAGGTCGGCCGGCGCGCGCACGTCGCGCAGCACCCGGGCGAGGCCGAAGTCGAGCAGCTTGACCACGCCGCCCTGGGTGAAGCCGATGTTTCCCGGCTTGACGTCGCAGTGCACGATGCCCGCGACGTGCAGTTGCTCGAGCACACCGGCGAGCGTGATGCCGAGCCGAATGGCTTCGCCCAGGGGCGGCCGCGCCTGCGAGAGCATCTGCGCGAGCGTGCCGCCCGCCAAGTACTCCTCCACCAGGAACGGAATGCCCTGCCACGACTCGATGCCGTGGACGACCGCGAGATTCGGATGCGTGGTCGCCGCCATCGCGCGTGCTTCTTTGCGCAGCCGCTCGGCCTGATCGGGACCGAGTCGCGGCAGCGTCTTGATCGCGACGTCGCGGCCGAGATTCAGGTCAACGGCGCGATAGACGACGCCCATCCCGCCGGCGCCGATGCGCTGCTCCAAACGGAAAATGCCGCGCAGCACGTGCGGCGCGGCGGCCGGCGTCACCGCGCCGCCGCACGAGCAGACTGGCGAGTCCGACGGATTCATCCGCGAGCAGACCAGGCATTCCTGCGCGGGCGGATCAGAGGGTGACAGCGGCGTCGATCGCAGCCGGAGATTGTCGAGCGCCAATCCCGACGCCGCGGCGACAGCTGACAGGAGATGGCGATCGACCGTCGAAAACCCCAGGCCGCTGCGCTTGGCGGACAGCGCGAGCAGGCCGGCGACACCGCCGGCGCCGCTTCGCAGCGCGACGATCAGACGGAACTGCCCCTGTGCGAGCCAGCGCTTCTCGGCTTCGGGCAGCCGGCCGAGCGGAGAGCCCGGTTGATCGACGTCGATGTCCATCGGTCGCGGGTCGTTCAGCGCGAGCTCCGCGAGGGTCGCGGTCGCGGCCAGCGGCGACAGTTGGCCGGCCGCGTGGCGAAGCGCGGTGCGCGCGTCGTTGGCAAAAAACAGCTCGGCGTCCGCGTGCAGCGCGCGCTCCACCTCTTGCTTGACGCGGTGCGCGAGCTCGACCGGCCCTTCGCCCGCGAGATCGCCGACGAATCGCGTCAGGATCTGCTGAGCATCGTACGGCTCGCGGAAGTAGCGCCGATCGACGGCGTCGAGCCAGCGATGCCGCAGCCGCAGCGCCACCAGGCCCGCGATCGCGGCGGCGCTCAACAGCAGCGGCCGGAGGCCGGACATCAAGGTCACCAGCTGCTCTTCGCGATGATCGAACAGATACAGCGCCAGCGCGACAAACGGCACCGCGGTGGCGGCGAGAATCGTGTACCGCGCCATCGCGTGCTGGAGCGCGGTCCGGACCACCACGCGCACGTCCACCACGCGATCGAAGAGCACGGAGTACACCGTCACGAACGGCACGATCGCAAGTGCGCCGAAGATAATCGTGCCGACGATCGGCTGGATCGCGGGCGTCGCCACGAACGCTTTGTACGCGGGCACCAGCTCCTCGACGGCGATCTCGATTGACGCAGGCAGCAGACCGGCGAGCAGGCCGCGAACGAACACCTGCATCCGAGGCCGATCCTCGGCGTGGGAGGTGCGGGCGCGCCAGACCAGCACCGGAAGCACCGGGATCGTCATCGCGAAGAACAGCGCCCAGTAGCGTCCCGTCACCAGAAAGGGCGTGCGCCACGATTCAATCGTAGTGGCCGGCACCCATGCGAGCGAGAGGTTGGCCATGGCGCACCAGACTCCGACCGCGAGAGCGAGCCGGGCGGTCCAGCGAATGGCGCGCGCCGGGGCGTGGGTCAGCGGCGACGGAAACTCCGCGAGAAATCGCCAGAGAAACGCCGCCTGCAGCGCCTCGGGACGGAGATAGCTGGCGAGCGGCCATGTGGGAGTGGTGAATGAGTTGACGAGCGGCGCGAGCGGCGCGGCGATCAACACGAGGATGCCGCCCAGCCAGGCCGCTCGCGGATCGTGGCGGTTGCCGACGACGAGCAGGCCGCCCAGCACCGCAAAGGCCGTCGTCAACGCGGCGTAGATCCAGATGGGAACCGGCGTCGGCGCGCTGCGGACGGCGAGACCCGAGAGGTATAGCGTCATCCCGAGCGCGACCTTCGCACCGGCGATCAACACGACGAGCTGCGCCCACACGGGCATGCGTCGTTACTCGCGCAGCCCGAACACACACAGCGAGAGTCCAGAGATAGCAGTGACGTACTGCTTGCCGTCCACTTCGTAGGTAATGGGCCCGCTGACGATCTGCGCTCCCAGGCTCGCCTTCCACAACAGCGATCCCGTCCGCGCATCCAGCGCCTGGAAGTAGCCCTCCCGGCCCCCCGTGAACAGGACATCAGACGCCGTCGTCAGAATCCCGCTGTCGGTGACGTCGGTCATCGGAAATTTCCATTTCAACGCGCCGGTGGCCGCGTCGAGCGCGAGCACCGCACCGGTCGCGGCGGCCTCGGTCCAGTTGTTGATCGGGCCGCGGCGAATGCCCGGGACGGCCGGCGCACCCGGCACCGGCACGAAGTTTCGATTGACGCCGCCGCCGAAGTTCCGCCCTTCCTGGTACTCGACCGCGGTGCCGCCGAAGATCGTGGCGTAGCCCTCCCACGCGGAGACGTAGAACAAACCGGTGTGCGGACTGTACGACGGTGAGTACCAGTTGGTCCCGCCCTGGTTGCCCGGCCACGTCGGCTGACCCGCCGGCTGCGGCGTCTGGTTCGGACGGCCGTGCTCGTCGAACGTGTCCATCCAGTTCACCTTCACGAACGGCTTGCCGACGAGGAACTTGCCGCTCTCGCGATCCAGCACGTAGAAGTTGCCGTTGCGGTTCGCCCAGACCATCGCCTTGAGCGGTCCGCCCTGCCACGTGATATCGGCGAGCACCGGCACCTGCACCGAGTCGTAGTCGTACCGATCGTGCGGCGTGAACTGATAGTGCCATTTCAGCCGGCCGGTGTCCGCGTCGAGCGCGACGACGGAATCGGTGTAGAGGTTGTCGCCGGGGCGCTGCTCGTTGTTCCAATCGGGACCGGCGTTGCCGACGCCCCAGTAGGTCAGATTGAGCGACGGGTCGTACGAGCCGGTCACCCACACCGAGCCGCCGCCGTGCTTCCACGCTTCCGGGTCGCAGAACGAGTCGGCCGTCTTCGGCGGGCACGCCTTCCACGAATCGCCGCCGGGCTCGTTCGGCGCGGGAATCGTGTAGAACCGCCACGCTTCGCGCCCGCTCTTCGCGTCGAACGCCGCGACAAAGCCGCGAATGCCGTACTCGCCGCCGCCGACGCCGACGATGACCTTGTCCTTGACGACCAGCGGCGCATGGGTCACCGAGTAGCCGCCCTTGCTCTCGGCCACCTTCGTGTTCCAGAGCGCGCGTCCGGTCCTCGCATCGATCGCCACGAGATGCGCGTCGAGCGTGCCCATGTAGAGCGTGTCGCCGAGAATCGCCAGGCCGCGGTTGTTCGCGCCGCAGCAGACGATCTGAGTCGGGTCCAGCGTGTGTCGATAGATCCAGAAGACGCGCCCGGTCTTGGCGTCGAGCGCGACGACGTCGTTCGGCCGCTGCGTGAGGTACATCACGCCGTCGACGACCAGCGGCGTCGTCTGCCACGCGCCGGCGACGGCCGCCTGGTACATCCATTTCAGCTCGAGGTTCTTCGCGTTGGCCGGCGTGATCTGGGTCAGCGCGCTGTGGCGCTGGCTGAAGTAGCCGCCGGAGTAGATCAGCCAGTTGCGCGCTTCCCTCGCGGCATTCGCGAGACGGTCGGAGCCGACCTGCGCCTGCAGCGTCCCGGTGATCGCCGCCGTCAGGATCAATGCGAGCGATGCGGTTCTGGTTCGTCGCGTCATGATCAGCGTCCCTTCAACGAAAGCAGGTAGGCCACGACATCCGCGATCTCGTCGGGAGTCAGCTTGTTCTGATACGACGGCATCGGGGAAACGGTCTGGATGGTGTACTCGCGGAGGTCTGCCTTGACGAGGGAAACCAGCTTCTCCTGTTCGTCGAGCAGTTGGACGGTGTAGGTGTCCTCGTTCAATCGTCGCCCGTTGATCACCTTGCCGTCGCGGGTGACGATGCGCACCGGACGATTGATCGGCATCATCTGGCTGGTGGGATCGATCAGCGAACGCAGGAGCGACCCCGCGCTCCGCGTGGCGCCGACGTCGCTGAGGTCGGGCGCGACGCGCGAGCCCTGCGCGCCGACGCGGTGACAGATGGTGCAGCCGCCTTTCGTTTCGACGATGGTGCGGCCGCGCAGGGCATCTCCGGCCTTGACCGAGCCGCGATCGAACGAGGTCATGTTACGGAGGTAGGCGAGGATTCCGGCGATCTCCGACGGGTCGAGCTTGAACGCCTGCATGCCGGTGCCCTGGATGCCGTTCGTGATGACACGAATCAGATCCTGATCGGTCACCGCATTGCGGAACTTGCCGCTGCGCAGATCGACGCCGCCGACGCCGTCACCGTTGGCCCCATGGCAGGTCGTGCATTGCGCGTCGTACAGCCGGGAGCCGTATGCGATGTCGGCCGGTGCGTATTCGCCGGGATGGGCTTGCGCCGAGGTCTGCGCCGTGGCTACAGCCGAGCCGGATAGCGCGAGAAGGAAAAGAGTAAGAACTTGCAGTGGCCGTTGTGCCCGCATACACCGTCCTCCTTCAGCAACCCGGCAGCGTCGCTTCGGCGCATTCTACGACGCCGGCGTGTGAAACGCCGGGCTGACGTGCGAACAAAACGGGCGCAGTCAGCACACTTTCGTGCGCGGATTCGCCCACCGCACAGTGGCCCTGGCGAATAGCTGAACAATCACGGATGGCAGGTTGGCACGCGACTTGGAGGCACATCCGTTATGGTTCCGACTACCGACGCTCTGAGGTACATCAAGGCCGACCACCTCAGCACCGCGGCCGGGGAGCTCGAAGGAGCCCCGGTGATGAGCCCGGCGGACCAGACTCTCGGCACGTTCGCCGGCGCGCTGGTCGATCCCGCGCACCGCAACGTCTGCTACCTCGTCGTCGAAAACCGCAACTGGCTGACCACGCGCAGCTACCTCCTGCCACTCGGCACCACGCGCTTCGATCGCGAGCGGCACGCCTTGCTCGTCGACGCGGAGTCGGTTGACCTGCAGGAAGTGCGGATGGATCACTTCGCGCCGTTCTCTGACGAGGATCTGATCGCCGCGATGTTCGCGCCGCACGCAGCCTAGCGTCAGCGGCCCTTCGCCCTTCCCTCGACATACGCCTTCACGACGTCGTAGACGTAATCCTGGCACGCTTCACCGGTCCGGGTGTCGTACGCCTCACCGTTCATGATGTTGTTCGACACCACGCGGATACCCAGGAAGGGGATCTGAAACAGGCCCGCGATCTGGGCCGACGAGGCCGCTTCCATTTCTTCAGCCGTGGTGCCGTACAGATCGTGGAAGCGCTGGATGCGATCGATCTCGCTGTTCCAGACCTCGCTCGAGCCGATCACCCCTTCGACGACACGGCCCCTTTGGTAGCGCCCGCGAGCCTGCCGCGCCGCGGTTAGCAGCCCTTCGTCGGCCGCGAAGCGCCGCATCGTGCGCGCGCTCGGATCCTGAGCGGCGCTGCCGTCCGAGCGCATCAGGTCGAGCGGATTCCATTCGGCATGGTTGCTCCCCTGACCTCCCGCCCGATAGCCGGTCTTGAACGAACCCAGGTTGACCGCGTGCGTGCCGAGGACGATGTCGTAGACGTGCACGTCGGCCACATGGCCTCCCGCCGTGCCCTGATTGATGATCGCGAGCGGGTGGTACCGCTCCGCGGCAATCGCGGTGGCGGCCGCCGCGTTCTCCATGCCCTTGAGGGTCTTCGAGATCACGACGGGATAACCGTCGATCGTGCCGCGCCAGAACGTCCAGCCGCCGACGTGTTCCTCGCTCGCGTTCTGGATCGCAGCGGCCAGCTTCCTGATTTCGACGTCCATCGCGCCCTGGACGACGATTGGGCGGACAGGCTCGCGGGCCGCGCACGCGGTCAGCAGCACGCACGCCAACACCGCAGCCAGATTTCGTTTCGTAATCATGCGGGCGAAGGCGGGATGGTAGCATGCGCGCACCTCCATGACGCAGCCTACGGTTCCGGACGATCGCGCGCTGTACGCCGACGTGATCGGCGGTGTCACCACCTTCTTCACGATGGCCTACATCGTGGTCGTCAACCCGGCGATCCTCTCGACACCGGGCACGGGCATGCCGTTCACCGGTGCGCTGACCGCGACGGTGCTGGTGGCCAGCACTATGACGTTGTTGATGGGGCTCTACGCGCGGCTGCCCTTCGCGGTCGCGCCGGGCATGGGCCTGAACGCGTTCTTCGCGTTCACCATCGTGCTGCAGAACAAGGTGCCGTGGCAGACGGCGCTCGGCATGGTGTTCTGGGCCGGCGTGCTGTTCCTGCTGATCTCGGCGACGCCCTTACGGGAGCAGATCGCGCTGGCGATCCCGGTGTCGCTGCGCAAGGCCGCGGCGGCGGGCATCGGCCTGCTGCTCACGTTCATTGGCCTCCGCAACGCGGGATTGATCGTCGGCGATCCGGCGACGCTGGTGCGCATGGGCACGCTGGATCACCGCGCGGCGTTCCTGCTGGTCGGGACCCTGGTCGCGGCGATGTTGATGCGGCGCAACAATCCGCTCGCCTTCCTCGCGGCGATCTTCTCGGTGACGGCGCTCGCCTGGACGCTGGGCTATGCGAAGCCGCCGGACAGCCTCGTGAGCGCGCCCGATTTTTCGTCGGCGTTCCTGGCGCTCGACGTGCGCGGCGCGCTCAAGCTCGCCCTGTTGCCGGCGATTGTCGCGATCCTCTTCACCGACCTGTTCGATTCGCTGTCCACCTTCATCGGCGTCGCGAGCGCCGCCGGCCTGACCGACGCCGATGGCCGCCCGATCAACCTGCGCCGCGGCCTGATCGTCGACGCGGTGGCGACGCTGACGTCGGGGCTGGCGGGGACATCGCCCGGCACCGCGTACGTCGAGAGCATCGCGGGCATCCGCATGGGCGGACGCTCGGGCCGCGCCTCGGTGGTCACGGCTCTGTGCTTCGTGCCGTGCTTCTTCCTCGCCCCCCTGGTGTCCGCCGTCCCCGGCTACGCCACTGCGGCCGTGCTGCTGCTGGTCGGCGTCGCGATGTTCCAGTCGATCGCCACCATCGACTTCTCGTCAATCGAGGACGCGCTGCCGGCCTTCGTGACCATCGTGTTGATCCCGCTCACGCTGTCGATCACCCAGGGCATTCTCTGGGGATTCCTTCTGCATGCGCTGCTCTATACTGTGGCCGGCCGATGGCGCGACATCAGCCTCACGTTGTGGCTGCTGTCATTCCTCTCGGCGGGCCTTCTTCTGCTCGGACACTGAATCAGGAGTAGCACGATGCGCATACACCGCTGGATTCTGACGCTGCCCTTCGCGTTCGTCCTCTTCGCCGGCGGTGCGGTTTCAACCGCGCCCGCGCCGGGCCAGGCCGCGGTCGCCACGCTTTCCGACGGCATCGCGGTCAGCAAGCCCGAGAGCGTCGGCTTCTCCAGCGAGTCCCTCATGGATCTCGACTCGGCCATGCAGGGCATCGTCGACGCCAGGCATCTGGCCGGCGTCGTGACGCTGGTGGCGCGTCACGGGAAGGTCGTTCAGCACAAGGCCTACGGCGTGCAGGACGTCGCCAGCAAGACGCCGATGCAGCTCGATTCGATCGTGCGCATCTACTCGATGACCAAGCCGGTCGCCGGCGCCGCGATGATGATGCTGTACGAAGAGGGCAAGTGGCTGCCGACCGATCCGATTGCCAAGCACATCCCGGAGTTCGCGAACCTCAAGGTGTTTACGGGGATGGATGCGAACGGCCAGCCGATCCTCGTCGCGCCATCGCATCCTCCGACGATGGGCGAGCTGATGTCGCACAACGCGGGGTTCACCTACGGCCTGTTCGGCAACTCGCCGGTCGACAAGATGTACCAGGCCGACAACCCGCTGGACGCGCCGTCGCTCCAGGCGTTCATCGGCAAAGTGGCCAGGCTGCCGCTGCTGTATCAGCCCGGCGAGAAGTGGGTCTACAGCGTGTCGGTCGACATCCAGGGGTATCTCGTCGAGAAGCTGTCGGGGAAGACGTTCCCGGATTTCCTGCGCGATCGGATCTTCACTCCGCTCGGAATGAAGGACACCGGATTCATGGTGCCGGAGGCGAAGCTCGCGCGGGTGGCGACGATTTACGCGTGGGATGCGGCATCCGGAGCGCTGAAGGCGCAGCCGCGCGATCCGGACATCAGCAAGATGCCCGGTCTACCGTCCGGCGGCGGCGGTCTCTACTCCACCGCGGCCGACTACTTTCATTTCGCCCAGATGATGCTCAACGGCGGCGAGCTCAATGGCAAGCGGCTGCTGAAGAGCAGCACGGTCGCCATGATGCGGACGAACGTGCTGAACGAGCAGACGCTCAACTCGAAGTCCGGCATCGGTCCGGTGCACCTGCAGCCGGGGCTCGGCTTCGGCTACGACTTCGCGGTGATGTACGACCCGCCGGCGTTCAAGAGCCCGCTCGGCAAGGGATCGTACTGGTGGTGGGGCATCGCCGGGACCTGGTTCTGGAACGATCCCACGAACGACCTGCTGTTCATCGGCATGATTCAGCGGCGCGGCGGCGCGCCAGGGGCGGCCAACCACGAGGATCTCGCCAGGGCCGCCGTCTACAAGGCGCTGGTCGAGCCCGGTAAATAACGCTACACCTTTACACCATCATAGGTATACCATGGTGTAGTCATGGCATTAAACCTCAAGAACGCGGCGGTGGAGCGCCTCGCTGACGAGGTCGCACGCCTCACCGGAGAATCGAAGACCGAAGCCATCCGGCGCGCGCTCGAGGAGCGGCGCCGACGCCTCAAGGGTCCGTCCATCGAACAACGGCGAGCGCGCGTGCTGGGGTTGCTCGAAAAGAAGGTATGGCCAACTCTTCCCGACGGGGAGCTGGGCCGCCGCCTCACTCGCGCCGAGGAAGACGATATTCTGGGTTTCGGTCCCGACGGCGTGTGACGGTCGATTCCTCGGCGCTCATCGCGATCCTGTTCGGCGAACACGGGTATCTCGATCTGATCGACCGGATCCTTGCGGCCGACCACGTGCGCGTGGGGACGCCCACGGTGGCCGAAACGAGCATGGTCTTCGCCGGCCGTCGCCGGACGGACGCGGTCGACGAGGTTGAAGCCCTGCTCCACGAACTCGGCGTGACGATCGTGCCCTTCGGTGAAGCCGAGTGGCATGCGGCAATCTCCGCTTTCCTCCGCTTTGGTCGTCGGCGCCACAAGGCCGCGCTCAATTTCGGCGACTGTCTCGCCTACGCGGTCGCCTCGACCGCCAGGGATTCGTTGCTCTTCGTCGGCGACGATTTCGCGCGTACCGACGTCATTCGCGCCTGAGCTACTTCGTCGAATCAGGAATCTTCAGCAGCACATACGTGAAGTGCTTCCCTGCCGGCACGAGGAAGCTGTGCGGGATGCCGGCCGGAATGTGGACGATGTCCCCGGCGCCGAGCGGGTGACGTTCCCCGCCGTCCAGCCGCGTGCCGACCAGTTCGCCGGGCCCAGTCGTGCGGCTGCCGATCATCGTGCCACCGAGGACCAGCGTTCCCTCGCCGCTCTGGACGAACACGATGTCCACGATCGCGTTGTGCTGTTCAGGATTGCCGTCGGCGTCGCGATAGAGCATTCGGAAGCGATGGTCCTTGTACTCGGCCAGCGTCTCGCGCGACGAATGATCGTCGCCGACGTGTGTCGAGAGGGCGGCGTCGTGTCCTTTCAGGTCGCCCGCCTTCCAGAGCGCGAATCCGGGCGGATCGGCGGCCGACAGCGGAACGGTCAGCAGCGCCGCGGTACAGATCCAGGCAGCGGTTTTCATGCAGCCTCTCTTTCAGGCGATAGTCACAGCCACCGGCGCACCCGACGGGTGTAGGCCTCGTACTCCGTGCCGAAACGGCGCCGGAGATACCGTTCCTCGGGCAGGATGATGAACTGCTGGACGATGGCGAGTGTGGGAACGAGGAGCACGATCGGCCACCACGTGCCGCGGAAAAGACCCGCGGCGATCGTCACGAGCGCGAGACCGACATACATCGGATTCCGGGTGTAGCGGTACGGCCCCGACAGCACCAGCGCGCCCGCCGGGCGAATGGGCACGATGCTCGTGGCGGAGCGGCGAAAGCGATCGATGCTGACGATCGACAGCGCGATTCCGCCGACGATCAAGAGAGCGCCGGCGATCATGGTCAGCGTGCCGGTCGCGATCGGCAAGGGCCAGCGTCGATCGAGCAGGACGCCCGCGACCACGCTCAGCAGATACAGCAGCGGCGGGGGAAACCAGACGCCGGGACTATCGGATCGCGTCGTCATGCCACGCGTTTCTGCCAGATGAAATATACAGGAAGCCCGAGCAGCACGACGCCGATCCCGACCGCCGCACGGCCCGGCTGCGTAAAGATGGTGTTGGCAACCAGCGCCACGGCCGCGATGACGAACAGCAGCGGCGTCCAGGGATAGCCGGGCACGCGAAACGGACGATCGGCGTCCGGCTGGGTACGCCGCAGCACGAAGACGCAGGCCGCACCGAGGGCGTAGAAGATCCAGCCCACGAAGACCACGTAGGTCAGCAACTGCTCGAACGTCCCCGACAAGGCCAGCACCATCGCCCAGATCGTTCCCGCGATGATGCTCACCGCGGGTGTACCGAAGCGCGGGTGCACGTCGCCGAGCGTCTTGAAGAACAAGCCGTCTCGCGCCATGGCGTAGTACACGCGCGGCGCCGAGATGGTCAGGCCGTTGGTGGCCGAGAAAATCGAGACGAGGATGGCCGCGGCGATCAGCTTCGCCGAGCCGGGGCCGACGATCGCGCCGACGGCTTCAGCGGCGACGCGGTCGGAATGCGCCACTCCCTCCGTTCCCAGCGCGGCGAGGTAGCCGACGTTGGCGAACAGATAGATCCCGATGAGCGAGGCCGTGCCGATCACGATCGCGCGCGGGAACGTGCGCTGGGGGTCGATCGCCTCGCCGGCCGAAAAGGTCACGTACTGCCAGCCTTCGTACGCCCACAGCACGCCGATCATCCCGAGTCCCATCCCGGAGAGCAGCGACGAGCTCACCGACGCCGGCCAGAAGGGCTCGGCGGCGGCCGGCGACGCCGGTCGCGACACGACCAGCACGGCGCTCATGATCAGCAGCGCGCCCACCTTGATCGCCGTGCTCCAGTTCTGCACGTCGGCGCTGCCGCGCGTGCTGCGCACGTTGATCGCCGCGACGATGGCCAGCAGGCCCACGGCGGCCAGCTTCTGGCCGACCGGGCCCAGCGTGATGAACTGCTGCAGATAGGAGGTCGACGCGACCGCCAGCGTGGCCGCTGAGCCGGTGGCGATGACGAGGAAGAAGGTCCAGCCGTAGAGGAACGCCGTGAGCGGTCCGAACGCGTCCCGCAGGTACACGTACAGACCGCCCGCGGCGGGATTCATCGCGCCGAGCTCGCCGTAGGCCAGCGCACCCAGAAGCGAGAGGACGCCGCCCACGACCCAGACCACCAGCGCGGGGCCGGCCTGGCCGCCGGCCTGCCGCAGGACCCCGCCCGGCACCAGGAAGATGCCGGAGCCGATCACCGTGCCGATCACGATGAGGATCAGGTCGCGCAGGCCGAGGACGCGGTCGAGGGCGCGCAGTGTTTACTTACTCCACGGCGGAACGATCTTGTTCATGCGCGCGTAGGCGATCATCTGGCCGAGGTGCTCGTGCAGGTCGCCGCCGATGCCGAGCGCGATGTCGGTCACCGCGAGCGGGTTGGGCGAGATCATGATCTTGCGCTTCGCGGTCAGCGTCGCCGCGTCGAGCGCCTCGAGCTCCTTCTTCGCGTGCGCGAAGCCCTTGTTCAGGTGCTCGATGACCTGCGCCTTGTCGCTGATCGTGCGGAGCTTGCCCATCTCTTCGCGCGGGATATCCGCGGGCTTCGCGCCGAACGAGTTGGGGATGAAGCTGTAGCCTTCCATCGCCGCGAGCATCAGGACTTCGGACACCGACCGGACGCCCTCCATCGGCCGCCAGGTGTACTTGTCCTGCGGAAACGCTTCGGCGAGGGCGAGGAACTTGGCGCGCACGTTGTCGAGATCGCCGATGAACGACGCCTTGACGAGGGCCGCGCCCTCCTTGTTGATGACGTCCTGTGCGCGGGCGGGCACGGCGGCGAGGGAGACGATCGCAGCGAGCGAGAGCATGGTGAGTGCGCGGCGAAATACCATCGGTCAGCTCCTTGTGGTAACCGGTTGACGAAACGGGCAGCTGCTTAGACGGCCGCGTCGGTCTCGAGGATTCGATGTGTCCAGGTTTCCCGCTAACGCGACGAAGAGGGCACTGGCACCCGCTGCTTCGGCTGCCAGGCCGGCGTGCCGTCTTCCCACTGGTTGTCCGTGAGCTGCTGCACGCCGGTGCCATCGTAGCGCATCACGAACAGCTCGCCGTACGGCTGCGGCGCGTCGGTGTAGATCCCCTCGTCTTTGAACCCGAGCCGCGAGCTCGCCCAGACGATGTGCTCGCCGTCGGGCGACCAGGCCATGTGGGCGTCGTTCCCCCTCGAGAAGGTCAGCCGCTTCACGCCAGTCCCGTCCGGTTTGATGGTGTAGATCTCGTAGTCGCCCTCGGCGGCCCGCGAGAACATGATCAGGTCGCCGCGCGGCGACCACAGCGGGAAATTGTCGTAGCCCTCGGTCAGCGTCGTGACCGCCTTGGTCTCGATGTTCATGATCCGAAGGCCCTGTCCGTCGGGACCGAACGATCGGTAGACGATGCGCTTGCCGTCGGGCGCCATCGAGGGGAAGCCATTGTTGTTGGCGCCGCTGGTGATCTCATGGAACCCGCTGCCGTCGGCGTTGACCATCGCGATCTGCGCGCCGCCCTCGACGCGATCGCCGGCTGACAGGACCGAACCGTTGAAACCGTTGAAGAAGAGGTTGTAGACACCGATGCCGAACAGGATCTTGTCGCCCGACGGCGTCCAGCTCGGCGCCATCACGTTGCGGGTCTTCTCCTCGTAGATGATCTCGGCCTTGTTCGAGCCGGTCGCGACGACCTGCAGCGTCGCACCAAGCGCGTTGACGGTCGGGCGGCCGGTCATGGCGAACTTGTCGCCGGCGGCGTTGTACGCCGGCAGGATCCCGGTCAGCGTCAGCTCGTACTGCGGGTTCCTGCTGAACGTCTTCAACCAGTTGGTCGGCGGCGCGGTCAACCGCCGGTGAAAGGCGACGCGCTTACCGTCGGGAGACCACGCCGCCGATCGCACGGTGCCCGTGGGTCCCTTCTTGCCGCTGGTGTAATAGATCCCCGCGTCGGGCAGATCCTTGCGGACGTACCCGACCTCGCCGGCCGGCAGCCACGAGGGATTGAACTTGACGCCATCCGCCGCCGGGACATCGGTCGCCGCGCCGGTGGCCACATCAATCGACACGAGCCGCGTGTTCAACATCTTCCGGGTGTCGTGCGAGTTCTCGGGCTGCGGGTTCGGCCGGCGTACTTCGAGCGTGTCCTCGGCGTCCATGCAGTAGGCGATCACGCGGCCGCTGTCGGCGGAGAACTTCGGGCTGCCGCAGAAATTACCCGGCGTGGTGACGCGCTTCAGCCCGCTGCCGTCGGGATGCACGAGATAGACGTCGGCGATCTGGAGGTGCTCCCATCGGCCGTGGCCCATCGGCATCGTGCTGCCACGGTCCGAGGAGAACGCGATCCACTTGCCGTCGGGCGACCAGGCGGGACGGAAGTCGCCGCCGGTTCCTTTGGTCAGCGCCTTCGCTTTCTTCGTCGCCAGATCCATCGTCCACAGATGCGCGGTGCCGCCGCCGCGGGTCGTGACGAACACGAGCTGCTTGCCGTCGGGGGAGAATGCGGCCTGATCGTCGTACTCGGGGTTGCTGGTGAGACGTTCCAGCCCGGTCCCATCGGGCTTCACGCGGAACAGATCCGCGGAGCCCTCGCGATCGGAGGTGAAGACGATGGAGGCGGCGTCGGGCGACCACACGGGGTCGTAGTCGATGGCGCCAAGGCCGACCAGCGGGCGCTCGTTGCTGCCGTCAGCGTCGGCGATGAACAGGCCGATCTGGCCCGCGTTCGGCCACACGCGCGCGAAGACGATTTTCTGGGGCTCAGGTGCACCCGCGGCCAGCGTGAGAAATGAAGCGACCGCTAGAGCTAGTGTCCGCATGGCGCATTCTACGCTGATGCGCGGCCCGGCGGAGCCCGGAGGCGGTGTTTTTCCCGGCCCGTCGTTATGGCTTGATGATCAGGCCGGTGGGCGCTGATGGCGCGCCGTTGGGCGACCCTTTGAAGGCGGCCGCGACCGCACCCCACCCGCGAATACCTCCGGTACCGGTTCGATTCGCGGCGGTGTAGACGAATCTGACCACGGACGTATCCGGGCTGGCGTAGTGGCCGAAGGCGTTGTCCATATCCAGGCGCGACGGGCTTGTTCCGCCGATGCTCGTGGATTCGTTGTCGTCCACGGCGTTGACCATGCTGTCGAGCACGTAGCCGGCGCCGACCGCGCCGTTGATGGTGTGGAAGTCGATCGACGCCACGTGGAACACCAGCTCGTTGGGCGTGGCCGGCGTGAGCGATGCCATCGTGACGTTGCCGAACGACTGCTGATCGCCACTGGCCGTGGTCGCCTTGTCGAACGTGGACGCCGCGGCGTTGGCGACGTCGTAGAGGACGAAGTTGCAGTCGCCGGAGCTGCACGCCGGGCTGAGCGTCGTGGTGATCGTGCCGAGGGTCGGGCTGGTCGCGGCATTGGCGGCATAGACGATTTCTGCGGACGTGAAGGCGATGTTGGTATCACCCGGGCTGCGGCCCGCGCTCTGCCAGGTGTTGCCGGCGCTGTCGCTGATCCCTCCGACGAAGGACACGGTTCCGGTGAACAGGCCCACGAGCAGGTTGCCGCTCGTTGGAAACTGCATCGTCACCGGGTTGCTGTGCCCGGGCCAGGCGATCATCGTGTGCTGGACGTGGACGATGCGGATGGTGTTCGGAGGCGGCGTCCCGCAGGTGCACGACTTCAAGGCCATCGCCACCGACGCCCACGTGTGGCTGCCGCTCGCGCTGAAGGTCGGCGTGATGGCCGCCGCCGCCGGCTGGACGAAATACTGATCGGCCGAACCGGTCTGGAGGTCGGCGCCGAGCAAAGTGAATCCCGTGCCGGCGGTGATGCTGGACCCGTTGAACTGAATCCCGTAGTTCGGATCGGTCGCGGACACGTCCACGCCCCAGTGATACACGAGGTCGCCCGCAGTTGTCGGCGTGATCGATCCGGTGGTGCGCGTGTTGGCGCTGGACGCGCTGCCGTCGAGAGCCGATGCGAGCGCGATGTTGTAGAACTCCGAGATCACCGCTTGTGGAAACCCCAGGCTGCCACCGGGTCCCGCGAGGCCGGAGAACGTGATCGTGATCTTCTGTGTGCCGCTGGCGACGCTGGTCGCGAAGTACAGCGAGGCGCGCGTCGTGGGGCTGAAGCTGTTGTTCAAGACGGACGGGCCCGCCTGCCACGCGTTGCCCTTGTCGTCGACGACCGACGCGATGGATCCGGCGCCGTTGAAGCGGACGCCGAGAATGAGGCAATTGCCGGCGCCGGCGCCGCTCGGCAGTCGCAACGCGAGCGTCGTCACGAACTGGTTGTCCATCGCGCCGGCCACGTGTTGCACAAGGCCCGGCACGGCTGCCCACGACGGCACCGCCCACATGATGTTCGCGAGGATCAGGAAACCATAACGGGCGATCTGAGAAATCCGTTTCGTTGGAGTACGTAACGCCACGCTCGATTCCTGACAGATATCAGTAAGGTTGTTCACTTTGGAACCTCATGCCGCAGCCCCACCGGGAATCCCGGCGAGCGCCGCGACCAGCGCGATCGACCTCAACTTCAACATGCTGAACGACATCCGCCTGTCGATGGACAAAGTTGCCGACGCGATCCGTTGACACACCGGCGCGCAGGTCAACCTGGGGACGCAACCGGAGTGCCACCGAGTGCGCCCTGGTTGGGTTTTTAGCGCGACGGGAGGGGATTCGGCAGGAACCACTAGGACTCGCGCACCCGCGAGTCGGCGGCCAGACGAGCTGACCGAATCAGAAACTCCCGTACATCGCCGCGTACCGGAGGTACTGACCGACTGGATCGCGCGGATACGCGATCCGGACGCCGGTGACATCGCCGTTGGCGTCGAGTTGCGCGGTCAGCTGAGGGTTGACTCCGGCCCAGAACGTCGGGAGGTCCAACGCCTTGAACCGCGTCACCACCTGATCGCGCAATGACGTGTCGAAGTGCACGCCGTACTTGTCCACGAGCGTCTTGATGGCGGCATAGTCGCCCTCCGCCTTGATGCGCATCAGCTCCGCCAGCAACTGCCCGACGCCCTGCCGCATCTTCTGGTAGTCCTTCACGCGGATGTAGGCCTTGCCGTTGCTGGTGTAGCGCTCGATGGCGCCGGTCTTGTCGATGATGTATTCGACGATCAGCTGCCGGTTGCGCTGGTGGTCCTCCTCAATGCTGTCGCCACGCGGAATGCGGCGCAGCTGCGTCAGCGGCGCGCGCGCTTGCGCGTCGTACATCGCCCGCGCGACTTCCTCGGGCTCTGTGACGAGGCCCAGCTCCTTGAGCTTGCGATCCCACACGTTCCACATCGCCATCAGATCGGCGCGCGCTTCTTCGAGCGTCGAGAAGTACTCCTTGAGGTACGGTTCGGCGCCGCCCTTGACGCGATCGCTGAGCTTTCCGGAGCCGTGCCCGATCACTTCGTGCATCGCGGTCAGGAGATCGTCGGCTTCCGCGCCGTACTTGACCGAGCGCGCGAGCTCGTCAGGCGCCGCGATGAATTCGGTCAGTGTCTTCGTTGCCGCCGCGGCGTTGAGCGCGTGCGCGCTGCCGAGCAGCAGGAAATTCTTCGTGCCGAACTTCTCGTGGACTTCGTTTTCGTTCGGCAGGTTGTCGCCGATCGTCGAGATGTGGAAGTCGCCGGTTTCGATGAGCGTTTCGACGGCCTTCACCACGGGCGGCTGAAAGTCCTGCCGCTTGTACTTGGCGTCCCACGGCGCCTTGTTCTCGAAGTACGCCGCATTTTGCGCGAGCTTCGTGGCCGCGTCCGTGACCGGCTTGTCGGTGATGGTGACGAAGCTCTGTGAGCTGCCCTTGGCGCCGCGGGCGTCGCGATACACCTCGATGAAGCCGTTGGCGAAATCGACCGCGGCATCGTTGCGCACCCAGTCCAATCCGAACGCCAGCCAGTCCGAGAACTCGCCGGTCTGATAGAAGGTGATCAGCTCGCCGATCACCTTCGCCTGCGGCGGATCGGCCACGCCCCGGGCCTTCTCGAGATATGCAATGGCCTTCTTCAGGTAGACCGCGTACAGTCCCGCGGGAACCGATCCGTCCGGCGTGCCGGCGCGATAGACCTCTTCGCGCACGACGCCGTCGCGGCCCTTCACCACGCGCGAGTTCAGCGGGTAGCGCTCGCGCACGCCCTTCATGTCCTCGAGGGTCACACCCTGGTAGAAGGTATTGGCGCTTGCCTGAAGGATGTCTTTGCCTGCCGGTGGATTCTTGGTCGTGACCGTGGGTTCGAAGTCCGGATCGAAGAACGCGGCTCGCAAGGCGCCGATCTCCTTCGCGACGTCACTTGCGGTGGTGAGCGCCGGCAGATCGGCGTACGAGGACTTGAAGGCGCCATTGCGTTGCGCCGTCGCCGCCGCCTGACTCAGATCGTCGAGCGTGAAGGTCGGGAGAAATTTCTGGGCCGTGTAGTCGTTGTGGTTGCCGCGGTTGGCCCAGAACAGGAGCGCATAGCTGCGGATCTTCGCGAACGCGTCCGGCGCGATGCCCGCCGGATGCGCCACGATCTCTTCGAGCAGGCGCTTCTGACGGATGCCGAACTGCGAGAGCTGGTCGTAGATGATCGGATCGATCGCGATCGACGCCTGCGTCAGCCAGTAGGCGAGCGCCTGCTGCCGCGGGGTGAGTTGTCCGAAACTCGGCGCCTGCAACTGCACGAACCCGTGGTCGCCGACGCGCTCGACGAGAGACGATGTGGGTTCTGTGGATGGTGTCTGGGTATGGACGCCCACCGCGGCGAGCGACACCAGACATACAGTGACGAGGACGGCCCGGCGTTTCATGCGGCCTCCAACAAGAAGGCGTCTAGTTTAGTGGAGACCTGGCGAGAGCCAAGGATGGCGACGAAACCTGGGATTCGAGCCGAGTCGCGGCGTGAGCCGCGCGACGGCCTGAAGACGGCTCCTGTCCGTCATCCGAGTGAAAGCGAAGGATGGCGGAGGGAGAGGGATTCGAACCCCCGGAACCCTTCCGGGTTCAGTGGTTTTCAAGACCACCGCCATCGACCACTCGGCCATCCCTCCGCGTCGAGGATGCCAGGACTCGGAGTCCTAACGTCCCGCTGACAATAGTCTATCGCGGGCGGCCGAGAATGAGCCGGAGACCGCAACCGGATTCGATCGCGCTCAACGACGGTTCCGCATGAATTCGTCGATTTGCTGGATCGTGCGCGGCACCTTCGCCGACAGGCGAACGAGCTGGGTTTCAGTCAGGAGAAATGAGTCCTCAACGCGGACGCCAATTCCTCGATACCGGCTCACGGCGGGAGCCACTTTGTCGCGGAACGCCCGATTCTCTGGCGTGTCAGGCAGCAGGTCCAGGGCTTCGGGACGGATGTAGATTCCGGGCTCAATCACGAACGCCATACCTGCCTCGAGCGGGCGCCGGTACTCGCCGACGTCGTGCACGTCCATCCCAATCCAGTGGCAGATGCCGTGCGTGTACCACGTGCGGAACTGGGGACCGTTTGGATCTGTGATCAAGTTCAGTTTGAGCAACCCTTCCTTGACGACCGCCTCCGCGGCGCGCTCGACGTCCAGCGTGCGAGCGCCGATCCGGGCGGCTTTCATCCCAGCATCCTGCGCCGCCAACACCAGCTCATAGATCTCGCGTTGGGCTGGCGTGAACCGGCCGCTCGCCGGATACGTTCGGGTGATGTCGCCGGTCTGGCCCTTGTAATTGGCGGCGGCATCCACAAGTAGCAGATCGCCCTCCTCCATCCGGCGTGACGACGCGGAGTAGTGCAGGGTTGTCGCGTTCGGCCCGCTGCCGACGATCGATGGATAGCCTGGCGACATCGCCCCACGCTCGAGATAGACGGCCTCGATGGCAGCCTCCACTTCGCGTTCGTACCGATCCGGAGACGCCACCCGCATGCCCGCGAGATGTGCTTCAGCCGAGATGTCGACGCTTTCGATCAACACCTTCTGCTCGTACGGAGTCTTGACCTGGCGCAGCGCGTGGACCACGGGAGACAGATTCACGATCGAGACGCCGATGAGACGCTCACGCGCGCGGTTGGCGAAGACATATTCATCGGTCAGCGGCTCAGCCATTGCGGGCGGCGCCTCGAGACGAAGCGCAAGACGGGCTGTGCCCTCCTCGAGCGCACGGAAAAAGCGATCGTGATCGTCGTTGTCCCGCGCCTCGTCGACCGAGAGCCCGTACGGCTGGCGGTTGAACATCGCTGCCAGGAAAGAGTCGAACTCCGTCGTCAGGAAAATGGTATCGATGCCGGTGCGGGCACGCGCGTCTTCGGCGCTCAGAAATCGTCCCACGTAGTGCTCGCGTCTTGGGTTTGACGGCCGAATGAAGAGGATTTCCTTGCGGCGTTGACTGCCCGGCAGCAGCACGAGGATCGTGTCAGGCTGCTCGACGCCGGTCAGGT
>Ga0105242_10000983_pt1 | contig 22277 bp, 19 predicted proteins | sample KBSM24metaG_FD_81521 | JGI IMG/M metagenome (GOLD analysis project Ga0105242, IMG submission 81521) | Miscanthus rhizosphere microbial communities from Kellogg Biological Station, Michigan, USA - KBS M2-4 metaG | ecosystem: Host-associated > Plants > Roots > Rhizosphere > Soil | place... | reverse complement strand
GGTTCGCCGGATGTCGCACGCCTAATCCGTCAATTTTCCGCTGCATTCCCTTGCTGGTTGTAGTAGCATGGCGCGTCGTCGCATTAATTGGGGGATGCAATGGGACGGTTCTTCTCGATATTTTTGATGGCAGTCACGCTTCTTGGAAGCGGATCGGCTTTCGCGTGGGGCCCTAAAGGTCACGCCTATGTCGGCGCTATCGCAGACGATCTGCTCGCCAGCACGCGCGCGGGCACGCAAGTCCGAAGCATCCTCGGCTACGATCTCGCCACAGCCGCCAAATGGGCCGATTGCGTGCGCTCGGTCGCGCATAGCGAAGAACAGGGCTTCCACTACGTGCGCAGCCGTTACACCGCGCCCTGCCATGCGTTCGAGACGCAGAGCGAGCAGGCCCGCATGATAGATTACGCGAGCCGCAATTGGGACAACTGCCCCAATCGTCCCGGCCACGGCTGCCACGAGATGTATCACTTCGCGGACGTGGACACGGCTCACGATCACTACGCCCGCCAATATGCCGGCACGAGCGACCACGACATCGTGAGTGCGATTGATGCGGCGGTCGCGGTCCTCAAAGGCGATCCTGCGCCGGCGCCCTTCTCGATCAAAGATAAGAAGGAGGCGCTCCTTATGATCGCGCATTTCGTGGGCGACCTGCATCAGCCGCTGCACGTGGGCGCGCTTTACCTGGACGCGCATGGCAATCGCGTGGACGCGGATGCGCCAGGGACCGACCTCGACGCCACCGAAACGCACGGTGCCAACCTGATCGCGGACGGCAGTACCAACCTTCATTCCGAATGGGACGACATACCTTCCGGGCTCGGAACCGTGCCGACAGCCGCGGTCATCGCAGCCGCGAAGAGAGTTCCTGCGACGAGCGGATCGGTGGACGATTTTGCGGCGACGTGGGCGAGCGATACCGTGATCGCGTCGCATACCGCCTTTGACGGCATGACCTTCTCTGGCGACACGCCGCATCATTGGACAGCATCGTTCGAGAACCGCCATGCCTATCTCGCCGCAAAGAGAGCGCTGCAGACCGTGCAGGTGGAAAAAGCGGGCGCGCACCTGGCCGAGCTTCTCAAGGACGTGTGGCCGACGGCCGCTAGAGCAAGGTCGCGGCGCTTTCGGCATCACTGAGCCGTCTGCGCTCTGCCGGAGGGAGTAGCCCGCTCTCGCATTACACGCGCCCCCTGAGATAACGCGGCAATGCCTTGAACCAGAATACTGAGGGGTAACTTAGGACACCCTCAAGGAGCCGACCGTTCAATAGGTGATACCAAGCGCAGCCAAGGTCGCGTCGTCCATTCGACCGGTCACGGGCAGCTGTTTCACGAGCTGGTAATGCTTGAGCGCCTCTCTCGTCGCAGGCCCAAGTACGCCGTCGATGGTGCCGCCGTAATAGCCTAAATCGTGAAGCCGCGACTGAAGGCGCATGATCATCACCAAATAGGTGGTAGCCCGGGACGGTGCCGGAACAGGCGCAGGAGCGGCGGGCGCGGAGTAGTGCGAGGAAGGCGGCGGTGACGCTGCTGGAGGCTCATACGTGTACCCGCCACCGCCACCGGAGCCTGAATAGTGCGAGCTGTGGCTTGAATGGCTCGCGTGACTTGAGTGGCTACTGTGTCCCGCGAACTGTTCGCCCTCGTTGTAGTTCTGCCGCTCGAAGACAAGCGGGGCGTGATTGGGAATGTCGCGCGTCGAAACGAACATATCGGGAGCGGGTGCATTGGCGTTTGCATTGCCCGCCATCGCCGTGCCCGCCGCCGTCAACCCGAGCAGGTTGCGGAGGTACGAAGCCCAAGTTTTCATCATGTAGTCTCCTCCAAAATGGGCCGAATGCCCCGGCTGCGCCACGCGGTACCTGCTGACTTGAAAAAACCGCCACAGCGATCCCGTACGGCGCATCCGTCGCACTCGGGCGCAAAGACATTCTTCCAGTCCGAAATACTTTGCTTCGCAAGTGGCCACGCGCCCTTGGTAAGCAGGCACAACGGCGTGTTGTAGATCGACACGGCGATGCCGCGATCGTTCAGGAACCATGCCGCACCTTCCAGCCCGTCGCGATAGTCGAGCGGGTCCATGTAGAGTTCCGCGCGGTTGAGCTTCGCGAAGCCCATTGGCTCAAGCCCCATGAAAGCGACATGCCTTACGAACGGCAGCGACCGCCAGACGAACTCCGCGAATTGGCAGAGACGATCGACGGTCTTGGCATGTAACACCATGCGCAGCTCAATGGCCGCGCCGCGTTCCGCCAGATTGTAGAGGCCATTGATCGTTTCCTCGAATGCGCCTTGCGCCTGGACGACATAGTCGTGCCGCGCGGCGGTATCCGCGTAGAGCGGCACTGCCCAGGTGACGTTGGGAGAGATCATGGCGAGCTGGTCGGCCAACAGCGGGTCGGCGAAAAGGCGCGCGTTCGAGAGGATATGAAGACGCGTGTGCGGCAGGTTGTCGGCGACAGCGTGAATAATTGCTGCGAGGGAGCTGCCAAGCAGCGTCGGCTCCCCACCCGTGATTCCTAGATAGGCGACGTCGCGATCTATAAGCGGAATGGCGCCTAGCAGTTCGGCGGCTCGCCAATAGTCGTTGTCCGGCCGAGGGGGCTGGCTGCACATCAGGCAATAGCTGTTACATCGCTCGGTGGCGAACAAAAAGTTGGCGTTCGCGCCGCGCCGAAACAGAACGGATACCTGCCCGCGCTCACGCACCCGAACGACATCGCCCGGCGCTACGACGTCGCGGTGCGCCAAGCGGGAGAGGCAAATGAGCTCGCTAGGAAAATCTTGCGGTGAGTCGTCGGAAACGATTCCTGCAAAGCCGATTTGGCTCAGGGTAGTAAGGGCGACACGTGCGGAGCCACTTCGCTGCTCGACCAAGACGCTTCGTGGCGGCAGATGGGAATCGAGCGCCTCGCCGATGGACAGCACTTTGTATATCCCATTTGTCGGCGTGCCCGCGAATTGGGCCCTGGTGTGCAGTGCGAGCATCAAACGCTCCCGTGATCGAGCGCTGCCCGCGGCTTGTGTGTGACCCACGCCATGAACGTCTGCATGATCGCCGGGTCAGCCGCCGCGAGATATCGGAAGAGAATGCGAAACAGGCTCATATGCCGGACGCAGTGCGGCGACACGAGGCGATCCGATCCATCAACGGCCCCGAGCGCATGGTCCTGTACGGGATCGGCGCCGCAATATGGGAGGAACGCGCAATCCCTGCAGATCGGCAAGTCCTCGGCAACGCCGGTGCGCGCAAGGAGTGCCGTGGCTGGCGACTGCATGAGTTCTGCAAACGGCTCGCGGACGCTGCCGAGCCGGAAAGTCATGTCCCCCGCCTCGGCGAGCATGCGGCTCTCGTCCGAGGCATATACGCCACCGTCATAGTTGTAGACGAGGACGCCCAAACCGGCACCCGCAGGGGAACGCAGGTCCACATAGCGAGAAGCGAAGGGCGTCAGAATGTGCGTAAGTAGAATGGCGGTATAGGCCTCCTCGATCTCGATACCTTTGCGGTTGAGCGCGAGAATATGCGCCAGGGCACGTTCGTAAAACAGAACGAACTCCGCCATCGCGTAACCGATCTTGCGCTCGGAGCGTTTTGCGAATCCATACGGGCTAAGCGGCCGCAGGAATATCGACTTGAAGCCAAGGCGGATGTATTCGTCGACGATAGCTTCTGGATGTTCGAGACTGCGGCGCGTGAGCGTCGTAAGGGCGGCGACTGAGTGCGGCCCGAGCTCTTCTCGCGCTCGAGCGAGCCCTGCTAGCGTGCGCGCGTAGGCGTCTCCGGTCGGCGTCGGCCGATTCTCGTTGTGAAGGCGCTCGGGGCCATCGAGCGACGTTGAAACCTGGAATCGATGCTTCTTGAAGAAGGCCAATATCTCATCGGTCAGATGGTGCAGTGTCGTGGTGATCGTATAGATGATGTGCCGCTCGTCGCGGACGCGTTGTTCCTCGATCAGGCCAACGATTTCCTTGATCCGCTCGAACGCGAGCAAGGGCTCGCCGCCCTGGAACTCGACCGTCAAATTGCGCGTGGGCGCTTCGAACATGCGGTCCACAGCCGCTCGCGCGGTCTCACTCGACATGTCGTAGCGCGACTTGTGCGCCCCTTTGCGTGACACCTGGCAATAGGCGCAGCTGTGGTCGCAGCGCAGCGAGACGACGAAGATGTGCAGTCCGGGACCGTCCCGTAGGAATGCCTTCTTGGTGCGCAGCTTCGCTTCGGCAATGCGCGCGGTTGCGCCAGACGACGGCGCAATGACTATGTGCTTCGCCACCAGGTCATTGAAAGACGGAGATGACTGCGGCGCGATGCCTGCGACAAGCTGAGCGTGATCGTGCTCGTCAACGAACAAGAATTCGCCGGCCGCCGAGGTGACCAACACTTGGCCGGCCACTCCGGAAATGTGCGCCGCGCGAAAGGCTCCAACTTCATAGACCTGAGGCGCAAATGCCTCTTGCGACCGGAAGCGCGCGTTCATGGGTACCAGCCCCGCAGCAGTCGCACACGGTCATGAGCTAAGACCCCCATCTCGTCAGCCCGCCCCATCATAGCGTCACCACTGTAGATTGAACGGGCTTCCTATGCTAGTGGGTATGCGTTGGGGAAGGCTGGGTGGGGGAGATCGGTTATGGGCTTCGTGAGGCCGTAGTGGGCGGGGCCGCTCGTTCTGTCGTTCACCCAGCTTTTGCCAGGGTACGCCAACTCGCGCTTGCGTTCGGCGCGGCCGGGTACGTGGCCGTCTGCGAAATCGCGTACAAGGAACTCCTCGCCTGCTGCGAAGCAGATGGTGGACGACATCATGTCCGCCGAGACCGATCCGCAGATCAAGCGTTCCGGTACACACAGTGTAGATGGTCACTCGCTCAAACCCACCCCAACCAATTGGCTTCGCCTTTTCGGACCGATGCGTTGAGAGAGCAGTTATTCTGACGTCAATGTTCAGCGGCGAGCCCGGGATGCGTCGCCCGTTCGTCTTAAAAACGAGCCGGCACACGGTGCCGGCCCAAAGTTCACTCTGCGGTTTCTTTGATCTCCGCAGTTTCAGCGCTCGACGGAACGACGTCCCGTAGCGGGGCGGGGAGCCACGTCGTCTTTGCGAGAAGCGCCTCGGCTTTGGCTGCCATGTCCTCCTTCTTGCCGTGGAGACGATGGGCCTCAGCAGCAGAAATGCCTTCGGTCACCGCTTCCACGATCTGTGCCTTCGTGATGCGGTTCAAGAAGTTGTCTGCCGTAGGACGCCACCACTTTGCCATATCGAGCCCGAGAGCGTCGCCGAGTCGGACCGCATCATCCGCCATACTGGACGAGCGATGCGGCACGCGGACGCCGTCGATCGTGAGTGCGACGCAGTGAGCAAGGAGGGTGAACCCGTCCGCTGCTTTGAGCTTGCCCAGCCATTGCCAAAGCTCGTTCGGTGCCGGGAGACGCTTTTGCCACCTGGCGTGCCGCGCCGCGAAAGCAGACCCCGGCTTGCTCTCGCCCACCGTCTTTGAGTACCGGTCGAGGGAGGCAGTGCTGACGCGCACGGCAATGCAGCCGCTGCGAAGGTCGCCAAAGAACAGGGCGGTCACCATGACCTCGAGGAGAGCTGTCAGAGCGGCTTCCGGCTGCGAGGCAAGCACTTCCCGTAACGCGGCCGTCCGATGGGCGGTGAGATCGCTCAAGACCGCATCGCTCAGCGCCTGCTTACCGTTTTCGGCAGGCTTCGAGAGGATTTCCTCCGCCCGCTCAAGGACGCGCCGATCCTCCGGCTTCACGAGACCGCGATGGACGCGCGGCGTGCCGTTCGATTTGAGACACACCAACGCGCCCGACCCGGCGAGCGCATCCTTGGACCACGCGAGCTGCTTTTCCTGCAGGCACGTGATCCGGTCCGACAGCGCGTCCAGCTCGCGCTCCGCCTCGGGTTTGTCGCCCTCCTCGAGCTCCGCTGTGAGCTCGTCGTAGCGGGCCGCGAGGCGGCTGAGGAGCTTCCTGTCCGAAGTAATCAGCGGCCGCTCCACGGGCCGGGCGCGCCCGAACCGCGAGAGCCGGTCGAAATCCGGCTCTATAGCCGTCTCGACCCATTTCCAGCCTTCGGCTTGGATGTCCCGCGCCAAGGCCTCGAGCTTCTCCTGTGCCAGACGGTCGATGAGCTGGCTGTCGGCCAGATAGCCGACCTGGTCGGGCGCGAACAGGTCCCGGTCCACCGCGCCCCCCGCGCGCTCGTACGCCTCGATCCCGACGAAGACCGCTCGTCGGTCTCGGCCGTTCACGCGGGTGCGGGTGAGCTGCTCGCGGATCGAATCGGGAGCTAGATCCGGCGAAGGGTAACGCGCCCAAACCGCTTCCTGCGCCGCATGGTCGTCGCTCACCGTGAAAGCCATCAGCTGTTCGAGCTTCAGAAGGTTCTGGCGATAGAGCGCGAGCAGCTTCGGGGACACGGCGGCGAGCTTGAGGCGCTGCGCGACGAAGGTCGCGGTGACCCCGAACCGCGCGCCGATCTCGTCCGCCGACCGGCCTTCGGCGCTGAGCAGGGCGAAGGCGTCGTACTGGTCCGCCGGATGAAGCGGCATCTGAGCGAAGTTTTCCGCAAGCGACAGTTCCGTGAGCTCCGCTTCGGCCACCTTCCGGATTTGGCAGGGAACCGGGTGATCGCGCTTGAGCTTCTTCTGTTTGACGAGAAGCTGCAGCGCGGCCAGTCGCCGGCCGCCGGCGATGACATCGAATACCGACTTTTTGTCGGAAGCCGGTGACACCACGAGGTTTTCGAGCAGGCCATGCGCATGGATGCTTGCGGCAAGTCCCTTGATTCCGGCGCTGGCACCGGTCTTGCGGACATTGATCTTCGACCGCTGCAATTGGCTGAGCGGTATCATCTTGAGCGAAGTGCTCATGACAGTCTCCTTGTTGAGGTGGATGGTCCGCGGCCGCCGGTCTCCGGCAGGTCGCGCGGAGACGTTCCTGAAAAGAACAGGACAGCCGTGCTCAGCATCGGATGCGGCGGGCGTCACGCGTAGACGCGGCAATAGCGCCCGGAGCGCTCGACGCTGCCGGGTCAGGACGGGGAGAGGGTCGTGGCGCTGAACGGCTGGCTCGGCGCGCCCTCGATCATGAGCTTCAGGTAGATCGAATGATTCGGAAGGTTGAGCAGGTCCTCCACGCCGATCTTGGGCTGGAACTCCTTGGCGAGCACGGTGGCGTCTTCCGGCCCCACGCGAAAGGAAACGAGCGTTCCCGCATTGCCCAGAACCGCATGGCGGATCTCGGGCTCGAGCTGATGCATGTATTGGTGCGCAAGGACCAGCCCGACGCCGTACTTACGCAGCTCCGACATCATGTTGGCCAGCATGAGTGTGGTGAAGCTCTGGAACTCGTCCACATAGAGGATGAACGGCCGCCGGTTCGTAGTCTCTGCGCGGCTGAAGGCGGCAAGGCCGATCGTGGAGACGATGAGGCTGCCCAGGAGCAAGGCGCTATCCTCGCCGATGCGGCCCTTCGCGAGGTTCACGAGGAGTATCTGCCCGGTGTCCATCAACCCCCGGAACCGCAGATCGACCTGCGGCGCGACGAGGATGCGGTAGAGCATGGGATCGGCGAGGAGCGCGCCGAGCTTGTTCTGGATCGGCGCCACAGCGTCCGCGCGCAGGCGCGCCGGGTAGTTCTCGAATTCGTGCTGCCAGAAGTCCCGCACCGTGTCGTTGCCGATATCGGCAACAACCTCTTTGCGGAACTTGTCGTCGTGGTAGAGACGAAGAATATCGGGAAGCGTCGAGCCGTCTCGTCCCAGGAGTGCGTAGAGGCTGTTCCGCAGGACGTGCTCCATGCGCACGCCCCAGGCATCGGGCCACAGCTTCTTGAGCGTTTCCAGGAGGCCGGAGACCGCAAGCGGCACCTTGTCCTCGCGTATCCGCCGCAGCGGATTGTACCCATACCGGCAGGCGGGGTCGGCAGCATCGAGATGGATCACCTTGCCTCGGTTCTGCCCGGCCACCGCACGCAGGCTCTCGGCCAGGTCACCATGCGGATCGATCAGCGCGAAACCGCGCCCTGCTCCGGCGTCATCGCGGGCCAACGTTTCCAGAAGCGTGGATTTTCCGGTTCCCGTCTTCCCGATCACATACATGTGCAGCAAGCGGTCCGGCTGCAGGATACCGAAGGTCTGCGATCGGCCGCGATGATTGGTCCGGGCAAACCGCGTGACATCCGGTGACGGCATGCCGTCATCGTGCCGTAGAGCGAGAGCAGAGCCTAGACGCCCTTTCAGTGCCGCGCGGACTGCTTGGCCCAACCAACGCCGGAGGCATCGCTGCCAGCACTATATCCCGGCCTGTCGAGACGGACATGGCGCGCGCATGCTGAGTGCATATGACAAACGAGAAATTCGCCGCGCTTTGTGAACAGATCCTGGTTCCTCGCATCGGAGACATGCTTCACCAGCAGCTGACAGAGTTCCACATCACGCATGAGCTTATCGCGCGCGAGCTCATACGAATCGGCGCGCGTCTAGACAAGCTGGAACTCCTCCGCGACCATGCAAGTGACGAGTGAGGACGTCGCGGAGTTTCAGGCACTCTGTCGGGAGCAGGAGGGGGTCGAGCTGTCGATCGCGGAGTGCCGCGAGACGCTTGCCGGCCTCTTCGCCTTATTCGAAAACTTTGCAGCCTGGATTGCGAAGGAAAAGGTGACGGGAAGAGAGTTCCCGGACCATTCACATCAACAGCGAACACCTAGCCGCCAATAACCTGAACAGAATGCTGTATTCCGTTCACGCCCTCTTTCTCGCGTCACCGCGTCTGCTCGCTTTTTCCGCCATTATGGCGCAAACACACCTAAACCCATTTCGTTCTAATCCACTGCCCCGCTCATGTTTCAGGCATGAGCAAGTCCCTCAATCCCCATCCCGATAAAGCCCCACGTCGTCACCGCCCTAATCGCCATGCGCCGCGAACTCGCCGGACAGATCGAACACCTTCAAGGCGAGGTCGTCGCCAAGACGGCGGCCACATCGAAGCGTCGCTCCGCATCTTCAAGCCCGACCTTGATCTCGACGGGATCGCGCCCAGGCTCGTCCCGCCCGCGCACCATGGCTTCCGAGGCGCGGTCTCACGCATCCTCCTGGAAGCCCTCAGGAAGGCTGACAGGCCGCTCTCGACGACCAAACTGACAGACCGGGTCATGAAGGAGCGCGGGCTGAACATGAAGGACGCCAAGCTGCGTCAGACGATGGGGAAGCGGGTCGGTGCGGCGCTCAGTCATTGGCGCCGGGTGCGGGGCGCGCTGGAGTCGATGAAGGGGCCGGGGCTGGTGTTGTACTGGCAGATCAAGCGCACTGCGAACGGATTTGAGACTTGACCACCACCAATGCGAAGGGGACTGGGTCGTCACCCAGTCCCCGGTTGCGCATGCGCTGCATTGTTAATTCGCCGTTTCGTACACGGTGCGAAGCGAAGTGCTCGCGTCAGTTTCTATGCTCTGCTGGAAGTGATCTTGTCACTTCTCGGTAGTCTTTAGCCTTTTCTGGCTGTCTGCCTGGGTCCGGCTCTCTTTCGTTACACCAGTGGAGTCCGGATCACGCCTCCGCTTGGTGCTCCCAACTTGGGACGAAACCGATATGCGGGTCCTACTTCCGTCTTGCCTCTGTCTATCTATGCGGAAGCTCCAACTCTTAGACGCACGCGTCGTACGATTCTTAAGAGCGAGAATAAGGACCACCAGTCGTAGGGCAGTTCCGATCATGATGATGGAACTGCTTACATCGATTAGCGTCCCGGTATGCATGACTGCCTACCGGATACGCGGGGTCACAAATCTCATTTGTGATCTCCGTTTTTGGCCGGTTCGTCTGCGGCCTACGAACCTAATTCCTCCTTTCATTAAGTCCGAAACACGACTCAAAACGACCGCCGAACCGACAGCGTCGTGCTTTCGAGTGCACTTAAGAAATATGTCCAATTCCCTAAGTATTCAAGCGTGAAGGGAAGAGGTCCGGATAAAATTGGGCAAACCAAAGCTATGGTAGCAAGTAGCTCTCACCAAACTAGTGCTGGTGTTGGAGTAACGGAGCCTTGGTTCGCAGGGTCACGGCTTGTGAGCTTGCCGGTAATCCAGGATCATACCCGCCGTCACATCCTACTCATAACAAATCGGCGCATACCCTCCCGGCTTGCTATATGCACTTCGCCCTCCGTAAGCTCGGCCTCGTCGGTCAGTATTATATGGACAGGGGCAATTGCCGGGGTAGCTCGCAAGCGACTCTTGAATGACGGCGCGTTTCACCTGTGCATCGGACAATTTTTCCGCTGCAAAAGAATGCGTTGAAACTGCAGTCAAAATCAGCGAATTCACTGCAAATCTAACGCTTATCTCGCACCTGCGGGAATGTTTTTGACTCGCAACTATATAGAGAATCAGCATAGAGCGGCATTCCTGTCAAAGGAGGCCGTCATGGCAAAGTGCAGCCCCTATCACACCACGTCGAGCGAAGACCGGGACGTCTATCATGACCACGATGACTGTCCCGATGGACGGCGCATAAAACAAGAGAATCGGGTGCCCGGCACAGGTGGGCGTCCTCGCTGTAAGGAATGCAGGCACCTCGGCTAAGACGAGCGCTACTCAATGCAATATCTCTCGGCGGGCCGAACGAGCAGAGCGGCCCGCTGAGCTAAAATCGCTTTAGCTATGACAGGAACAGCCCTCAAGAAAATTAACGGCGTCTATCGTTCGACGATGCCAATTGAATACCTTGATTTTCAGGGTTTTCCCTGCTTTGCGATCTTTTGTGCGTTGGGGCGCGGTCAGTTAACGCTTGCCAACGTCATAAAACGTGGTGCCATTACCTCCCGAGAGAAACCCTCGACCTGCTGGCGCTCATTTTGAGTGCTATCGCATCGCTAGTCGCAATCGTCCAATCCATTCGCGAATTCATATCGTGGCTATGAAGCGATCTACGCCGCGCCTCGAAAGCGTTACATTGCACACGTGTGCAATTAATTGTCGACCATCGCTGCAATCGTTATCGACAAGCTGTACCGCGATGGGTTTTCCAATTTAATTTCGAAGTCGTACGTAGAAATTATCTCCCCGAACTGCCCTGCCGCATTTACACGACGTACTTTCAGCGCTGAACTGAGTAACGCGAAATGCAAATAAGTACGATGGAATAGGTCTATTTCGCTTCTGACTCGAAAACCTCGGGACTCGGCCCACCTAATATCACTTTCTTTGGACCTAACATTAGATTTTGCTTGCGGTTGAATCGCGGCACGCCCCAAAATGACCACGACCCCGACAGCGTTAGAGGCGCGGTCGAGGTCGTGGCCACGTGGCAGAACGGTTATGCGCCCTACCTTGCAAGTTGGGAGATGTCGGTCCGAATCCGACCGTGGCCTCTCTAGTTATCTGATGCCATTTTCGCTCTTTTGTGCGATCACGCAAGGCGCTTGAGCGTTTTCGAGCTGCAACCGAACCGGGAATCGCGCTATACGGCTAAAAGGGGAATCCGGCGATCACATACCATGCGCACGGCGCTAATCCTGACCTTGCTGGTCATCTCTGCCACATCAGGTTAGGCGCAGAGCGAAGTTTGCAACTCGGACGGGCCACCGGCCAACGGAGCTAACTTCTGAGTTCCTCATTCGCCGCGTCGATGGCGATGTGGTGCGCGTTTCTCGCGTATTGGGAGCTGTCGCGGTAAACCGGCGTGGATGACGTTTTGTCAGTATATTGACCCTGTCTTGATTACTGGCGAACGCTTCCCACATCTTTTGCTGGAGGCACACTTTTGGGAGAGGTGTGTCTTGAGCGACAGAATCGCAATCTTATTGAGCATCGCTGCTTCTCTATGCGCCATCGTCCAGTTTCTAGCGTGGGCCTGGCCTCACCATTAGCGACCCTTGCGCCAATTTTCGGGCGTTTTGCGCTATGATTAAGAGACTCGCAGAGGTCGAGGTGGCATGGAGTTTTTTGATTTCATTAAGCCGGGCGAGTTGGAGGGATTACCCGAAGATTCGCAACTGGCATTCATAGAGTTCGTGAAATTGGCACAATCGCGATTAGCGGCACGCTTGGAGACGCTTACTGCCGGCGACGCCGATGATTGGAATTTGCGCCAGGACGCGCAGTATGGCTTTCAGAATGTTATTATTGGGGCAGCGCGAAAATTCGGTATAGCGCCATTCGCTTCGGCGGAGATGCCTCTTGTCGCGAATCATAGAAACGAGGACTACAATCAATTTCGGGCTGATCTCTCTCATTATATAGCGCAGATCGTCCTCCATGCCGTGGATCAGGACCGCAGTGGCTCCGTACCCCTCCTGGAAAACGTGCGGCAGAACATCCGCACACATATCTTTCACTTACGAGCGGCGATTGATAACTCCGAGCTTCCAGACGAAAGGAAGGTGCCCCTTCACAAGCGAATCGACGATCTGGAGCGAGAACTGGATCGTCGGCGCGTTAGATTTGTAGTTGTTGCGAGCGTAGTGATGTCGATACTTGCTGCGCCAGGCGATCTCGTGGGCTCCTACGATGCCGTGATCCGTCTCACCAACAATATTTTGCGAGCCATTGGGCAAGCGAAGGCGGCGGATGACGAACAGCGTCAGATTTCTGCGGAGCAGCCAATAGCGCTTCTGCCGCCTCGCAGCAAACAGCCCAAACCGAAAGAACTTGATCGTTCAGAGATAGACGACGAAATTCCGTTCTAACAGCGAGCGGACTTACGAGCCTTTGTCGGAAGCGGTTTTACCTTCCGAGGCCTTGCTCTCGGCAAGGCCTTCGGGGGTATAGCGCCTGGCTCAGACAATCGAAAGAACTCCTGGAGCGGCGCGTCGAGCGCCATTGCGAGTTTGTCCTGCAGGTCCACCGTGGGATTGCCCCGCTCGTTCCGATCCGTCTCGGTCTTGGGATAGTTGGGACGTTGATTAAGAAACACATCCAGAGTCGCCCCCCGCCGCCGCTAAGACGCCAGAGAGACCCAGCGAAGACCCGCCGATAACAGTGGCTTCCGAAGTCTGGACAGGCAACGGGCCATAAAGAAATGAACTGGATCGCAAAGATTCAAAGTTAGCTGTGTTTGCGCCATAATGGCGGCTTTTTCTCGCAAAGCTGGCGAGGGATCTGCACATGACGCAGTCCCTTTTCGACTGTACTGGCACCGCAATACTTGGTCCCGCGTGTGAGGCGTCCTTCGTCGCCGTTGCCGAAGGCGGAGCAGTCGGCGCGTTCAGTCTCACGCTCGCTTTAACAGGAGTGCGAATTTCGGAAGTCTTGGCCCTCACGCCGGAGCGGATCAACACCAGCAATGAGGTGATTATTTTCGAGACGTTGAAGCAATGTGAGCGAGGAATTTTTCGTGCCGTCCCCATCCCACGCCAATTGCTTGCCCACATCGCGGGCAAAACCCAAATGTTGTAGAGCGATACAGTAGGTAATCGATTGTGGTCGTGGGGCCGAACGACGGCATGGAAGCGCGTCAAGCGCGTAATGAAGGTTGCTGGAATCCTAATGCTCTGTGCAAGCCGAAAGCTCTCCGGCATGGCTTTGCTGTCGATGCCGGGCAAAATGGAGTATCGCTGAATATCGTTCAACGATGGCTCGGCCAAGCCCGTATAGAGACGGCCGCGATCTATGCGAGCGCAATAGGCGAGGAAAAACGCAATCCCGCGAGACGCGCTGGAGTTTGTTGGAACTAGAAATTTCGTCAGACATGGGAGGCGTGAGGCCGGTTAGGCTGTGTAAAGCACCCCAAGAACACGACGAGCAGAGCTGAAGACCGGAACGTCGGGCTGTCCCTCTATTTCCCCAATCGCAATGACAAGCGACTTGCCGAGTCCGCCGATGCTCTCGAATTGCCGCAACCGTCCCCCAGTACCGGGCACAAGCGATCCAACGCGCTTGAATAGGCTGTCTCCATCGACCAGTGTGAGCGCCACAAGTTCACCCCCAAGTGCACTAAGTTGGGTCGCCAAAACCTCTTCGCCGCCTAGTACAACCTGACCCGGAAGAGCAAGCGGTATGCCGCTCTCTTCCTTGACCCGATATGCAGTTTTGATATGAGACAAGCTAGCTACGGTCGCGATCTCAGTGGCTTCGCCCTTTGATGTTTGAGATTGCGGTGGCGGTGGCGGTTGTTCCGTAAGCATTCCTACAATGCGATGGATAATTAAGTCACCCACGTCGAACATAAGCGTTGGCTTGGATTGCCGTGGGTCGGGTGCTTCAGCAGCTAGAGCAACGCTCTCACCTTTTCGAAATAGGCGCCTCGCCAGAATGTTGTCTTTCTGGCGTGCTATCACAAGATTGTGGTCCTTGCCCGCGTAGGGGCTGCTTTCCACGATTGCAACACATCCACTGGGTAGCGCAAATCCAAGATTATCCGTTCTTACGTAGAAAAGCGTCTTGTCGGCGAACCAAGCGCTGGTCAGCAGATCAGATCCTGCATCTTGAGTTGCACTATGAGCAGATGCTGCTGTGAAAGCCGCAAGGTCAGGATGGATCAGGGTGGTAAATTTCGGCTGAGACATCGTCTTAAATTGGACGACATTCGACTGTGCGCTGGCGTCCTGCAACGGTTCACGCCATCGCCAATGTCGAAATTCACTATGCATCCGCTCGGCAGATTTTCGCAGAAAATCGAGATCGGCAGCAACTGCATACACCTGACCCGCACTAAGCGATGCTTTGTTGTGGTGCGCGGTGTTTAGCACCACCATGCACGCCGAGCCCTGTGCAAGCGCGGCGCTAGCGCAGAAATCAGTTACCGCCTTGCTTCGAAATAGCGCGTTCGGAGGTGTCTTAACTAGGCCGCGAAGTCGATTGAGATGATCCGAAAACATTGGTGGCTTTGTGCCGGTGGAATAAGCTGGGTATGCCGGGTCATCGAACAAATCAGCAAGCCGCGCTTCCAGAAATATTCTAACTTCACCCGCATAATCTTGCGCGAGAGCGGCATTATCCTTATTGCGCTCGTAGGTGTCGCGCTTGCGATCAAGTTCTTCGACAGCAGGTGCGGTTTCAAGCACAGGGCGGGATGGATTAACTGGATGCACGCTACGGTGTTCCACTGACGCATGTTCGCGAGCAGCAGCCACCGCCGCCCGGGCAAAGTGCCTGTCATATGTGGCAACAATGATCTGCGCATTCTTCTTGACTAATTCAGGTAGAAGCCGCGCAAGCCGTTCCGTGTTGTCATCGTCTAGCAATTCCTGCGGATCATCGAGGACCAACAGTGCGATGCCGCCCCGGCTGGTCAGGACATGTTCCCAAAAAGCGAGAAAAAAGCCCATCAGGCTTGCCCGCAACGCGGACGCATTGGAGATGTGTTGCGCTGGAGCGTTAGCTTTCTCGGAGCCCACCCGAATATCCAACACACCTTTCACATCCATGGCAGTGTCCCGAAGCGCATGTCCCGCAGTTGCGTATGCGTTGGAATAACAACGATCGCGCCAATATGATGCGCGCCCATGCAGCAATTTGCGTAATCCTTCGACTTGCTTTTCGGCAAGCGACCCAAGTTCGATGACAGAAGATAAAGCGGACGCCGCTTGCTCATAAAGCTTGAGACGCGCCTCCTTTGCTCGGCGAATTTTGAGCTGCGCCGCCATCCTTTGACACATCTCCAACGACGTATTGAGGGGTGCGACACCTTTAACTATAGAATCTAGTTGCCCCAATTTTCGGATAATTGGAGACAAATCTCCGATCTTCTCGCCGTCTTCGTCGGTACCTCGCAGAATCTTTTTTGTAATGGTGGTGACACTGTCATCATTGGCTGTACGCCAGTCAGCAAATGCACGAGCGCGTGCTAGCCGCCGTATTATGGTCATCAACGGAACCGCGACCGCAGCGAGAGCTTTTGGAAGCTCCTTTACAACAGGCTCTTCAAAAGCTGGCAGACGCGCAAATTCCAAGTCGCACAACCGACCGAACCCTTCCTTGAGCGCTGAAAGGGTCGTCTTGAAGGCGTCAGTGTCGAACAACTCGTCTACCAACGTTGATCTCATCAGATCACGAGGAAGGGCTGGCAGATCACGACCCAGTTCTGGCCGCAACGCGAGCGGCGCTTGCGATGCGAATGTTCCCGTCCACTTCGCTGCCCAAGTTTTGTGCGTAAGCGAAAGCAGGATTTGGTCAGCCTCGGTTACCTCCGCAAGATGTTCTGATACTTTTCTTTTTGTGACGGGATCGAGCACGCCCTCGAGAGACCGGCTGCATATTCCGCACGAGGAGAAATCGTGACCCTCGAAATCCGCGATCCACGAGGAAACTCGTGCGTATAGCTGTTTGCGGCGGCCCAATTCTGGCGTTATGGCGAGCTCGGCCAGCGCGTCTGCTTCAGAGCGCATTTGCACGATTAGATCGTCTATCGACTTCCATTCAGGGATGCTTATCTCGGTGAGCGCTTTTAAGCGTCGAGCGCTTGTCAACTGGCTCAACGCCTTGAGTTGACCCTGGGCAGGACCAATACTGCTTTCCAGATTGTCCCTAGCCTCTTTGTTTGCCGGATCGAATGCCAGTCCGAGAATGGTCTGTGCCTCTTTCAAAGCCTCAGCCTTGAGATTGTTGAAATGAAGCTCCAACGCTTCGAGCTTCTTCTCTAATTCCGGTGATGTAGAAGGTACGGGAAGGGGTTCGGGCGGAACCATACTGGGATACTCATCGATCTGCTTTTGCAAATCGCAGCGCGCTTCTACAAAGCGGATATCGGCATCGTCGATTTCTTTGTCGCGCTCCTTCTTCAATTCCCCCTGTAACTTCGCGCGGGTCTTAGTGGCGTGTTTTGCTAAACTGGACACTTCGGCAAGCCCAGTTAATTTGGCCGCTGCCAGACCGAGGTCAGACGTCGCGCCGACGCGCAGAAATGGCAACAGAGCTGGCATCGTCGTGCCAATCTTGAAAGCGATGGGATCAACACCGAGCGAGGCAAAGCCCGATTGTGTTTCGGTGATTTTGCCCTTTGCAGTGCGAAGTTGTGTTCGCCGCACTGGCGGCAGTGGATTGCCGAATTCGTCCGCGAAAGCAAGCTCGACCCAACTGTCGATGGCAACCGGTTTGCTAGCGGCAGGCAGATAATGGTCTGGATTCGGTAGCGGTGTGATGGGGGTTAGAGCGTGGCTCGTAATTTCTTCGCTTTCTCCGGTGGGTCTAACAAAGTAGCCGTCAAACTCATCCTGACCACTCTCTGGTGGACGTTGCGGACGCAGAATCTCGCCTGTCAGACACCAAATGATAGCGTTTATCAGTGATGTCTTACCCGCCCCATTCCAGCCGTCGAATAGGGTTATAGGTTCGCGCGGTTCGAATACGAAATCTGCGGGCGGGGCATCGACGGTTCCATACGCATGGATGCCGCCGAAGCGGTGGGCGACTAGCTTGACCAACCGAAGTCTTTTGGCAACGCCGGGCGTGGCAATTTCTGGGACAGTTAGGGTGGGCACGGCCGTCTGCAATGAGGTAACTATCGCCTCAACGTCGGCAGTCATCACGTTGCCTACCCATTTGGCACGATTCACTCGATACCAATTCAAGATTGCTCGGCTGTCTGCGTTGTCCAATTTGAATACTGCGCCATCGTCTCCGACCGAGATGTCAGCGCCGCCGATCAGTTCGGCAAAGAGGCTATCGATAGTTTGGAGATGCAGTGGCCGGGAGGAGACGGCGGGATTAGACATTGTCTAGCCTAACTGTCGTGTTGTTCCGATGCGTTGAAGACGCAGGATACACCGCTGATTGTAGAATTTCATTCTAATCTTGGGACTTGTCCTCGCGGCTGCGTGAACAGAATGCAGAAAATTGTTCACGTGATGGGACGCTTTGCCGCTTATTAAGGCCTGCCGACGCCATCCTCCTAGGCCTGGGCTTTCAAGGTCGCCCATGCCTCGGGGCACGGCAGCCGAAAGACAGGGGACGTGGGGATGACGCCGGTGCATTCTCACCGGGCTGGCTTTCTTCGAGGCTTTTGCCATGTGGCTAGCGAGGTAGAGAGCGGCGGAGCGGGAGTTCCCGCTTCCCGAGCGACACTCCGATCTTTGAGGAACGCTATCGCTTCGACCCAGTACGCCGCTTCCTTCTTCAAGGCTTCATCCGTTCCAAGTGCGTCGACGCTGGCGCACAAACCACAAGAAATATCTTCCGGTCTCTGGACCGGAGAGGACCCGGTCCCTGGCCTACCTAACGGCCACAGTTCGCCCGTTCACCTTCACCGAACAGGATGTCGCTCAGGAGCGTTTCAAGCTCACCGAGACTCGTCCTCGCGTCCGAGAGCGTGGCGTGCAGATCCTCAAAGGTATCTGTCACCTGCCTCTCTAATGCGAGCTCGCTGAATGAAGTCGGCGAACTTCACCAACCCCTCTTTGCGCGGGTCTGACATACGTTGCGTGTCGATTTACGGCTGATAATGTTCGACCGGGGTCAATGGTCTCGCGCATGGGTGATGGACGATAGACGTGGGAATAGCATCGCCGGCGATGCTCCAGGAAGGTGAGCGGCTTTCTCTTTTTGACTTCGCATTCACACGCATGGTTCGTCATTCATCGCCCGTATCCAGGAGCTTTGTTAAAGGCCAGCTCCTGGCTCGGGCGAATGCCGACATTCAGTCAAGCGGCTAGGGGGACATGGGGACGTACTTCGCTAGCGTGGGCGAGGTCTTCTACGCTTCTGCCACTTGGCTAGCGAAAGAGAGAGCGGCGGGGCGGGAGTTCCCGCTTCCCGAGCGACACTCCGATCTTTGAGGAACGCGATCGCTTCGACCCAGTACGCCGCTTCCTTCTTCAAGGCTTCATCCGTTCCAAGTGCGTCGACGCTGGCGCACAGCTGGATAATATCGCGCTGATTTGTGATCGGTTTGAACGGAAACCTGGCGTCAATGCTGAGTATTCTGTCTGCCAGCACCGAGTTCCAACCGACGGTTTGGAGGATCATCCGTTTTTCGGTGAGAGAACCCTCGGAAAACCATTTCGCGGCGTGATTCCTGAATAAAACGATGGATCGGCCGAGTTCCAACCAAACGGGAGGCTCCGCGGCTTCTCGGATGCGTGTATCTTCAAGCCGGAGCTCCTCCTGGCGCAATTTGCGGCGCTGTTCAGTGTATTCATTGTCCGTGAGCAGGTCGCGAACGCGAAGGTCGACCAAGGTACGCAATTCCTGCTTCACCTGATCGTGGGAGCGAGTAAGCGCGTTCGCCCGCTGCTCTTGCAGCGTCCTCATGCGTTCGTCCTCGCCATCGAACCGCTTCGCGAGAAAGTCTTCCACACGCGGAGGCAGCCGCAGGCTCTGCAATAGGTCCAGGATGCGGTCTTCAATCGCTTCTAGCCGCGCCGGCGGCTGGTTACAGCGAGGACGCGTCCGCCGTGTGCAATGGTAGTAGACGTAACGACGGCCTGAGCGCTTGACCTTCTCTTCGGCCGTGACCGAAAGTCCACACGCGCAGCGGATCAAGCGTCCTGTATATGCGAACTCATGCGTTTCCGGCTTTGGACGGCTTGGCCGGTTGAGGAGCATTTGCGCCATGTGAAACTCGTCCAGCGAAATCATCGGCTTGTGCTTGCCCGGTCGCCACTCGCCGGACCAGTCCAAGATCCCGGCGTAGAACGGACGGCGGAACAGTTTGTAGAGGGCGCTCCGCGCGATGGGGCCGCCACCGCGCTTCTTGTGCTTGGGCGTGCGGAACCCCCACTCCTCGGTGAGGACGGTATGGATTTGGCTTACCGTATAGGCACCAGTAAGAAGGAGTTCCCACGCTCCGCGCAGGATCGCGAACCGGTCGGAATCGATGACGATGGTGCCGGTCTCGCGGTCGTTGCGGTATCCCATGGGTGCCAAGTTCGACCACCAACCGAGCTCGATCTTCTTGCGCATGCCGCGCTTGACGTTCACCGACAGGTTATCGACATAGTATTTGGACTGCCCGAACATGATCTGAAGCATGAACAGGCCTTCTGGGCCGTGTTCGAAGCGGTAGGACACGAATTTGAGGTCCTTCAGGACCTTTCTATCGAGCATATGGACAAGCCAGCCACCGTCGACGGAGTTGCGTGCGAGACGGTCAGGATGCCAAGCGATGATGCCATCTGCCTCCCGGTTCTCGATGCCGGCGATCATGGCGGCGTAGATGGGGCGGCCTGGGGTCTTGGCGCTCATCGCCTCCTCAAACCAAGCCACGATCTCTATGTCGGATGCGTCACCGAAGGCTCGCTTGATCTCGTCGATTTGAGCTGGGATTGAGAGCGCCTGTCGCTCCTCGCCCTCGCTGGATTTGCGGCAGTATGCGAAATATTTCATGGCGATTGACGGTCGGTAGGGGAGGATATTCGTCCCCGTGTCCCCATCTTCCCGCGATAAAGCTGATAAGGCCGGCAGCGCGTCCCATTGCCCGGCAATTCCTTGGAATCTACCGCGTCAACGTGTTTCGCGCGAATCGCACTGTTGCGTTCAGCACTTTCTCAGGCTGCCGTTCGAAAGAGCAAGCGGCAATGCGTGGCGTTATTCCTAGCGCTGCTTTACTCACGCCTAGTATGGGTTTCGTGGCCGCGTATCGTGGCGGCATGGCAGAGAAAGAAAAAACGCAACCCCTACCCGTCGTGTCTCAGGTCTTTGGCACCACGATCGTCGAATTGGTGTATGACCACGAAACTCGTACAACGGCCTTTTTCGCGGCGGAGAACGGACGTTGGTCGCGCGTCGCTGACTTCGTGGCGCCCGACGGGCAGCGGCTCGTACCGTATAGCGCCTCCAACAACCTGATTGCCCACGAGTGTGTCACGCTCGCAAGCGAGCCGGCATCACCCGGCGATACCGCCCAGCTTCTTGACGATATAGCGGGTTATTTGCGCCGGTATGTCGATTTCTCGCCGCTATTCGAACGGATCGCGGCGCACTACATACTCTTGAGCTGGGTCTATGACGCCTTCAACGAGATACCCTTGCTGCGACTGCGTGGAGCGTTCGGTTCGGGCAAAACCAGAGCGCTCATCGCGCTCGGGTCGATCGCCTACAAAGGCTTCTTCTCCTCGGGCGCATCGACGGTTTCGCCCATTTTCCACACCCTGGACCGCTTTGGAGGGACGTTGCTCCTTGACGAAGCAGATCTGCGTTTCTCGGATAAGACGGTCGACCTGGTGAAAATCCTCAACAATGGCACGGTCCGCGGTCTGCCTGTATTGCGAACCCTTCAGAACCGTAACCGCGAGTTCAATCCTGCCGCCTTCTCGGTCTACGGGCCTAAGATCGTTGCGATGCGCGGGACCTTCCGGGACCAGGCGCTCGAGAGCCGCTTCATTACCGAGCAGATGGGGCAGAGGCCGCTACGGGCCGACATCCCTATTCAGCTGCCGCATACGCTTCGACACGAGGCGCTCGCCTTGCGCAACCGGCTGCTCGGGTTCCGCTTCGAGCAGCTCTTTTCGGTCGCGATCAAGCCTGACCGGGCCGTGGCTGGCATAGATCCGCGTCTCAATCAGATGGCCTTGCCGCTGCTGTCGCTTGCGGACGATGTCCGCCTTCGCGAGGACATGGCCGTTATGTTGCACGACCGCAGCGCCGCCTTAGCCGCGGACAGGGAAGAGAATCCGGAAGCCCGGGTAGCAGCTGCACTCACCCTAGCCTTCGCCGCCGGCGCGACCATCGTTCCTCTCCACGAACTGGCTCGCCGAGCAAATGCCGATAGCCTGGGTAGCGATTTGTCGTCGCGCGATATCGGGCGCATCTTGAGGGGGCTGTCCGTCCCCTTGCGCAAGAGCCACGGGACCATCGTTGCAGTCCGGACCAGAGCGCCCGCCGCTCTTACTGCTTCTTAGATTTCCCTTATATCTCTTTGAGCCGGATTTCATGGCCGGCTGCTAGGGTGCCGCGTGCGCATCCTAGTGTAGTACCGTCGGTGCTGTTCTCTGGCGTAGCTGGACGCAGACGCCTTTGCGACCATGCGGAGGCAGCATCCCTATGGCTTCGCATCCCTCCCGGCTTCGCGCATATCGCAAATCGAGCGGCCTGTCGCAGCGGGAGCTTGCCGCGCTTTTGGGTCTGCGCTCGCAGAGCCTCGTAGCGCAATACGAACTGGCCCGAAAGCGGCCTGGCTACGAAGCGCTCGCGAGCTGCGAGCAGGTCTTTGGTGTGCCGGCATGCGAAATCTTCCCTTGGCTCACCGCCGGGGTTGAGCGGCGCGTGGCAGGCCGCGCCCGCCTGCTGCTTTCCACTAAAAAGAGGCTCATGTCGCCGCGTGCTCGCAGGCATGTCGAAGCGCTCGCCGATCGGTTGGACGAGGCTCCTCCCGCCGCATGAATGCCGACGAG